>OLQN01000956.1_pt1 | contig 23044 bp, 20 predicted proteins | sample 1673181 | NCBI WGS metagenome assembly OLQN01 (sample SAMEA3136763, study PRJEB25190) | human gut metagenome | biome: human gut; feature: human-associated habitat; material: faeces | place: Austria | collected 2013
AAGGAAACAGGCCTCTTTGTCCAAGGTGACCGCCTGCAGCATCGCCATGGTCACCGCTCCGTTGACATCCGTCTCACAGGAAACCGGCAATCCTTCATCAGACAACTCACCCAAAGCCATGCAGACGGGTGCGCCTAAAACTGTAACCGCGCTCCAACACTCCATCGCTCCGGCTGCACAGTGCTTTTCCTCCATCAGATCCTGAATGGCCAGTTTAGCTGCTGCGGCTCGCTCCACCGCCTCTTCCTGCATACCGGAAGCATCCATACGTTGCTTTACATTCGCCACGTAGTCTTGTAATCTGGGAGAATTTTCACCGATCAACTGATCCATACGGGCTGCCACTGTGTTAGGAGATATCGGCACCACAGTCACACCCAATTTGGTTGCCAAATCTCCCTCATTGGCCGTCACACTCATAAACGGTTCCGGTCTTGCTCCAAACTTGGCGATTCGCAGATTTTTCACTGCCTTTATAACGGACACCACACGGATAAAGCTGTCAAAGCCATTGCGGAAATCCTCGCTTTCGGTCTCGCAGTTCCAAATATAACTATACTGCACTCCGAACCGGCGCATCACCTTGGTGCAGGCAAACATGCCGCACTGCGTATCTCTTCCTCGGCTTTCGTCGGTGTTAGGCCGCTCATCTCGAGCACCCCATACCAAGGTGGGTACCTTCATCGCCGCCGCTACTCCTGCGGCACACTGCTCTTCACCAAAATCGCAATGGGGGGTAAACAGCGCGTCAATCTTTGCCCGGCGGAATTTTTCCACCACCTGCGTTATTTTTTCCGTTTCGAACAGTATTCCGTTTTCGCATATGTCATCAATATCCACCAGAGTGACCACATCCGGATGAATACCGCGAATAACAGCCATAAACTTTTCCTTTTGCCGCTTGGCCTCCTCCATGCTCAAAAAGCTGCGCTTAGTAGGCGCTACGCCAATCACAATGTTCTGCTTTTTCATATCTGCAACTTCCTCCTATAAAATTCTACACGCTGATCAATTTCCGTATAGTCGATTTCCCCGGTGCGCAAAAAGCGCTGCACCGTATTCCAATCGGGAATACCGGCTCTGCCACCAATTCTGGTACACTTGATGCAAGAAACTCCCGTGGCAAGCCGAGCGGCTTCTTTGGGAGAAAGCCCGCGCAGCAATCCTACGGTATATGCGCCGTGGAACACATCTCCGGCCCCCACTGTATCCTGCACATCCACTGCAAAGGAGGGCATCTGAAAAAAGCCATCCTCCTCGCTGTACCCTACGCAGCCTTTTGCTCCTAATGTGAACACCACAATAGAAGGGCCCATTTTTTGGACCTCCCGGCAATTTGCTTCAAAGGCCTCCTCCTTTCCCCGGAAAAGCACCTTATAGAAGAATTCCGAAGCAATAAAAACGTCGATGATGCCGATATTCTCCATCATTTCCGATGAGTAGGAATCGGCGTCCACAATGATTTTGGCTCCCGCTTTCTTTGCCCGCTTGGCTGATTCCATTGCCACATGTGTGGCATGAGAGATAAAAAACCACTGACACCCCGTCAGAATTCGTTCCTCCATCTCCTCCAACGTAGGGGGATTTGCCGTGCCGGATCGGTACACGATACTCCGTCCCTGCGTCTCGCGGTCGCTGAGCACTATGGAGAGAGATGTCGTTTCTCCTTGGCGCGTTTTCATTCCGGATATGTCAATTCCATGACGTTCAAAATCCCGTAAGCAAAACTCGCCGTAGTCATCGCTTCCCACCGCACCCATCATGGCGCATTTAGCTCCCAATCTGGCTGCCGCCACCATGCCGGTAGCCACTTTTCCTCCGCCCTGCCAGCTCATAGCGTTTATCCCGGTTCCTCCGTTTGGCTTGGGAAACACATCCACATTCACTGCCAGGTCTACACAGGGCATGTCATAGCCCGCTATTTCAAATTCTTTTAACACAACTCTTCCTAAAGCCTCCTTTGCGTTAAGTTAACTAAAATGTAAACTTATTCGGATTAAGCAAACGCATTTTACCACGTACAAAATCTATAGCGTTTTCGGAAGTCTCCATCATCAGTCGGAACATGTCCCCGTTCTTTTCAGTCGGATCCCCATGCTGTACCACACCGTGATAGCAAGCCCGAAAATACTCAGTGGCTATGTTGAACTTGCTCATACCCAGGCGCACACTCTCCTGCAACTGCTCGGGAGGAATATCCGAACACCCATGCAGTACCAGCGGAATGGGCAGGGCGCTACGCAAAGAAGCAATACGGTCAAAGTCCAGATTCGGGGTTTGCACGTAGGCACCGTGAGCATTGCCCACAGCCACCGCCAGAGATCCGCAACCCGTGCATTTCACAAATTCCACAGCCTGCTTTACGTCGGTGTAATGATCGCTGTTGACGATGTCATCCAGATTGGCTCCCGAGCCCACATGACCCAGTTCGGCCTCTACGTCTACGCCAAACACCGCTGCTGTTTTCACAACCGCTGCTGTCAGCGCCATATTTTCCTCATACGGCAACGCTGAGCCGTCCACCATCACAGACGGAAAGCCATCCCGCACACCGCTCACTGCTATTTCATAGCCGGCAGAATGATCCAGATGTACTCCGATGGGCACTGAAGATTTTTCTGCAAAATCTTTGGCGATAGCCGCCACATGTTTCAAGGCGATGTACTTGTCGAAGCCGGGATAAAACTGGATAATCACCGGAATTCGCTCCCGATTGGCCGCCTCAGCCACCCACTTAATCGTCTCGTAGTTGAACACGTTCACAGCAGCTACTCCGTAACCGTTTTCCGTGGCGTGGTGCAGCAGCTCATTTACTTTAACCAATGGCATTCTCTTTTCTCTCCTCTCAGTTTGCCGTCTCCGTATTGAAGAACAGTGTGTAATGGGGTAAGCCCTCCATAAAGCGTCTGCTGGCTCGGTCAATCACATCGTAGTCTTCCTTACTGAATTGCCAGCCGGCGGCTTTCAAATTCTCCTGAGCCTGTCTTCCGTTTTTCGCTCCGACAATCGGTGCCGTAATCCCTGGGGTTTGCAGCAGCCAAGCAATGGCGCCTTGGGCCGGTGTTTTGCCATATTTCGCACTGATCTGTGACAGTACGTCCGTCACTTCCAGACACCTATCGTAGTTTTCCGGCTGGAACAGAGCCGCTCGAGCGCGTCCGTCCGTGAACACTGCGCCTTTTTGGTACTTTCCCGTCAGCAATCCCTGAGCCAGCGTGCTGTAAGGAATCACCGAAATCTCCTGCTTTCGGCTAAACTCCAGCAAGGCTTCATCGTATCTCCACAACAGGCTGTAGCAAGGCTGAATCACATCTACCTGTCCAAATCGCATAGCCGCCTTCATCTCTTCCAGAGAGAAATTAGACAACCCGATCGCTCGAATTTTGCCGGCCTTTTTCAGCTCTTCCATGGTCTCCATTCTTTCCTGAATGGTAACCTCTTCCTCCGCTACCGGATAGTGTAAAAAGTAAACGTCCAAGTAATCGGTACCCAAGCGCTGAAGGCTGTCTTCGCAGGCTTTAATCATCTTATCGTGGGACATAGAGGGCTTGAACACCTTGGAGATGATTCGCACCTTGTCCCTGCCAATCCGGCGGGCAGCCTCGCCCACCACTCGCTCGGAACGGCCATCGCCATAAATCTCGGCCGTGTCAAAGGTATTCACACCATTCTCATAGGATACTTCCAACGCCTCCAAAGAGCTTTTGTCCTCTGTTGCGCCGAAATAATCTCCTCCCATGGCCCAGCAACCCAGAATGAGCTCCGAGACCAGTACATCACTTTTCCCAAGTTTCTTATATTCCATTTTAAAATTCCTTTCTCCAATATGCTGTCTATGTTTTGGCAAAAATTCCGGTTAGCCGTCTCGATCCTGTTTCGGCGAGACATGATAGTACTGCTTGTACGCCCTGGAAAAGGTATACACGCTTTCATAGCCAACCAGTTCTGCCACCTCCTTTATTTTGATTGCGGGATCTTCTTCCATCAACCGCTTGGCCTCTCGCATTCGGACAGACAGAACATATTCCGAAAAGCTTTGATGAAGCTGCTCTTTAAACACACGGCTAAAGTAGCTGTAACTCATGGAAACCATCTCGGCCACTTCGTCCATGCTGATATCGCGGTTGTAATTATTCTGCACATACTGCTTTGCTATGGAAAGAATATGGGCATACTTGTTTGTAGCGGTCTGCACAGCCGCCTCCATCTGCTTCAAAACCTTCTGCAGGTATTCTTGCATTTCATTTAAACTGGCAAATCTGCTAAAGTGGGGAAACGCTTCCAATTCCAGATGATACGCAGAAGCCATCTCCTGAACCTGAGACTCCCAATACACATAAAATCGTCGAATCTCCTTAGGAAAGGGCTGCTCCTGAAAAAAATCCCGACAGAAGATTTTTTGAAGCAACTGATAAAGCTCAGCAAAATTTCTGCTCTGAAAGGCCGAATGGATCCGGGCTTGAAACCGTGGAAACCGGCTTTGCTCCGTAGCCGCTTGAGCAGAGGAAAACCGAAGGTCGAACGGCTCCAGCATTCGATAGGCCATGGTGTACCGTGCCTCTTTATAAAACACAGGATACTCCTCCAAACGCGTAAACGGTCGACTCACTGCAAAGCAGGGCCGTCCCGCCCCCTGCCTGACACAGGACTCCTGGCACGTTTCGATGTACGCTTTTACAATGTCCTCCCGGCTGCTTTCGGTATTCAACAGCACAACTGCGTCTTGCGTTACGTTGCGAAAAAAGAATGCCGCCACATCCTCCGACGACTCCTCGGCAAAGACTTCCTCCGTCCGGAAACCGGCTTCTCCTTCCCCGCCAAAAGGCCATGCAACCCAGAACACCGGATGGGGAAATTCCACCGGGGGCTTGCCGGTTTTACCCGCGAGTAAGCCGTTGAGCCAGTTTTCCAGTGCCTCCCGGTCGTTGCCGTTTCGGAGAGATTGCGCCTTCCGGCGGCGAAGATTCTCCTGACACTTGAGCAGCACTTCCTGAATTTGCACCAGCTTTACGGGCTTGAGCAGATAATCCACCACTCCGCTGCGGAGAGCACTCCGCATATACTCGTAATCGTCATGGCCGCTCAGAATCACCACCTGAATCTCCGGGAAAGCCTCGTTTACCTTGTCCGCCAGCTCCAGACCCGTCTGATAGGGCATTCGAATGTCGCTGATCAATATATCAACGGACTTTTCCTGCAAAATCCCCCACGCCTCTTGGGCCGAGTGGGCTATCAGCGTCTCTTGAATTCCTAACTGGTTTTCCCTGTCAATCATCTCTATCTTTCGTCGCATGGCTGTGCACAAAAGGGGATCATCATCCACTACCATCACTGTAAGCATCTGCATCCTCCGCTTTTCTGTCAAACTCTCCGTCTTACTTGGCCAACACCGGCGAAAAGCATACCCGTTATAAGACAGCTTTTTGCGTTTACCTTTTCTAAAAAACTGCTATAATGTTTGTAAAATAAACATACTGGTATACTTTCCCTCCCGACTCCTCAGTACCAAACGATCATTGGAATGAGAAAAAATCTGAAGTCGATCATTGATATTATCCAGCCCAATTCCATGCTCTTTCTGATGACGCAGAGCTATGGCATCATGGGGCTGAGAGAATTTTTGATTCATCTCCTCCACTTGTTTCAGACTCATTCCCCTGCCGTTATCCCGTACACGAAGAATCATTCGGTCACCCATCTTGCGGGCCGTGATGATAATTTGCCTTTTCTCCTCCGGAGCCATCCCGGTAAACCCATGCTCAAAGGAATTCTCCACAATAGGCTGAAGCAAAAAGCGGGGAATTATGATCTGCCGAAGCTCCTCCGGGACATGAATCCGCAGCTCCACGCTGTCTCCATACCGGCACTTCTCCAGGTTCACGTAATTAATCACATGCTCCAGTTCCTTCTCCAAAGGAAGCTCTGTGCTCGTCATGGTGTTATAGCGGATCATCTGGGCAAAGTCGCAAATGTAATCCGCCGTTTCAAACTCTCCGTCCAAAGTCAGCTTTCCGGCAAACATGTCCAAGGTGTTGTAGATAAAGTGAGGATTGATCTGAAGCAGAAGAGCCTTTAACTGAGCGTCTTTATATGCGGTTTCCTTTTGGATATTCTCCTGCATCAAGACGCGCATTCTGCCCAAGACACGGTTGAATTGATCTCCAATCACTCCAATTTCATCCTGACGTTCCACCGCTAACTCCCCGTTGAAACCGGATTCGGCAATGCGCTCCATCTCATCTCCATACCTCTGAAGACGAGAGTTGATGGAGCGAATCATGGAAAAGAACAAAGACAAAAACAGTAGCGAAAGAAATCCCACGAAGATTAAGATGAGCAGAGAACTCTGCTGCAAATATCCGTGTTCCGACACTGGCAGCGCCACACCCACGCGCAGAGGAACCCGCTGAATCTCGGTGGAAAAACACCGCACAGATTCTTGAGAACCTGCGGTTTGCGGGAAACGGAAATCAGAATTCAGAGTTACATTGCTGAGTTTAGGTCGGTTTTCCTCATCCAGTAGGAATAGGGCCACACCATTCTGTTGCGGCATTCCGAACTCTGGGAACAACTCGTCCACTTGCATTTTGGCCAAAAGATACCCCTCATTTTTATATACCGAGGAAACAATGGGACAAAGGTAGTACAACACATCTTTTCCGTCTATCTCCGCATGATACCAAGTGGCTTCCCTTCCGTTCTCCAACAGCTCGGTGGGAATACTCTTCGGAACAGAATCATAATGGTACACCGCGCTGTAGCCCTCCGGGATAGTGGTGTTTTTCGTCAGTAAATAGACGCGTTCCAGAGGCGGTGACACCGCGTTGCTCGCTCCCTGCAGCAACGGCATCACAGTTTGCGTGTACTCCTCGTGAGAGACGGCGCCATTGTAATCGTGAGACAGAAAAGCAATCAGATTTTGATTGCAGGACAACACCTGCATCAGCATTTCCACATGATCCATTTTTTCGTTCACATCACTGACTACCATGTTCAGCATATATTGCCCATCCTGCGCCAGTTGATGTTCATAGTGCGACGCAACCGAGGCAAAACTGAACACCGACAGCAAGGTAAACGGCAGAGCGATGAGCCCCAAAAATCCAAGAACCATTTTGTGCGCTAATTTCATCCGACTCAGCCACTGTTTCACTTTTTTCTCCTTTCCTATCATCAAAAAACCGGTATTAAAATCTCAAACTCAGTTTTATAAAATTTACATAAAAAATCTCTGGACATTTTGAGATTATTGGCTTATTATGATATAGTATAACAAGTATAGCAAAAAATGTCAATTTTTTCTATCGACTCGTAGTCGACACAGCTATACTCCAAAAGAAAGGAATTGCCATGGATACTCCACACAACGATAAACAGCGCAAAAGCTTATTTCCCTATAAGCTTGCTCAAACGCTTGTCGGATTGATTGCCGTATGTTTTCTTATTTTCTGTATTCGCTCACCCTCAACTTCCAGTCCCTCTCCCTTTCAGACGACATCCTCCGAGAAAGAAACCGCTTTGAAATGGATTTTCATAACCCCTTATGGCGAAACGGATTCCTCCTATGCTAACCTGTTTCTCTCCCAAGAGGATTGCACCAAATTGGCCGGAACACCTGTGGAACGCTCCCTTTGCACCATTGAAAAATATTTGAACATGACAGCATCGGGAATCTCTGCAGATGTGGTCACCTGTTGGTACACCGATTCCAACTTTAAACGATTGGAAACAACCGGAACTACCTGGGCTCTGCAGGACTTGCTGAACAAGGAAATTCCCGGCTTTACCCTGCCCGAAAACTTTATCCGGTGGTGCGGAAATTTTCAGGGAGATGTTTACGCCTATCCGCATACCGGAACCATTCTCTCTGAGGATACCTCTACCAAGTCTGCCGCCGCTATGATTGGTCGCAAGGACATTCTGGAAAAAATCCACTGGGATAGTCAGCAGCCCCTGTCCAAAGCGTATTGCTTGGAACAGCTAAAAGCCGTTCGGAAAGCCTATCCGGAGTTGATTCCCTGCTATGTGGAGCTTCCCAGTCTTCAACAGATGTTTGGCGTCACCGCCGATACCGGCACTGCGTGGGAGGATCCTTTTTTTCACCCCGGTACTTTGGAGTCACTGGAGTTTATGAACACCCTGTTCCGTGAGCGACTGCTTTCCCGCGATGTGTTCACCCTCAGTCAAGAGTCCCTGCTCAGACAGTTGCAAAACGGTGAGATCTTTTTAGCGGCTTCCCCCTCGCTGGGCAAGCTGCTCTCCCAGCTCCCGGAAAGCCACCCAATTTGGGAACAATATGAAATCCTCTCGCCCATCCTCTCGGATTCCGGACGGGAACCGGCACTCAGCAACAATTTCGAGGAACAATACGTCTCCACCCTGTTTGTTAAAAGCAGCACACAAAGCCAATTCCAAGCCAGACTGTTGGCAGCATTTTATCTGCAAAACATGGAGCCTTCTCTCGAACAGAAGAATGCTTTGGAGCGCTCCGGGCTTGGAGATTTGCTCAAGAATGCAGAACCGATGAAATCTATCGGCATTGACAGCCAGTACACTGTTCCGATCATTCACTATGAAATCCTGTTTTCCCTCTACTCCAACACACGTCTGGCTACGGCAGACGAACGAAAACAGAAATTTCTGGAAAATCAGATCGTGAATTTGGTGGAGGATTGTTCTGCCGATGAAATCGCGCCGACCTACGCTCGTTTGGTCAGTGAGTTGCAAAGAGGAGACTATAAGTTGCTGGACACCTGGAAAAAGCAGCAGTACCAAAAAGCGATATCCATTTTGCAGGAGTGAACCTGATTTTTTCGAATTCTCTTGCCGGGAAATGATTTTTCAGATAAAAAGTGCGCCTTCCAACGGCTGATGCTGATGAAAGGCGCGCTTTCGTTATCCCTGCTTCCCGCGCAAGAACCTTGGCCTTTTCACATTGGTTCCTTAGTTAAGAGATATTAAGAGAGAAACACATCTGCTTTTTAGGAGATGCTCTTCTGGTCGTGAAGCCCCTGAACACTATGTTCCATCTCTCCCTTAACGGGCATAATGGGTGCAGGATTTCCAAAGGTGGTATTGGGGAAACGGATGGGCGCTGCCCACTTCACCGCATTGATAATCACCTTTTGAATTTCCGGCTGATGATAGATGGGGAACACCTCATGGCCCGGACGGAAGTAGAAAATCTTTCCTTTTCCGCGATGCCAGCAGCAACCGCTGCGGAACACTTCTCCGCCTTCGAACCAGCTGATAAACACCTGCTCATCCGGCTGGGGAATATCAAAGCGCTCACCGTACATCTCCTCGTGCGGAATTATAATTTTCTCGTCCAGACCGTCTACAATGGGATGGCTGGGATCTACAACCCAAAGGATTTCCTTCTCGCCGTCCTCACGCCACTTCAATTTCCAGGAATCCGTTCCGCACAGCTTCCGGAAGATTTTAGAGGCATGGCCGGAATGAAGAACGATAAGGCCCATTCCTTCCAGAACACGATTGTAAACGCGATCCACAATCTCATCCGACACTTCCTGATGAGCCATGTGACCCCACCAAATCAACACATCCGTATTGTCTACAACCTCCTGAGTCAGTCCGTGTTCCGGCTCTCGCAGCGTGGCGGTTTTCACATCCATACCGGCTTCTTTCAGAAAGTCTGCGATGCAGCCGTGAATTCCCTTGGGGTACACCTCAGCCACTTCCGGGAATTGAACCTCATGGAGGTATTCGTTCCAAACAGTTACTCGAATTGCCATTTTAAAAAAACTCCTCTCATATAATGAATTAATCACAGGGTAGCCATTTTTCTTCTTCCGCGGAGCGGATAATTACGTCCAATGCATGCTGAATGCGGCAGCCGTCTTGAATGGTGGCAGCCATGCCATCGCTGCAGCCGTTGAGAATATCTGCAAAAGACTGCATCTGATCGCACTGGAAACGCTGGGGAATGGGAAGCTTTGTGTAGATTCCGGACCTGTCGTAGGGGTAGCCAAAGCAGACCTCTAATTCATCTACACCGGGAGTAACATCCAAGCTGTACACCAAACCGCCCTTGCTCCCGTATATTTCCATACGCTGGTAATTTCCTCTGCCATAGGCAAATCGGGTGACAGAGAAATTTGCCGAGGTCTTTCCATCCATCTCCATCAAGTAATGGCAGAAGTCATCTACATCTACCGGACCGTATCCTTCGCCCTCTTCCAGACGGCGCTGGGTCACATAAGTATCCGTATGTCCCACAGCCTTCCGGTAATTTTTACCGGTGACAAAACTTACCAAATCCAAAGCGTGACAACCCAAATCGCCCAGTGCGCCGGTTCCGGTCAGCTCTTTTTGGTATCTCCAAGAACGGGGCAAATCATAGGAAGGACCGCCGCCGCCCTGCAGATACTGCATGTAAACGTGATAAATGTCGCCTAACATTCCCTTCTCCACCAATTCCTTGGCGTAGCGGGCAGCAGCCTTAAAGCGGTAGGAAAAGCACACCATATTGGGAATCCCTTTTTCCTGTGCGGCTTTGGCCAAAATGTCGGCCTCCTCCGCTGTTAAGGTGACAGGTTTCTCCAAGCAAAACGGTTTTCCGGCTTCAATAGCTGCCTTGGCCACTTCGAAGTGGGCGTTGTTGGAAGTGGAAATGTCAATCACATCCACATCCGGGCAAGCAATCAAATCGTGATAATCCGCAAAGCAGTGATCTTCTCGAATACCGTATGTATTTCTGGCGTACTCCATGCGCTCAGGCTTTAGATCGCACACGGCCACAAGTTCCAGATCCGGGCTTTTGTGAATTCCGGGAAGGTGAACGCCTCGAGAAATTCCACCAATGCCTACACTTCCCACGCGAAATACTTTTTTCTCCATGAAACTCCTCCAACACTGTCTGTTGTTCTCCATATTTGATTTCTTGAATTTTCGATAAAAGCAAGGCAAGACCTGAAGGCCGGAACAGCCTTCAGGTCCTGCTCGAAAGCTTTCCTAAAATCTCAACAAATCAATATTTGTCCATTAGCCCGCGTTATTGTAAACATCCAGAGCTTCCTGATAAATCTCCATTAAACGCTCCAGGCCCATTTGGTTCAACTGATCCACATAGGCATCCCACTGCTCGTCGATGCCGCCGTTGACAATCCAGCTGGCCCAGGTCTCGTTAACATACTTGTAAATGTCCACCGTCAGAGAAGAAATCTCTTCGGACTGTTCAGCGGTGTAGTTCACAACAGGATAGGGCTTTGCCACAAATTCCTTCATCATCTCGTCTTCCTTCAATTTAGCGCCGTCGCCGCTATTCTCGGGAAGAGTGATCTTCGCTTCAAACTCGGGGGTCACATACTTCGGACCGTAGTCGCGGGGGCAAATTTCCCAGTACCACTGGTCGCCGTTCTTTCCTTCGGGAGGATCCAAGAAGGTAATGTTGCCGTCCTCGTCCTTATTCAATGCCACACCGTAGGGGCCCCAGTAAGACTGGACAGAAATGTCATCGGTAGAGAAGTAATCCGCCCAACGCATAGCTACTTCGGGATGCTCACAAGCGGTGGTAATGGTGTACTCGTTGCGATGATAAATGATGATTTCATCGTTGCCGCGGATGTAGCGGTCGCCGTTAGGACCGGCCAGCGGAAGCATCGGAACATATTCGTCCGAATGAGGCTGAGTAGCAGAGGAGGTTTCCCAAGCGATACCGGTACCTACCAGAGATACATCTGCGTTTTTCATTTTTGCGTCGGACATGGAACCATCCTGCGTGATGAACTCCGGATCCATAATGCCTTCTGCGTATAACTTATGGAAGAAAGTAACCGCTTCCTTATAGCGCTCGTCAGCCGGAATGAAAACAGGCTTCAGCGTCTCCTGATCCAAAGCCAGGAAGTTCTCCTGCAAGCTGTCTGTGAGGCCCCAGGGGTTGATGTAGCGGATCCAGTCAAACAGATTCGTCTTAGCGCTGCCGGTCAGAGGAATCTCGTCGTTCGGATCACCGTTGCCGTTGGCGTCCTGCTCCTTAAAGGCCTTCAGCACTTCGTACCACTCGTCCACGGTGGTGGGCATTTCCAGGCCCAAACGATCCAGCCATGCCTTGTTGATAAAAGGCGTATCGCAGCCCTTCGGACGCATAGGCTTCTTACCGGGCAGAGTATAGATATGGCCGTCCGGATTGGTAACCATCTGACGCATAGTGGGCTCTGCCTCCCAAGCCGCCTTGATGTTGGGGCAATACTGCTCCACATAATCTTCCAGCGGAATGAACATGTCAAGGTTGGTGGCAATGTCATTATCTTTCAGAGCATTGTCTCCGAAGAATACGTCGGGCAAATCACCGCTGGCCAGCAAGAGCGACTTCTGCTCAGACCAGTCCGCATCGCCTGCGTACTGCCAGTTGATCTTGACGTTGGTGTCCTTTTCCATCTGCTGGAACATGGCGTTGTCTTTAAAATCCATCGTATTGGCGCCTTTGACGTAAAGGAAAGTTAACTCCACGGGTTCTTTGACAATAGGCAAGCCCGTTTCATTGAAGTTATCGTTCCCTGTTGCAACCTCACCTGAAGTGCCGCCACTTGTCTGTTCCCCGCTGCTAGAGCTGCTGTTGCCACCGCCGCCACAGCCTGCCAGCATGGAGGTAACCAGGGCCAAACAGATCAGGCTTTTTCCTAGTTTTGTCCACTTTTCTTTCATGTTTGCATCTCCTCACTATAGGATTTTTTTATTTGACGGTGAAATCCTCAGGGTATATTCCCAAGGTAACGTCACAAAGTGATTTGGGGAGAAAACTCACCCCTTGATTGCGCCGATCATTACGCCCTGACTGAAATATTTCTGTACAAAGGGATACATGCACATAATCGGCACGGTGGTAATGATGATAACGGCGTATTTCATCAAATTTGCCAAACGCATGGCCTCCTGAGCAGCCATGCCGTCACCGGCACCCACCAAAGACTGGTTCGTGATCAGGATATTTCTCACCACCAGCTGCAGCGGTTTTAAGTTCTCGCTGCGTACGTAAACCAGAGCATTAAAGTAAGAGTTCCACTGCGCTACGGCAATGTAAAGAGCAATCACAGCGATTACGGCTTTGGAGAGGGGAAGAGCGATGGAGAAAAAGAATCGCAGGTTCCCACAGCCGTCAATCTGTGCTGCATCCAACAAATCCTTTGGCAAGCTGGAGTCAAAAAATGTTCTGGCCACAATCATGTTGTACACCATTACGGAGAAAGGCAAAACCATAACCCAGAATGTGTCATATAAATGAAAATCTCGAATGGTGAAGTAAGTAGGAATCAAGCCGCCGTTAAAGAACATCGTGAATATGAAATAAAACGTGATTAACTTGCGGCCTACCAGATCTCTGCGAGACAGAGAGTATGCTGCAGAGATGTTGACAATCAGGCCGATGGCTGTTCCCACTACCGTGTAAAGAATGGTGTTCCAATAACCCATCCAGATACTCCCGTGACGCAACAGCTCTTTATATCCGTCCAGCGTGAACTGGCTGGGCCAGAACCACACGTTGCCGTTAGACACTTCAGAAGGGTTACTAAAAGACGCAATGATGATAAAGTAGAGAGGATACGCAATCAGCAGCAAGATCAAGCCGCAGATTCCGTACAGAATAATGTTGAAAACAACATCTGACTTGCTCACTTTTTGTGATTTATGTATTGTTTGTGCGCTCATAATGCATCCGCCTCTTTTCGCTAAAAATTTTCAGTCCGTACGTTCTCCGCTTACCACAAACTTGTGTCTCCAAGTTTTTTGGAAAATCCGTTGACCAGAATTAACAATACAAAGTTAATAACGGTGTTGAACAGGTTTACTGCCGCAGAAAGGCTGTACTGATTGCTGATCATACCGATTTTGTATACATACGTGGAGATTACTTCGCTGATACTGGTGTTCAACGGGTTCTGCATGAGATACACCTTTTCGAATCCCAGATTCATCACATTGCCTGCACGCATAATCAGCAGGATCACTGCAGTAGGAATCAGGAAAGGCAGATCAATGTGCCACAACCGTTGAACCTTGCTGGCACCATCCACCGTTGCCGCCTCGTACAAAGAGGGATCCACCGCTGCCAGCGCCGCAATGTAGATAATGCTGTCCCAACCTGCGTGTTGCCACACATCACTCCACACATAGACGTGCTGAAAGGCGCTCGCCTCTCCCATGATGTTGGTCGGATTCTGAACGCCAAGCACCCGGGCCAGATTTCCGTAGATTCCGTTGCTGGGGGAAAGAAGGATTAACATTATGCCCACCATAACCACTGTGGAAATAAAGTGGGGCAGATAGGTCACCACTTGCAAAACCTGCTTGAAGCGTTTCACACGGATCTGGTTAACCATCAGAGCTAAAATAATAGGGAACGGAAAGCCTGCAACCAAGCTATACAAGCTCAAGCTCACCGTATTCCAAATCAGGTTTTTAGATTGGAATGAGTTAAAGAATTTTTGAAAATTCGCAAGTCCCACCCAAGGGCTTCCCTGAATTCCCTGTGAAGGAGAAAAATCCTTGAACGCAATTTGCACGCCGTACATGGGCAAGTAGGTGAAGCAAAACAGCAACACGACCGCCGGAAGTAACAACAAGTACAATCCCCAATTTCGTTGAATCCCTCTGCCAGCTCGGTATAGCTTATACCGCCAACCCGACCGCTGTCTTCCCATTGGATTTTCTGTCATAACCCTCATCTTCCTTTCTCCATTATCTCTGACAAAGCTTTCACTTGTCAAATTGGATGTTGTGGCAATATTATAAAGCGTAAGCCCTGCAAACAAAATGGCTGAATTTATGATTGTTTACCACTTTTTATCTACTTTCACCCGATATTTATTCGAATTTGATAAAAGTCTTTTAAAAGGAGCACTTTTTCCTCCCGAAACTTCTCGTTTTCCGCCTGTGTTTTAACCGTCAAAAGCCATCGGCTGAGTCAGAGATTTGATTCTTACTTTTTCTTTTTGTACAACTGCGGCATTTCCGTTTTTTCTTTCTTGATATAAAGGGGTCCTTTCCCGCGTCAACGTCAGCAAAAGAGATGGCTTTCGGTTGAGAATTTTGCTTCCGCGAAACAACAGCTCCCCTTGTGTAAAGCCGGAAAATAGACAAAAGAAGAATATGGTTTTAAGTGAGGACTCAACCAATGGTCGGTTGTTTTGCTCTTTGCTTTTTGCTATTGTAAGGATGAATTTAACACTGACGGAGCGCTTCATTACGTAGCTACCCAACCTATGGGGAAATAGGTGTGTAAAAACAGACAGTAAAAGACAGCCGTGTTCCCTTCAAGGCAAGGGAATACAGCTGTCTGGTTGAATTTATAGATTCTAAAGAAGATTTCTATTCGAAAACAGGTACACGTTTTACCACGCCACCGTCCATGGCAGATTGGTGAGCGCAGATTCCTACACCGGTCCAGTAGGCGCCGTCAATATCACTGGGAACTGGGGTTCGATCTTCCAGAATGCTTCGGACAAACTCGTGGACTAGATGAGGATGAGAACCACCATGGCCACCGCCTTGCAGGAACGATAGATGGGGATTGCTGTCATCATACACTGTTTGTTGGGTGAAGCGCCCAATTTCCGCCGGTAAACGATCTGCATAGTCGGGAATTTGGATACGTTCTTCCGTCACAAGGCCGCCTCGACCGTAATCGTTCATAACATGTTCAGCATTTGCACCAAGCGCCATGGAGAACAGTACCGGTTGTTCCGATTCTAACTGCTGCCATTCAAAACTTTTTCGTTCACCATATATGTTGAAACTTTCAGTGTAGCCTCGGGCTACGTGGTAAAGGAACCGAGCCATTTCAATGCTTACATCACTGTCTTTTAGGGAGATCAGAGCTGACTCAAAGGCATATGGACAACCATAAGGAGTTTCTACTTCTTTACGTACTTTGCCGGAGCCCTTGCAATATACGGTTTCCGGGCGCTTACCTAGCAACATCAGACAAGGCGCTACCGCATGGGTAGGATGCATCAGCGGAGGAAAGCCCAACCAGTAGTCCGGCCATCCTTCCATATCTTGATAATGCGCGCAGCGCATGAACTGTATTCTGCCCAGCTCTCCTTTTTCGTAAAGGTTCTTCACATACAGAAACTCTCGTCCATAGACGGAGGTCTCCATAAACATATAGTGTTTCCCGCTTCTTTTTCGAGCATCGATGACTTGGTACAATTCATCGATACTCATTCCCATCGGAATGGTACAGGCACAGTGCTTTCCAGCGTTCATCACCTGTATAGATAGGGGAGCATGAGTAGCAGGCGGTGTTACCAGATGGACGGCGTCGATGGTTTTATCTTCCAACATGGCATTAAAGTCCGTCAAGCGTTCTTCCAGAAGAAACTTATCGCCAACCGTATTCAGCAGTTTTTCATTCGTATCTACTAACACCAAAGAATCTACGTCCGGGTGTTTCAGATAGATGGGTATAAATTCCGCGCCGAAGGAGACTCCTACGAGCGCCACTCTTAATTTACCGTTTTTCATGTTGTATCCCTCCTAGGATTCTTTGAAATGATCATACAGTGTATCCGAAAAAAAGTCTATGGAGAGAATGAAAATAGTATGGAATAAACGAAACTATTTATTGAATTATTGTCTGGCTCCTTTTAGGCAGACATATCATAAGATCATTTTACTGGAAAAGGCAGATGTTCAACCATGGATATAAAACAAACCGATCTCTACTGGTTTCGGTTAAACGAGGAGATTCGCGTGGAGGATGTCGATAAGTTTAGCGGCAATAATATGCATCCGGATAGAATGATGACGCAGTGGGTACTGGTGTTGATGATCAGCGGAGAACGCTCTTTTCGTGTTTACGGTGAGAATTACGTCGTTCATAGCGGCGAATTTTTCCTGTTGCCTCCTTACGTGCAGCATTGCGGGCTTCAATATGATAATCATGCAGCCTATTTTGCTCATTTTCAGGCAACAGGTATTCAGATTCCACCGCCTGTAAAGGTAGATACCAATCATATTTTGCTTCCGTTACATGGGCAGATTCCTCTGGAGCTACCCTGCTTTGATCTGATGGAGTACGCGATTCAGCACCGAACATTGCCTTTTTCAAGCAAAAATTTTTTATCATCCCAAATTCAGGCGATTCTGTACCAGATTAGTTTCGCTGTGCAAAAAAGAGAGCTTTGGTGTAATTTGGAAAGCAGACTGGCCTACCGAATCTTACAATATATTGATGACAACAAAGGCCAGCACTTGAAAAATCGGGATTATGAGGATACCTTTGGGAAAACATACAACCGTCTAAATACTATATTCCAAACAGTATATGGTATGACGATCAAACAAATGCAGGTAACCTTGCGTGTCAACCAGGCAAAGCGTATGCTCAGGTCCGGCTATACTATTTCTGAAACCAGCACAGCCTGTGGGTTTGAGGACTATTTCTACTTTTTGAAAGTGTTCAAAAACAAAACGGGGATGACACCATCCGAATATAAAAATTCCTGATCAAATCGGTAGTAACTGTGATTCCAATGGAAATTGTTTTATCAAGCCGCCGATTTGGTTCTAAAAAACGCTGCATTGTACCCACGAATAATACACTTGTCCATTTTTTAGTCTTATTTCAGTTATAGGACGAAGAACCGAATTTGTCAAATACCGTACAGATTTTTCCGTAGCGGCTTACGCGTTCGGCAATTCTACGGTATCCACAATCGTATACCCAACTTTCTCCACGCGGGAGAACTCGATCGTCTGCACCTCGCCACAAAACGGCTCAAAGTTTTCTTCCAAATGCCGCGCGATTTTCCCAAGGTCTGCCTGCATATCCTGCAAAAGTGTTGTGTGCGGATACCACACATCTGCCTGCATGTAGTCGGGCAAGTCTTTCGCCCATTTTTCGGCGATCTTCCTTTGCACCGCTTCCAGCACCCCCTCTTTGCGCGGCGAAGCCACCACAATGCAGGAGGAAGCCAAAACCTCTATCTTGTCATAACACACTGGGAACACCTTGCAGCTGGATAATATCTCCTTACAAGACGCGATGAACGCCGCCTCGTCTTCGCCGATATACGACACAAGCGTAATGTGCCCGTACAGCGCTTTCACCGAGATGCCGAGTTTTTCTATTTTCCCTTGCAGCTTCAAAAATCGTGCTTTGGACTTCGGGTCGATCTTTGCAATCACGCACAGCATGAGAATCCCTCCCCAAACGATATATTTGAAATATATCATGCCGTTTCCTTTGTGTCAAGGAGAATAACCGTTCCGCTTTTTGGCTATTCTGTATACAAAAAGACCTCTGTCAAACGACAGAGGTCTTTTTTCATGGGGTGGAAGATGGGATTCGAACCCACGGTCTCCAGTGCCACAAACTGGCGCTTTAACCAGCTAAGCTACATCCACCATATGGCGCGCCAAAAGGGACTCGAACCCCTGACCTACTGCTTAGAAGGCAGTTGCTCTATCCAGCTGAGCTATTGGCGCATATCTCTTTATGCCGCCCAAGGCAATCGTCCCTTTTCTGCGGGTTGGAGCGGGTGATGGGAATCGAACCCACACGACCAGCTTGGAAGGCTGGGATTCTAGCCATTGAACTACACCCGCATATTCTGCGACACTGATGATTATAGCACAGAAGGTTCCGTTCGTCAACCTGTTTTCTTCTATTTTTTCGCATATTTTTCGCGCCGGGCACCCTTTTTATTCCCGACGACGGGAAGTTTTCAAATTTTGCTTTCGTGTGTGAAACCGTCACACAAACTCCCTTCCGCTTTCAAAAGAAAAATCGCGCAGAAAATTGACAATTCGTTGACAATGCGCGCCCTTTTGTGCTACGATAATACTGTTCGCCGAGACAAACTCCCGAACGATTTCCGCGGCGGAATGCCGCAAAAGAAAGGACCGTTTCAAATGAAGAAAATAACCGCTGTTTTGCTCGCCATGCTGCTGTGCATGACGGTATTTGCAGCCTGCGGCCAGAGCGGTGCCGCCTCCTCCGAGAGCACATCTTCCGAAAGCAGCGCTGAAGCCACGGCAGAGCCCACCGCCGAGCCTACGGCTGAACCGACCGCCGAACCCACCGAAGCACCGGAGGCATTCACCCCCGCCACCTATGAAGTCGCTTCCCTCAAGGGCCCGACTACCATGGGCATGGTCAAGCTGATGCAGGACGCCGAAAACGGCGAGACCGCAAACACCTACAACGTCACGATGTACGGCACCGCAGACGAAATTACCGCCGGCATCGCGAATAAGACGATTGACATTGCAAACGTACCGTGCAACCTCGCTTCCGTGCTGTACAATAAGACCGAAGGCGGCATCAAGCTCCTCGACATCAACACGCTCGGCGTGCTCTACGTCGTTGAGACCGGCGAAAGTATCCAATCCGTTGAAGACCTCAAAGGCAAGACAATCTATTCCACCGGCAAGGGCACCACACCGGAGTTTGCGCTCAACTACATTCTGCGCGAAAACGGTATCGATCCCGAGACCGACATGACCATCGAGTATAAATCCGAAGCGACCGAGGTCGCCGCAGCGCTTGCCGAGACCGATGACGCCATCGCTGTGCTGCCGCAGCCGTTCGTCACCACCGCTATGATGCAGAACGACAAGCTCCGCATCGCGCTCAGCCTCACCGATGAGTGGGATAAGCTCGATAACGGCAGTACGCTCGTCACCGGCGTCACGATCATCCGCACCGATGTGCTGGAGGAAAATCCCGCCGCCGTTGAAAAGTTCCTCGAAGAATACGAAGCTTCCATCAACTATACCGAGACGAATGCGGAAGACGCTGCAAAGCTCATCGCACAGTATGAGATCGTACCGAAGGAGCCCATTGCTTTAAAGGCTCTGCCCGGCTGCAACATCCACTTCATCAAGGGTGAAGAGATGAAGGAGAAGGCCTCCGGCTATTTACAGGTGCTCTTTGACGCCGACCCGAAATCTGTTGGAGGAACGCTGCCCGATGACGCTTTCTACTATACGGAATAACCCCGCAAAGCAGAAAAAAGTGAAAACAAAGAAACAGAAAGCCATAGCCGCCACATGCGCTGTGGCTTTTTGGCTATTGGTGTGGCATGTCATCAGCCTCTGCGTCGGCTCTGAACTCGTGCTCGTCTCGCCCGTAAAGGTCGTGCAAACGCTATTCACGGTCATTTTCGACCCCGATTTTTTAAAGACCGTGTGGTATTCCGCTGCGCGCATTTTAGGCGGATTTTTCACCGCGCTCACGCTCGGCACGGTGCTCGGGTGGGTCGCCTCGCGGTTTTGGGTCGTTGAGACTCTCCTGCGCCCCATAACGGCCGTCATTAAAGCCACGCCGGTCGCGTCGTTCATCATTTTGGTGCTGCTGTGGTTTTCCGGCAAAAATTTGTCCGTCATCATCTCCATGCTGATGGTCTTTCCCGTCATTTACATGAATGTCTTAGAGGGCATCCGCAGCGCAGACGAAAAATTGCTCGAAATGGCGCAGGTTTTCAGGCTCTCAGTCGGCAAAAAGCTGCTTTACATCTACCTGCCCGCCGTCGCGCCGTTTTTCGTCTCCGCCTGCTCCGTGTCGCTCGGACTATGTTGGAAAAGCGGCACGCCGGACGGCTCCATCGGCGCGGTGTTTTATCAGGCCAAAATCTTTTTGCAGACAAGCGAGCTGCTTGCATGGACGGTCGTCGTCGTCGCTGTCAGCGTCGCATTTGAAAAGCTTTTTATGCTTTTGCTGCGGTTGGTCTTAAAAAAGCTCAAAATGGAGGACGTGTTAAATGGCAAGCGTGCATAATCTCATCGTAAAGCGCGGTGAAGCGGAAATCCTCAAAAATTTCTCCGCCGAGTTTCCGGAGCACCAAGTCACCGCCGTTTCCGGGCGCTCCGGCTGCGGCAAAACCACGCTGCTCTCCGTCTTATTAAATCTTCTGCCTGCGGATTCCGGCGAAATCCATGGCTTTCAAAAGCCGAGCGCCGTGTTTCAGGAAGACCGGCTGTTGCCGTACCTCACCGCCGCCAAAAACATTTCCGTCGCTGCCGGGTGCACGGAAACGGCCGCAGAAAAAGCGCTTTTGCAGGTCGGGTTCGACCCCGAGGACCTCAAAAAGAACGCCGTGCAGCTCTCCGGCGGCATGGCAAGGCGCGTTTCCATCGTCCGCGCCATGCTGACAAGCGGTGACGCCGTCCTGCTCGACGAGCCGTTTAAAGGTCTCGACGATCTGACCCGCGAAAAAGTCATGCAGTTCGTAAAAGAAAACCTCAAAAACCGCACCATGATCCTCGTCACCCACGATCCCCGCGATGCCAAAGATTTAAAAGCCGTCAAAATCATCGAGATGGAAACGGAAAAATGATTTGCGCACTGTCGTAAATCACCGCGCCGCAACGTTAAAAGTTTTGATTCAACTTTTTTCAAAAAGTTGGTCGCTTTCCGCAGAAAGCGAATTTTTTTGCCTGCATAAAAATCAGGAAAGAAGAGCAGACGGTCCAGTGGACTGCCTGCTCGTGGAAAACCTTATTAAGGGGGGTTCCGATGGATTTGCATAGCAAATCCATAAAATGCAACAAGCGAAGCCCTGCATTCTCATCTTTCAAAGAAAAAGAATGCAGGGCGTTTGATTTACATAACACTTGCGCGCTTATAATTTCTTTTCCATCACAAGGCTTCGCACCGTCATGCCGGCGCTTTCATAAAACCGCATCGCCGATTTATTAAATGACCACACCATCAGCTCCAAAGATTCCGCACCGCGGCGCTTCGCTTCCGCCTCGCTCGCATACAGCAGCGCCGTGCCGATGCCCATGCCCTGTGCCTGCGGCAACACGGCCAGCTCCTCCATAACCGCCCGCACACGCGACAAAGTAACCGCATCCCCGGCATTTCCCCGCATCACCGTGCGGGCAAGCCCTAAAATTTTGCCGTCTTGCACCGCACACAGCATGATTTCGTGCGGGTCATCGCACATTTTAAAAAATTCGTCTTCGCCGAGCGGGACATTCGTCTTCCTGTAAATATCCGGGCGATTTGCTTGGTGCAGCGCATGCACAAACGCAAAAATTTCCGCCGCCTGCGCGTAATCATCACGTCCAAGTGTGCGGATCTCAAAGTTTTCAACGTTCTTCGGCATAGCTTCTCCTCTCCTGCGGCGGCGCATCGAGCGTGACCGAAATATTATCCTTGGATATCCCCGTCTTCAGCGCAATATTTTTCGTGATCTCCTGCGCAGTCTGCCGCCGCATACGCCCGTTTCCCGCAGGAAACAGCGAGATCGTGATTTTCACACCGCTCATCCGTTGTTCTGCCTCATCACACTCCACAGGTGCAATTTTTTCGTTCCTCATACAATTTTCGGAGAAAGCCAAGCAATTTTCTTCTATTAAAGAATATTCCTCTTCAAAATATGCGGGTAAAACCGAAATTTTCAGGTTTTTTTCAATGCCCGTCACCGTCACGTCCCGCACCGCCTGCACGTCCTCGTCTTTCCACGCGCCCCAAAATTCGATCCGCACCATAATCAGCATTCCTCCGCATCATTCAAACATGGCACAAACGCCCTGTAACTGTGTCACCAATTGTCAACGTATTTCCCTCGCAGCCCAAATTTCTTTATTATTATACTTTGGACAAAACCGCATTTTAAAAGTGTCATCGTTTTCAATATAACAAAAAACAGGATACACATTTGTGTATCCTGTAGGTTTTATATACCCTGAAAACTGAATAAAGGGAGAAGCAAGAGTAGAATGGGAGAAGAAAGCGCAATCTTGAACCAAGAAGGATTATGGTCAAGCCCTCGACCTATTAGTACTGCCAAGCTGAACACGTTACCGTGCTTACACATGCAGCCTATCAGCCTTGTAGTCTACAAGGGGTCTTACTAGCTTACGCTATGGGATATCTAATCTTGGAGTCGGCTTCACGCTTAGATGCTTTCAGCGTTTATCCGTTCCGCACATAGTTGCCCAGCTGTGCCACTGGCGTGACAACTGGTGCGCCAGAGGTGCGTCCATCCCGGTCCTCTCGTACTAAGGACAGCTCTCCTCAAATATCCTGCGCCCACGACAGATAGGGACCGAACTGTCTCACGACGTTCTG
>OLQN01000957.1_pt1 | contig 23039 bp, 14 predicted proteins | sample 1673181 | NCBI WGS metagenome assembly OLQN01 (sample SAMEA3136763, study PRJEB25190) | human gut metagenome | biome: human gut; feature: human-associated habitat; material: faeces | place: Austria | collected 2013
CAACCGACATCCGTTTTAACAAAAAAAAAGTCAACCATTTTCAGGGAACCACAGACTTTAAAAAGTTCTTTCTTGATATAGAAAAAGTGAGACACTATCCACTATCTTTTGTGGTCAAGACAGAAAAAACTATCCCATGGATTCTATCAGAGTTAAGGGAAAAGGCACTAGACACCTATGGCATAGAACGAGTTGTAGAAGAGTTTATGACCTGCATTGAGGAAGTGATAAACATACCCACACTTCTAGACTGCCTCACTCAAGTTATCGACAAAGATGGAGGAGAAAATCTTTTGGAAGAGATTATCCTACAAAGTAAAGTCGAATTTAATTATAGTGATGACGATTAGCCCGAAATCACTAACCGAGTAAAAGAGTCCCAGGTCCACGACTTGTTGTCTTCATACCATAGATAGCAGAGGAACAATGACATAAAGGCTATATGAAGCGATCAATACAAATGCGACTACGCAAGATCTGGGAGCGAATGCGGGAGCAGACCTTTCTTGCGCTCTTCCTGCCACTCATGCAGTTGTTTTTGCTCTGCCTATACTTATACACATCTGGGCAGATGGTCAGTGGATCGGTCTTGGTCAATTGGCTCGGTGGGTGTGTGCTCCTTGTAGGGAGTTGCGCACTGCTCGTCTCTCTACCTCAGCGTAAGTTGATACGCTACGGACTATCAGGTGTCGTAGTCTTACTCCTCTCACTCCTCTTCATCTATGAGTACTACCTAATTACGGATGTGCAAGTGCTTGTCAACGACAGCGTTGCACTACAGTACCGTCAGCTCCCTGGCGAGGGCGTGGATAGTCGCCTACTCCTCAGCTCTATCCCCACGATGAGCTGGCTTAAAGCGATCGGCTGGTTACTCATCCTAGCCCTTGCATCCTATGGTGCTATATGGCTCTATCGATATCGTAGAGAAGACCTCCGCCCCTGGCGTCTGATAGCCTGCATCTTACTACTTGCTGTACCCACATATATAGTCGTCACAGTGCGGGCTCAACGAGATGTCGATGTCAGGCTACAAGACTCTTATGGTTATTACCGCTCGGCGGATATGGTTAATAGGTATATAGCCACAACTCGTGGGGGATTAAAAACCGTACGCCATGCCAAGGAGAAACTCGCTTACCTAAGGAGCCACCTACCAGAAGTGACGATCACCAATCAAGTCAGCTCACCTCACAATGTCGTCGTTATCATGGGCGAGTCTTTACGTCGGCTGGATATGCACTGCTACGGCTATCCACTTGAAGACACACCCCATCTAGACTCTCTCGTGCAGGCTGGTAGTCTCGTGCTATATGATGATGTAGTCTCTTGCGCCCCTACGACGATTTTGTCTCTGCGCAAGGTTTTCTCCATAAGAGATGCGCGTAATCCTAGTCGACCTTGGGATGAGACCTCCACACTTCCTCTAGCCTTCTCACAAGCAGGTTACCGCACTTACTGGGCAACCAATCAAGAGGTAGCTGGAGAGTATATGACAGACATTACGGTTATAGCAAACACCTCAGACACATTGGCTAGCACGGATATACTGGACTCTACAGTCTCCTGGCTGTGGAGTAGAGGTGCCGAAAAGAAGAAGTATGATGAGCTGATCCTCCCTCTACTGCAAGACTACAAGACAATTGCCATGAGGGGAAAAACGAATCTATTCACCCTAGTCCACCTAATGGGTAGTCATATTGACTATAAAGATCGCTACCCCGAGCCGTTTGGAGTCTTCAAGTCAGAAGACATCCACCCTATAGAGCCTCACCTCCTATCTAAAGAGGCTGAGAAGTCAGCTCACTATATAAACTCTGTACTGTACAATGACTGGATCGTCAGCGAGATAATCCGTTACTACAGTCACACCTCCTCAATTGTCATATACATGTCCGACCATGCAGTAACTCGCTACGATGATCCCTTGGAGCCTCACAGTACTGCCCATAGTATGACACAGCACTCACTCTCCATTCCCTTTATGGTTTATATGTCAGATCAATTTATGGCAGAGAATCCAGACATTGTAAAGCTCGTCAAGGGAGCCTGTCACAGACCTTTTATGACAGATCTCTTCACCAACTCACTGCTTAGTCTAATGGGGATACAGGTGCCCTACTCCTCCCCCCAGATAGAGCTTTGGTCTGCTCAATATGACGCATCACGCCCGCGCGAGGTACATGAGTGGGGAGAGGAGGTAGCCTTCGAACCTAAATACCCTAACCAGCTACAATGAATAGACTAAACAATTACGCTCGAGGCGTAGTAAGTCGATTAGCACAGTTATCGTGGTTGCCGCTTTTCATCATAGGGATATTATGGCTTAATGGACGCATTGTAGGGTCTGTACTATATAGCTCAGGCGGATACTTGTCTCTAGATAACTGGCGAATGCTATGTAATATGCTGGGCATAGCTCTCACAGGCTGGCTACTCACGGCATTCATACCATGGCGAGTGGCTAGAAGGATCTGGATAGGAGTCCTCTTAGGGGGACTCCTGGTGATGCACCTCACTGATTGGTTTCTAGTAGAGACCTACCAGATGCCGTTCAACGATGTAATTATAGAGCCCTTGATGGCGACTAATCCAGAGGAAGCACAAGGCTTCTTAACCTCTATGCATATAGACTGGCTGTCGTTACTTACAGAGTGTGCCCTACTGGTACTCGCTCTAACCCTCTCAATCGCTCTCCCCTATGCTATTAGAGAGCTGCACAAGTTAAGTAACCAGTCGAAACGCTTCCATTGTGGAGTGCAATGGGCAGTGGGTGCTATCCTACTAATTGTGAGCATCTCTCATGTCGCAAACATGATAAGCCACTACAACCATAATGATCCAATTTATGAGATACTCACCTCAACGGAGCGGATCTGTGTGGCGCAAGGCTTGGCACAGCGACAGATAGCTCAGAGTGGTCTGAACTACCATATCGCACGACCTAAGGCAGGATCAGTCTCCTCAAGTGCTCTGCAAAAGGAGCCACACAACGTAGTAATCGTATGGGTTGATGAACTTTACGCGCAATTGATGCATTGCTATGACCCTCAAGTAGATGAGAACACACCACTCTTAGATAAGTTGATAGACACAGGAGCCATTCTTCGTTCGGATAGTACTTATGCGGCTTCTGATAATCTTGGACTATCTAAGGCTTGGACTTTTAGCCTTTGCCCTAAGGGGTCTACAGAGAGTTGGGATAGACACCCCTCGATCTATGGTATACTACGAGAAGCTGGCTATGACTCCTACTGGGTGAGCAATTATCCTCGAGTGGGTATAGGGCTAGACGTAACCCCTCAGTTAGCCCTAGACTGCGATCGCTCCTACCACACCAATCTACGGACAGGGCTAGAGCCCAAGACGGCGCGCCACACCTACGATGGAGATGTACTAAAGCACTTACACCGTGCAGAGGAGCGTCCACTCGTCTCCACAATACATCTAGTGGGGAGTGCCACCAACATTTGGTATAGAGTACCAGAGGATTTTACCCCTTTTAATCGAAACACCATTGACCCGCCCACGGAGCTAGATGGCGACAGTAGAGACAACCTAGCTCAGTACTACAACTTAGTCTCCTATGAAGACTATATCTTTAAGGAGATAATTGATTACTATGCCGAGACACCATCAGTTATTCTCTTTCTTTCTACGTCTGGAGCCTTTGGCGAGTGGCATCCATATCGATCAGATCAGATCCCTAAAGGGAGCATCGGACAAGTACTTTTCTTAGCCTACGTATCGCCTCTTATGGAGCGCGAGTATCCAAGAGTTAAGTCTTATCTAGAAGAGCTGTGCTCCAGACCGTTTAACCTTGGAGACTTTGCCCCACAGCTCTGTAAGCTCCTCGGAATCACGTATCAACCACAAACATCATGCTGACCGAAGCACTTCAGCAGACGCTGGAGGCCTTTATGGAGTACCTGCGACTGGAGCGAAACGCCTCGCCGCTCACGCTCACCACCTACCGCCCCGCCATCACCTCCTATATGGAGTGTGCCCTGGAGCTGGCCAGCGATGAGTGGCAGCCTGGTGATGCCGATCGAGATCTAGTACGCAACTGGATCATGCAGCAGATGGACAACGAGCTGACCAGCACGACAGTCAACAAGAATCTGAGCGCCGTCAAGTCCTTCTACAAGTATCTCCAGCTACGAGGCCTCATCGACGACAACCCGACCCGCTATCTGCGAGGGCCCAAGCGAGAGCACACACTCCCCTCCTTCCTCACACAGGCCCAGATAGAGGATGCACTAGAGACGATCTCGACCGATCCCGAGGACTTTCTCGCGGTACGCAATCGGCTCATCATAGAGACTATCTACCAGACAGGCCTGCGCCGTGCTGAGGTGGCTAGCCTAGAGACGCAGCAAGTCGACCTCGCCTCCATGTCTCTACGCGTGGTGGGTAAGGGGCGCAAGGAGCGTATCGTACCCTTTGGAGAGGCCCTAAAAGAGCAAATGAAGGCTTATCTCACATTAAAGGAGCAAAAAGTGGGTCAGTCTCGTTATTTTTTTGTTACTTTGAAGTGCAGACCGCTCTCAGGAGCTGACGTCTATCAAGTGGTACACAAAGCACTCGATGTTGTGCCAGGCTTGCCCCGCAGAGGAGCTCACACGCTGAGACACTCCTTTGCTACTGAGATGCTCAATGCTGGAGCTCCGATCACCTCCATCAAAGAGCTACTAGGGCATAGCAACCTAGATACGACCACTCGATACACGCACACCTCCTTCGAGCAGCTCAAACAATTGTATCACGCTCACCCTAGAGCACAAAATCAAGTATCACCTATGATTAACGTACACATCCAGTCTCTACAGTTTGATGCCAGTGAGGCACTCCAAGAGTTTGCAAAAAAGAAGATCGATCGCCTTGCACGCTTTGACGACACCATTAGCAAAGCTGAGGTCACGCTGCGACTAGACAAGTCAAACGCTACCCAAGGTAAGATAGCTGCCATCCGTCTAGCAGTACCAGGCTATGACCACTACGCTGAGAAGGGAGCAGCATCCTTTGAGGAGGCTATCGATGAGGCTATCGATGCGCTCAAGCGTCAGATAGATCGCGCTAAAGCAAATAAATAGTTTTGGTAAGTAGTAGATAGTGAGTAGCGGGTCTTCGCTAGCGACTAGAGTTGATCAGAGCTTAGAGGGAGAGACTCCCTATCCACTATCTACTACGCACTATCACACTCTTGGTACGCACTTTTTGAAAAGAAAGTTGCCCGAAAGTTTGGGGGTTTCCAAAATAGTTCGTACATTTGCACTCAGTTTGTGATGCCATTCATCTCTCTCAAGCGTGAGAAGTGCCTTGGCCACACAGATCGAAACAGCAATCGGGCAGTTACCAGAGTGGCCAAATGGGGCTGACTGTAACTCAGCTGGCGCAAGCCTACGGTGGTTCGAATCCATCACTGCCCACACAACAATATGCCTATGTAGCTCAGTGGTAGAGCACTTCCTTGGTAAGGAAGAGGTCCCGGGTTCAAATCCCGGCATCGGCTCTAGATATGGCAGCACCTAGCACACAGATCCAAGTGAGACTGTGGAGGGTGGTTAGCCTTTGTAACGAACAAGATTAAGACAAACATAAGAACAAGGTTATGGCTAAAGAACATTTTCAAAGGACGAAACCACACGTCAACATCGGTACCATCGGTCACGTAGACCACGGTAAGACTACGCTAACCGCAGCAATCACCAAGGTGCTAGCTGACGCAGGCTTCACAGAGGCTCGCTCATTTGACTCTATCGACAACGCACCCGAGGAGAAGGAGCGTGGTATCACCATCAACTCTTCACACGTTGAGTACGAGACTGCAAATCGTCACTACGCACACGTAGACTGCCCGGGCCACGCCGACTATGTCAAGAACATGGTTACTGGTGCTGCTCAGATGGACGGTGCTATCATCGTAGTTGCTGCTACTGATGGTCCTATGCCTCAGACTCGTGAGCACATCCTACTAGCACGTCAGGTCAACGTACCTCGTCTAGTTGTCTTTATGAACAAGTGTGACCTTGTTGATGACGAGGAGATGCTTGAGCTCGTAGAGATGGATATGCGTGAGCTACTCAGCTTCTATGAGTTCGATGGTGACAATACACCTGTAATCCGGGGGTCTGCTCTTGGAGCTCTCAATGGAGAGCCTACGTGGGTAGCGAAGGTTATGGAGCTTATGGAGGCTGTAGATACGTGGATTCCACTGCCTGAGCGCGACATCGACAAGCCCTTCCTAATGCCTGTAGAGGACGTATTCTCTATCACAGGTCGTGGTACCGTCGCTACTGGTCGTATCGAGACTGGTGTCGTTAGGGTCAACGACGAGGTTCAGATCATCGGTCTAGGTGCTGAGGGTAAGAAGAGCGTCGTAACTGGCGTGGAAATGTTCCGCAAGATCCTTGATGAGGGTGAGGCTGGTGATAACGTAGGTCTCCTACTCCGTGGTATCGACAAGGACGAGATCAAGCGCGGTATGGTCCTCGCACACCCAGGACAGGTTAAGCCTCACGATCACTTCAAGGCTGAGGTCTATATCCTGAAGAAGGAAGAGGGTGGTCGTCACACACCATTCCACAACAAGTACCGTCCTCAGTTCTACATCCGTACGCTAGACGTAACGGGCGAGATCACACTCCCAGAGGGTGTAGAGATGGTAATGCCTGGTGATAATGTCACCATCGACGTCAAGCTCATCTCTCCAGTAGCTTGTAGCGTAGGTCTACGCTTCGCTATCCGTGAGGGTGGTCGTACGGTCGGTGCTGGTCAGATCACTGCACTCGAGGACTAATAAACCTTTGCTGACTCAGCCTTTCGTTCCTACTTAAGGCTAGTCAGCAACCTAACTTCTCCCAACTCCCTCCCCCACTAAATATAGACTCGCTCCCCGCGGAGCAATGATCATAGTGGGAGGGGGAGTTATGAGGAGTTTTTCACCCCCACAGTCATCATCTCTAGCAGACCGGATCTCTCCTGACTGACAGGAGTCACACACGGCACAAAACTCGTCTTGCGCTATCTGAGTAGACGGGTCCACTACGAGACGATACTAAATCATACGGGTTTAGCTCAGTTGGTAGAGCACAGGTCTCCAAAACCTGGTGTCGGGAGTTCGAGCCTCTCAACCCGTGCAAACTATAAGATGCTCTTATGAACTTTTTCAAGCGTATAGGTACCTACACCAAAAACTGCTACAACGAGTTGGTACACAAAGTTAGCTGGCCCAGTCGTAGCGAACTGATCAATAGCACAGTGGTCGTCATGATTGCCTCGGTGATTATTGCCATCTTTGTCGCAGGCGTAGACTTTGTCTTCCAGCAGCTCATGCAGTTTGTCTACGGCCTTGTTTAGACAGCGCATCTAGTATAGAGCATTGATATTATTAAGCCTAGAGAGATAAGCAGAGTCTAGGAGCAAACGTGTGACACAAGCACGGCAGACTCTAGGCAGGGCTTGTGAAGCCCCTTTATCCATATCTCTTAGTAAAGGCTTTACCGAGTAGTCACAAACGGATCAACCGTATTCTATATCATCGAATCTAATCTAAACTAAAGACATGAGTCAAGATTCACAACCCATGAGATTTTACGTTCTTCGTGTCCTCAGCGGACAGGAAAAGAAAGTCTGTGAGTATATAGAAGCGGCTAAGTCCAATGGAACTTTAGGCTCGTACGTACGTCGTGTACTAGTCCCCACCGAGCAGGTGGTCTCTCAGCGCAATGGCAAGAAGGTCGTCAAAGAGCGCCCCTACATGCCTGGCTATGTGCTGGTGGAGGCTGCACTCGTTGGAGATACAGAGCACACACTATGCACGATACCTAATGTAATAGGTTTCTTGAACTCTCGTATGACTGATGGTCAGCTATCTCCAGAGCCCCTGCGTACTCAAGAAGTACAGGATCTCTTGGGACAAGCCGATCGCGATGCTGAGGGTGCTGGACGCTTTGACGTTGAGTATAGCGTTGGCGAGTCTGTACGGATCATTGATGGTCCATTCTCAGACTTCTCAGCAACAATCGATGAGGTCAAGAGTGATAAGAGAAAGCTCAAGGTGATGGTGAAGATCTTCGGAAGGAAGACTCCACTGGAGCTTGATTACACACAGGTCGAGAAGGAATAGAAGATTGTTACGGATCGAGCATACCGACTCATAGTTGCTCACATAGGTGTAGTGCTAACTCTCTCGGATAGCGTCGAGCAGTGGTCTAGCTTCCAACTTAAAGACCTCTACTCGCTCCACGAGGATACTACCCTAGATGCAGTGATGACCTCCGTGTGTATCTGTTTATAATATAATCGAATAACAACATGGCAAAAGAAGTTGCAGGGCAGCTTAAGCTGCAAATCAAAGGAGGGGCCGCTAACCCCTCGCCTCCTGTAGGCCCGGCACTTGGTGCTAAGGGTATCAACATCATGGAGTTTTGTAAGCAATTTAATGCCAGGACTCAGGATCGCGCTGGTAAGGTATTGCCAGTCGTGATAACCTACTATGCTGACAAGTCCTTTGACTTCATCGTCAAGACTCCTCCTGTAGCCGTACAGCTACTAGAGGCTAGTAAGGCTAAGGGCGGCTCAGCAGAACCCAACCGAATCAAAGTTGCTAAAGTCACTTGGGATCAAGTTAAGGCTATAGCAGAAGATAAGATGTCTGACCTCAACTGCTTTGCTGTCGAGTCGGCTATGAAAATGGTCGCTGGTACAGCTCGTAGTATGGGGATTAGTGTGACGGGTACGAAACCTGAGAATCTCTAATCGCAATCAACTGAAATGAGTAAACTAACAAAAAATCAGAAGATAGTAGCGAGTAAGGTCGAAGCAGGCAAGTCCTATTCACTAGATGAGGCTTCCAAGCTTCTGAAGGAGATAACCTTCACGAAGTTTGACGCTTCAGTAGACATAGACATTCGCCTGGGTGTCGATCCTCGCAAGGCTAACCAGATGGTGCGTGGCACTGTCTCACTGCCTCATGGTATCGGTAAGGAGGTACGTGTCCTAGCACTCTGTACTCCAGACAAGGAAGCAGAGGCGCAAGCGGCTGGAGCCGACTATGTCGGTCTCGATGAGTACATCAACAAGATCAAGTCTGGATGGACTGACATCGATGTGATCATCACCATGCCTAGCGTCATGGGCAAGATTGGAGCCTTGGGTCGTGTACTAGGACCACGTGGTCTGATGCCTAACCCCAAGAGCGGTACCGTAACAAACGATCTCGGTGCTGCTATCAAGGAGGTTAAGGCTGGTAAGATCGACTTCAAGGTAGACAAGGCAGGTATCATACATACCTCTGTGGGTAAGATCTCTTTTGACCCTAAGCAAATTAGAGAAAACGCTAAGGAGTTCATCGATACGGTGGTACGCCTGAAGCCTTCCTCTGCTAAGGGAACCTATATCAAGAGCATCTACCTCTCTACAACAATGAGTGCAGGGATCAAAGTAGATCCCAAGTCAGTCGTATCCGTAGTAGAATAACGTCTCACCATCTAAGAAACACAATTCTATGAAAAAGGAAACGAAGTCAACTGTCATCGAGCAGTTACACTCTTATATAGAGAGCTACCCCAACTTCTACTTGACCAACATCGAGGCACTCAATGCTGAGAAGACGAGCGAACTACGCCGTCTCTGCAACAAGAGTGGCGTCAAGCTGGTCGTAGTCAAGAACACGCTGATGCGTCGTGCCCTCAGCGAAATCGAATCTGTCGATTACGCAGAGCTCTATGAGTCTCTCAAGGGCAACACAGCAGTCATGTTTTCAGAGGTTGCTAATGCTCCTGCTAAAGCGATCAAGGCTTTCCGCTCCGACAATAAAGAACTCGGACGTCCCGACCTAAAGGCTGCGTACGTTCAGGAGGGCTTTTACATCGGAGCTGACCAACTCGAGACTCTTGTCAATATCAAGAGTCGCGAAGAGCTCATTGCTGACATCGTGGCTATGCTGGAGGGCCCAGTTCAGGGCGTACTCGGGCAGCTTGATTCAGCAGCTGGCACTATCCATGGGGTCTTAGATACCCTAGCCGAGAGGCAATAAACATCTAAGAAATCACTTCAATCAGAAACAAATATAACATCAATACAGACATGGCAGATATAAAGGCTATTGCAGAGACTCTTGTTAATCTCACAGTAAAGGAAGTAAGCGAGCTCAAGGAGCTACTCAAGGAGGAGTATGGTATCGAGCCTGCAGCTGCAGCAGTCGCTGTAGCTGGTCCTGCAGCTGGTGCTGCAGCAGAGGCTGAGGAGAAGTCCTCTTTCGACGTTGTACTTAAGAGCTTTGGCGCTGCTAAGCTTGCAGTCGTTAAGGCTGTTAAGGAGCACGCTGGTCTTGGCCTCAAGGAGGCTAAGGAGCTAGTCGACGCTGCACCTACGAACATCAAGGAGGGTGTCGACAAGGCTACAGCTGAGGCTCTCAAGGCTGCACTTGAGGAGGCTGGTGCTGAGGTTGAACTAAAGTAAACCCGCTTGACACCTGTCTGACACAGGTCATATTGGTTAAGGATTCCCCCCTCGATACGTATGGGGGGAGTTCTTAGCCTTTTCGCATCTTTTGCTCTCTGGAGGCACCACCCACAGATGAAGCTGTCACAGTACGAAGTGACGCTCTCTACACGTTGAGGCGGTGTCTTGGACTGTCAGATAGGATTAGATACAAGTCTCTAGAGCTAGACTCTTATAGCTCGATCTCTCGAGTAGTAGCTCGCTACACGCTAGTGAGTATCTGCTCCCCCGACTCTCTTCGTGAGAGCAGCTCCTCTCCCCTACATTTACCATTTCTCTCTGAAGCATACGATGGCATCCAAACCAACTAATACTAGAAAGAGCTTCGCATCTATTGCTCATCCAATGGAGTACCCTGACTTCTTGGAGGTGCAGCTCAAATCTTTTCAGGACTTCTTTCAGCTCAATACTCCTGCCGAGAGTAGAAAGAAAGAGGGATTATTTAAAGTCTTCTCTGAGAACTTCCCCATCGAAGACACTCGCAACAACTTCAAGCTTCTATTTGAAGACTACTTCGTCGATCCTCCCAAGTATTCGATAGAGGAGTGCTTGCGTCGTGGTCTGACCTATAGCGTCCCCCTAAGAGCCAAGCTCAAGCTCACCTGCGAAGACCCCGAGCACGAAGACTTTGAGTCCACCGTACAGGACGTCTTCCTAGGTTCGATCCCCTATATGACACCTGCGGGGACCTTTGTCATCAATGGTGCAGAGAGAGTAGTCGTATCTCAGCTACACCGCTCACCAGGCGTCTTCTTTGGATCTAGTCTACACAACAACGGGACGAGACTCTACTCGGCTCGTATCATTCCATTCAAGGGTTCGTGGATCGAGTTCGCTACTGATACGAACAACGAGCTATACGCTTACATCGATCGTAAGAAGAAGCTCCCCATCACGACCCTCCTACGTGCCATCGGCTATGAGACAGACAAAGACATCCTCGACCTCTTTGGCATCGCTGAGGAGATCCCTGTCACGCTAGAGTCGCTACAGGCTAACTATGGGCGACAGCTAGCTGCCTCCGTCATACTGAAGTATTACGATGAGGAGAGCGAGGAGGAGACAGGAGAGACTGAGACCTTCGCACGATACAATACGCTCGTAGAGCAAAATGCTATCCTAGACGAAGACAACGCTCAGGTCATCCTAGAGAATGGTATCGAGACCATCCTCCTACGTCGTGACTTAGCCACATCTAATCAGGAGTCTACAGACCAAGAGGTCATGGACTACTCGATCATCTTTAACACGCTCAAGCGTGACTCAGCCAACTCTGAGCAGGCTGCCTACAACTTCATCTACAACCTCCTACGCAACTCTACTCCACCCGATGATCAGAGTGCTAAGGAGATCTTCAACAACATCTTCTTCTCAGAGAAGCGCTATGACCTAGGCGATGTAGGACGCTACAAGATCAATAGCAAGCTAGGTCTAGACATAGATCCCAATGTCAAGATCCTCACCGCTGAGGATATCGTTGCGATCATACGTCACCTGATCAAGCTAGTCAATGGTAAGGCTCCCGTCGATGACATCGACCACCTCTCCAACCGTCGTGTTAGGACCGTAGGCGAGCAACTATACAACCAGTTTAGTATAGGTCTGAGTCGTATGGCTCGTACGGTCAAGGAGCGTATGAACGTACGTGACAGCGAGGTCTTTACTCCCGTCGATCTAGTCAACTCTAAGACGATCGCATCGGTTGTCAACAGCTTCTTTGGGACCAACGCGCTCTCACAGTTTATGGATCAGCAGAATCCACTCTCTGAGATCACGCACAAGCGTCGTCTGTCAGCACTAGGACCTGGCGGTCTGACACGAGATCGTGCAGGCTTTGAGGTGCGAGACGTACACTACACTCATTATGGTCGTCTCTGTCCTATCGAGACGCCTGAGGGTCCAAACATCGGACTCATCTCCTCGCTTTGTGTCTATGCAAAGATCAACGAACTAGGCTTCATCACGACGCCTTATCGTAATGTCAAGAAGGGTACGGTAAGCTTTGAAGACTCCGAGCTTGCCTACTTTACGGCTGAAGAAGAGGAGGACAAGACCGTAGCTCAGGGTAACGCTCCCCTAGACGACGACGGACACTTCATCCGCTCTCGTGTCAAGGCGCGTTATGGGGCTGACTTCCCCGTTGTGGAGCCTGATGAGGTAGACCTGATGGACGTCTCTCCGACGCAGATCGCTTCGATTGCTGCTTCGCTCATCCCATTCCTCGAGCACGACGATGCTAACCGTGCCCTCATGGGATCGAACATGATGCGTCAGGCCGTACCGCTACTGACACCCGAGGCTCCTATCGTAGGCACAGGCATCGAGCGCAGGCTAGTCTCAGACTCTCGTACTCAGATAGAGGCTGCGGGCGACGGCGTGGTCGTTTATGTCGATGCCACCAAGATCGTGGTCGACTATGACCGCACAGAGGAGGAGGAGCTTGTCAGCTTTGAGCCCTCAGAGGTTACCTACAAGCTACCTAAGTATCGCAAGACAAATCAATCTACCACGATAGACCTAAGCCCCGTCTGCCGCAAGGGAGACCGAGTCACCAAGGGGCAGATCCTCACCGAGGGCTTCTCCACACAAGATGGCGAACTAGCACTCGGACGCAATATCTTGGCCGCTTACATGCCTTGGAAGGGGTACAACTACGAGGATGCGATCGTACTCAACGAGCGTGTCGTCTCAGAGGATCTCTTCACCTCTATACATGTCGATGAGTACTCACTCGACGTACGTGAGACGAAGCGCGGCATGGAGGAGTTTACGGCAGACATTCCCAACGTAAGTGAAGAAGCAACCAAAGACCTCGATGCTAACGGTATCGTTCGTGTCGGTGCTCGCATCGTACCAGGAGACATCTTAGTGGGTAAGATTACGCCAAAGGGCGAGTCCGACCCCACTCCTGAGGAGAAGCTACTCTTAGCCATCTTTGGCGACAAGGCTGGTGATGTCAAGGACGCTTCGCTCAAGGCTTCGCCCTCACTCAAGGGTGTCGTCATCGACACGAAGCTCTACTCACGAGCCAATCGTAAGGGAGGTATAGCAGCGACCCGTAAGATCAACCAGCGCTACGAGGAGGAGCTCTCCAAGCTACAAACGGCACTCAAGGACGAGCTGGTCTCCAAGCTGCAGATCATCCTCAAGAAGCACAAGGTCACAGCAACAGACTTCGTCGACTACATCGGTGTCGTCAAGGTCAAGGCAGGGACGCGCATCACCAAGTCTCTGCTCCTCGAGCTAGACTACAATGACCTGCGCATGTCTGACTGGACCAAAGACGAGCATACTAATGAACTTGTCAAGCAGACGATCGCTAACTATATCAAGAAGGACAAGGTCACGATTTCAGAGGTCAATAGACGCAAGCTCGATGAGACCCTCGGCGATGAGTTGCCCTCAGGCATCATCCAGACCGCTAAGATCCTGATCGCTAAGAAGCGTAAGATACAGGTCGGCGACAAGATGGCTGGACGACATGGTAACAAGGGTATCGTATCCAAGATCGTACGTCGTGAGGATATGCCTTACCTGCCAGATGGTACTCCAGTAGACATCTGCCTGAACCCGCTGGGTGTGCCTTCACGTATGAACCTAGGACAGATCTTTGAGGCCGTTCTAGCGTGGGCTGGACAGAAGCTAGGCGTCAAGTTTGCAACTCCTATCTTCGATGGAGCTACACTCGATGACCTCAATGCTTGGACCGACAAAGCTGGTCTACCACGTGGCGGTCAGATGAAGCTCTATGATGGCGGTACAGGCGAGCCCTTTGACCAGGAGGCGACCGTAGGTGTCACCTACTTCCTCAAGCTGGGTCACATGGTCGATGACAAGATGCACGCCCGCTCGATCGGTCCGTACTCACTGATCACACAGCAACCTCTCGGTGGTAAGTCCAACTTCGGAGGTCAGCGCTTCGGAGAGATGGAGGTGTGGGCACTGGAGGCCTTCGGTGCGGCACACGTCCTTCAGGAGATCCTCACCATCAAGAGTGATGACGTCGTGGGTCGCTCTAAGGCTTACGAGGCGATCGTACGTGGCGACAACATGCCCACGCCTGGTCTCCCCGAGTCTCTCAACGTGCTACTCAATGAGCTCAAGGGTCTAGCCCTCAGCGTACATATTGAGTAATCCCTCCCCTATCCTTACACACTATATATAGTCAGACTTAAGTTATGGCATACAAGACAGCCCCTAAGAGCAAGACCACCTTTTCATCCATTAGGCTCTCTCTGGCATCACCTGAGGAGATCCTAGCGGCATCACATGGAGAGGTTACGAATCCGAATACTCTTGACTATAAAACATACAAGCCAGTACGTGACGGACTCTTTTGCGAGAGAATCTTCGGTCCAGTCAAAGATTACGAGTGCAACTGTGGTAAGTTCAAGCGCATACGCTTCCGTGGTACCATCTGCGACCGTTGTGGTGTAGAAGTTACGGAGAAGAAAGTGCGTCGTGAGCGCACTGGGCATATCAAGCTTGCTGTACCCGTTGCGCACATTTGGTACTTCCGCAGTCTACCTAACAAGCTCGCCTCACTGCTCAATCTCAAGTCAAAAGACCTTGAGGCGATCATCTACTACGAGAAGTATATCGTACTGCAGAGCGGTGTCTCTGACCTAGAGGTCAATACGATCCTCACCGAGGAGGAGTATCAAGCTAAGCTAGACGAGCTTGATCAGAGCCACCCAGACAACTACGACCTGCCAGAGAGCGACCCAGACAAGTTTGTCGCAAAGATCGGTGCCGAGGCTCTCTATGAGATGCTCTCTAACCTAGATCTAGATAGCCTCTCTTACGAGCTACGCGACAAAGCTCAGACAGAGACCTCACAGCAGCGCCGTCTAGACGCACTCAAGCGACTCAACGTCGTCGAGTCCTTCCGCGCATCTAAGGATATCAACCGCCCCGAGTGGATGATCCTCAAGGTCGTACCCGTCATTCCTCCCGATCTGCGTCCACTTGTACCGCTCGATGGTGGTCGCTTTGCAACAAGTGATCTCAACGAGCTCTATCGTCGTGTCATACTGCGTAACAATCGTCTCAAGCGACTCCTAGAGCAGAGCGTCCCCGAGGTGATCATTCGCAATGAGAAGCGCATGCTCCAAGAGGCTGTCGACTCACTCCTCGACAACTCACGTAAGTCTAGCGCATTCAAGGGCGAAAACAACCGTCCCCTCAAGTCTCTCTCTGACAGCCTCAAGGGTAAGCCCGGTCGCTTCCGTCAGAACCTACTCGGTAAGCGTGTAGACTACTCGGCACGCTCCGTCATCGTCGTCGGTCCTGAGCTACAGATGCATGAGTGCGGTCTGCCTAAGGATATGGCAGCTGAGCTCTACAAGCCCTTTATCATCCGCAAGCTCATCGAGCGTGGTGTCGTCAAGACCGTCAAGAGCGCCAAGCGTATCGTAGATCGTCGTGACAACGTCATCTGGGAGATCCTTGAGAACGTCATGAAGGGGCACCCCGTACTACTCAACCGTGCTCCGACGCTACACCGTCTAGGTATACAAGCCTTCCAGCCCAAGATGATCGAGGGCAAAGCTATCCAGCTACACCCCTTGGCTTGTACCGCTTTCAACGCTGACTTCGATGGTGACCAGATGGCTGTGCACCTACCCCTAGGCAACGAAGCTATCCTCGAGGCACAGCTACTCATGCTCGCCTCACACAATATCCTCAACCCCGCCAATGGTGCACCTATCACCGTTCCCTCTCAGGATATGGTCTTGGGACTCTACTACATCACCAAGATCCGCAAGGGGGTCAAGGGTAGCGGACTCACCTTCTATGGTGTCGAGGAGGCTCGGATTGCGTACAACGAGGGCAAGCTAGACATTCACGCACCGATCAACGTACGCATTGACAACGTCCTCGAGGACGGTCAGCTCGTCAGCAAGATCATCGAGACCTCTATGGGACGTATCATGGTCAATGAAAACGTCCCCACCGAGGTCGGTTACATCAACGAGACCCTGGGTAAGGGCGCTCTCCGCTCTATCATCTCCAATGTGATCAAGGTGTGTGGCTTTGCCAAGACCGCACAGTTCCTAGACAAGATCAAGAACCTCGGATACTACATGGCATTCAAGGGTGGTCTCTCCTTCCGTCTGCAAGACGTCGTCATTCCTAAGGACAAGGAGAAGCTCGTCGCTGAGGGCAATGAGCGTGTCGAGGAGATCTTTGCACAGTACAACGAGGGCTTTATCACCAATACCGAGCGATACAACCAGATCATCGACACGTGGAGTAACGTCTCTAACAAGATCACCGCTTCACTGATGAGACAGCTAGCTCAAGACGATGAGGGCTTCAACAACATCTTCATGATGATGGACTCAGGAGCTCGTGGTTCGAAGGAGCAGATTCGTCAGCTCGCTGGCATCCGTGGTCTGATGGCTAAGCCTCAGAAGAGTGGTTCAGGTGGCGGACAGGTCATTGAGAACCCTATTCTCTCCAACTTCAAGGAGGGTCTCTCCGTGCTGGAGTACTTTATCTCCTCACACGGTGCTCGTAAGGGTCTGGCCGATACCGCACTTAAGACGGCTGATGCGGGTTATCTGACACGTCGTCTCGTGGATGTATCGCACGATGTCGTCATCTCTGAGGAGGACTGCGGCACACTGCGAGGCATCGAGATGGCTGACGTGATGAAGAATAGTACCGTCGTCGCCACCCTCGGTGAGCGCATCCTCGGTCGTACATCCGTCCATGACATCAAGCACCCCGAGACTGGCGAGTATATCGTACGTGCGGGTGAGGAGATCAACGAGGTAGCTGTAGCTGCCATCACCGCGGCTGGTATCGAGACTGTCGAGGTACGCTCGGTACTCACCTGCGAAACGAAAAACGGTGTCTGCGCCAAGTGCTACGGTCGCAACCTCGCTACCAACAAGCTCGTACAGCGCGGCGAGGTGGTCGGTGTCATCGCAGCGCAAGCTATCGGTGAGCCGGGTACGCAGCTGACGCTACGAACCTTCCACGCTGGTGGTACAGCAAGCAACCAAGAGACCGATGCTACCGTACGTGCACGATTCTCTGGAACTATCGAGTACTCAGACATCCGCTACGTAGACGTGGAGCGTGCTGGACGAGACGGCAATATGCGACCCGCACACATCGTGGTCAACCGTACCGCCGAGCTACGCATTCTAGACCCCAAGACGGGTGTCATACTGCAGCACGAGTTGGTACCCTATGCCAGCACCATTTTCTTTGCAAACGGAGCTACCGTCAGCAAGGACGATACGCTACTCAACTTTGACCCACACAATACGGCACTCGTCTCCGAGTTCTCAGGTCGTCTTGTCTTCGAGAATCTTGTTGAGAAGGTCACCTTCGAGTACGAGACCGACGAGAGTGCTTCACACAAGGAGATAGTCATCATCCGCAAGCAAGGTGTCAAGAACAACCTCATCCCGACAGCTCAGATACTAGACGAGCAGGGCAATGTACTTCGCTCGTACAACCTCCCCGTCGGTGCTCACCTAGTCAAGGAGGATGGCGATATGATCACACAGGGCGACATCATCACCAAGACACCTCGCGCTATCTCTGGTGCAGGTGATATCACGGGTGGTCTACCACGTGTTCAGGAGCTCTTTGAGGCGCGCAACCCTTCGAGTCCTGCTGTCGTAGCAGAGATCGATGGTACCATCGACTTCGCTGGCGTCAAGCGTGGCAATCAGGAGATCTCCATCACCTCTCGTCTAGGTGAGATCCGTAAGTACTTCGTACCACTTACGAAGCAGATCCTCGTACAGCCTGGCGACTATGTACGTGCAGGTATGCCCCTCTCCGAGGGTGCTATCACGCCAGCAGACATCCTCGCCATCCAGGGTCCCACGGCCGTACAGGAGTACATCGTCAACGAGGTGCAGGACGTCTATCGTCTACAAGGTGTGAAGATCAATGATAAGCACTTTGAGGTGATCGTCCGCCAGATGATGCGCAAGGTACAGGTCATCGACCCAGGAGATACCCTCCTGATGCCTCAGCAGATTGTAGACAAAAACGATGCTACCGAGGAGAACGACAAGCTATGGGGTATGAAGGTCATCACCGATGCAGGTGACTCCACCACCATGAAGCCTGGACAGATCATCTCGAGCCGTAAGCTACGTGATGAGAATAGCTCGCTCAAGCGTCGTGACCTCAAGCCCGCTGTAGCACGAGATGCGATGCCTGCCACGACCAATCAGATCCTACAGGGTATCACAAAGGCTGCGCTACAGACGCGAGGCTTCATTTCAGCGGCTTCCTTCCAGGAGACCTCCAAGGTACTCAACGATGCGGCCATCTCGGGCAAGGCTGACAAGCTCGAGGGCATCAAGGAGAATGTCATCTGTGGTCACCTCATCCCCGCAGGTACAGGTCTACCCGAGTATGACAAGCTCCTCGTCATGTCGCAGAAGGAGCATGACGAGATCGAGGCACAGAGCCGTCAGACTGGATCTGACGCCAGCTACCGCGCTAAGAAGATCGACGAGGAGAAGACCTCCGAGACCGCTCCCGCTAAGTAACAACTGCCTCACAGAGTAGCTCGTATAGTAGCTCTAAAGCAAAGATTATCTCAGGAGTACCCTATATAGTCTCCTCATAGATATAAGCAACGAAAAGGAAGGCTCGCCCCACAGGTCCACACGACCTCATGAGGCGAGCCTTCCTTTTGTTGTGCCCCTTCGCCAGCAAGAGTGCCAGCCTCCACCCGTTGCTAATTGTAAATTATTAGTATCTTTACCGCAGTATTCACCCTATCACGTACACTCATCTGTTATGCAAAACCCTAACAACTTGTCCAAATCTATGAGAACTAGCTATATAGCTATAGTTCTATTCCTCGTGTCCTCCTTATGTATGCAGGCACAACAAAATATGTCGACTGACTTCAACGGTCTAACCCTAACGATAAGACCGTTTTATTCTGACTATGTCGCAAAAATGAATGAAAACCCAGATGACACATGGTGTGCGAACCCATATCTTCACTGTCAATTTATTGAGACTATCCCAAGCTCTCTTATTACGCCAGCAGACACCTTCTTTATTGATCAGGCTCCTGTTAAGATGCTCCCTTATGTTTGGACACAAACTGTAGCAGGAGTACTCCTTTTGTCCTATATTCAAGCAGAATATGTACGAGAGTTTAATCTCGAAAAGTTCCTTGTAGCTCCGGCAATTCGATGGAAAGAGAATAAGAACTTTTCCGATCGGGCAGTCCTTAGATATTCTTATTTGCCTCCTTTTCAGATAAGAATGGACGACGAATACTATAGTCCAACGTACTTTCTAATGCCGGAAGAATTGAATTATTTCTTTTCTCGGAAAGGCGAGCCTCAGGATTCATTGCGTATCACAGTGGATGCTTCTGATGCGTTGTTTTACACGCGATCCGATAGACCACTGGTTCCCGATCCAATAGATCCCGCCTTGAAAAGAATTGATTGTACCGTATCTACAGCTCCATCTATCTTTTTCTTATATCGTCCTGCTTTTCTTCATAAAGAAAAGACTATTGAGGGGATTGATATTGACGTCCTCTTCCAGCATCTCGATAAGTTGCACATACTCACAAATGAAAGTGGAATCAAGCTGGAGCTGGAGCTCCTCCCTCTTAAGGACACAGCACCCATAGACAGTGCTATATGTCGACTCCAGCAAATTGTTCCTCCATTGGATAAGCTCACGAAGCCATTGGAGTCCTCCCCCACAAAGGTGGATTTAATTGTCTCCCATATGGTTCAGTCGTGGGATGGCTGGGGGTTTGTATATGGAAAAGCTTTCCCAGATACCGAAAACAAGGTCCTGCTGGTTGATCCTGATGATTATTACTCTCGTGTATTAACGCATGAGATGACACACCTATTTCTCCCTTCTGTGAAGCCTGATCAAGCTTCCTGGATGTCCTCCGTAGATAAATACATGCTAAACGAAGCGCTTGTGGAGTATGTCGCCTGCGTCATTCACAAGGAATATACAGGAGAAAGCTATTGGGAGGAGAAGGAACGTTATGTCTCGGAAAATGTGGATAGCACAATGTTGAATGACGTATCGCAAATAGAGGAGGTTACTTACACTGGGGAAGACAGCAATAGTAGCTATTGGCTATACTACACCTATATTCCTCACTGCATTCATCAGAAAGCATTGGTGAGTGGTGGAGATTGGGCAGTAGCAGAGCGTATTATCTCTATCTACAAACGAGGTCTAGAGTCTAATTGGGACGAAGGCACTATGCGCCCCATCTTAAATCAGTTCAAAGAGGACTTCGGCATTCGTTTTTGAGCAGTAAAATAAGCCCAAAGGCAATTCTACATACTCGCCGCTAAGAAGTATGGCTGGACGAGTAACGATTTGTAGGGACGTACGGCTCGTGCGTCCGTTGTAGTACAGGAATACGAACATTGCTATCAAAGCATTGACACTGTAACCTTTGACACAACGGACGCACTCCCGCTAGACACTGTCCGAGCGTCCCTACATCTCGCTACTCGTCTCGTTGTCGGACAATAATAAGACGAGTGCAGGTGACGAAGGAAGCGACCGCTTGCGGTCGGACGTATCATAGCCCCCAGTCGAAGGAGCAAAGCTTCGAACGACTGGGGGGCATAGGGGCGTACAAGGTGGGACGACCTCCCCTAGCGGGAGGTCGGACTGGAGGTTGTAAATTCGTCTAGTCCGACCCACAAGGGGTCGATAAATCAGGCGGCGTCTAGCGTCCGTGGGTCGTTCGGGGCTTTGCCCCTTCGATCCACGGCTATGATTCGTCGGACCTCTCACTATCATGATACTGGTGTTACAGCGTCTGATGGCTGGACTTTTCGTGTTGATGTGGTTTGTGTAGGGGCGGACCTGCGTGTCCGCCCATGGGGCATACTCCGCTTCGACGAGGACAGGCGGACACGCAGGTCCGCCCCTACAAAGGGTTACACGTCCCAGCGGGTTACTTGATTTGCGAAATCGAGTGTTAGTCTCTCCTTCTCACAAGTTATGAGTACCTTTACTTCAGTATTCACTCTATCAAGTGCATTCACCCATCAATCACACAAAGTCCTACCACTATGACGAGTAGATTTGTCCCCTATTTACTGAGATCGTTATGTCTATGTCTGTTAGCGTTCAATACTTACGCCCAAGACATTCTCACATTTGCAAACAGCCCCAGCCAAGATACTCTAACCGAGGAGAATGCCACTCAAAGGGATCTACAAGTACTTGGTAAACTTCTAAAGGAGAGTCACCCCAAAATGCTTGAGGAGGGCTTTGCGATTAGTCTGGATAGTGAACTAACTAAGTTTTATCAGCTAGCCAAGCATGTCGATACCCCTTCCGATTCGTACCTCCTTCTTCAGCAATTTACGAGTTTGATGGGTGACGGTCACACTACGCTGACTCTTGACACCGCTCTGTTTAAGACTTACTACCCAATTAGGCTAGGAATCGAAGAGTACCCTACGGTGCGTCTCATGACAGCCCCTAAGACCCTTCAGAGCTATGTCGGAAAGGAGATTAAGTCCATCTGTGACATCCCCATCCTAGATGTTGTCGATACGCTCAGACGCTATATTAGTGCGGACAATGTGCAGTACTCGCTCTCGCAAGTAAGTGCTTTAGGTTCATTCTGTATCTATTGGAGATCTCTAGGCTTGGATACTTTGAAAGTTACATTTGCTGATATGGACTCCATCTTTATCTCGCCCATATCTGTGAGTGATAGAGTGGAGTTGTATAGCAGTCCAAATGCGAAACATTACAGCACGCTTACTGCTCCACGCAAAGCTCTGTACTGGTATGACGTGATGGCAGCTCCAGGAGTTGCTTACCTCCAGATGAACGCTATGAAAGACTATCAGTCTGAGTATAGTCGCATTACTAGTTCTAAGCCAAGTGGCTATAAACTAACCCCTCAAGAGGAGGCATACCTATCCTCTCTACCTCGTTTTTCGGACTTTATTGATCAGATGTTTCAAAAGATGGACTCGCTTCATACGCACACACTGATCATAGATCTCCGCTACAATTCAGGAGGAAATAGCATGCTTGGCGATATGCTACTTCAGTATTTACCTTCGCAAAGAGAGGACGCATCACACTATACATATCAGCTACGAGTGTCTGAGTTGTGGAGGAGGAACTACCCCTCCGTGTCCGAGAGGATTCCGAAAGCGTACTCTGGGAAGATGATCGATGGAAAGACTTTTAGTGACTTGATCCTTACAGATGGTCAAAGTCAAATATCACGCGATCAGAGCCACACTCCTCGACGAACTTTTAAGGGAGACGTCTACATATTCGTTGGAGAGAAGACCTTCAGTAGTGCTGGGGTGCTCGCAACTGTAGCACAGGATGCAGGGGTGGCCCTTATCCTTGAAGATGCAAGTTCACCTTGTGCCTTTGCTCCTTGTCACTATGGAGATGTAATCGGATTCACGCTACCCAATAGTGGCTTTAAGGGTTATACTAGCAGCAAGTCTTTTGAGACTGTTGCACGTATTATCTGAGCGATCTATTGCATATCTCGCTGATTATTA
>OLQN01000968.1_pt1 | contig 22931 bp, 44 predicted proteins | sample 1673181 | NCBI WGS metagenome assembly OLQN01 (sample SAMEA3136763, study PRJEB25190) | human gut metagenome | biome: human gut; feature: human-associated habitat; material: faeces | place: Austria | collected 2013
TTCTACTTTTATTTTTCATTTTTTTAAAGTGGAATTTAACTTTTCACTTTAGCAAAATAAAAATATATAATTTATACTGTGTTTTTAAAAATAAAAAGCTCTATGATTTGAAAATTTTTTGTGTGTAGGATGGTGGAGTAACTAACCCCCGTACCGATCTCGTCAAAATAGGGAGGGGTGGGCTATGCAAAAAAAGTATAGTGTTTTATAGCTCTAAAGTGTCAACTAAAACGAACGTTTTTATTTACATTGTCATTTTTAGCTCCTCGATAGCCCTATGTTGTACTATTAACGCATGATATTATATACACATTATGCTATTCTATATAGCTTTTCATCTGTCCTTATACTTCTTCTTGGTGCTCTTCTTTTCTCTCTGTTCCCCTTAGGTTATATTACTTTTATTATTAAAGTATTAATATAAGAAAAGCATTTAATACCCCCTATTAATATATATACCCCTATAAAAACAATAACCTTATACTTAATACATACTTATATATTAAGTATTAGTATTAATAATTAAGTATTAGTATTAAGTATTATAGTAGTATTAAATATAAAGGTTATAATATAGATAGTTACTTAAATATATAAAAGTGAGGGAAAGAAAAAAGAACAGCGATACACCCACCCCACGGGAATATACAAGAGAACTAAAAGCAAAGGCTTTTCGATTGTTTCTTATTGTTCCTACATTCGTTGGATCAAGCGCATCAAGAACAAATATACAAATCCTTGCCCTGCTCCTTGCTGTATGGCTATACACCTGCATCCCCTAGCCCTGCTATATGTCCTCATACGCTCTTATATTCGCTCATACGAGGCTTTTATATGCTTCATGGTTAATTATGTCTATATACGTAAATAGCATAACATATACTTAAATAGCTTATATTTTCGATTGTACGCACGTTTTATATGTTCTAGGTTAATTATTCCAGTTATAGCAAAAGTCTTTTATACAGGCTTATATTCGCATTCCTTTAATATTAAGCACTTATATATTAATACGTATTATGTATTTAAGTATTAAAGTATTAAGAATAATAAACGGGTATTAAATATCTATAAACAAAAAAACTAGGCTCTTTATATTTGAACCTAGTTTATTATTATCTATTTAATTTGATTCTATTTATACATACCTGCTAAGCTCATGAATAAACACCACATAGCTCTAATAGGTAATACAACGATATAAAAGAAAATTTTAAATAATGTCCACATAATCCTTAAACCCTCATTCTTTCTATTTTTTCAAATAATTCTTTTTGTTTTTTTTTCTTTCTTGAAACTATTATAGCATTCTTTCTTGATGCTAAATAGACAAATTAAAGCAAATTTTCCAAAGATCAAGAAAATCACAACCAATAATAAACCATTTTCCATTATCCTAAGCCCTCCACAATCCTGATAAAAATATGATGTTCTATATCTCTGTTATAAGCTGTTATGTTTCCCTCTTTGCTTATGTAAGAAATAATAAAGCCGTTATCTTCTAGCCCATCAACTAAAATACCCTTATATTTTCTATTCCATGTTAGATTGTTGTAAGCGCTGAACACTTCCCATATATCTTTTATTTTTTCAATATATCCATCATCTAAATGGCAAATGTATAAATTTTCTTGTAGCTCATCCATAAGACCTACAACGCTATCATGTTGAAATAAATAATAATATTTCATGCCTTTATTCTCCTTTTCTAATAAAAATAAATAACCCCGTTTTCTACTTTGTCATAACCTTCGTAGCTTAAATCATTAGCAAATGATTTATAGTCAAAGTATCTTCTAGCGAATTCGCTTAGATCTTCCCTATCTTGCACAAGTTCGTAAGCTACGTCTTCCAATGTTTGACCCTTATAAAAAACATATCTTTCATTTTTAAAAGTTTCATAAGCTTCTTGAATGTTCCCAATCGCTTCTATCAATGCTTGAAGTGCTTCATTTTCTCCGATTTTGTTGTCTAGCTCTGCTAACTCGTTCAAGCTTTCTAAATTTGGGTATTCTCCTAATTCTTCGTATGCAGTTACGTAGCTTGTTTCATAATCAGTTATGAAATATTCTTCATAAGCTGAACCTTCTTGAACTCCGATACTTTTCAATGCTTCCGTAAATTCTTCTTCATCCATTGGGAATTGTGCCCATTTTCCAATCAATTCCCCTTCGTTGTATTTTCCTAAATTTGTAACATATGCTTCCATTGCTCTATTCCTCCTTTAATAGTATTTTCTTTTCATAACAAATATTTTTTTTGCTTACTTCCACTAGCTCCGCATGTTTTTCTTTTAGCTCAAGCCTTTTGTTGCTTGCTTTTTCTTCCTTTAGCGCTCTTCTAACTTCTAGCATCATTCTTGTTATTATTTTGTTAGTGAAGTAGAAGCGGTTAAGCTCTAGCTTTCTTTTTTCTGTGTTTCTGCTTTCTTCTTTCCAGTTGTCTATAACTTTTATACAACTCATTTCAAAAATTCCGATTTCTTTAAGATGTTTTTTTGTTGTTCTTAAACCTCTGCCGAATTGCTTTCCGTTGATAAATTGTTTTAGGTAATACCCACCGTTTAATTCTGTTACTTCCCATGTTTTTATTGAGTTATATGGGTCTTGGTATATTGTTCTTGCCATGTTTTTTGTTCCTCTCTTTCTGTTAAATGTTGATTGTATCACCGTTGTTATAAACGGTTATTGTTCTTATTTTTCTTTCTTTGTTATAAGTTCCTGCAAACTCCCAGCCGTCAAAACCTAGCTTATTTGCTATATATGTAAGTTCATCAGCGGTTAGCATTTCTTCACCTTTATAAATGTCTTTGACTCTGTTCAATTTGCAATCTTCACCGCCTAGGTCATCAAAGATACCGTTTATATTTGTTTTGTCTTTTGGAGCATCAACGATAATATTTAAAAGCTCCTTACATGTGTATTCTATTGTGTAGATTGTTTTAACTTCTACTTTTCTAATTTTTGCCATTTCTCTTGTCCTCCGTTCCTCTTGACACCCATATAGTACACCCACGTTATTTACTTTTCAATACTTTTTTGTAAATTTCTTAAATGTACTTGTAAATATTAAATTATCATTTTTATTCATTTTCTATTGACTTTATAAAATGACTATGTTATATATAAAGAGAACAAAGAATTAACTCTAAGGGGGTGTGTATGGGGGTATGTCTAGGTACGCATCTGTTTTAGGGGGGCGAGGGGTTGAAAAAAATGTTAAAGAATAAAATTCAGTTTTTGCTAGGCTATAAGAATGTCAGACAAAATTCATTGCAAGATGTTTTAGGAATGTCTTCTAAACAAGCGTTGAGCAATAAAATAAGAAGTGGGTTTATAACCGCTGATGAATTGATTAAGATTTGTGATTATCTTGATCTAGAAATTGTTATTAGAGACAAAGGCAAGAATAAAGATGTCATTAAATTGGATACTGATGATATAACAGATGTCGATTAATCACATCACATTCAGCACATATCACAAGATTAGATATAAAAACTCGTAGAGAAGTGTTTTAAGCAAGGTTAAGACTTATTCAAAAATATTGTGAACAGCGCTTCACAAAGAAATAGGAGCGTTCTCGATATATGACGGTAAATATCGAAACTAAACAATTCATTCAAGGAGGAATATAAAATGAATTACGCATACATGAGAATTAGTACAAACAAACAACATACTGATAGACAAGAGTACATTTTGAAAGATTATTTTGAAAAGAATAACATTCATATTGATGCATGGTTTGTAGATGTTATTACTGGTAAGACTTTTGATAGACCCGAATTTTCAAAATTAAAAGACACTGTCAAAAGTGGAGAAGATACCGTGTACTTTACCGAAGTTGATAGATTAGGTCGTGATTGGGACGGAATTAAAAGAGAATACAAATGGTTTGAAGATAACGTTGTTAATGTCATCATTTTAGAAGTTCCTACTCTTTCTATGTCAATCTACAAAGAAGATGGAAGCATTGACTTAAACATCAAGTTAATTAAATCAATCGTTTTAGATACTTATTGCTTTGCATCTCAAAATGAAAGAGAAAAACTTGCGAGAAGAACAAAAGATGCACTTCAAGCTAAAAAAGAGCAAGGTGTCAAACTTGGTAGACCTGCAACAAAAAAAGCGCAAGAAGTTATTGATCTAATTGTTAGAATGGCAAAAGAAGGTTATTCTACGAGAGAAATTCAATTTAAAACAGGTAAATCTAGACAATATGTCTGCAAGATCAAGAAGCAATATGCATAGGAGGATGAACAATGGCTAAAATCAATGATGATTCATTAGAAAAAATGTGGGAAGCTTTTAATATGCTAGTGAGCGAACAAAACGACGAGCAAAACGGAATGACTAAAAGTGAAAGAAAGAAGTTAGACACAATAACTTCAAAATTAACATTGTTGCTTGAAAGTTTAGAAAACAAAAGGCTGTGATTTAATTTCACAACCTTTTTTATTTTGATTTTTTACCGTGAGGGTATGTCCCACCTACTAACTGTTTGTTGAGTCCCATTCCCTCTAATTCAGCTATCAACTGTTCTTTGGATTTAAGCTCTGTGCTCTTTCCACCTGAGCTTAATTGTTCTTTTTGAGTTATCAACGAATGACCATGCTCTCCTGCTGTTTGCGCTCTGAACTTTGTAAGGTTCGCTTTAATAAATCCTCGCTGACCTGCTGAAAGTTGAGAGTCAATGATATAGTCATTAATCATTTCCATCATTGCTCTAATATCATCATTTGTACTATTTAGCATATCATCATAGAATTTTGCAGTCCATCCCATGAAGAAACAGAAATTTTCTTTGGATGCTACAAACACGACTTCTAGATTGATTTTAGAAATGATGTTTTGATACTTCATAAACGCTTGATATAAAACGTTATAATCTTCAAAAGAGCGTTGCTCTAATCCTTCAATGTCGTTGTTGACACTCAAATAATTGCAGATGATGGGATATGTATTGATCATATGCAATTTTAGTTGGTTGATTTTAAAGAAATCCTCTAGCTGAATTTCAATAAGACTCGTTTTTGCTTCAATCCACTCCAATGTGTTCATGACCCTATGTCCTACCTTTCATCTGTTTAGAAGTCAACAGCTTTGAAAATATCGTCAAGTGTTGTTTGTAGCTTGATGCTTACATCTTCACATTTTTTGATATATTCGCTTAATTCAATGCTTGAGCTTTCTTCATTCCCTGCAAGTTTCTTATGAATGTATTTAGCAATTCCTTTTACAGCATCTTTAGCCGAAGGATAATAGCCGATTGTTCGATAAACTGGTTTATCGTCTTTATCTTTCTTCAAAGTATCTTCGAGAGCTGTATAACAGTTGCTATCAGCATCAAAGTAGTAGTTATCCATAACGTGTACCATTTGATTTTTAACCTCCTCTATTTAATTTCTACATAACGATCATCTTCTTCGACAACCTTCTTTTTTAAGATTTTAATAACTTCTTTTTCATTCTCTTGTTTAACAAGATAGTAAGTTAAGTCTTGATTGAAAATGCTTCTTAATTTGCAATAGTTTACATCTTTAGAAAGTTCTTCTTCTGTTCCTTTTTTACAAACTCTAACAGCAACTTTCCCAGTTTGTAAATTCACTTGTCTTTGTAAAATACTATATGTTTGTTCCATATTAAACTCCTAATCTTACGTTTATAAATACTTTTCGTCCTCTATCAAGAGGATTTCTATAATATTTTGTTATCTCTGCATCAACCAACTTATCACCAATGCTTTTATACATATTTTCTCCTCTTAACCTAACAATTAAATTTGCATCTGCATCAAATAAAGAAATCATATCATTTTGGTGTTTTTCTAGATACTCGTTTAATTTCATTTTTTTGCACTCCTATATTCTTTAACAGCTATTAAAGTAAGAGTTGAAATAACAATCAACGTTTCTGCTGTTAATGTAACGATGATTCCTGCTACAAATGGATTAATGTACATCTTCATTCACCTTCTTTTTCCAGTATTCTTTATCTTTTTTAGATTCTTTATCTGTTAAAACATCAATGCAAAGATATAAACCTTCCAGTTTGTTGCAAGCATTATCTAAACCTTTTCTTACGTCTTCATAAGCTTTTTCTAATTGCTTGCAATATGCTTCTAGAGCTTCTACATACAAACGGACTGCATCACCACCCATTTGAGTGCTTAAATCTGTATATTCTTCTCTACTAGGCTTCTCCATCCTCAACCACCTCGCAATTATCTAAAATATCTTGGATTTTGTAAGGTTCTTCATCTTCCCATTTGATGAATTTAAAACAATTACTAAATAAAGACATACAACAGCAATCTCTTATCTCCGTAAACCAACCGAGATTTCCTTTTTGAGGTTTAGTGCCATATGCATGAACATAAACTTTACATTTATCCCTTGCTAGATATTCAAGTTTTTCACCTTTAAGACATTTCAACAATTCAAATTCTAAACGAGATAGCTTGATAGGTTCTTTATATTCTTCATAGAGCCATTCAAAAGCTTTTACTATGCAACCTCTCATATCGCCTTTACTTTTATCAAATTTGCATCCAGTACACTTACCTTCACAAACACATGGTTTATTATTTACAACCGCAATAGGCTTATTTTGATTCACTATCTCTTTAATCTCTTTTTCATATTTTTCAAAGTTTTTCATCTTCAACCCTCCAGGTTTTTGTCCGCACGAATGACAATATTTTTGTCCTTCTATTAAAAGCGATTGACAAGAAGGACACACTAATGCTGTTCTTCGAACAATCGAACCATCAACAGTAACACCATCAGCAAATGCTAATAATGGTTTTTTAGGTATTGCTTTTTCCACTAATTCTTTTATATCAATCATTTCATCCACAGTATCAAATGATGCATGTTCTCTCAAATGATTAAATGCTTTTTCATATTTATTCATCTATTTTTCACTCCTATCATTTTTTCACTTCATAAACACTAGCCAATGTGTTTTTGAGCGTTTGTTCCCAAAAAGCGGTTTGTAATTAATACAATTTAAGATTTCTTTCAATTTAATTTGTTCTTCATTCCACTTAAATATCAGAGTACCATTCGACTTTAAAACTCTCATACATTCATCAAATCCTTGTTTGATATCTTGTGGCCAAGCGTTAGATAATTTTCCATATTTTTTTACCAACCATGAATTATCTCCCGCCTTGATTAAATGGGGTGGATCAAATACAACCATGTTAAATGTTTCATCATCAAATGGAATATTTCTAAAATCACCGATTACATCAGGCTTTACCGAAAGATGTCTTCCGTCACATAGAGTATCTTCAAATTCTCTAATATCCATATATATGGTATCTTTGTTAGTTTTATCAAACCAAAACATTCTTGATCCACAACAAACATCAAGTATTCTTTTATTCATCTAACCACCCCAATTCCTCACATTGTTGGTTGATTGCTTTTAACATTGCTTTATCCGTTTTAATTGCGCTATTCCATGCGTTGTGGTAAGTGAAAATACCTTCTTTGAATTCAACTGTAAATATATCAAATCCGCAATCATCATCTTCACTGCCTATTGCTTTTTCATAAACAATATGATCCACTCCATAACAAATTGATGTATTTTTTCTAAAACCTAACTCCTTGAACATTTCAACTGCTGTCATTCTATCCACCCCAGTTCTTTACATTGCTGATTGATTGCTTGAAGTTCTCCAATGAAAACTCCATTACCATTTATTTCAATAAATCGTCCGTTCTCTGTATGAAACTTAATCCAATCTTTGTTTTCTTCGTTTTTATACTCGATTGTTTTTAATTTACCTTCTGTATATTTTTTTGTTAATGCAGTGTATCCTAATTGTTCAAACATTTCTTGTGCTGTCATTTAAACCACCCTCTCTCCTCACAATAGAGATAAATAGCTTTTATTATATTAGGACTGAAACTGACTTCATAATGTTCGTCACAAAGACAAATCGTTTGAGTATCTTCATAGAATTTAAGTCGGTCTCTCATTGATACAAAACCAACCACATTCTTACTCTCATAAAATTTAGAGAAACCATTTTGTTCCAATAACTTTTCAGCTTCCATATCAATACCCATTCTTAAGTCGTTCGTAATTGATTTTGTTTTTGTTAAGATATTCTTGATAGATTTCATCAAATTTGAAACCTAATAGTCCACTTAAAATTAATAAATCAGTTAATTTACAATTATTATCTAAAATTTCACGAATAGCATGACTTAAAGGCAATAATAAACGTACATAATATTCATCTATATCATCTTCATAGAAATTTAAAATTACTTCAATGCTTTCATTATTTTTGTATCCGTAACACATTTCATAAGTCATAACAAAATGGTAAACATCTACTAATTCTTCAAGAACTCTTTGACGATTAACTGGAGCTTGTGATTTTTTCCACCAGCACCAGTCTCCCTTAAGCTCATGTGTTAGTTCACCTAATTCGTCAATAATAGCTAATTCAAGTTTTTCTTCGGTCATAGATTCTTCACCGAATTCATCTAAAATGCTTTTATTCAATGTTCTTTGCATTTGAAACATTTTTTTTAATTGTTCTCTTATTTGCATATTATTCCATCTCCCAATCTTCTTTAGGTTTGTCAACTACACCTAAATAATAATTTCTTAAATAATCAAAGTTATCCATAACGACTTTAGGACAAAATTGTTCGATATATTCTTTGCTATCATCAACAAATGCTTGTCTTATCTTTGTTGCAGACAATCCTGCAAATAAACTAGATCTTTCAAATAGTCTATATTCAATATATGGCTTAACTTCGCTATCAAACCAACTGTTAAGATTATCGATTCCATCAGAATAATAGAGTTTGAAATGTTTTTGGCCTATTCTTGATACAACGTTGTAATAAAAATATCTTCCCCAAACTTTATCGTCCTCTGTTTTTGTTTCCATAGACCAATCAGGAATTTCATAAACTGAAATTTTACTTCTATATTTTTCAGGTAAAGACTCTAATAACATTTCTCTACGTTTTTCAATTGTAAAAGGATTTCTTAATGTGTCCTTTTTATTTTCACTTCCTAAAATAACGCATACTTCGTCACATTCTTCACAAGCTTTTGTAACCATAAAGAGATGTGCCTTGTGTACTGGTTGCATACGTGCTAAAAATACTCCTACTGTTTTCATTTTAAATTCTCCTAACTTTTTATTGTTCAATTCCAAAAATATATTTCTTGATGTTGTCTTTTCCTGCTTCTTCAATGGCTTTTTGACATAATTCTTCGGTTTCAAAAAAGATAATTCCTTGGCTTTGGCAACAATCAACTATTGTTTTCCTAATTAATTTATCTTCATGGTCATAGTAAAAATAATAATTACATTCTCTGTATTTAAATTCTCTCCTACCATACTTCAATAAAATAGCTTCAACCTTACGTCTTTCGACTTCAAATTTAGCTTCTTTTTCAGTTAAAAAACAGTTCCCCATATTTCTTCGATAATCATCAATCATAACATTATCCCAAGTAGCCCTACCATTAGCGTTATAATCGTTAATATACCAATAATTATCTTTATTTTTTAAATCCCACACCGTTTTAGGTTTAGGCAGAGTGAGAAACTCTTTTAGTTTCTCCTCGTCCACTTCGTAGCCTTTGTATTTTTCAGCGATTTCTTCTACTTTAATCATAATTTACACCTCCTTTTTTCTTTCTTACACGTAGTACTTCTACTCTTAAACTTTTTGATATTTCAATTGGGTTTGATGGATATTCATAAAGATTATCCCTATCTAATTTTTCATATTCTTTACTTACTTCGTCTCTGATAAACGTTTCATACAAAAACCCTGCGACATAGTTTTGTTTTGCAAACCATCTAAAATGTTCAAATGTATCTCTTGGCGCTGTAATATACCCTTTGACAATATCAAATTCTTCTCCAACGATATTTCTATCTATCGTGTGTTTATGAGCATAGTTAAATGCGCTTAAATATTTATCTTTAACTTCATCTAACGTTGCTTTTGTATTTATCAATGCTTTGTATAAGCACAAGCAAATGACAATTAAAACCAAAATTATGATCGTTAAAACATAATACATCTTGATTTCCTACCTTTCTAAAGCAAAGTTAATTGCTCGTAATTTTTACTAAATTCCTTATCAATTTTTTTAAGAAGATTGATAACTTCTCTTTGATTTCTGCAATGTTTTTGCTTTACATATGTTTTATCCCAACGAACCCATGAAACATTATAATAAAACTTTCCAGTATGATTTATGATGAGGTTTCCGTCTTTCCACTCATACTCAATATCTTGATAGAAAATCCTAACATCCTTTGGATGTTTGTAAGCTGAACATTCCAAAACAACATCATCAACACACCCGATGCAGGGTATATTGTTTTTATTTAAAAATTCGGTTATCTTATCGAACTCTTTAACCCCATCTAAACTAATAAACAAAATTCATCATCCTTTAAACCCAATTTTTGTATGATCCATATTCCCGAGGACAGCCTTAACGCTGTTTGGCAATGCCTGCATTTCTTCTTCATGTCTAGCTCTTGCACGATAACTTCTTTGAAAATTACTTGCTACAACCGAGTTAAGCTCGTCAATGTTCATCATGCACCATTCTTTTAAAACAGAAGGACTTCCTACAATTTTTTGAACAGTAGGAGGAAGCTTTTTGAACTCCTCCTCCGCATGATAACCACTATTTTCAAGTGCCTTATAAACCAAGTTCCATGCTTCTTGTTCTGTTAAGGAGTTGTTAACTGTTGAAATCTTATGGATCATGGCTTTTACTTGACCGATATTAGGAGCAAATTCTCTTGTATCAGAATAAATAATTGACTTGACAGCAGTAGCAACTAGCCCTACTGGTTCATCTTTGAAAGCTTCTGCCCAAAGGTTTAAGAAGTCCTGCGATTGTTTAATATCCCAATTTCTAAAACTTTGAGGATAGTTTGTTTTTAAAATGCTTAATATTTGTCTTGTTTCTTCTAATTTCATTTGAACTCCTCTTTAGAAAGCAAAATCATTAGGATACATAGATTGTTGAGGTTTTTTGTTAGATGATGTATCTTGTTCTTTCAAAGCATAGAATGTCAACCAGTTGTGCATAACGCTTTGTTCGATAATCGCAATCATGGTTGTTTTATCGTTTGAAAGCTCAAATAGGTGTTTGATGTTTAGATCCAATGCATGAGCAGTAAGAGGTTTCTTAACGGTCTTACGCATTTCAATAAACTCACCCAAAGCATTCACGATATCTTCATCCTCAATCTTGCTTAAAATATCCTCAAATTCTTTCTTTTTACTTTCTTTCTTATATATATTAGTATTTAATTTATCTTTAATTGATTTATTAGTATTTAATTGTGGTCGATTGTTCAGATGTTGATTTTCAGCATGTGGGTAACTAGCATCTAGTTCTTCAGCAGAAGGGTCATAGGGCACCTCAAAAATGCGGTATTCCCAATCAATAAACGATCCCTTATCATTTCTTATAGGTGTTCTGATTAAATACCTATTTTCTTCTAGTTCCTTCAATGCTGAACATACAGATGTTTTTCCATCTTTCACAATTGAAGTAAGTCCCATTGTTGAAAAGTTCCAGTTTTCAGGCAATGAGAACATCAAGCATAACAATCCTTTAGCCTTCAAAGATAAATCTGTATTCTTCAAAAGGTGGTTGTTGATAACCGTATACCCCTTTGAGGTTTCTTTTCTAATCGCCATTTTCTTTCACTTCCTATTCTTTCATCATTTCTTTAATGGTTTTTTTCATTTTACTTGCTATAGCTTGTTTAGAAACCTTCATAGAACTCATTTTTGAGACCGTAGAGAGCGAATTGCCATATTTGTAAACACTTAATACTAAACTCAATTTCTCACTCGTGAGAGCCTTTAAATTAGCTTCTATGTTATAGTACGCATCTAGCGACTCGTAAGCTTTCTTACAAGCTTCTGCTTTTTGTTCAAATTCTATTTTCTTTTTAACGTTGTGAGATATAGAAGTTCCTGCATATGAAACAGAACATCCATTAGAAGCTGTTACTCTATCGTAGCGCATACCCATGACACTCGACTCATTGTGAGCCTTTACGTAGTAATCATCTGCTTTTTCGTTAAAATAGTTTGTTTTCTCTTTAAGATAGAAATACATTCTTAAAGCCCCTTCAAACATTTCTACGTCTTTGTTGTTCATTTCTTAACACGCTCCATTCTTAACGTTCCCTCTAATTTTTTAACTTTACTTTGATAGTTCTGCGCCATTTCTCTATATCGCAACATATTTTTTTGAGCTATTTCAAGCTGTTTTTTTGATTGATTTGTTTCTTCTTTTAACTCACACACTCTTTTGTTAAGTTTTTCAACAGAATATGCAAGTACATTATTTTCTTTTTCTAGAAGATCATATTTTTCTTGAAGAGATTTATAATTGTTTTGAAGTGGATAATAATTTTGATTTGCCCAAATTTCTATTTTTTGTTTAACTAAATCTTTGAATTCACTCATAACGGTATATTCTTCAACCCCCTGCTCAAAAATTGAATGACGTTGAAAACCAAATTCTTGATATTTGTTTCCTTCGACTGTGTAATAGACATCAGCATCAACCTCACTAGAAAAGTAATCATCTTTAATTCTTGAAATTGTGACAATCTTTCCGTAATGTTTTGCTAACGGTTCATCAACAAGATATCTTTGACCGACCTTATACTCTCTATCGACATATTTTATAGGCATATTTAAAATTCTCCTTTTTCGATATACATATCGTGATAAGTACATGCAACAGCCATCGCTTGCCAAATGTCTTTTTTAAAGCCATAGAAGAAGCCTTTGTCTTTCTTTGTTCCTTTACCCTTGTTAGGAGTATCAGGAGCAAACCTATCTACTAAAGCTTGTACAATGTTTGAGTCTTTAGCTTTCATTGTATGACATAGGCACATCTTCTCGTCTTTTCGATAAATGAAGGTAGGATTTACATTGCTGTATCTCCAAATAGCTTCATAAAACCTACCTATCCAAACGCAGGTGTCGAACACCGTTTTACCTACTGACATCCCATAACTAGCAACCATTTCGATTGCTACATCACACTTGATGTTTTCAAAAAGGAACAGCTCTGTTATCTTGTTCATAAGTAATTCGTTTGTACATTTATCAAAGTCTATTGGTTTTAAATTATCATCCAAAAGAACATAGGCGGAAAACTCATTACCTGGATCTATTGCAAATATCACTTTTAAAATGGTTCTTCCTCTTCTTGGGCAAATGGGTTCTCATTATCAAGGTCAGTTTCTAATTCTTCTTGAAAACTTGTTTCAACTTTGTAATCAGTAATAGGGCAATTTTCATTTTCTACTTCTTCATCTTCTGCAGGAACTTCTTGTTCTTGTTTTGGTTCTTCTTCCACTTCATCAGAAACCGCATCAAGAATTGTTTTGAAAATGCCTTCTTGAACTTGAAGTTCAACTTCATGGCCACACGTATTGAAAGCCAATGACACATGAATGTTTAAATCATCATCAACGACGTTACTGTCTGCAATTAAATAATCTTCATTTTGAAATACTTCTACATCTTCAAATCTTCTAAAGTATTTCATATCATCATCACATAGCATTTTATGTGTAAGACTAGTCATTTTAGCAAGTTGACAAGTGTCGTCTTTGTCAATGCAATATCTGAATTTTGCATTGTTCAAAATATCATTGATTTTAGCCATATAATTAATCATTTGTTCAATGACCAACGCATCATTTTCTCTTAATTCAAAATCTCCGTTAGGTAATTGCGAAAGAGTGTATGATGCATACTCGTTGAAGTTATACTCCATAGCGATACGTTTCTCACTCTTTTGATAGAATTTCCCACTTCTATAAGGTGTATAGAAGTATAAAAATCCGTAATTTCCGATAATATATTTTTGTTTTGCCGACTTTTGAATGTCGAAAACAGTTTTTAAAAACTTATACAAATGTTTTTCTTCTTTAACAATCTTCATAACTTTTCTCCTTTTTTAGAATGGAATATCTCCCATTTGCACTAAAGTTGGTTCTTCTTCCTCAACTTCTTGCGGTTTTTTTAAATTTCCATGATCTACGAAATAAATCTTTTCTATGTTCAAGAAAGAAGGAAATCTTCTTATCCCTTGGCTATCGTCGTAGGGAGTTCCATTTTGGAAAGCTCCCTTAACGATAATCATTTGTCCCTTTTGACAATACCTATCAACTACTTCGGCATTTTTTCCAAAAGCTGAACAATTGATATAATCAGCTTTTAGATTTCCGTTTCTGTCTTTATAGTCTCTTTGAACAGCTAACCTAAATTTAGAAACTTTTGCCTTTTCGTTCATTTTGTATGTCGGGTCACTTGCTATTCTCCCTTGAAAGATACAAGCGTTAAGCATTAGAATGGTTCCTCTTCTTGAATTTGTTCTTGTGGAACTTCAATAGCATCTTCTTGTGGAGTGAAAGCATCTGCAACACTTGGGTTATCAACATAGTTCTTTGACCCGTCATCATTAATAACTGCCATGTCGCTTTCAAATGCCATTTGCATTTCAGTAGACATATAACCCCATTTAGAAATCAGTTGACGAAGCATTGTCTTTTTAGCCATGGCATCAAAATCTTTTTGCCAGTAACTGCTTGGTGAGTTAAAAGCTTTCGAGAATTTTTTTGCATGGTTTAACATTCTTTCTTTAGACCAGTACATTTTTTTAGTAAGTCCATAATTTAACTCAAACATTGCATAATATCCTACCGTTTCAGCGTTTTCTCTTTGCAATGGGTCAGTAATAGCTTCAAATTCAATTTCTTCATTGAAAGGATCATATTTAACTAGTTCACCTGATTTAACCTCTGCAACATTTAATTTTTTATACATTCCAGTATTGTGTGCTAATTGAATGTACCCGTGATACCCAATTTGAAATTGAGCTTTATTTCCGTAAGGGACTAAGTAATATTGTCCAAATTGTGGTGAAGGAATTAAACCGATACTTTCGCCTTGTAATGCACCACTTAAAATTGAGTTGAAATCACATTTAGCAAGTGCAGGGTTTGTACTAACCGCACTTACGATTGAAGAAATAAATCTTTCTCCTTTTTCTCCACCTACAAGTTTATTTACTTTTGCTGTAACTACTGGACTTGTCATAAAACTACTGAATGTTGTAGGAACATTCTTTTTTTGTGTTCCTCTTGTAAGTTGACTTCCTACTGCCATTATTTCTTACCTCCAATTTTTGATAATCTTTTCTTGATTTGTTTAGCTTGATAACCTTCTAAAGTTTCATTTGCTTTAACATAAGGAATTTGTGCATCTATCCAAACATCATGTTCGGGATCATATCTTTTACCTTGATGTTGTTGTTTAATTTCTTTGATTGCCTTAATGGCATTTCTTCTTTTGACACCTCTCATGAATTTACCCATTGTTGACTTTACCTCCACTTAATTTTTCATATTCCAAACCGCCATACACCGCTAATTGTTTAAGAAAACTCGATACTGTTTTGATAGTTCCAAAATCTCCCGCAATTCTAAATGTGTATTCGTATTTATCTCCTTCGTGACCTTTAGGAGTTGCTTCTACTGTTTGAACGAGTTGAGGAAATTTAGGCTCATATATTTCTTGAACCGCTTCTTTATCTTGTTCAGATACTTCTGTATTAGAAATAACGCTTTGTGGAGCGACATTTTGAGATTGTTCGACAAATTGTTGCTCTTTTGCTTTTTGTTCCTCTAAAGCTTTATTTTTAGCTCTTTCGATATTAAGCTGAATATTTTGAATATCTCTAGTTACTGCGTTCATAACATCTGCAATATCGCTTCCATTATCTAAAAATCTAATGTATGTTGCAGAGTCTAAGGGTTCAATTCCTGCTGACTTACATTGAACTTCAATAAAGCTCTTGATTGACTCATGAGATTTAACTAAACGTTCATATGCTTCTTTTAAACGATTGATTTCAGCTTCGACCTCTTGTTTAAATTTAGTAACTTGATAGGTTTTGTTTTCCCACCATTTCTTGTTAAACATGAAGTGATTAGCATATTCTTTAGGCAATCCTTCTTGAATAGCTTTTTCTAACTGTTTATTTACATATTCAGCTTTTTCTTTTCTACGAGCTTCTAAATCTTCAAATTCAAAAGTAGCGATTGAACTTTTCATTGTAGAAACTACTTGATCAATGACTTCTTCTACTTCTTTACATTCTTTTTCGTACTCGTTGAAGTTAGAAAGAATTTTTAATTTTAAATTCTTACAATCATTTTTCATCAAAGTTTTATTCTTGTTTAAATTAGAAATTTCTTTTTTAGCAAAATTGATATTATCTCTAGTAATGACTAGGTTTGCTCTTTCTTTGATTTTGGGAATAACGTTTTCTTTGAACTCTTTAATGTTAGATGTGATTTCAGCAACCTCTGCATCAGCTTTTAATTGCACATCAGTAGCAACTTCATGTACAACTTCCTCTTTTTCTTCTACAACCGCATCTATAGGTTGAGAGTTATAAGCAGATGTAAATGATTGTTCTTTTTGTTGTGGAGCAGGTTCTTCTACATTAGGAACAATCGCATCTTCAATTTCTTTTTTAACTTTTGACTTAACAAATTCATATTTAATACATCTGTTTTGCATTTCTTCGCTCACTTCTACCAATGGTTTCCCGTGAGCGACGTTTCCTTTTAAGAAAATGATTTCTGAAATACCAATAAATTTCATTTTATTAGCAGGTTCTCCGTTTTCTAAAAAGATATTATTCATACTTAAATAAGTTACAACATGATTAAATTCTTCTGCGTTGTAAACTGTGATTGCTATTTTACCGTCAATAAATAACTTTAACTTATCCATGTTTTTTCTCCTTAAAAACTATATTTTCTTTCTACAACAGCAGGTTCTATATCTTGAATTACCATATTCCAAAATACATCTGCATGTTGTTGGATATATTCCATATCCTCTCTTACATCCTCTTTGTTAATAACAGCCCTTCTAGTTTCTCCGTGAGGTTGTTTGCCCCAAAGGATTTCTAAATGAGCATATAGAACAACTCTATCAGCACCAGTAACAAGTAAATACCAAAGACATTGGCAATAGTAATTGAATGGGATTTTCTCGTTTCCGTCATCATCTACACCCCAATCTTGCAACATTGCATAGTTTTGAATTGTACTTGTTTTGATTTCTAGAATTGTTAGCTTTCTGTCTTTGTCAATGTATGCTCCATCAAGATTTGCTCTCATATAAGGCTTATCTTTTCGATAGATAGAAATAGACTTAACATCCACCACTTTTACTATTTCTTTTCGGTATAGAGCATAGTATTGATCTACAAGAATAGGTTCCATTAAGTTTCCAGTTTCGATTGCTTCACTGTCTAGTTGTGCAGGTTTGACTCTCTTTGTTTTTTCAAGCCATAGTTGGTGCTTGCTCTTATATTTGTTCTCACCCAACATACTAGCAATGTCGCTTCCTCCTAAACCATTACCCCTTAATTTGTGCCATTCTTCTTCATTGCTGAAATGAACAACATTACATTTAGGGAACAGAGCTTCATAACTTGTATTTATGAATTTCATCTATTTTCCTTCAAGCTCTTTTAACTTTTTTTCAAGTTCAGTTTTTTCACTTTCAAGCTCACGTTCATAATCTAAATCCACACTATCTAAATGGTCTTTACAACTTAAGCAGAACAATTCACTGTTGATGTTGGAAATTTTTTCCTTAATCTTCCCTATCTCCATTTTCTTCTTCCTCCATTTCAAGATATTTTTCTTTTAACAACTCGCATAATTCATTACAACATTTGTCAAATGCTCCACTAGCAGGTTCAAAGATTTTTCTAATATCTTTTTTTGAAATGCCAAAATTTTTTGCAAGAAAATCAGCTCCGTTATTATAAGTTCCACCTCGAATAGCCATGCCGAAATCATCGTCTTCATCAAATCCAACAGAAGCAGACAATCTAATAACTGGTAAATATGGTGTTCTGTTTCTAGGCTTTTTTACTTGTCCTTTTTCAATAACAACTGTGTTTACATCTTTAGCTCCTGCATCTTTTAATGCTTCAACGATTTGTTTTAATACTTCATCCATAATTCTAATTCTCCATTCTTATATAAATTTCTTTGTATTTAACACCAAAGCTATTGCTTGGATGTTCCACCCATACATCTATGACATTGTTCTTGACAGCTCCTCCACAATCTTCTGCGACATATATTTGACCGTCAATTTTAACCTTGCTTCCGTATGGTATAACTGTTGGGTCAACAGCAATTGTATGGTTTATTTGAGCTTTAACTCCCGTAGATGTCATATCTCCGTATTCATCCTCATTCATCCAATACGCTGTAATTCTAAAGACACCCAATGATCTTCATTTTTGTAGTTCTTCTACTTGACTTTGTAGACTTTGAACTTCATTTTGTGTTTCTTGCATTTGACCTAGTAAGTCATTGTAAGTGTCTTTTAAAAGTGTGTTCCTTGCTTTTAAGTCAAACACTTCTTCTTGACTGGCTACGATTTCATTTTGCAAACATTGGCCATGTAAATACATTCCGATATTTGCTGAAAGTGAAATTCCTAATGCAACTGCAAGAACTTTTGCTTTATTTAATTTCTTTTTCATGAAACCCCTCCTTGTAATAATTTCTTTTGAGCATCAACTATCTTTTTACAATCCTTTGCTTTTTCATAATTGCTAACATCTAACCCCGCATAATCTTTTTGAAAATCAAGGATTTCTTGTTGAGAAAATTTCCAACCATTGCCTAAATAAATAGGTTTCAAAATGCCTAACTCTATGAAGTTTTGGAGTTGTTTTTGAGAAATTCCCAAGTCCTCTTGAACTTCCGCCCATTTGAACATCCTTGTAGGTCTAATTTCCATTATGCTTTCCCCTATAGCCTTCTAATTTAATGATTGCTTCATATCTAATCTTTTCTTGTGCTTTTGACAAAACTATAGACGCTTCATCAAAAGTCACTTCTTCATCAGCAATCAATTCAACTATTTTGTTAGCAATTTCGTTTAGGTCATACTTTTTTGACATTGGTTTTCTCCTCCCTTATCAATTCATCACACGTTACATTGAAGTAATCAGCAAACTTAATTAGATTTTCAAATGAAGGTCTTCTATTACCACTTTCATAATTTGCAACACTACTTCTAGTAACACCTATTGCATTTGCGAGGTCTTGTTGAGATAAGCCACGTTTGATGCGTAACTTTTGCAAATTTTTATTAAAAGCCATAAATTCATCCTCCTAAACATCTAAAGACAACTGTTCAATGATTTTTTTATCAGCATATGATAATTGCCAATTTTCAATAAATTCCAATGCCTTATCAAAGTCTTTTACCCTTAATTGACTTCTAGTTTTAATTTGAATATATCTATCTAGATCACGATTGATTGAACGATATAATTGAGAATTTTGTCTTGGGTGTAACTCCCAACCTAATTCTTTTTTGACACGTGCAACCTTTCGTTGAACAGCCTTTGAAAGATAGTTATATTGCCCAGGTGTTAGATAAGAATTTTCTTCTAACTTAGTAATTCTTTGCTCTTGCTTTTCAACTTTTTCATTTGTTTGAGTTTGTGCTTCAAACATTAATTTCAAAGCACTCATTGGATCTTTAGGAATTTCATATTTTCCAGTTTTTCTTAATGTAGGTAATACCTCACTTGTTACCCAATGTTTGAATTTTTTAGCAGTTGGTAATTTGCTACCAAAGATTAATGAGTAGACTCCACTTTCATTGATAAATGTTGGATATTGTTTTCTCCCTAAATTATCAGAAATATATGGGGTAACATTTTGGACCCCCACCTTTTTGTCTTCTTCTTCGACATGGTCCCTAATAGCTTTGGATGGATTCTCATATCCCAAAGCTTTTGCGACATCCTTTCCAACGAACCAAGGCTCGTTGTTAATAACTAAACTTCTTACTTCTCCAAATTCTTCATTTTGGAATACTTTTAATTCGTTCATATGTTCCCTCCTTTCTATCCTTGTTCCGTTTCCGTAACTTTTTTATCAAAAAAATATTCGGACATATCTTCTTCTCCAAAGAACTCACAACTTTTAATAATTTCTTCCCTAAAAAAATCACTTGTCCCATTGAGCTTTCTTGTTAAAGTTGATTTTGAGATTCCTAAATACTCTGCCCATTGAGATTTAGTTTTCTTTTTTTTGATTAAAAGAATTGCAATCTTCTCGTTGTTAATCATGTGTTTCACCTGCCTTTCGTTTCGTCTACGTTACCTATAATATCGTTTACGTAACTTATTGTCAACTCGTTTTCGCAACTTTTTTAACTTTTTTGCGTTTTAAGTTGCGTAAATGGTACTGTTATTATATAATTTAAGCGAAGGAGGTGGGAAAATGGAATTCAAGGATTTAATAAAAAAACGTAGACTAGATTTAGGATTAACCATGGAAGAACTTGGTAAGAAAATTGGAGTAAGCAAAGCTACTATCCAACGCTATGAATCAGGTGAAATCAAAAATGTAAGGCGGGATAAAATTGCTAAACTTGCCGATGCTTTAGAAACTACACCCGCATATCTAATGGGTTGGGAAGATGAAAAGAAAGAAGAAAAACATTTCTTGTTGATAGATGATGGCGAAGAAGTTTTGACAAAAGAAGAACAAGCTATTAAATGTCTTTTAAATGTTTGTGGATTTGACTTGATGAAAAGTAATGGAGAATACCACTTTTTTGGAAAGTGTTCGCAAATATCAGCCATCAACAAAGAAGATGTTGACAATTTGGTAAACAAAGCGGTTGAAGTTCTAGATTTAGTTGCTACTAAATTAGATTATGAATGCCACGAAAAAATTATAAAATCACTTAATGAATTAGAAAAACATTAATAGAGGAGAATTAAGGGAATATGAAAAAACTAATGAAATTAGCACTATGTTTTTTAATGATCTTTAGTATATGTGCGTGTTCTTCAAATAAAGAAGAGTCTAAAAAACACAAAAAGAAAATATCTGCTACAGCAGTAGATAATGTGTTAAAGCCTTATAAATTAGAAAGATTAGATTATGATGAAAAATATAATATGGCAACTATGACAATTGATAAAGGTAAATATCATTTTACAATTAACCACAAAATTGATAGTAGCCCATCAGATTTACTTAACTATGTTTCATTTTATCAAAACGGTAATTCAGATGATGCATTAAGTGTTTATGGTGTTTATCAAAAAAATTATAAGGATTATAAGAAATACAACAAAGACAATAAAAAAATGCTAAAAAAATTTGAAAATTTTCTGAACAAATATGATTTAACATATGATGAATTATACAGATGGTTTCAAAATTTAGCACTTGATGATAACGATATTTCATTGCATTAAAAAACGTCACTTCCAAATTAATGTGTCAATAGAGAAACGGAAGTGACATGAGGATGTAAGAAAGGATAACCAATTTGACGGTAAGGTTATTCTTCTTACTCTCCTATTATACACTAAAAATAATTGGAGGTAAATAAAATATGTCAATAAGAAAAAGAGAGTCTAAAAAAGCCAAAAATGGCTATGTTTATGAAGTTTTGATTAAATATAAAGAACACATAACAGGAAAAACAAAATGGATAACTAAAAGCGGTTTTGCTAGGAAAGTAGATGCCGAAAGATTTGAAGAAGAAACAAAAGCAAGGTTAAAAGAGAATATACATTTGAAAACCGAAAAGCGCACGTTTGATGATGTGTTTCAAATATATATTGTTAATGATCCTTTTACAAAAGAAACTACTAAATTTGTTAGAAAATCCGTCTATAACAAACATTTGAAAGATACTATAGGGAAATGTGATATTGCAAAGATTGATTACGAATATATTCAAAATACATTGAACGAATTAGCTAAAGTCAACACAAAACAAACAATTGAAGGTATTTATAAAATCATCAACGGAGTTTTTACTTTCGCATATAACAATAACTATATTTCAAGAAAACCATATGTAAAATTAAAACTTAATGGGATTAAGACACAAAGTAAGAAAAAAACTATTACACTAGAAGAATTTAATAAGTTTATTGAAAGATATAAACATCCCGTAAAAAACAATGTACTTGAAAGTGATAATTATATAGTTGCGCTCTATATCGGCTTATATACGGGCATAAGAATAAGTGAATGTATAGCTTTAAAGAGAGAAGATATAGATTTAGTGAACAATGTAATGTCAATCAATAAACAAATTCAAACAATTGGAGGAGTAACAAAAATAACAACTTTGAAATCAGAATCAAGTTATCGTGAACTCCCTATTTCAAATGAGCTACATGATATTTTAGAAAATCATTTTAGGAAGTACCCTGAAAGTGAATATGTTATTTTTGGTAGAGATATGAATTATGTAAAATCTCAAAAAATTCGTAAGTCTCTTAATCGTACTTCTGAAAAATTAGGAATACCATTTCACTATCATATGTTAAGACATATGTTTATAACTCAACTTTATAACAAAGGTGTTGATATTAAGGTTGCTCAATCCCTTGCAGGACATTCGAGCTATCAAACAACAGCAGATATTTACACCGAACTGGATCAACAAAAAACAGCTAATTTCAACACATCAAGCTTATACAATTAAAGGGCATCAATAGGTGTCCTTTTTTGCCACCCAAATTGCCAACCTTTTAGTCGATTTTTAGAAACCCACCTATGATACACCTATGATACACCTACGTTGATTTTGGAAAATGTATTGGAAAATCAAGACTTTCTCTCATTACCCACCTATGATACACCTATGATACAGTCACGTTTTTTATGTGTTTTTTTGGTATGGGTAACAACCCAATGGTTGGAGCTACTGTAGCTGTTGCTGTTGCAATTGAAGAAGCTTGTAAATAATTAGAATTTTCCTAAAAAGAGCTAAAAAG
>OLQN01000976.1_pt1 | contig 22814 bp, 20 predicted proteins | sample 1673181 | NCBI WGS metagenome assembly OLQN01 (sample SAMEA3136763, study PRJEB25190) | human gut metagenome | biome: human gut; feature: human-associated habitat; material: faeces | place: Austria | collected 2013
GAAAACTGTTGGTTGCTCTTTTGTCCGGCGGCGATGCTCTGGTCACGACGGAGCAGCTTTGCATGGCACTGTGGGGAACTACGGAATACATAGATGAAAATGCCTTGCAGGTTAACCTGACCCGGCTGAAAAAAACGATGTCCGCCCTTGAAATGAAGCAGCGAATCGTTGCAGTTCGAGGAATGGGCTACCGTTTGGAAGCGGAGGTGTCTCTATGAAGCAGCTTTGGCACATGATAGAACGGTACTACCCCTGGCTTCTGTTGCTGCTGGGCATGGATTGCTTTTGCGCTGTCATTCTTTGGATTTCTGACATTCAGGCATTTCAAACCTTGATCGGGTTAGTAGTTCTGACGAGCATCCTTTTGTTTTCAGCGATTCTGTTTGTACTAAACAAGAGGGAGAACACCCACATGGAACTGTTCCGAGATTTCCTCAGTGATCCTACCATCTGCAATGAAGAACGGCTGCTCAGTGCCATTAGTCAGAAAGAAGGAGAATCTGTCCGATTTTTGGCTTCGGTTTTACGGGAATACAAAAACGAGAGTAACAATATGGCGAATGCCCTACGGGACTATGAAGAATACGTGGAGGGCTGGGCACATGAAGCGAAAACGCCCCTATCGTTGCTGACCATGCTCTTGGATAACCGGAACGATGAAATCTCTCCTTCCCTGCAAGCAAAGCTGGATTATGTCCGCAGTCAGCTTCAGGAGGATGTCACGCAGATGCTGTACTATGCCCGGTTGAAGAGCAGTACAAAGGATTACCGGTTTGAGGATGTCAATTTGAATGACTGCTTGGGGGAAGTTCTGGAGGACTATGCCCCACTTCTTGAAGAGAAGCAGTTTGTCATTCTCAACAAACTGCAATCTGAAACAGTCTATACAGACCGTAGAGGACTTCAGTTTATGTTGGGACAGATCGTGAGCAATGCCATCAAATATAGCAGCGATAGTCCCATGCTAACAATCTCTATGATACATTCGGAGATCGCAGATGTCCTTTCAGTTGAGGATAATGGCATCGGTGTAAAAAAATATGATCTGCCGTATATTTTTCAAAAGGGCTTTACCGGGGATTCTACTGACAGCAGAAAGAAGGCTACCGGTATAGGGCTTTACCTGGTTAAGAAGATGGCTGATGATCTAAACCTTCGTCTGGAAGCAGCTTCCCAGTGGGGAAAGGGCTTTAAGATAGCCATCTTCTATCCAAAATTGAGATCCAGCGGAGGAAAATAATATAAACAGAAAAACGCCCGCAGGATTTTCTCCTGCGGGTAACGTGTTGTCATCTATCCCAAGGCTTGTATTCTGTTACAGTTTTCAAATAGGTTTCGGGATCGCCGTTCAAGATAAGGTCTGCATATCCAATCGGATCATTGTAGATCAGATAATCCAGCTCTGACCGCTGATACATATTGTCGGCAACCTCGTTTTCCACCGCAATCGTATCAATGGCAATCTTGCTGCCATCAAAAAATTTCAATTCCACACAAGCGGTATCCATGTTAAACTCACAAGAAATCAATCTATCCATAAGAAACCTCCATTTTGCAGGATGTTAGATCATCCCAAAATATTTGAATGCTTCTCGGATTGCTTTCTCTTTCTCCGGCGGACACATGGGCTGTCTGGAATCCTCGGACTTCGGCAAATTGTAATTCTTGCCAACTTCAATCCCACATTTCCTCTTAATCTGTGATATATAAAGATTGGATACCTTTAACCCGCTATGCTCCAGCACATAGTCCTTAATCTGGGTGTAGGTTGCCCCATCCTGAAATTCGGACATATCCATATCTTCCAAAGAGAACTCAACCCGAATCTTTTTCGAGTCGACCTCACCCTTGGAAAGCAAGACTACCGTCTCCACATGCACCGTTCCCGGAAACATATCCACACAGCAAATCCGTTCCACCACATATCCCTGTGCCTGTAAAACCTCCAGATCCCGCTGTAGGCTGGTCGGTTTACAGGAAATATAAATCATACGATCCACACCATAACGGATGATCTTCTCCAGTGCCTTTGGATGAATTCCTTCCCGTGGTGGATCCAACACAATAAAATCTGGCTTTTCTTCGATGGAATCCAGAACTTTCAAGACATCACCGGCAATAAAATCACAGTTCTCCAGCTGATTTAACTGTGCATTTTCTTTCGCAGCTTCTACGGCTTCCTCCACGATTTCCACTCCGATCACATGTTTTGCCGCAGGCGACAGGATCTGTGCGATCGTTCCGGTTCCGCTGTACAAATCATATACCGTCTTCTCCGCTTTTTCATCCAGACTGTCTCCGATATATTCACGGGCAGTCTGATATAATACCTCTGCGCCCAGAGAGTTGGTCTGGAAAAAGGAAAACGGAGAGATTCGAAACTTTAACCCAAGCAATTCCTCATAGAAATAATCCTGACCATATAAAATTTCTGTTCCTTCATTTTTCACTGCGTCTGCCACACTGTCATTTTTTGTATGCAAAATGCCGGCAATACTTCCATCCAGTTCCAACGTCTGAAGCTGATTTCTCCAGCCATCCAGAAGAAGCTGTTCATCCACGCTGCCTTCTTCTGTGCGAATCTCCTGTGTGGTCGTGATCAGATCGATCAAGATTTCCTCTGTCTTTACTGCTTTTCGCACCAGCAGATGACGCAGATATCCTTCATGGCGCATCCGATGGTAAAATGGAATATCCTGCGCTCTGAAATATGCTAGCGTTGCACCCAGGATCTTACGGTAGTCATCATCCACAATCCGACATTCATCCACAGTTACAATGTCATAGAAACTTCCCCGCTTGTGCATACCAAGTGCCAGCGGACCATCCTTTACTTCATCACCAAACGTATATTCCATTTTATTCCGATAACCAAACTGCTGCGGACTTTTTCGGATTCCCTCAAAAATATCCTCCGCATTTGGTACCACTGCTTTCATCAGTTCCAGCACCTGTCCGGCCTTCAGTTTTAACTGTTCTTCATACGGCAGTGTCTGATAATTACATCCGCCGCAGACACCATAATGCGGGCAGTTAGCTTCTGCATTCTCCAGTTCTGACTTTTCCAGAATCTCCAGCAGACGTCCCTCTGCTTTTCCTTTTCGTTTTTTATTGATGACAAAAGAAACTTTCTGTCCCGGAATAGTATTTTTTACCGTTACTTCACTGTCCTCTACTTTTACAATTCCCTTATTCGGGAACTTGACTTTTTCTACAATGCCTTCACACATCTGTCCTTTTTTCAAATCTTTCTCCTCACAACGCTTTCTTTATTTTTCATACACAAACATCTCAACTCTGAAGTCAGGCAAAAAACGCCCACTCGCATTCTGTGAGTGGGCGTTCCAATACGGATCATCCTTGCATCAAATTACATTCCGCTGATGCAGATTAGTCTTCCTCTTCGTATTCATCATCCTCGTCATCAAAGAAGTCATCATCAAACTCATCTTCGAATTCATCTTCAAAGTCATCCATATAATCAGGAGCAAAGAACTTATAAATATAATGTGCTGCTACGACTACCGCTGCAACTGCTCCAACAATGGCAAGAATCCAAAGTAATTTTGTCTTTCTTTCCTCATCAATTTTTTTGGAAAATAACTCTGTTAATTTTGCAACACTGATCAAATCATTGTTCATGTCATTCACTCCTTCTTAATACATTCCTTCTACTTCACATTTCACAATACAAAACGCTGGTAAAGCGGACATTCGCAATCCACTTTCGCTACATGAACACAGTCGCTTTGCAACCTGCGTTCACAATATTATTTTACAAATCTGAATTTTCTGCTCCGTATTGTTCATTGTTATAGGCGATTATATCATAACTTCTGCAGTTTTGCAAACGATGCAAACATTTTCTTTGTGCCAAAATCATCAAAATCCACCGTAACTTCGTAGTCTCTTCCACCGGAAACAATCTGCTTTACCAGACCTTCCCCAAACTTCACATGACGCACCCGGTCACCTTCCGCATACGTCAGTCTGCCAAGCTTTGTCCCACCACCAAACTGCTGTGTTTTTTTCTGTCCCAGGCTGAAAGATTTATAATAAGGCATACCCCCTGCCGGTGCAGAGGAACCGCCGCCGTATGGTTTCCGACTGAAATTCTGCTTTACATTCCCCAAATCTTTGATCGGTTCTTCTTTTCTTGGCCGTTCCTCCCGCACCATGCCATTCAACAGGCTCTTCGGGATTTCTTTCACAAAACGGGAGACTTTGTGATACTGTGTCTCTCCCCTGGTCATACGCATCCGTGCGCTGGTCAGAGTCAGGTGTTCTCTGGCTCTTGTAATTCCCACATAACACAGACGTCTCTCTTCTTCCACTTCGGTCGGGTCATCAGAAGTAATCGTCATATAACTTGGGAACAACCCGTCTTCCATACCTGCCAGATAAACATTCGGGAACTCCAGTCCCTTTGCGCTGTGCAATGTCATCAGCACCACATAATCACTGTCCTCTTCCAGATTATCAATATCTGCAATTAATGCCACTTCCTCAAGGAATCCGCTCAATGTCGGCTGCTCCACAGATTCCTCATAGGCCACGATCTTGCTGATCAGCTCATCGATATTTTCAATCCGGGCACGGGCTTCATCTGTACCTTCCGCATCCAGTTCTGCCACATAACCGGTATCTTCAATAATCTCATCCATGAGTTGTTCCACACTGATATAGGGCAGCTTGCTGCGCAGCATCTGAATAAAAGTCACAAAAGGACGAATCTTGGTCGCAGTAGCTTTGCTCAGCGTCGATATCTCTTCCGCCTGTCTCAGCGCGGCATAAAAACTCATTCCGTTCTCATCTGCATAATCCTGTACTTTGGCTATGGTCGTTGCGCCGATTCCCCGTTTCGGTACATTGATGATCCGTTTCACTGCCAGATCATCCTGTGCATTGTCGATCGTTTTCAGATAACACAGTAAATCTTTAATTTCTTTTCTTGCATAGAAGTTTACACCACCCACGATTTTATACGGAATATTCTCCCGGACAAACCGCTCCTCTAACAAACGTGACTGTGCATTGGTCCGGTACAGTACGGCACTGTCTCCATAAGAAAATACCCCTTTGCGCACAAATGAATTGATGCTGTGGGCAATGTACTCTGCCTCATCGTATGCTGTATCAAAATCCTTACAGTCGATCTTGTCACCGGCATCCTGCTGCGTCCAGAGCGCCTTTGCTTTTCTGCCCACGTTATTTTTAATCACTGCATTGGCAGCATCCAGAATATTCTGTGTAGAACGGTAGTTTTCCTCCAGCTTAATGACTTTTGCATCCGGGAAATACTGCTCAAAATTGAGAATATTGTGGATATTGGCTCCACGGAATTTGTAGATTGACTGATCATCATCACCTACCACACAAAGGTTACGGTACTTGGCTGCCAGCAGCCGCACCAGTTCAAACTGCGCCGTATTTGTATCCTGATACTCATCTACCATGATATAGCGCAGACGTTCCTGATAAGAATCCAGCACTTCCGGATCATTTTTAAACAATTCCACACATTTCATGATGAGATCGTCAAAATCAAGTGCATTGTTTTTTTTCAACGTCTGCTGATATTCCCGGTAAACCTGTGCCTGCTTCTGTTTTGCATAATCACCGGCTGCCCGCATGGTAAACTCCTCCGGAGAGATCAATTCATTTTTTGCGGAAGAAATCACATTCAGCAACGCACGTTCTTTCGTCTGCTTCGTATCAATCTGAAGCCGCTTACACACGTCCTTCATCACTGTCTTCTGATCATCTGCATCGTAAATCGTAAACCGGTTGTCATAGCCCAGACGGTCAATATACCGACGGAGAATCCGTACACAGCTGGAGTGAAAGGTAGATACCCAGATACTCTCCGAACCGAATCCCACCAGATTGTCGATACGTTCCCGCATCTCTGCTGCTGCTTTATTTGTAAAGGTAATTGCCATAATATGATATGGATTCACCCCTTTTTCCTCTATCAGATAAGCGGTTCTGTGCGTCAGAACCCTCGTTTTTCCGGAACCGGCTCCTGCCAGTACCAGCACCGGTCCTTCTGTCTGAAAAACCGCTTCCTGCTGCTGTGTATTCAGCAAATCATATCTGCCCATGCTTCCTCCATTTATTTCTTCTATCTGTTTCTATCTGTTTCATTTTCTGACTGCTGTCTTTTATCGAACATATTTTCTAACCTTGTGCTATCATAGCATAAGGTGCCTGATCCCGTCAACAACATTGGCTTGCCATTCGGTTTTCAATACTATATAATATCTTTTAAACATTACAAAACATAACTCACGAATGACTGGAGATAGTTCCCATGACAATCAATACAAACGATTTATTAAACAGCATACTGGACAGTCTGTCACGAATTGACCATGCAAAACTGGAAGCGCTTCCGGATATCAATCTATATATGGATCAGGTCATAACATTCATGGAAAAAGAACTGTATCCTACAAAACGGCATGAGGAAGATCCAATTCTGACCAAAACCATGGTCAATAATTATGTAAAAAATAATCTGCTCCCGCCGCCGGAAAAGAAAAAATATTCCAAAGAGCATATTTTAACCCTGGTGTTTATCTACTATTTTAAAAGTGTCCTCAGTATCAGTGATATCCAGAATGTCCTGAATCCGCTGACCGACCGCTACTTCGGCAAAAAATCTTCCCCGACACTGGAGGAGATTTTTGACGGTATCTTCTGTCTGGAATCCCATCAGGTAGAGCGTTTAAAAGAAATCATCCAGGAAGAATATATCATCAGCGAATCTGCTTTTGCAGATCTGGAAAATCTCAGTGAAAAAGATGCAGACTTTTTGCAGAAGTTCACTTTCATCTGCCTTCTGAATTTTGATGTCTATACAAAAAAACTTCTGATTGAGAAAATCATCGACTCCATGAAAAAAACGGAGCCGCCCAAAAACACAAAAAGGAAACGCAGCTGATTCCCATATACGGGAATCCTTCTGTGCTTCCTTTTTTCTTTTACCGTTATCTTGATGTTGGGGCCAAAAGATGCCTTACGAATTGTTCCGTACTTCGTACTCCCACAATTCTACCCAATATTCGCATATCGTGAAGCTGACGCTCCACTTTTATGCTACTGCTCACCTTCCTGCCCTTTCATTCTGGCAAACACCATATCATAACCGTCATTGCCATAATTCAGGGAACGGTTGACACGGCTGATCGTCGCTGTGGATGCACCGGTCTTCTCCGCGATATCCAGATAAGTCTTCTGCTCCCGCAGCATATGTGCCACTTCAAAACGCTGTGACAGTGATAAAATTTCATTGATGGTACAAACATCTTCAAAAAAGGTATAACACTCCTCTTTATCTTTCAGGCACAGGATAGCTTCAAACAGGTGATCCACGGCCTCTGTTCTGATTTTTTTGCTCATTTTATACTCCTTCTGTAACCAAATACCTATTACATCTGCTTTCCAGCATTTGCTTTTCTCTGTGCAAAATTTTAACATATTAAAGTTTTGAAGTAAAGAGGTGTTTTGGATTTTCTCTGCACTTCTATAATCATTGTTGTATTCAACATTTGTCGAAAATAATTATTCTGTGGTTCTCACAGTTTTCAACAAACAACGCTTTTCAATTCAACATTTTTCGTTTATCATATAAACATAAAATCAATTCAGAAAGGAAACACGACTATGACAAACAAAGAACTTGTATTGAAATTTTACGATGAAGTATTTAACAACTGGGATATCTCCAATTTAGACAATTATATGAAAGACAATTACATCCAGCACAATCCGACTGCTCCGAGCGGAAAAGAAGGCTTTGTAGAATTCACCAAATTTTTCTTCAGTCTGAAACCACATATGGATATCATTCATATCGGTGAGGATGGAGATATCGTATATGTATTCTTCAAATGCACACTGGAAAACGGTGCAATCAATAAAGTATGTGATATTTACCGTATCGAAGATGGTAAACTGGCTGAGCACTGGGATGTGGTAGAACATAATGTACAGGATATCGTGCCGGTACACAACAACGGACTGTTTTAAGGCACTATTGAACGCTTGCGTATCATCTGATTTTTTATAAAACAAAGCTGGAAACAAAATCCAGGACAAGACGATCGTCTGATTTTCGTCACCGGAGTGAGCATCGCTCACCGCCGTGTCTGTCTGGATTTCATTTCCAGCTTATTCTTTATCATAATGAAAGTCCGAGCAACCGCTGCACCAGCCGTACGGCATCGGCCGCATCTTTCGAATATCCATCGGCTCCGATTTCGTCCGCATAGCTCTGTGTGATAACCGCACCTCCGATGATAACTTTGGTTTTCAGCTGTTTTTCTTTTACCAGCTCCACTACATCTTTCATCCGCATCATTGTAGTTGTCATCAAAGCAGACAGTGCAATAATATCTGCCTTTTCATCGATGGCTGCCTGCACGATGTCTTCCTTCGGTACATCTTTACCCAGATCCACTACACGAAATCCATAATTTTTCAGCATAAGTGCCACCAGATTTTTTCCGATATCGTGAATATCTCCTTCTACGGTAGCAATCACAATGGTCACTTTCGGACCGGTCTCATCCCCGGAAGACAGCATTGGTTCCAGATACTCAATGGCTTTCTTCATGGTTTCCGCACTGGCAATCAGCTGTGGCAGGAAGTATTTCTGCTGTTCAAAGAGATCCCCCACTTCATTGATGGCAGGAATCAGCTCATCGCTGACAATCATACCAGGTTCCATGCCCTGTGCCAGACCGGCTTTTACTTCATCCAGAATGCTCTTCATGGAACCGTTCAGCACCGCTTTGTAGATTGTGCTGTGAGATGCCGCAGCATTCATGGAAACATCCTTGTTCTCACTGCATCTGTTTTTTTCTGCTGCCGCAGGTGTCTGTGTATTTCCGCCTGCGTTCTGTAGCGATGCCTTCGCTGCTTTTACAGATTCAGTTTTTTTTTTGCATCAAACTCTGCCATGCGGTTGATGTAATTCAGATCCGCACCGGCTTTGTTTAACAGTAAATCACTGGCTGCTGCAAGATTCATCATAATGTCACTGGACGGATTTGCAATGGCCATAGTCAGACCGCTTTGTAAAGCCATAGTAACAAATGCTGCATTGACAAAGCCACGGTTCGGTAATCCGAAAGAAATATTGGATAATCCACCGACAGTTGCCAGACCCAGCTCATTTTTACAGTAACAAATGGTTTCTAATGTCTCCAGCGCTGCATTTTTGTTTGCACCTACGGTGGCTACCAGTCCGTCCACCACAATATCCTCTTTGTGCATGCCAAGTTCTAATGCACGAGCGAGGATCGTATGTATAATTTCTTTCTTTTCGTTGATATCCTTCGGCAGTCCTGCATCGGACAGCGGAAGTAAAATAAACATCGCTCCATATTTTTTAGCAATTGGAAGCAGCTTTTCAAATTTTTCTTTTTCCAGTGAAATGGAATTGATCAGGGCACGTCCCGGGTAACGGCGCAGAGCTGCCTCTATGATATCTACATGACTGGAGTCGAAGCAGAGTGGAAGGCTTGTGGTCATGGTCACTTCCTCGATGGCCTCCAGCATCATTTCCTTCTCATCAATACCATTCATTCCCATATTGATATCCAGAATATGTGCTCCCATCTCTTCCTGTTCTTCTGCCATGTCACAGACAATCTCCATGCTTCCCTGGCGCAGTGATTCCTGCAGTTCTTTCTTTCCGGTTGGATTAATGCGCTCACCGATCACAAGAAACGGTCCGTTGATATCTATCTCCTGTATCTGGCGCTCCGAAGCCAAGACACGTTTGCGCTCCTGCATCACCGGAACCGGCTTCATATCCTTCGTTGCCGCAACCAGAGAGGCAATGTGCTCCGGTGTCGTTCCGCAACATCCGCCGAGCACTGCCGCACCGGCTTCCATCAACATCGGACCAAAAGATGCGAACTCTTCCGGTCCCATATCATAAACAGTCTCACCATCTACCATCTGCGGCAGGCCTGCATTCGGTTTTGCCAGAATCGGCACGTTTGCATACGGTTTCATCTGTCGTACCATATCTGCCATCCGCTCAGGACCGGTAGAACAGTTGATACCTACGACATCTGCTCCGAGGCTCTGCAGCACAACCATGCATCCTTCCGGTGTATTTCCATATAGTGTCTTTCCTTTTTCATCAAAGGTCATGGATACCATGATCGGCAGGTCACAGGTCTCTTTGATCGCCAGAACAGCGGCTCTGGTCTCAGCAAGGCTCATCATAGTCTCTACCACAAAGAGGTCAACGCCTGCTTCATACAGGATTTTTGCCTGTTCTTTGTAAATATCAATAAGTTCTTCCAGTTCCAGATCGCCCATCGGCTCCAGGCTTTCACCGGTCATGGTCATATCACCACATACCAGTCCTTTCTCACCTGCTGCTTCCCGGCACAGCTGCACCAGTTTTGTATTGATCTCTACGATTTTATCTGCCAGGCCATACTCTTCCAGTTTGATACGGTTTCCGGAAAATGTCGGTGCGTATAAAATCTGCGTACCTGCTTCTATATAACGTTTCTGAAGATCCAGGATCACATCCGGATGATCCAGAATCCACTGTTCCGGGCACACACCTGTAGGCATACCGGCTTTTTGCAGATTGCTTCCTGTAGCTCCATCCAGATATACAGGTCCATTCTCTAATAATCTATACAGTTCTTCCTTTTTCATTCCAACTCTCCTATTGCGGTTTCCGCGCATGAATGATCCTGGTGATCAGAGATACACGGTTAAATGGTGTCATAAAATAAAATCCATCGGCTACCTCTTCCAGCTTTTCCATGATGGAAAGAGAAATACGGACTGCAACATCCTCTGCCTCTGCCCGGCTCATATCCGGCCGATATTGTGCCACGATCTCATCCGGCACCTGAATGCCCGGCATTTCGTTCTTGATAAACATCGCATTGCGATAGCTGACTAACGGCATAATACCACATAAAATCTTTGTGTTCAACTCCTGTTTCATTCTGCCCAGTTTTTCTACTTCCTCATCAGAATAGATCGGCTGGGTCATAAACCAGGAAAGTCCTGCATCGATTTTCTTCTGCATCCGCTTCATGACCTGATCTTCATTTGCCTGATTCTGATTCAGAGCACCACCATAAGAAAATGCATCCTGCAGGAAAATCTCCTGATTCAGTTCTTTTACATATTCCATAAAACGAATCGAATTAAAATCAAACACGCTCTTTGTGTTGTCCCGTTCACCAGAAGGCACGGGATCACCGGTGACGATCATCAGATTCCGGATTCCATTGATATGTGCACCCAATAATGTGGAGTGCATACTGATACGGTTTCTGTCACGGCAGGCGATATGCGGCATCACCGGAATATCCACCATAGCACCGACTTTTGCAGCCAGCAGTACAGAATCTGCGCGGGCTCTCGCCAGTGGTGAATCTGCGATGGTAATGATATCTACACCGCTTTGTTTCAACTGAAATGCACCTTCCATCAACTTTTGAGCATCCTGGTTAAAAGGAGGATCCAGTTCTACGGCAATCACTTTTTCTCCCCGCTGCAATTTCGCCATGAATGGATTGTTACGGGTCTGGGAAACAGCATCTTCCCCGCCTTTTTCCACTACCGGAAGCTTTTCATATGGTGCTTTTCCTGCCAGTTTCTCACACAGCATCCGGATATGCTTTGGTGTGGTTCCGCAGCATCCGCCAATGATATTTACACCCAATTCTGCCATCTGTTCCATTTTATCAGCAAAATAGTGTACACCATCTGCATGGCCTGCCTGTCCACGGACAATCTGCTGATATCCGCTGTTTGGTAATACCTGGATAAACTTGTCCCCGGCAAGGTTCTGTGCTTTGATCAGTTTGTACATGTGGGCTGCCCCCAGCAGACAGTTGCATCCGTAGCTGTCGATTTCCGGTGTCTGCGCCGCCTCGGCAAACAGACGGCTGATGCTGATTCCCTGCGTAGTATAACCGTTACGATTTGCTGCAAAAGAAACCATCACAAACGCTTCCGGGCATTTTTCTTTGATATATCGGGCTGTTTTTGCCACATATTTAATATCTGAAAATGTCTCAAAGTTAAAAATCTGTGCACCGCACTCCAGAAAACAATCTGCCAGAAAACGATATTCCGCTGCCGGATCTGTCTCATATTCACTAAACAGATTTTCCGCCACCGGTCCGATATCTGCTGCGACAAAAATTTCCTCCGGACGGTTTTCTGCTGCTTTCTGCGCCAGTTTCCACGCCGCGCGGATCACATGTTTTACATAAGCATCCTGTTCCCTGCGGTCACGGATACCTCTGCCCAGTGCCATAGCATGATTTGCCGCAAAGGTATTTGTACGGATCAGTCTGGCTCCTTGTTCCAGATATTCTTCATGGATCCGAGTGATCAGTTCCGGCTCCAGCAGATTCGCTTCCTCCGCGATCCGGCCATTTTCTGATTTTTTTCTGTCATAATAGGTACCCATGGCACCATCTGTAATCAAAATATGTTCTTTTAAATACTCTCTTATCATTTTGTTTCTACTCCATCACTTTTTCCACAAAGAGGTTTGTCCTCTGCTGTCCATCAGTCTTTCTTTTTCTCCGGAACCTATTCCTGATACAGTTTCTTCTTCAGACGTTTTTCTATCAGTTTCAGAATACCGTTGACCCCCAAAACCATGACTACGGACAAAAACGTTCCCCAGACAATCTTTACCACATTCTGGGTGCGCATCCCGTCAAATAGGATCGTACCAAGACCACCTGCGCCTACCGTAGAAGCAATTGTCGCAATCCCGATTGTAGATATAATAGAAATGTGAACGCCTGCGATCATCGTATCCAGTGCCAGCGGAAGCCGCACCTTCCGGAAAATCTGCCCTTTTGTCATCCCCATACCGGCTGCCGCCTCTAGAACCCCTGCATCAACAGAGGTAAACCCATCGGTAAAACTCTGGATCAGAATAAACTGATTATAAATCACCAGCACCAGCACTGCTGTCTGCATGCCAAGCCCCGTCACCGGAAGCAGCAGTGCAAACAGTGCAAGGCTTGGAATTGCATAGATCATACTGAATACCCGCGTGATCCATGCCGTGATCCGCTTATGTTCCATTACAAGCATGGCGATCATAAATGCCAGCGCAATAGAGATTACAAGGGTAAGACCCACAATTTCAAAATGCTCCAGAACTGCCTGTATTAACTTGTCATAATGTCTCGTTGTATATGTGATAAAACGTGTCATCTGAAAAAATTTAATCCTTCCTGTACCGACTGCAGCAAGGATGCCACATACGCATTTGCCGGATACTCCAGAATATTTTTTGCTGTGTCAAACTGCTGAATTTTCCCCTGATTCATGATCATGATCCGGGTACCAAGCTTCAACGCCTCCGTCACATCATGAGTGACGAACATACAGGTCAGACCTGCACGTTTATGGATTTTCATCAATTCGTCCTGCAGCTTGGTCCGATTAATCGCATCAATGGCACCAAATGGTTCATCCAACAGCATAAGCGACGGCTTTGCAGCCAGTGCCCTGGCCAGACCCACACGCTGCTGCTGTCCACCGGAAAGCTGGGACGGATACCGGCCGCGATACTGCTTTGGATCCAGATTTACCAGTTCCAGCAGTTCCGTTACCCGGTCATATATCTGTGCAGAATCCCAACCGAGGATTTCCGGTACCACTGCAATATTTTTTTCTACAGTCATATGTGGGAACAAACCAACCTGCTGAATAACATAGCCAATCTTTCTGCGCAGTGCCACCGCATCCGTCTGCCCTATATTTTCTCCGAATATTCGAATTTCTCCGGATGTAGGCTCATAGAGGCGGTTCACCATCTTCATCAATGTGGTTTTCCCACAGCCGGATGTCCCCAGTATTGTGATCATTTCCTGCTCCTGAATCTGGAAACTCACATGATCCACTGCCGGCTCCACTGCACCCGGAAACTGTTTTACCACATCCAGAAATTCTACTGCAATGCTCATCCTTCTTTTCCTCCTGCACTTCTTTCCCAACAGATTTTTCTTTCAAGTCGAACGCACGTGAGACTTGGTGCGTGATTCTGGTCAGCGTAAGCTGACATATTCTTCTGTTTAATTATTTCCTTTTGCGATTTCTACTTCAGCGTCGCGTAGAAATCTGCTGCCACATCTTCATACTCTTCTTTATCGATATCCACCTGTGCATTCAGCTTTGTCATAGTCTCCGTATCAATTGCTGCACTGATCTTATTAATGATCTCAGCCACATCCGGATGTGCATCGATCAGTTCCTGGCGGACAACCGGTATAATGTTGTACGGAGGCCAGAAATGTTTGTCATCATCCAGCAGAACAAACTCATCGCTGCTCAACTGTGCATCTGTGGTGTAAGCCGGTACACAGTCCACTTCATCATTTGCCATTGCCTGATATTTCAGTGAATTGTCAAAGGTGTTTTTGGATTTAAACTTGAACGTACCATAAGTCTGTTCCAGTCCCGGAAGTCCATCTTCACGTTCAAAGGTATCCGATGTGCCGCCAAAACGAATTTTATCTGCATTTGCCTGAAGATCCGAAATGCTCTTGATTCCATATTTCTCAGCCACATCCGCACGCATGCTCAGACCGTTTCCGTTACTTGCCTCACACATATCCAACACATCCAGATTGAATTTTTCTGCATACATTTCTTTTACTTTGTCATAAGTGATCTGTGGATCTGTCTCCATCGGCTGATCCAGAATCGTCAGTAATGAAGTACCGGTGTACTCCGGATACATATCAATCTCACCGTCACACACTGCCTGATGGATCAGGTTGTCGGATACTTCAAATTCACGTTCCACTTTATATCCGGCATCTTCCAGGGCAAGTGCATATAACTCACCCAGGATCTTACTCTCTGAAAAACTTTTTGCTCCGATTTTAATCGTAGTATCTGCACTTGTACTACTGCTTTTTTCGGTAGCTGCACTTCCATCTGCTTTCGGTTCTGCTGCTCCGTTACTTCCACATGCCGCAAGTGCTGCGACTGATACAACTGCAAGTATTACTGCCAATACTTTTTTCTTCATCTCTTTTTTCCTCCTGTAATGCTCTCAACTTTCTATCAATATCAGACTTCCTTTATTTGCTTTTTAAAGTGCCCGACTTATTTTTTTCTCAACTGCCCCAAGTGCCATGCTGCACAGCATAGTAATGACAGCCACTGTTCCTCCACCGATCACCAGATACTCGGTTTTCAGCAGATTGATTCCGTTGAAAATCAGAATTCCCAGCCCTCCGGCGCCAATATAAGCCGCCAGTGTAGCACTTGCGATAACCTCTGACATCGCCATACGGATGCCACTGATAATCCCAGGCATCGCCAGCGGCACTTCCACCTGCCGGAATTTTCTCTTTTTATCCATGCCCATGGCATCTGCCACTTCCAGCAGAAAATCTGGAACCTGTGAAAATGCCAGCGTTGTCTGTATCAGAATTGGTGGGATTGCCAGAATCACCAATGCTGTCAGTGCCGGTTTCACCCCCACTCCCATGATCGGAATCAGAATAACAAGCACTGCCAGACTCGGAATAATACGCAAGACACTGAATCCTGTAGTCAGAATCTTCTTTATCCTCGGAGCACGCAGGCTCAGAATGCCGCATGGAATACCTACCGCAGCTGCGATTCCCACTGCCAGAAGACTCAGATACAGATGTTGCCAGATCATATGCACATATTCCTGTCCATGTGTCTGAAAATATTCCACATATGCCTGCATGTCACACCCTCCGTTTCATAAATAAGTAAATCTTATTATATTAAGCTTTCCTATCTTAGCAAAAAAATAATCATCCTGCAAGATAGCATTAACCAACTGCTGCATATCATACTATATTTTCTAGTAAAATGCTAGGTTGTAAAGCTGATATTTGCAATCCGCTTTTGCTATTTACTCATGAACGCAAAATAAAAGAAGACAGTAGCGGCATTTCTACAACTACTGTCTTCTTTTATTTCATTTCTGCGAGAGAGAAACAAAAAACTTACGATTAACGCGTTTCTTATTTTTTCTTTTTAGAAAATCTTGTCTTAAATACATACCACAGTGCACCTGTGATGCATACAGAAGAATATCCACCGCAGATAACACCTACCATCAGAGGTCCTGCAAATTCACGGATGGAAGATACACCGAGAATAAACAGCACAAATACCATGATAAATGTTGTCAGGGAAGTATTGATGCTTCGTGACAGTGTCTGTGTGATACTCTTATTTACTACTTCTTTCAGATCAGTATCTCTGCGTCCGCTCTCCAGTGCCAGATTCTCACGGATACGGTCAAAGATAACGATCGTCGCATTGATAGAGTAACCAACCAGCGTCAGCATGCAGGCAATAAATGTGCTGCCCACAGAGGTCTGAGATAATGCATAAAATGCTAAAACAACAAGTACATCATGTACCAGTGCAATAACCGCACTGCTTGCAAAACGGATATCTTTGAACCGGAACCAGATGTAGATCAGCATACAGATTGTCGCAATAATCACAGCTACGATAGCATCACTTCTCATCTCACTACTGATCGTGGAGCTGATATTTGTAGATGTGATATCGTTCTCCTGAACACCGAAGTTGTCTTCCATTGCAGTTGCCAGTTTTTCACGCTCATCCAGATTCAGTGTTCTGGTCTTGATAATGATGGAATTGCTGTCTGCAACTTTCTGTGTCTGAACATTTGCATCACCGGTTACTTCTTCTATATAAGGTACGATCTGCTCATCGATCTCCTCGATCGTGTAATCTTTATCAAATGCAACGGTTGTTGCTGTACCGCCCTTAAACTCCATACTGAAATTCAGTGGCTGTCCGTTGCCTGCTTTGTGAGCACCCATGCCTACAAATCCGGCTACGATCACTGCCAGAGAAATACCAAAGAACAATCCTCGTTTTCCAAGGAAGTTGATGCTCTTGCGCTCTTTCTTCTCACCGTAGAATTTTTTATCCTGGAAGCCAAGTCCATACAGTGCTTTTACCAGCCATCTGGAGATTACCAGTGCGGTAAACATGGAGAATACGATACCGATTGCCAGTGTGGCAGCAAATCCTTTTACAGTACCGGATCCACGCAGACCAAGTACAGCTGCTGCAATCAATGTAGTAATGTTTCCGTCAAAGATTGCGGAAAATGCTTTCTTAAATCCAATGTCAATTGACTGTGCTACGGAATGTCCTGCTGCAATCTCCTCACGGATACGCGCAAAGATAATAACGTTTGCATCCACTGCCATACCTATGGACAGGATAATACCAGCGATACCCGGCAGGGTCAGTGTAATGTGATACAGATGTAAAATTGCAAGCACGATACCAGTGTAGATCAGCAGTGCGATTGATGCCGCAAGTCCCGGGATACGGTATGCGATCAACATAAACGCAATGATGATCAGCAGACCGATAATTGCTGCGATAATACTTGTCTTAATAGCCTGGGAACCAAGTTTTGCCCCTACAACTTCAGACTGTAACTCTTCGAGTTCCAGTTTCAGCGCACCACTTCGGATCTGGGAAGCAAGTGCTTCTGCATCCTCGTAGCTCTTCATACCGCTGATGACAGCCTCGCCGTTTGTGATCTGGTTCTGTACCGTCGGATAACTGATACACTCCCCATCATAGTAAATCGGAAGTACCTTATTCAGATATTCGCCTGTTTTTTCAGAAAAAATCTTAGCACCTTCACTGGTCAGTTTTAACTGAACCACATATTTACTGGAAGATGTTTTGCTTGTGTCTGTAGCAGCCTGTGCATCAGCCACCATCTCACCGGTCATGAATGTCTCGCCCTCTGTGGTCTTAAATTCCAAAGTACCCGGTGTTCCAAGTTCTTCCAAAATTGAATTTGCATCAGATACACCCGGAATTTCCACGGAAATTCGGTTATCACCTACCTGATAAACCTCTGCCTCTGTACTGTAAGTCTCTACACGTTTCTGCAGTTTGTATACAGTATCTTTCATATCCTCAGCAGACGGTGTCTCGTCACCTTTTACCTGATATGTAATGCTGACACCACCGGCAAGGTCAAGTCCTAGCTTGATTCCTTTCTCATTGTCCTTTGCTGCGGTACCCTTTACAATACCATAAGAATAGTAGCCAAGCAGTAACATCGCAATGATCATTACCAGAAAGACTACGACTCCTTTCTTTTTTTTCATCCTTCTACCTCCATTTCAGCTTCCGCCGCTTTTATCATGATTGCACACTCAATCCGCTTTTTCTGCAATTCACAGCCAATATCATATGCATCATTAATATTTCCATGGAAATGATAAGAGTTTGCTGCACATCCACCGCTGCAGTAGAATCTTGCAAAACAGTTTCTGCATTTTTCTTTTGCATAAACATTACAGCATTTGAATTCATCCCGGATATCCGTACGTTTTACGCCATCCCAGACATTTCCCATCAGGAACTCTTCATTTCCAACAAACTGATGGCACGGATAGAAATCACCCCACGGTGTAACAGCCAGATACTCAGTACCTGATCCACAGCCGGATAATCTCTTTGCAACACACGGGCCACCCTCTAAATCTATCATAAAATGGAAGAAATTGAAATCCTTTCCGGATTTTTTTCTTTCTACCATTTCAGCAGCAAGCTTGTCATACTCTGCAAAGAGCTTTGGCAGATCTTCTTCCCGGAGTGCGTACTCCTCAGAATCTTCTGCAACTACCGGCTCCACAGAAATCTGTTTGAAGCCCAGATCAGCCAGATGAAGAACATCATCTGCAAAATCCAGATTGTAATGCGTAAATGTACCGCGGACATAATACTTGTCCTGATTACGGCTCTCTGCAAACTGCTGGAATTTCGGCACGATCAGATCATAGCTTCCTTTTCCGTTGCGGAATGGTCTCATATGATCGTGGATTTCTTTTCTTCCATCAATACTGAGTACAACATTCCCCATCTCTTTGTTTGCAAATTCCATTACTTCATCATTCAGTAATACACCGTTTGTTGTCAGCGTGAAACGGAAGTTTTTGTCATGCAGCTTTTCCTGCTCTCTTCCATATTTTACCAGATCTTTGACAACCTGCCAGTTCATCAGAGGCTCACCACCAAAGAAATCCACTTCCAGATTGCGGCGGCTTCCGGAGTTTGCGATCAGGAAATCCAATGCTTTCTTTCCAACCTCATAACTCATCAGCTCTCTGTGCCCATGATATTCGCCTTCTTCTGCAAAGCAGTAGCGACAGGCAAGGTTGCAGTCATGTGCAATGTGCAGGCACAAAGCTTTGACTACAGTCGGACGTTTCTTGAAGTCCATAATATAATTTTCGTATTCATCTTTTGTAAACAGTTCTCCGTCTTTTACCAGGGAAGCTACTTCTTCACAGGCTTCTTTCACCTCAGCTTCACTGTATGTACCGGACAGTTCTGCTACAATCTCCTCCGGTGTATGATCTTCGTACAAAGCGATCACATCATAGGAAACATCATCTACTACATGGATCGCACCACTGTTTACATCAAGAACAATGTTATAACCATTATTTTTATACTGGTGAACCAAATGCAGTTCCTCTCTTTCTATTTCTATATTAAAAATCAGCGTAAAAAGCTGCTGTTTTCATTTTCCTCTAAACGTGCAAATGACCGCATGCCTTAGGCATACGGCCTTTTGTAATAGTAATTGCTGTTTTGTTCTTCTTATTTGTGCTCGCAGCTCTGGTTTCCTACTGTACAGGAAGTTTTGCAAGCAGACTGGCATGATGTCTGGCACTCACCACATCCGCCTTTTTTTACTGTGTTCTGTAATCTTTTTGTATTTAATGTTTTTACGTGTTTCATCTTCCGAAATCTCCTTTCTTCTTACATATGTCAGAAGTATATCATATTTTCCACTATAAAGAAAGTATTTTTTTGTAACCGTTCAAAAGGATCAACTAACCATTCCCCCGATCATCCCGGCTCCCATGCACATCACCAGTGTCAGCCCGATATGCAGCATATCCGATGTCAGCCCACGGTTCAGCAATGCCGATCCGATCAGCAACACCAGGAAATACGCCGCTCCCATAATAATCCCCCACAGAAAACGCCGGGTCTTCATTCTCTTTCCTATGATAATGCCGCCAAGCAGACCCGACACCACATAGATCGCTGTAATTCCAATGGTGACAATATTTTCCGTCAGTTCCATTTTATAAAGTAAAAATGCCAGCACAAATAATGCCACTCCCGTCAGAATGTACATGATCAGCAATGTGCTTAATACTTTCAATACAATTTTCTTATTTCCTTCTGCATGTTCCATATCTCTTCCTCCCTCTATGATGTAAAGCGGACATTCACAATCCACTTCTACTGCTTTCTCAGTCCCCTCGTTGTTTTCACATCGGACATATAGTTATATATTCTGAAAATTTCAAAAATAGAACCTCTTTTTTTCGCAACAATAGCTTGAAAATCCTATTCTTTTCCTGTAATATATAGAATAAAAATTGTAATCCAACAGCAAAATTTATGGAATATCTTCCATCATGCTGTGCTTACAGACAACATATTTATTTAGAGAGGTGAATTATTTTTGGACATAAGCTCCACAATACAATTAATCGTACTGGTCATTCTGCTGGCTCTGTCAGCATTCTTTTCCTCATCGGAAACTGCACTGACCACGGTAAACCGGATCCGCATGCGATCTCTGGCAGAAGAAGGGAACAAGCGTGCCGCCCGGGTGCTTCAGGTCACCGATGATTCTGCGAAAATGCTGAGTGCAATCCTGATTGGTAATAATGTTGTCAACCTGACGGCATCTTCTCTGGCTACAGCACTTGCCCTCCGTATCTTCGGCAACGCCGGTGCCGGAATCGCAACCGGAATTCTGACAGTGCTGATCCTGATCTTCGGTGAGATTTCCCCGAAAACCATGGCAACCCTGCGCGCAGAGAAAATTTCCCTGCGATTCTGCAATATCATCTGGCTTCTGATGAAAGTGCTGACTCCTGTCATCTTCATCATCAATCACCTTGCCATGCTGGTACTCCGACTTATGGGTGTCAAAGCATCTGAGGGCAGACAGGCCATGACAGAAAGTGAACTGCGGACCATCGTGGATGTCAGCCATGAATCCGGTGTCATCGAATCAGAAGAAAAAGAAATGATCAACAATGTATTCGATTTTGGTGATGCTCTGGCAAAAGAAGTTATGATTCCTCGGATTGATATGACCTTCGCTCAAGTGGACAACACTTACGATGAGATTCTGGACATTTTCCGTGAAGACCGTTTTACACGTCTTCCTGTTTATGAGGAAACCACCGATGATGTCATCGGTATTTTAAATATTAAAGATCTGCTGCTCTGTGACAGGGAACATTTTTCTGTCCGTGAACTGATGCGGGAACCATATTTCACATATGAACACAAGCATACCGCAGATCTTCTGGTGGAAATGCGTAATTCTTCCATCAATATCGCCATCGTTCTGGACGAATACGGCACAACTGCCGGACTGCTGACACTGGAAGACCTGATTGAAGAAATCGTTGGGGAAATCCGCGATGAATATGACTACGATGAAGAGGATCCGATCCAGAAAATTTCGGATCATGAATATCTGGTAGAAGGTTCCATGAATCTGGCGGACTTCAGCGATGAACTGAATCTGCATCTGGAATCTGACGACTACGATTCCATCGGCGGCTACATGATCGGTCTCTTAGACCATCTGCCGAAAATCCGGGAGTCCATCACCACACCGGATGGTATTTTTCTGCAGGTTCGGACGAAAAACAAACACCGGATTGAAAAAATTTACGTAAGACTTCCGGAAACTTCGGCAGAATCCGAAACTACGGAGCAATCCGTGTAATCAAGATCTGGAGTCAAAAGATGCCATACGAATTGTTCCGTACTTCGTACTCCCACAATTCTGGCATCATCCTATACAGTATAAAAGAGATTTTCCTGTAGCTTATAAAACCACAGGAAAATCTCTTTTTTCACATCATTTTATGTAAATCGGACATTCGCAATCCGCTTTCGCTATTTGCTCATGAACGCAGTCACTTTTTGATTACTCAATTACATGAATCCATCCTTCCGGAGCTTCAATCCTGCCTTCCTGGATATCAACCAATGTCTCACGCAGCTTGGACAGAACCGGTCCCATCTCATCCATACCGCTTGCAAAGCAGATTTCACGACCATGATCCACAATCTTTCCAATCGGAGAAATAACAGCTGCAGTACCGCACAGACCGCACTCTACAAAGTTCGGAACTTCATCCAGGTATACTTCTCTCTGCTCTACTTCCAGTCCCAGGTAATGCTCTGCCACATACATCAGGGAACGACGTGTGATAGAAGGAAGGATACTGTCAGACTTCGGTGTTACGATCTTGTTATCTTTTGTAACAAATAAGAAGTTGGCTCCGCCTGTCTCCTCTACTTTTGTACGGGTTGCAGCATCCAGATACATGTTCTCTGCATAGCCTTCTTCATGTGCTGTTACGATTGCATGTAAACTCATGGCATAGTTTAATCCGGCTTTGATATGACCTGTTCCATGTGGAGCAGCCCGGTCAAAGTCACTGACACGGATGGTGATCGGTTTGGCGCCGCCCTTGAAATATGGGCCTACCGGAGTAGTAAAAATACGGAACTGGTATTCACTGGCCGGCTTAACTCCGATAACGGAGTCAAAACCAAACATATAGGGGCGGATATAAAGGCTGGCACCTGAGCCGTAAGGAGGCACATAAGCGGCGTTGGCCTCTACCACTTTGGCAACGGCTTCGACAAAGCGCTCCTTCGGAAATGCC
>OLQN01000979.1_pt1 | contig 22766 bp, 26 predicted proteins | sample 1673181 | NCBI WGS metagenome assembly OLQN01 (sample SAMEA3136763, study PRJEB25190) | human gut metagenome | biome: human gut; feature: human-associated habitat; material: faeces | place: Austria | collected 2013
CTACTATCCCAGTTAAGAAATCACAAGTATATTCTACTTATTCTGATAATCAAACAGCAGTTACTATAAATGTTTTACAAGGTGAAAGACCACTCGCAAAAGATAATCAATCTTTAGGAAAATTTAAACTAAAAAAAATCAAACGTGCGATGCGCGGTGTTCCACAAATCGAAGTTACTTTTGATATTGATAGTAACGGAATCGTTCATGTTTCTGCCAAAGACCTTGCCTCTGGAAACAGTCAAAGTATGACGATTGAAGGCTCTTCTAAAATGTCTGATAGTGATATTGAAGAAGCAATTAGACAAGCTAAGATGTATGAAAGCCAAGACCAAGTGACAAAAGATAATATGCTTTTAAAAAATGAAGTAGATACTCTCATTATCAATGTTCAAAATGGTCTTGCCTCACATAAAAAAGAAATGGATAAAGCATTAAGAAAACAAATTAAAGCAGAACTTTCTTCTTTAATGAAAATGACAAGAAAATTCGATTATGAAACAGCTTCATCCAAAGAAATACAAAAAATAAAAGATTCTAAAAATCATTTAGAATCTCTAGCTCAAAATATCATCGGGAGATAAATGATCTCTCGATATTTTTTTGACAATTTCATCATGTCTTACAAATCCATATGTTGCGACAATCAAAGAGCCGCCTAAATCAAGCATTAAATCTTTCATCGTATCTTTTAATGCTTCATGCCCTTTTAAAGGAATATCATTTTTAGAAACAAGTGTTCCCTTTGTTGAAGCCATATATTGTTGGGCATTTGTATGAAAAATCCCATCACAACTATATTCAAGAATTTCCCAAAAAGCACCAACTCCTAAAGAAAAAATCACTAAAAATAAGCATGTAAAATATTTATTCATATAAATAAATTTGCTTTTTTCTGCCATCATAATATGTATAAACCATAAAGCTACAAAAGATAGAATAATTCCCGAATGGAAATGTAAAAAAGAATCCCACCATGGATATTTTCCATAAAAATCAAGTCCATCTCCTAAAACTAAAGCATTAAACGCAAAAAGTGCAATCACAATATAAAGTGCTAAAGGAACATTGATCTTAAACCATTTCTTTAAAAATTTAGGTGCTGCTAAAACAAGCAACATTGCACTAAACTGTAGAATACGAAAAATCATAGTTGTCACATATTTTATGTAAACATCACCAATATGATGGCGATAAGCTAAAATAAAGATTGTCCATCCCACATGATAAATCAGTAATAAAATTGTTAAAACAAATAATATTTTTTTAATAAATAATAGCCTTTTCTCTGTTAATTTTCTATTTTTCATAAAGAATATAATCCCACCCTTTCATCATCCTTTGTTCACTTTGAAAAAAATGATTGCCTACATTCTTTTCAAAGAAACATTGATTCTCTTTTTGATAAATCTCATATGTCTCTAAAGTATTTTTTAACACATTTTTCATTAAAACATTTCTCGTTTTATGTTCTTTACTTCCTAAACTCAAATATATTTTCTTATGATAAATGGGATGTTCTTTTAAATAATCCAACCATCCTTCTTTCCATAAAGAACCCGATACACTAATTGCTCCATCTAAATCTAATTCATGCATCGCATAAAGACTAAAAAGCCCTGCAAGTGAATAACCACTAATATAACATTTTAAAGAAAGATTCTTTTGTTTAATTGTTTCAATTGTATGGAATAATGCTTTTCCTGTTTTTGATTCAAAAGAAAGTTCATCTTGCCAATCATTAATTTCAATAACCTCTAAAAGATACGAACTCTTTTGAAAGTAAGTTTTTGCCTTTTCTACAAATTCATCTTGTCCTTTCATGACAAGATAAATGATGATTCCTTTTTTATTCATCACCAACCTCTACAAAAATAGGTTCATGATGAAGAGCCGGTATAATTTTTTCAAATACATCTTTCATTTTTATTTTTAAACTCCTTGTATTAATACAAGGATGACATCCTAAGTAATCATCTTCTAATAAATCTTTATCCACCAATAATTGAACATGATGTTCATGATCATTCATTAAACCTAAAACACTCACTGAACCAGGTGTAATATCTAAATATTCCAACATTTTTTCATCACTTCCAAAGGATAGACGTGAACTGTTGATTTGTTTTGAAATCACTTTTGTTTTGAATTTTTTATGTCCTTTCAACATTAGTAAATAATATTGACTTTTATTTGAATTAACTAAAAATAAATTCTTACAAATTGTTGATTTTAAATTTTTTTCTATTTCTAAACACACTTCCATGGTATTTGCTTCTTGATGATCAAGGCGTTGATAGTCAATGTTTAATTGATTGAGTAAATCATAAACTCTTTCTTCTTTATCTATTCTTTTATCTTGTGGTCTCCCTGTTACTAATTCCATTTAATCTACCTCATTTAAATTCACTTGATCTTTGATTTCATTAAATTGAATCATTGGTAATTGATTTTCATGATGTTCCCCTATAAACTTTTCCATCCATACCATATTATACCAACGTTTAAATTTATACCCACATTGATGAAATTCTCCCACCATTTGATATCCTAAATGATGATGATAATCAATACTATTGGTATCTAAATATTCATCATTTTGAATTGGTGAAGAAATACATGCATTTAAATTCGTAATATTTTGTGCTTTTAAAGCTTTTTCCAAAGCTTGATAAAGTCTTTTCCCTACCCCACATTTTCTTAAAGTATGATCTACATAAATCGATGTTTCTACACACCAATCATAAGCCGCTCTAACATTAAAAGTACCAGCATAAGCATAGCCGACAATTTGATCATCCACCTTAGCTACTAAATATGGATATTTTTCCATGACATGTACCATTCTTTGTTGAAATTCTTCGACAGCTGGTACTTCATATTCAAAAGTAATCGCTGTCTTTTCAACATAATAACAATAGATTTCTACTAGTCTTGCAGCATCTTCTAATTTTGCATACCTGATCTCTATTTTCATAACTCATTCCCCCGTTTGTCTTATTATCTACCAAATTAAAAAAGATGTCCATAAAAATAAACACATAAGATAAAGCTTCTCGCATTTCTTTAGAATATGTAAAACCATTTCCACTAACTTCTTCTACATGAGAAACAATAATAAATGCTTTTTCATCAATTTCTTTAATTTTATCTTTTAAATCAGGAAGTTTACGATAAGGTAAAATCGTTAAAACAACTTCTATTTCATTTCCATAAAAACCACTTTTACCATCTAATAAAGTCACACCTGCATCCATATCATTTAAAATCATTGTTTTCATACGTTCAATTTCTTTAGACATTACAAGAACTTGGACACATCCTTTACCTGATGATAATAAATAATTCATCATATAGGCTGTAATTAAAATTGTCATGATTCCATAAACGATTTCAGGAGCACTATGAAATGAAATTTGTAGAACAAGAATTGCTGCATCAATCCCATTAACAAGCAAAGTCACAGGTATTTTAAAATATTTTTCAACAATAAGTGCTAAAATATCAAATCCTCCTGTAGATCCTCCCGCTTTTAATACAAGACCAATTCCTAGTCCTAATAAAAATCCTCCTAAAATACAAATTAATAATTGATCATTTAATAAACCATGTAAATAAGGTTGTTGATTAAAGAATTCTAATAAAATAGGAAATAAGAATGTTGAAACCAATGTTTTCATCGCAAATGCTTTTCCTAAAAAACAAAATCCAATGATAAATAAAGCAATATTAATAATTCCTACACAAAGGGAAACAGAAATTCCTGTATAAAAATGAAAAACTGTACTAATACCAGAAACCCCTCCTACCACAATGGAATTATCTAAAATCAAAGTACTAATAGCAAAAGCCATTAAAACGTTACCAATAATAATTTGAATAATTTTTTTCATATTTCTCACCTCGGGATATATCCTAACAATTTTTCTTTTTTAAGAATGTAACATATGTTACAATTTAAACAAGTAGGTGAAAAAAATGAAAATTAATGACGAACTCTTTGATTATTTTAAACAAGCTGGTACCATTAAACACTATCAAAAAAATGATATTATTTATATGCAAGATGACCATGCTGATGAATTATGTCTGGTTTTAAAAGGTCGCGTACGGGTTTACCATATTACTAAAAATGGTGATGAAATTAATTACGATGTTTTAGATAAAGGACGTATTTTTGGTGAATCTTCACTTTATGAAAATGCTTATCGCCCAACAACCGTTTCGGCTATTAATGATGTTGAAATTATTACTTGTCATCTTGAAGATCTTTATCCTTATTTATCATCTTCACTTGATCTGACGATTACTCTACTTAAGATGTTTAATGATAACTGCAATCATTTAACTCAACTTTTAAAATGGGCACAAACTTATGACCGATTTGAAAAAGTAGCTGCTTTTTTATATGAATTAAGTGCTACAAACAATATTGAAAAAAATTTACTTTTTGGAGATATTCCCTATACTCATCAAGAAATTGCGGATTCACTTGCCATTTCAAGAGTAACTGTTACAAAGGTTTTAAATCAATTTAAAGATGAGGGTTTAATTTCAATTGAATATGGTCATATCAAAGTTTTAAAACGAGATAAACTCTACGAGCAATATTTATCAACACTAGTTTAAACAAAAATAAGTTATGTTATAATAAGATATAAAGAGGAGGAATTTATAATGGAAAGTCATGTAGGATGTTATGAAACAGGTTCACTTGATTTCTTTGGACCAATATGTGTCGTTGCCTGTTATGTTGATCAAAAAGATGAAAAAGAACTTAATGAACTAGAATTAGATAAAGAAATGTCTACAAATGATATTGAAAAAATTGGTAAGATATTAAAAGATAAACTCACCTATAGTTTACTTTTGCTTGATAATAGTCATTACAATCAATATGTAAAAGAAGGTCAAAAACTTTCATGTATTAAAGCAAAACTTTATAATCAAGCGATGATCAATGTTATTCAACGTATTGAACACCCTATTTCTAAAGTAACGATTGATGCTTTTTTAGCACCTAAAAAATATTATCGTTATTTAAAAAGCAAAATCGTTGTTGTTCGTCATATTGAATTTAAAAAAGAAGAAATTTCTTTAGCGATGAAATGTGCGCATATTCTTTCTCAGTATGCTTATCTTCAATATTATCAAAACATGTGTCAATCATTAAATACAACACTTCCTCGTGGTTTTAACATTCTCGCAAATGATGTTGGAACTTCTTTAGTACAAGAACATGGAAAAGACATTTTATGGAAAGTTTCTAAAACAAATTTTCCAAACTACAAACAGATCTTAGAAAGAGTTGAATAAACTCTTTTTTCTTAATAAGTAAAAAAATAAAATAATGCTTTATTTTTTATATAATAAGATTATTGGAGGAAAGAGAAATGATTAAAATGATTGTCAGTGATGTTGATGGAACTTTATTATCTCATGGTTACATCAATCCTAAATGTATTGAAAGTATAAAAAAAGCACAAGCGAAAGGCATTGAATTTGTTGTGGCTTCAGGGAGAGATTATTATGGCGTGACAAGTGTTTTAGACCCTTTAGACATAAAATGTTCGGCCATTTTAGGAAATGGTGCTCAATATTGTAATAAAGAAGGAAAAACCATCATGGATTGTTATTTAGATAAAGAAATGCTTAAAGAAATTCTTCCTGTCTTTATTGAAAATAATACACCGTATATGATTTTTACCACAAATGGTTTTTATAGTACTTTAAAACCTGATTACGTAAGAGATCGTTTTGCTTATCGCGGTAGTGTCCGTTTTGGAAATAAAATGGAAGATTTTTTACCAGGAGGTCCAATGAGTGATTCTCCTGCCTGTCAAATTCAACAATTTGATTCGATTGATGAATTCATAAAAAAAGATTTAGACATCATCAAAGTAGAAGCTTTTTCACATGATGAATCTGAAATACAAAAGGTTCTTCCTTATTTTAAAGATATGAAAAAGATTGCGTATTTATCTTCATATCCTGATAATGTTGAAATCACAAATGAAAATGCGCAAAAAGGACTTATTTTAGAAAAAGTAATTGACCTATTAAACATCAAAAAAGAAGAAGTTATTGTTTTAGGAGATGGTATGAATGATATTACTCTCTTTGAACGTTTCCCTTATTCTTTTGCGCCAAACAACGCTGAAAAAGTTATTCAAGAAAAAGTTGTTTCAAGTTGTAAAGATGGAGCTGTTAGTGAAGCTATTGAATATGCTTTAGAAAACTTATAAAAGATTCATTTATTTTGAATCTTTTTTATTTGTTTGGAAATTTCTAAAATACTACGATAACTTTTAACATTATCACCATTATAATTTATCCCATAAAAAGTTAAATTAAAATGTTTTGCTAGTAAATAATCAACTTGACTATCCCCTATATAGATAGAGTTATTCATATCAATTAAAAAATCTTTTTTAGCTTGTTCTATCATCCCAGGTTTTGGCTTTTTACAGTGACAATGATCTTTTTCATTATGCGGACAAAAGTAGATTTTTAGAATATCTATATTTTCTTCTTTTAATTTTTTTAGAAATTTTCCTGTAAACTGTTGATAATCATTCAATGAAATAATTCCATCATTAATAAGATATTGATTTGTTATAATGATAAAATCATATCCCATCTCTTTTAATCTCTTGAGTCCTTCTATTGAACCTTCTAAAAATTCAGGTTCTTTAATTTCTCTCCATTTTTCATCTGGATAATCTTTAATAAGAGTTCCATCTCTATCCAAAAAAGCAATTTTTAAATAGGATGGCTTCATTTTAACCTTTTGATTCATACTTTACCTCCAAAGCTTCTATTTCTAAAATTTTATCATTTATTTTTACTAAAAAGAAGAAAACTCCTCAAAAAAAGACAATATATATAGGGAGGAATCTATATGAACAAAAATAGAGAAAATTTTATAAAATATTCAAATGATTTATATTTTCATCATTTGCTTGTAGAAAACGAAAGAATAAGAACTCTTATTTGTCAAGAACTCGTTTCAAACAGGAAAATTATTTCTATTAAATTAAAGAAAGCAATTGAAGAATATATTAAATATTACAATGAGAAAAGAATCAATGTAAAAAGAAAAGGATTGAGTCCATTAGCTTATAGACAACAATCCCTATCTTAAATTTTATAGTCCAACTATTTCAGTGCACTACACAACTATTGACGCTTTTTATTTTATTTATCTTTCCAAAAATCAACAGGTTCATATTCTTGTAACTGTGCAAGAAATCCAGCTTCTTGAAGTTCTTCTTGAATTTCATCGAGAATTTCTTCATTGTCTGCATGAACTGTATGATAATGATATCCTGATGTGACATTTTTTAGTAAGCTTGAATGTCCTGTTTGTAGATTTGTCATATAATTTTTAATATCTCTTCTTGAGGCAATATTTAATGTTGCTTTTACAATATTATAAACTTTATGATAAACAAAGACATCTTCAACATAACCACCTAAGTCAACAATTAAAGAAAGTTCTTTTTCTACTTCATTATCATCATGATGTACCTTAAAAATACGTTTACAAACTTTTTGTGTATTTAAAACATATCCTTTATGTGTTGAATAAATATCATAATCACCAGCACGAAGTAAAGCAATGTCTTGAACAATGACTTGTCGACTTACTTGGAGGGTTTTCGCTAAATATGTTCCTGATACAGGTTGTAAACTGTTTTTTAAAATATCAATAATGGCTTGTCTTCTTTTATTTCCATCCATAACTCGCCCTCCTTAATTGATATTATAGCACATGTAAATTCTTCAATGAAAGGTCTAATATTGGTGCAGAATGTGTTAGAGCACCACTTGAAACATAATCTACTCCTAAATTTGTAAGTCTTGCAATGTTTTCTTTTGTGACATTTCCTGAAACTTCAATTTCAGCACGATGATCAATATAAGCAATAGCTTCTTTTAACATATCATCATCCATATTATCTAGCATGATAATGTCTGCCCCTGCTTCTACTGCTTCTTTGACCATTTCCATATTTTCTACTTCAATTTCAATTTTTCTAACAAATGGCGCATATTCTTTAGCAAGCATAATGGCTTCTTTGACTCCACCAGCAGCACCAATATGATTATCTTTTAATAAGACACCGTCACTTAAATTATATCGATGATTATGTCCACCACCAACTCTTACTGCATATTTTTCAAAAATACGATTATTTGGTGTTGTCTTACGAGTATCTAATAAACGAACAGAAGAATCTTTTAAATATTCTTGAACATTCGCTGTATAAGTGGCAATTCCACTCATTCTTTGTAAATAATTTAAAGCAACACGTTCTCCACTTAATAAAATACGAACATCCCCTTTGACACGTCCTAAAAGTTGCCCTTTTTCTACATGGTCGCCATCACATGCAAAAAATTCGACATCACACGCTTCATCTAATAATTCAAAAGTACGTTCAAATATTTGTAATCCACAAATAATACCATCTTCTTTACAAATTAAATCAACGACACCTGTTTTAGAAAAAGGCATAACACTATTTGTAGAAACATCTTCACTAGTAATATCTTCTTTTAAAGCAGTGATAATAAGTGGGTCTACATTTAATTTTAAAGTTGTTTGATCAAACATATAATGAGCTCTCTCCTTTAAACTTTTTTCAATACGTTTGGCAGCACGTTTAGCAAAAACAAGACTTTCTAAAAGTGAATTACTTGCAAGTCTATTTTTTCCATGAACACCATTACATGCTGTTTCTCCAATAGCATATAAATGTTTCATACTGGTATGACTATCATAGTCTACTTTAATACCACCCATGAAATAATGTTGTGCAGGAACAACAGGAATAGGTTCTTTAAAAACGTCATATCCTTTTTCTTTACAATGTTCAACAATGTGAGGAAAATGACTTTCGATTTCTTCTTTACCAATTGGTCTTAAATCTTCATAAACATAATCTGTTTGATCTTTTTCCATTTGTTTAAAAATAGCTTCTGCCACAACATCTCTTGGAAGAAGTTCATTGACAAAACGATTTCCATTTTTATCTAAAAGAATAGCTCCTTCACCACGAACAGATTCAGAAATCAAAAAACTTCTTTCATGATCTGTTGTATATAAAGTTGTTGGATGAATTTGTACATAATCTAAGTTTTTAAGTTCGATTTGATATTTTTTAGAAAGTTCAATGCCGTCTCCAGTTAAATGAGGATAATTTGTAGAATGTTTATAAAGTCCACCGATTCCTCCTGTCGCTAAAACAACTTTTTTAGCATAAACTTTTTCTTCTTGATTATTTCTTTTAATCACACCACCTAAAGCAACATTTCCTCGAACAATTAAATCAACAAGAGGTGTATTTTCTAAAAGTGTCACATTCTTTTTTTGTCTTACTTTTTCTAATAAATGTCTCGTAATTTCTTTACCTGTAATATCTTCATGATAAAGAATACGTTTTTGGCTATGAGCCCCTTCTCTTGTAAAAGCAAGGCTTCCGTCTTCATTTCTTTCAAAATCAACCCCATAATTAATTAAATCTTGAATAACATCTGGTGATGATTTAATCATTAATTCAACTGAATAAGCATCATTTTCATAATGACCTGCTTTCATCGTATCTTCAAAATAACTATCATAGTCATCTTCATTTCTAAGCATACAGATTCCACCTTGTGCTAAAAATGAATCACTTAATTCTGCTTCTTTTTTAGTAACCATTAAAATATTTAAATCTTCTGGTAAATGTAAAGCCATATAAAGGGCTGAACATCCACTTCCTACTATTAATACATCTGTTTTCATATTCTACTCCTATTTTGCAAGTTCTAACATTTTTTTAAGTGGACTTAATGCTTTTTGCATAAAGTCATCATTTAAAATCACTTCATTTGTATCATTTTCTAAAACATCAACGATTTTTTCTAATGTCACTTTTTTCATATTTGGACAAACTTGTACATCCATAATAGTGTGTAAATTTTTATTTGGTGCTAATTCTTTGATTTTCGCAAAAACACCATCTACTGTCCCAATAATAAAATCTTTCGCTTCTGTTTGAACAACATAATCAATAATGGCAGAAGTACTTCCTACAAAATCAGCAGCTTCAACGATTTCTCTTTTACATTCTGGATGCACTGCAATTTTAGCCTCTGGATATTTTTGTTTCACTTCATTTAATTTATCCAAAGTAATATTGGTATGACGAGGACAATGTCCATAATTTGTCATCACATTTTTTTCAGGAACTTGTCTTCTTACAAAATCTCCTAAGTTTTGATCTGGTATAAAGAAAATATTTTTTTGTGGTAATGCTTTAACGATTTTTATCGCATTTGAAGATGTCACACAGACATCCGCATATTGTTTGATTTCAGCTGTCGAATTAATATAACAAACAACTGCTAAATCATCATATTTTTCTCTCATCTCTTTAATTTCTTTAATTGTAATCATATGTGCCATTGGACAATCCGCAAAAGCATCAGGCATTAAAACCTTTTTATTTGGATTTAAGATTTTGGCACTTTCCCCCATAAATTCAACACCTGCAAAAACAATACGATCAGCTTCTGTTTGACTTGCAACTTTAGCAAGATAAAATGAATCTCCAATATAATCAGCAATCTTTTGCACTTCTTCATCTACATAATAATGTGCTAAAATAATCGCATTTTTTTCTTCTTTTAACTTTTTAATTTTTCCTATATTATCCATATAACTTCTCCCTTTTCTCGAGGAGAGTATACTCCTTTTGTTTACACCTGACAAGACAGTTGTCAAAAATAAATATAAAAAAAGATATCTTTTTTCAAAGATACCTCTTACATTTCTTTTAACCCTAATAAAATACATCCAATCAACATATATTCCTTTAAGCTTTCAATCTTAATCAAATCAGGGATATAACTCTTTGGCATATATTTTTCCATTTCTTTTTTTACATCATCACTTTTAGAAATCAACCGATTATAAATAATGATTGCATCCGGTGCCACCATCGAAGTAATCCCTAAACAATACTTCATTGTCCATTCAAGAGCTCCTTCTGGAGTTTTTTTGATTTCTTGATAATTCTCACTAAAAGAAATCGGTAAATACTGAATTTCACCCGCAATATTATGCCTTCCTTTAATTAAATGTCCTCGATGAATATGTCCTACTCCTCCCGTTCCACCAATACGTGCTTGATAAAGGAATGAAACAGATTCATAGTCATCTTGTGAAGCAAAATATCCCATCACAATTGTATTAACATCATTATTAATGACAATCTTTTGACTATATTTTTCTTCAAGAAAAGCTTGTAAATGACATTCATTCAAGCCATATTTTTTTAAAGTTACTACCCCATTATAAACAACCCCAGGTAGTGAAAGACTAATGAGTTCTATATCAGGATATCCATATAAAATCGTATTAATTAAATCAACAATGTCATCGACTGAAATAGTGTTTTTATAGACTTCAAAATCTTCTAAAATCATATTATTGTCATCATAAAGACGACTTACAAGTCTTACTTTTTGATCTAATTGAATAAAAGCAAGTGCTAAAACTTGTTGATGAGCTTTCAACATTTGTTTAATAGGTAAAGGATTTTCTTGTTGACTTTGAACTTCTTTTTCTTTATAAAGCTCATCTTCTAAAAAAGTAATCGTATTTCCCACATCATATTTTCCAAATAATGCAGGTGATAAAGCATAAACACGCTTATTTTTTAAGACTCCTTCTACTTCAGATAAACGAAATGATACTTGTGGTGCTAGTAAAATAACATCATAATCTTTCGCCATGTCATAAAGATTCCCATAAGAAACAGCATTAAATTCAAAATCTTTATTTAGAAGCTGTACACCCTCATTTAATTTTTCCGCAAAGAAACCTGTAGTAAGTCCACTTGTACACGAAAGAAGTACTTTTGTTTTTTTAGAAGTTGTCAACCTTTGTAAACAAAGACGCATGTCATAAAGTAAACCTAAAGCATGATGAAAGTTATTCATTTGAAAATGAATAAAGAAGACTTTTTCTTTAGTCATCTTATTTTCAACATCGAGTTCAATAATACAATCAGGATAAAAATTAATGAATCCTAAACCATATTTTGTTTCAATCACAATATTATCATTTACTTCTTTGACATCCCAATCATCTTCATTTTGATTCAACAGCCATCTCTTTAAAAGCTCTGTATCAATCTCTTTTAAAAAAGAATCCATCGTCCTCACCTCTTTTTTTTATACATTTTTTCATCCAAAAATTAAAATTCTTGATAATAATCAAGAATTATTGTTCAGGTACAACTGCGAAATAAACAAGGTCTTCTTCATGATCATTGACCATTGTATGTTTATGACCTTTAGGACAATAATGAACACTTCCTTTATGAAGTTCTTCTCTTTGTCCATCATAAATAACATAACCATTACCAGAGATGACATAAATCACCTCACTGTTTGTTTCATGAACATGTTCTCCAACACTTCCACCAGTTGGAATATGTCCAATCATAAAACGATTCAAACCATCAAAATACATTTTTGCTTCAATGTATTTTTCGCCACCTTTAAAGTTTTCAAATTTGTCTAAATTATTTTCATCATATTCAAAAATCATTTTTATATCCCCCAATCGCTTTTCATTATAACATATCTTACAGAAATGTAAGATGACGAATTGCATGATTTTCTATATAATATTAGAAGAAGGTGATCTTATGTATAAATTATTAATTGTTGAAGATGATTTTATTATCGCAAAAGGCTTACAAAAACATTTTGAAAAATATCATTATGATGTTCAATATATAGAAGATTTTGAACATGTTTTAGATGAATTTTTAGAGTTTCAACCTGATCTTGTTTTATTAGATATCCATCTTCCTTTTTTTGATGGTTATTATTGGTGTCAAGAAATTCGGAAAATCTCACAAGTCCCTATTGTTTTTATTTCTTCCGCTAATGAAAATATGAATATTGTTTTAGCAATGAATATGGGTGGTGATGATTTTATTAATAAACCTTTTGATTTGCAGGTGGTACAAGCTAAATTACAAGCGATTCTTAGAAGAACTTATAGTTTTTCTAAAGATTTTCATTTGTTAACTTATCAAGATGTTCATTTAGATATTTTAGCTGGAAAAATCACTTATCAACAAAAGGAACTTATTCTAACTAAAAATGAATTAAAAATCTTAGAATATTTATTTGAACATGCGGAAGTGATTGTTTCTCGTATTGATTTAATGAATCATTTATGGGATGATCACCAATTTATTGATGATAATACTTTAAGTGTTAATATGAATCGTTTAAGAAAAAAATTAGAAGATATTGGTTTACATGATTTTATTCATACTAAGAAAGGATTAGGTTATTTATTATGTTTAAAGACTATTTAAAGAAAACATATCCCGTCTATCTTCTTTATTTGTTGTTTGTCTTATGTACTTTTGTTGTTTTAATGATATGTCAAATGATTTCAGATTTAATTATTTATATGTTAAGTCTCTATTTTTCTATCATCCTTCTTTATTTTTTACTTGATTATAGAAAATACAGACAACATCATCAATATTTGATTTATTTAAAAGACAATCCTGAATTGTTTGATAATTTACCTCAAGAAAGCTATCTTGAAGAAAAAACGTATCAAGAAATGCTTCAAATATTACAAAAAAAGATATTTCAACTTAAACAAGAAAATCAACAAAAATACAATAACACGATAGATTATTATACAAAATGGGTCCATCAAATCAAAACTCCTATTGTTGGATTAAAACTCATCATTCAAAATGATTACCCAGATAAAAAAATGCTTGTAGAACTTTTAAAAATAGAACAATATGTCAATATGGCTTTACAATATGTACGTTTAGATTCTATTCACCATGATCTTTCTTTTCAAAAAGTTTCTTTAGATCATCTTGTTAGTCAAGAAATCAAAAAACAATCACTCTTTTTCTTTCAAAAAAATTTAAAAGTAGATTATCAAATTAATGACCTACAAATCTTAACAGATGAAAAATGGAGTGGTTTTGTCATTGAACAAGTTCTTTCTAATGCTTTAAAATATACGAAAGAAGGAAGTATTACTTTTTATAATGAAGGTGAAAAGCTTTATATTCAAGACAGTGGTATTGGTATTAAAGAAAGTGATCTACCACGTGTTTTTGAAAAAGGATTTACAGGTTTTCAAGGAAGAAATGATAAAAAAGCCAGTGGTTTAGGTCTTTATTTATGTAAAAATATTTTTAATCAATTGGATCATTCGATTTCTATTGAATCAAAAGTAGGTCAAGGAACAACTGTTTGTCTTGATTTTAGTAAAAAAGAAATATTTATTGAATAATCTTACAAAAATGTAAGATTATTTTACTTACTTGTAAGATAAATCGATAGGTCATATTTTAGAAGTAGAATACAATAAGTGTGTAAAAAGGAGGACACAAAAATGTCATTATTAAAAGTTAAACATTTACAAAAAATTTATTCAACGCGTTTTTCAAGCCAAAAGGTAGAAGCTTTAAAAGATGTTTCTTTTGATGTTGAAGAAGGAGAATATATCGCCATTATGGGTGAATCTGGAAGTGGAAAAACAACACTCTTAAATATTCTTGCTTCATTAGATAAACCAACAAGTGGAGAGGTTTTATTAGATGGAAAAGATCTTACAAAAATCTCTGATAAACATATTTCAGCTTTTAGACGAGATAATCTTGGCTTTGTTTTTCAAGATTTTAACTTATTAGATACTTTTAATGTCGCTGACAATATCTATTTACCTCTTGTTTTATCAAAAGAACCCTATGCTTTAATGAAACCAAAACTAGAAAAACTTGCAAGACCATTAGGAATTAATCATTTATTAGAAAAATATCCTTACGAAATATCTGGTGGTCAAAAACAAAGAGTTGCGGTTGCAAGAGCCTTAATTACCCATCCTAAAATTATTTTAGCCGATGAACCCACAGGAAATTTGGATGAAAAGAATGAATATATAGTTCTTGACATATTTGAAAAACTTCACAATGCAGGATCAACAATTATTGTTGTAACTCACGACCCTGAAGTCGGTGAAGAATCTGAAAGAATGATAACTCTTGAACATGGTAAAATTTCAAAAGAAGAAAAAATGAAAAGAAAAAGACCAGTTCTTGATTCTGTAAAAAAAGATGAAAAACTTAAGGAGTTTATATGAGAAAATTTTTAAATGTAGTAACAATTTTTTCTTTGGGGCTTGTCCTAGTTGCTTGTGGAGGAGATAAAAAAGAAGAAGCTCCAAGCGTAAGCTATAAAGACGGCACATATCAAGGAGAATCTGCCAAAGATGAAAGAGGCGGACTTGTAAAGGTGGATATAACCGTTAAAGACAATAAGATTGAATCTTGCACAATGCAAAACATTGATGGAGATGGAAAAGAAAAGGATGAATCTTATGGTCAAAGCCAAAATGAAGGACTATATAAGATAGCCCAACAAGCTATAAATCTTGCAAAGTCATACCCAGATAGATTAGTGGAAAAAGGAAATCCTGAAGGAGTGGACGTTATTTCGGGGGCAACAGAAACTTACAAGCAATTTATAGAAGCTTGCAATAATGCTCTTGATGGTGCAAAATAATGAAAGATTTATACACAATTAATTTAGCAAAAAAGAATATAGAAAATAAAAAGGCAAGGTCAATTACCTTGATTTTACTTGTAGGAATTTTAACTTTTATTTTATTCATGTCATCATTTATAATTTTTTCTCTTAAAAACGGCATGAAATCTCTATCAGATAGGATGGGAGCAGACATTATAGTAGTCCCAGAAGGTTATGATTCCAAAATTACAGGTGCAATATTAAGGGGAGAACCTAATACATTCTTTTTTGACAAGGATATATTAAATAGAGTAAAAAAAACACCAGGAGTTGAAAAAGCCTGTGGTCAAGTTTATCTAGCTACACTTTCTGCTGGATGCTGTTCTTTTCCCATTCAAGTTATAGGAATTGACTTTTCTGATGACTTTAGCGTTAAACCTTGGCTTGAAAAACAGATTAAAACTCCAATTAAAGCTGGGCAAGTTGTTGTAGGTGCTAACATTGTGGGGACTATTAATCATAAGGTTAAATTTTTTAATCAAGAATTTGAGATAAGAGGTAGGCTTGCAAAAACTGGCATGGGTTTTGATAATTCAGTTTTTATGACAATAGAAGAAACTCATAGATTAGCCAAGGAATATGAAAAGATAATTAATCATCCGGTGGCAAAAAAAGATGATATATCTTCTATTTTAGTAAAAGTTGAAAAAAACAAAGATCCAAAAACAGTTCAAAAACTTATTAAAGAAGAATTTAAAAAAGAAAAAGTGTATCCTTTATTGCCAAGAAAAATAATGACAGAAGTTTCAGATTCAGCAAAAAACATGCTTGTATATGTGTATATATTGATAGCTTTGATTTGGATACTAGCTTTCTTTATTTTAAGTCTTGTAAATACCTTATCAGTTAAGGAAAGGAAAAGAGAATTTGCAACCATAAGGATATTAGGAGCAACAAAGAAAAAACTCAGTGAAGTAGTTCTTATTGAATCTATGCTAATTAATGGAACAGGGGCAGTCATAGGTTCTGTGCTTTCCTTTGTTTTAAGTATAACTTTCAATAATATATTTTCATCACTTTTGAATATGCCTTTTTTAAGACCGAATATATTCCTTATGATTTTAATGTTAATAATAGTAATAATTTTGGGAACCTTGTTAGGTCCAATATCTTCAATTATTGCTATTAATAAAATAAATAAAGTAGAATTATTATTGATGCAAAGAGATAATGATTAAAATAGACTCTTTGTCAAATTTTGGGGAGACTTGTTAACTCGAGTCTCTCTTTTCATTTAAAAAACAATACTTAAACGCTAGATTGTGTCCATACTGTGTTACATCAGGTGTTAGAATTAGCAGTGGATGACGAATATATAAGGTTTAATCCGTCTGACAATGCTTTGAAGGAATTGAAAGTAGCTTATCGAAATGAATCTCCGAAGAAAAAAGCCATGACAATAGAAGAACAGGTACTATTTGAAGAATATTTATCTAATAGTGATGAATATAAAAAATGGTATCCAATATTCATTGTTATGCTTTGGACAGGTATGAGAGTTGGAGAAGTTACAGGATTGCAATGGGACGATCTAGATTTTGATAATGGTCTTATAAATGTAAATAGGACTTTGGTATATTATAGTAAAGGTAAAGGATTAAACAATAGATATGCTATTAATACACCGAAGACAGCATCAGGTAAGCGAAGTATTCCTATGGTTCAAAAAGTAAAAGATGCTTTTCTTATGGAAAGAGTGTTACAAAAGACTTTTGGAATCGAATGTTGTGATTCAATCGATGGATTTAAAGACTTTGTATTTTTAAATAGATTCGGAAAGGTTCACAATAATGGAACACTTAATAAAGCTTTAAGAAGAATTGTTAGAGATTGTAATTTAAGTATAATGGATAAAAATAAATCGAACTCTAATGATATTCTATTAGTTCCACATTAAGCAATCACATTTTCAGACACACCTTTACTACAAGGCTTAATGAACAAAATATAAATACAAAAGCAATGCAGTCTATTCTAGGTCATTCTGATATTAGTACAACAATGGATATATATGTAGATGCAACAGAAGATTTTAAGATAGAACAGATGGGGGGATTTGAAAAAGCGATAAAATTTATATTTTAGAATTTACGACAGCTTACGACAAATTTACGACAATTTGGTAGAAATCTATGGGCACTTATAGAGGGTTAGCAAATCGTCGTAAATGGAGAAGTACCATAAAATAGACTTTTATAGAGATTTAGACAATTATCTAAGGTAGAGGGGATTTTCCGACAGAGAGCAGAAGCACGGAGCCGAAAATCATGAGCATACCGACGAGGTCGGTGGCTTGAAATTTCAGATGGTAGAGCACCATGGCGACGATGGTGGAAAACACGGCCTCGGACAGGGAGAAGATGCTGGATTTCTGCGCGCCGGTGTAGCGGGCCCCTTCCAGAAATGCCCAGAAGGGGATCATGGTGCCGCCGATAATGGTGTAGAGCACGCAAAGGATGGAGGTCGCATCCCAAGTGGGCGCGGTGAAATCCGGTCGAGTCAGAAGGATGAGGAGCAGGCCGCCCAAGAGCATGGAGGGCCCCATGATTTCCATGGAGCGATAGGTTTTGGATAGGCCGGTGGGCGCCAGATTAAAATTCGTAAAGCCCACGGCGGAGACCAGTCCCCAGAAAAGCGCCTTGCTGCTCACTTGCAGATTTGAAGGATCGCCGCCGGTGACCATGAGAAAGAGCCCGAGGCTACACAGTGCCAGGGTGGGATAGACGATGGGCTTGGGCCAGGTCCTCTCTTTGATGGCTACGACGAAGATGACGAAAAACATCCCCGTGTATTGAATTAAGGTCGTCGTCGGCGCATTGGAATAGGAGATGGCGGTGAAGTAACCGTATTGCATACACAAAATCCCGCCAATGGAGTAGAGAAGAAAGGCGGGGATATTTTCCCGCTTGCGCACCACGCGAAAGGCGTAGCGGCCGCTGCGGTACAAGTCGTGGACAAAGAGTATGACGCCTACGGTCGTCAGCCGAATGGCCACGAGGACGTCGGGGGTGAAGGCTTTGTATTGAAATATGTACGCGCCCACATTGCCGTTGAGTGCCCACATAAACGTGCATAAGAAAATTAAAAGGATACCCTTGAGCATGACAACTCCTTTCTCCGTGCGTCGGTTCACAATCTTCGGACGAAGCCCGTCGAAAATCACCTAATACTATGTCTATTATGGGGGCCGCCTTCGAGGAAAGTCAAGGCGAAAGGCCGATTTCCGAGAGGGAAAGGGGAAGTCGATCTTTTTATGGGAGAAAACGGAAACTTTACAAGGGCTAACGAGGATTTAATAAGGATTTGCTTTTCCTATAATTTACATGGTTTATGCTGTGAGGGATGAAAAATTTACAAATACACAAGGAGGATGCAATGATTCGACGAATGAAATGGTTGGTTGTGGCTTTGGGTATGCTGCTGCTCGTAGGCTGCACAAATGAATCCACGGCCACGGACGCTTTGGATTTAAGCAAGATTACAGTGGAAGAGTTGGAAAAGAAGGCGAAGGAAGAGGGCCAAGTCCATTCTGTAGGCATGCCCGATGCCTGGGCCAATTGGAAGGAAACCTGGGAAGATATTGAAAAGACCTACGGCATCAGCCATACGGATACGGACATGTCCTCGGCGGAAGAGTTGGCGAAGTTTGCCGCGGAAAAAACCAATGCTTCGGCGGATATCGGGGATGTGGGCATCGCTTTCGGTCCCGTAGCCGAAGAACAAGGCCTGTCCTTAAAGTACAAGACCTCTTACTGGGACGACATTCCCGAGTGGGCGAAGGACGACGACGGCGACTGGCTCTTGGCCTACACGGGACAAATGTGTTTTATTACGGACAAACAAAATCTGCCGGAAGGGGTCGAAGCGCCGAAGACCTTCGACGATATTTTAAACGGTAACTTCGTCTTGACCATCGGCGATATGGAAACGGCCAATCAAAGTCAATTCGCCCTGTTAAATGCTGCCGTTACCTATGGCGGGGACGAAAAGAACCTCAAGCCCGGATTGGATTTTTTCAAGAAACTCGCCGAACAAGGCCGCCTGAAGACCACCGACGCCTCCCTGGCCAATTTGGAAACCGGGGAAGTGCAAGTGGGCATGTTGTGGGACTTTAACGCCTTGAACTACGCCGATGCCGTGGATCGGGATCGCTTCGTGATTACCGTGCCGCCGGTGACGGTCATGACCGGCTACACCACCATCATCAATCGCTACGCCGCCAATCCCTACGCTGCAGCTTTGGCTCGAGAATTTATCCTCTCCGACGAAGGGCAGGACAATCTGGCTAAGGGCTACGCGCGGCCCATTCGCGAAAATGCCAAGATTTCCGACGAAGCCAAGAAAAAACTTCTGCCTCCCTCGGCCTACAAGGACATTTACAAGGTCAAAGACAGCAAGGCCTGGGAAGAGAGCACCAAGCAACTGGCTCAGCTGTGGCAAGAAAACGTCATGGCTTATATGAAGTAGATACAGCACAACTTCGGGCCTTCGGGCCCCTTTTTATTTCGAAAGGAGATATTTATGAAACGACGGCTGCCCTTTCACCTGGCCATGATTCTCTTTGCCCTCATCGCCGTGGCCGTATTGATCTATCCCTCGGCGAATATGGTCCTTATGAGCTTCAAGCCCACGGGAGGCGGGGGATGGACTTTGGCCAATTACCGAGAGATCCTCACCGGGTCCATGTACACCGCGGCCATTAAAAATTCCGTGGGGATTTCCCTCTTTTCAAGCGTCGTGGCCATTGTCTTTACCACGGTGACCACCTACGCCATTGTAAGTCGGTCGAAAAAGCTCAGAGAAACCTTTGTGGTCATCGCGAACATGACCTCCAACTTCGCCGGCATTCCCCTGGCCTTTGCCTACATTATTCTCCTGGGTTCCTCCGGCGTGCTCCTGATCTTCGGCCGCCGCGCCGGCATCGACTGGTTGGCGAATTACAATCTCTATTCTCCCTGGGGCCTTTGCATCGTGTACCTCTACTTTCAACTGCCCATGGGCATTATCCTCCTTCTGCCCATTTACGACGCTCTGGACAAGGGATGGCGGGAATCGGCGGAGCTTTTAGGGGCGAGCAGCTTTCAATACTGGCGGCGCATCGGCCTGCCCGTGCTCATGCCCTCCATCGTCGGCGTCTTCGCCATGATGTTTGCCAACGCCATGGGCGCCTACGCTTCCGCCGAGGCCTTGACGGGCACCGGAGTGAACCTCCTCTCCATACGCATCGCCAACACGGTGACCGGGGATATTTTCGCCCGGCCGGAAATCGGCGCGGCCCTCTCCGTATTGCTGGCGATGATTCTTCTCGTCAATATGATTCTGGGCGACAAACTGGCCAAGCGGGCCGAGAAAGTGAGTAAAGGATGAAAAAATTTGCTAAAAACGCCGCCATCGTCCTCATGCTTCTGTACCTCTTCGTGCCCTTGCTGGCCACATTGCTTTACGCCACCTCCACGGACTGGTCTTCCACCATGCTCCCCAGAGGCGCCACCCTCGCCTGGTTCGGGAAGCTTCTTACGAACAAAACCTTCCTCCGCGCCTTGGGACGCACTTGCATTTTGTCTCTTATCGCTGTCAGCCTGGGCGCCGCGATCATCGTGCCGAGCATCTTTGCCATTTACGTCTACTACCCGCGCCTCGAGAAGGTGGCGGAGGGCATGGTCATCGCATGCTACGCCTTTCCCGGTGTCATTCTGGCATTCGCTTTAATGAACACCTACGCCGCTTTGGGCATCCCCATGCTCACCGTGGTGGTGGGATCCTACATTCTTTTCATCTATCCTATGATTCGCCAGGGCACCCTAAACAGCCTCAGGGCCATCGGCGCACAGACCCTGATGGAGGCGGGGGAAATCCTCGGGGCGAGCCCCTGGACGACCTTCAGAAAAGTCATCCTGCCGACGATTATGCCCGGCGTATTTTCCGCATGTCTCTTCAGTTTTTCCACCCTCTTCGGCGAATTCGTCATCATTAACTTGGTGGTGGGATCGAAATTTGAAACGGTGCAAATCTTTTTAAGAAAATCCCTCTCCGTCAACGGGCACATGGCCTCGGCCATTGTCATTCTCTACTTTATCGTCATCAGCGTCATTACCTTTGGCGCCATAGGCCTTACGAGAAAACAGAAAGGATACGAGGCGTAATATGAGCTTTATCGAAATCAACAATTTAAGAAAATCCTTCGGTAACACGGAAGTGCTTCACGGATTGAACCTAAAAATTGCCCGCGGCCAATTGGCCACCCTCCTGGGCCCCTCCGGCTGCGGAAAATCCACATTGCTCAGGGCCATTGCCGGACTAAATACCATCGACGAAGGCGAAATCATTATCGACGGCAGGCGCGTTGACGGTCTGGCCCCGAAAGACCGCGGCCTGGGCATGGTCTTTCAACACTACGCCCTCTTTCCCAACATGAACGTGCTGGACAATGTAAAATTCGGCCTGGATATGAAAGGCGTGGACAAAAAGACTCGAGACACGGAAGCGAAAAAGATGATCGACCTGGTGGGCCTCACGGGAAAAGAAGAAGCCTATCCGGCCAATCTCTCCGGCGGGCAGCAACAGCGGGTGGCTCTGGCCCGGGCCATGGCCCGCCTCAAGACCCGCAGAGAGTAATACAGCCTGCCGAAAAAGATTGTATGGCGGAAGGGGCACGATTTCCCGCAAAATTGTCACCTCTTCCGCCATGCGAAGTGTCATTTCCGAGGCCCTCCTTCGGGGAAGGTTTTTCGACAGCCTGAAGAATAATAGAAGGCCCGCCGGTACTCCGGCGGGCCTTCTATTACTCTTCCAGAGCGGCCAGCACCTCCGCCTCTGTGGGGATGGAGGAGATGCCGCCGGGGCGGAGGGTGGACAGGCTGGCGGCGGTGACGGCGAAGCGGGCGATGCCCTCCAGCGCGCCGGGCTCCAGCTCCGCCGGAGGTGTGTCCAGGGCCAGCAGCTTCGCCACGGCGCTGCCCCCGAAGATATCCCCCGCGCCGGTGGTGTCCACCGGCCGCACCGCCGGGGCGGGCACCCAGCAGGCCCCCCTGGCGTTTTCCAGGTAACAGCCCTGGGGCCCCAGTGTGATCATAGCCAGAGCCACACCACACTCCTCCCGCAGGCGGCGGGCCCCCTCCTCCGGCGTA
>OLQN01000983.1_pt1 | contig 22710 bp, 21 predicted proteins | sample 1673181 | NCBI WGS metagenome assembly OLQN01 (sample SAMEA3136763, study PRJEB25190) | human gut metagenome | biome: human gut; feature: human-associated habitat; material: faeces | place: Austria | collected 2013
CTAATAATCAGCGAGATATGCAATAGATCGCTCAGATAATACGTGCAACAGTCTCATTTTTGGAACTCGTATATACTACTATATCAAACCGATACGAATGACACTGACGACAGCCTACGCTATGAGCGCACACGGATCAGGCTTAGCAGGAGGACGAGCAGTCTGTCATCGATGCAACTGTTGCAAAATTTGCAACAATTCAATCTGAGGGAAGTAAAGCCGTCTAGTAATTCAGTTGTTGCAAAAAGTGCAACAACTGAGTGTTAGTAAGGGCACACAGAGAGTGTCTAGCGGATTAGCTGGCTTGAAAAGCCTTAGCTTGCTCGTAGAGACTCTAGTGGACGGACGTATGAAGTAGTTAAGGGCAACTTCCTCTTCCACAGCTCAGGGGAGCGGCGTGATGTGCTTGATACGGAAGGAGGGCGAGTGCAGCTCGGTGAAGTGGAGCAGCAGCCTGCGCAGGGTCTCGTACTCGGCGGTCGAGAAGCTATTTGGGGCAAAGTGCTCTAGGTCGTATCGCAGAAGCCTCGGCAAGGCACTCTGGAGTTCTGGCGTGAGCGGCACGGAGTAGTCAGTCTGGAGCGGGAGTATCGTCCACTGCTCGAGGTCTAGCCAGTGTGTCCTGTAGCTTTCTGAGTTCAGGCTTCGCATCTCTAGACCCTCGGGTAGGTATCCTTTGGCACGCAGTATGGAGACGAACAGAGCTAGGTCAAAGCCTTGTAGCTCCTCAAGGCTCTCGATGCTGTCTAGCTGGTCTAAGGCTTGCACTACGATAGTATAGAGTTGCAGGTCCTCAGGCTCCTGTGCGAGCAGCTCTCTGAGGAGCTGGGATAGATAGAGGAAGTAACCGCTAGCAGCGGGTCGCTGAGCTAAAGGGAGCGCACCACGAACGAGCTGTACCTGACGGATGAGCTTGACGGGCTGACTGGCCGGCGAGGGGGTCGTAATCTGCAGACCTCGTAGCGGTTGGAAGAGGTTGCTCGTTGCTCGGCTCCGACCACCGATGGGTACGGAGAAGGCTGTAGCTCCCCACAAGTCGGTGTAGAGCGTAGCTATGAGTGAGCGGTCTGAGTACGGGATGACACGCAGCACGATGCCCTCGACGGTGGTGATCATAGGCGTGTCGCACTACTCGGTGTGAGCAGGGGCAGTAGCTCCCGCAGATCTCTGATCTCAAGCACGGAGTGCTGTTGCTGGTCATATTCGGGCATCGGCACTTGCCATAGATTGTACCAGATGGAGTCGATGCCACTGTTGAAGGCACAAATGATGTCGCTCGGCCAACTGTCCCCAATGACGAGTGCCTCCTGACGGCTACAGCCTACTGCCTTCAAGGCGTAGTCTAGAAACTCAGGTGCCGGCTTAGGCACACCGACATGGTCGACGAGGATCACTTTGTCAATGTAAGGTGCCAGGCCCGAGCCGTTGATCTTGCCGTATTGCACCTCGCCAAAGCCATTGCTCACGATAACGATTGTGTAGCTACGATGTAGCTCTGCGAGCACCTCTAGGGCATGCGGTATGAGTGCTGTCTCTTGCTGCACATACTCGATGAAGCGCTGATTGAGCTCCTTGACCTGCTGGTCGCTCCACGAGACTTGTCCTCGCAGTGGATAGCGCAGACGATCTAAGAGCAGTTGCTCCTTGCTGATATACCCCTTGCGATAATCGTCCCAGAGCTGCTCCTGATGAGGGAAATAGACGGCAAAGTACTCTTCGAAGGTTGCATAGTAGGTGCCCCACCCCTCCTCATCGTAAAGTCTGTGCAGGCTAGCCTTATTATTGTCAAAGGTAGCCCAGAGCGTATCATCGAGGTCGAAGAGTAGTGCTTTGTACTTCATAGGTTTGCTGGCAAACTAAAGATGAGTCTCATAAACTTCAAAGGGGAGGTGTCTTGAGGCACCTCCCCTTTTGCATTAATGTAATGTGTCAGGAGACAGATTAGTAGATCTGTATGACAAGTATCTTAGAGAGGCTCCAGAACTCTCGAGGATTAGTGATCTCAAGAGTTAGCATCTTGTCCTCTCCCTTGACCAGCTTGTAGCTAGACCCAGGGTGCTTCGTCTTGAGCTCTGCCTTCTTGGCATAGAGAGGTATGGAAGTAACCTTGCGTAGATCTATCTGCGTGAAGTAGTCAGACTGATAGCCTTCTGTGACGACCTCGCCATTGCGGACGATGTTCATATCCTTGAGGTCGCGTGAGGTACCGATGCAGTAGCGTACGGTGTTGAGCGCAGCGTCCTGACGATCTAGCTCGGCTTGCTGTGCTGCAGAGGTCTTGCTTAGATTCTCCACATTGCTGCTCAGGTCTGTGACCATAGAGTCGAGGACACCGATAGCGTAGTTCTTGCGCTTGAGCTCCTCGGTGAGATCTAGGATCTCAGCATTCTTAGCATTGAGCTGCTCTTGTAGCGTGCCGATGGTGCGCTGTAGAGAGCTGTTTTTGTTTCCAGACTGAGCGAGCTTCTTGTTGAGGAGGTCGATGGTCTGGCGGTTTGACTCCAGCTTCTCATTGATCAAGCGTAGATTGTCCTCGATCTTACCACGCTGAGACTGGGGTACCTCGCTATTGCTATCTAGCGATATCATGCCCTCTAGCTGCTGTATCTGAGCAAAGTTTTGGATTACCATGTTGATCAGTGAATCCTGCTCAGCAACTTGCGTGCGGAGAGACTGCAACTCGGTGAGCTCCTTCTGTCGCTCTTCCTCCTGCTGACTATTTTTACCGCAAGCGGTGAGCATTAGTAGCACTACTACCAATGCTGACAAAGTGAGAGATAGTGACTGTTTCATAATTGTATAGTTGTATCTTCTGTTATGTGTCTATTGTTGTTTTTAGAGGCCTTGACGGGTGTAGCGCCAGCTACGACGATGACAAACTCCCCGCGAGGAGCTGTCTCTGCAAAGTGGTCGCTCAGCTCCTGGAGCGTGCCTCGCCGTACCTCTTCGTGTAGCTTAGACAGCTCACGACAAGTGGCTGCCTGCCGCTCTGCGCCGAAGTATGTGATCAGGTCAGCGAGCGTGCGACAGACCCGGTATGGCGACTCATAGATGATGATGGTGCGTGTCTCGGTGGCTAGTGCCGTGAGGAGTGTTTGCCGCCCCTTCTTGACGGGGAGAAAGCCCTCATAGCAAAAGCGAGACGTGTCCAGTCCGCTAGCAACTAGAGCTGGAACAAAAGCGGTGGCACCTGGCAGGCAGGTGACCGTCACGCCAGCATCTATGCAAGCTCGTATGAGCATAGCTCCTGGATCATTGATGCCTGGCGTACCGGCGTCACTGATGAGCGCGACGGAGGTACCCTCGGCAATGCGCTGAGCTAGTCGCTCGGAGGTCTTGTATTCGTTGAACTTATGATGGCTCTCCATAGGCTTGGCTATCTCGTAGTGCCGCAGCAATACGGAGGAGGTACGTGTGTCCTCGGCAAGGATCAGGTCAGCCTCACGTAGAGCCTCTAATCCACGTAGGGTGATGTCTCCCAGATTACCTATAGGGGTCGGTACGACCGTTAGTTGAGCCATTGTAGTTATACTGCGTTCTTGACTAGTCAAGAGACAATTACGGTGCAAACTTACGAAAAACTCGTGGAATCTAGCATTACCGCCCCGATCTAAACGGAGAAAGCGGTTGTCTACAAAGCTTTTACGAGTGTACGGACTTATTCGATATCTTGCTCTTCCGGCAGTGTAACTCCGTAGATCTCCCCGGCCGCTGCGACAAACGCGGGCATATCGCCTTGTCGTAGCTGTACCGTGAGATGGTACTGAGAGGTGTAGTCCTGAGCGATGATCTCGGCGCCATGGTTCTTGACCAGCAGCATTACGGGTCCCATCAGATCCATCTGGAAGCTGAGCGTCACGCTACTATATAGGATCACCTCTCTGACTGTTGCCTTGTCTAGGACTAGTTCGGTCGTAGAGCGATAGGCGTCGATCAGCCCACTGGTGCCGAGCTTGACACCGCCGAAGTAACGGACCACCGCCACAGCTACGTTGGTTAAGTCACGAGAGAGCAAGCGTCCTAAGATCGGCTTGCCAGCAGTGCCTGAGGGCTCTCCGTCATCGTTGGAGCGTGTCTCGCACTCCTCAGCTCCATAGATCGAGTAAGCCCAACAAACGTGCGTCGCACTGTAATGCTCCTTGCGAAGCTCCGAGATGCGCTCCAGGGCTTCCTCAGCACTAGCGACCGGATAGCAGTAACCGATGAAGCGGCTCCGCTGAATGTTTTGCTCGTCAATGGCTGGCGACTGGATGGTGTGGTAAAAGTCTTTCATCGGTCAGGCTTCCTCAGATTAGTTGAAGTTGGGCTGCTGCGAGAAGTCGCTCTCTAGGATGTTGACGTCTCCACTCTTGTGGTACTGCACGCCATCGGCACCCTCAGCGGTGATGACGTAGTAGTAGACTCCACTCGGTACGGGCTTGCCACGACAGGTGCCGTCCCAGCCACCATTGGGATCGCTCCAGCTATAGATCAGTCCGCCCCAAGAGTCGTAGATACGCCCTTCGAAAGAGATAAGCGACTGATGCACCACCTGAAAGAGGTCATTGACTCCTGGACTGCTAAAGGGCGTAAAGACATTTGGCACCTCGAGCCTCGAGCTTTGTACCGTTACCACCACGGGCTGAGAGGTGGCTGTGCAACTAGCTGTGCGGTCGCTCACTGTGCCGTAGAGGGTGTAGGTGCCCATCTTGTCGAAGGTGTACTGAGCTTGGCGCCCGTTGAACTGCATCACCACGGGCGCGTCCTTAGAGATGCCGGCTCCCTCAGCAATGATGATCTGGTAAATGACCGCCGCAGGCTCATTAGCAACCAAATCAATCTCCACAGTGGCGGGAGCCGAGAGACTGGAGGGGAGTTGCTCCGCATTGGTTGCGGTCGAGTCTGCCGCCTGCGACTGCCCCGTGCTAAGCAGCCGATAGCGAGCGTGCAGCTCTACACGACGAGCCTGTAGCACAGAGCTCTCTATGGGTAAGCCGTACTGACTGGAGACGCCCTCAGTAAAGCGGTCGCCGATGATAGCAAAAGAGGTATCCGTGAGCGGAGCGATCAGATGCCACGCCCCACCATTGGTCTCGGGGAGCTGCTCTTCCTTTTGCTCTGCGGTGAAGGTGTGAGTCTCCTCCTTGTAGACTAAGTCTTGGTAGCGCACTACTAAGCCACGATCCGCCTGCATGGTGGCGCCCTGTAGTGTGTGATAGGATATGGGAGGTAGCGGACGAGAGAGGGCGAGCGTCACCTGCTGGCAAGGCTCAGCGGCATCGTAGTCCGCTGTCAGAGTGAGGTTACTCAAAGAGACACGGCTGTAGTCAAAGACCCAGTAGTAGACCCGTGTCATCATGATCTGACTAGGCCGAGCGGTGAAGTATCCGCACTCCAGCTGCGCATTTGGCACGGTGACGGTCGTGCCCGCATACTGCGCCGTAGCGACGGGCTGCGCCTCCTGTATCGAGGTGGTGTAGCTGTAGAGCTGCTCTCCCGTAGCTATGGGAAAGGTCAAGGCAACCGCACCACTCCCCTCTCCACTAGCGGGGTGATAAGCCAAGAGCTGTACCTGCTGCCCCGTCGGGGTGTAAGGCTGGCTGAGCTTGCCCGGGCTAGCTGTGACGCCCTGCGCCGAGAGTGTCGCGGCAGAGCTGACGAGTATGAGGAGTGATAGGATCAAGCTTCTAGTCTTCATGTGGCGTGCTACTATATATAGTGTCTCTAGAAATCAAGCTTCTTGCGTCCACAGATTGTCCTGTAGTTGCATTCATTGCAAATGTCCTGTACAGGGGTTTGGAAGAACTCCTCATCAGGGTTTACTAGCTGGTCCAAGTATTCTAATACGATCTCTCTGATTACGTCTAGATCTTTGGGGGCATCAAAGTATATCGCCCCTTCGCTAGCCGGCACAGCGGGAGCCAACGAGTAGAGCGTAGGCTGCACCTCATGGATTCCACCCTTTACCTCCTGAGCATAGAGCAAGGCGTAGAGATAAGACTGTAGCATGTAACCGCCTAGCTTGTAGTTGTTTTTATGAAAGCGCCAGCTTGTTAGCGTATCGGAGTTTAGTTTCTTTAGTTTCTTAGGCTGCTTGATGATCCCTGTCTTGTAGTCTACGATGCGACAGACACCTCCACAGACTTTGTCCACTCGGTCGGGCTGAGCAGTCATGTGTATCGTATGCTCGTCCCACTCGAAGGTGACGTTCATCATCTTCGTCTCACTGGCCAGCAGCTGGAGCGTGCCACTCTCCCCGAGCAAGAGGCGGTCTATCTCTAGAGCCTTGTAGATGTATCGCTCCAGGTCTGTCAGGAGGATCTCGTCGGGGGTACTCTTGTCAGAGACGATCTCTTTATAGATGTCTGTCAGCATCTGGCGAGAGACCTTGCGCTCGAGTTGATCCCGAGTGATGACGTCTCCAGGCTTCTGCACCAGTCCTTTGTAAAATAGCTCTAGATACTCATGCACTATCGAGCCAAGCTCTATCTGTGTCACCACTCCCGGCTCAGGTCGTGGCTCGCCGACACCCTTTATCTTCTTAAGGTAAAACTGGTAAGGACACTTGTAGTAAGTGATCAGGTCAGATGGAGAGAAGGTCCTCTTGCCCGAAGCTAACTGCTCTAGGTAGTGACGCACCTCCTCATCTTGGCCCGTGATCTGAGATACCGTCTCGTCTCTCGCCTCCAGTGGGTCAGCGTAAGCAGACTCTTGGAGCTGTAAGTTTGTCAAGTAGCGTATCTGATCCACATAGCGCGAAGGCTCCATCGAGGAGATGCTCTTAGGACGAGTATCTTGGAGTAGATAAACTTCCTTAGCGCCCTGTATGAGGCGATAGAAGTGGTAAGCATTGGTATCGTCTTCCGTACGATAAGTGGTCATACCGAAGGCTCTTCGTAGCATATCGGGGATCAGCGTCGTCGTATGGCTTGACTTAGGCAGATCGCCCTCCTGCACATTGAGCATGATCACATAGTCAAAGGTAAGCGTACGGGTCTCCAAGAAGCCCATCACCTGCAAGCCCTCTAGCGGAGCTCCCTCGAAGGGAATACTCCCCACAGCCAACAGCTGCTCCAAGAGGTAAGCAACGTGCATCGGAGTGTCTAGCAGATGCCGAACGCCACCGCGCGCTGTGAGCAGGTTAGACACCTGCGTGGCATAGCGGACTATCTGATCGAGTGCCTCCGAGAGGATTACTTGATCTATCGGCTCGTCAGCAGCCTCGTCCTCCTCTTCTTCTTCAGGTGCTGACGGAGTCTCTTTGAGTAGCTCTAGCAGTTGACCTACACGACCGAGTAGCTCTTTACCAGTGAAGCTGGGCGTGAGTATCTCTAGGAGAGGCTGTCGTATCGCCTCATCAGCATCTTTCGTAAGCTCCTCGATGATCTTACGAAGCTCCGATGCTTTGATGGCATAGTGGTGGAGAGCTATCTGCTCCATCAGGGTAGTCGTCAGCTCGCCAAAGAGCTTACGCGTCAAGGGTGCTGCCAGCCAAAGTTGCAAGCGTGAGCAGGTGAGCTTGACACGAGTTAGCTCTCTATCCGAGGGACTAACGAGTCCGAAGATGTTTAGGTACCTACGTATCCAGGTCGCCACGGAGGTGTACTGGAGGGGGTAGCCCATGGTCACGTTGAGCGATGTGCAGGTCGGCTGCTTGAGCGACTTCATCAGGGGGATGAGCGTCTTCTCATCGTTGAGGACGATCGCTATGCGTAGCTCTTCGAGTGCTTTAGGATCGCGATAGATAATCTCATCGATGAGACTGTTGACCACTTGTGGCTGGAGAATGGTCGAGTTGAGTGAGAGGAGATGGATCTCAGGCGAATAGTCACGGGGCTCTCCTCCGTCTATGACCTCGCCTCCGAGCAGATTGACGTTTTGCTCGATCGTACAGTAGAGATGATTTGTAAATTCGTCCGTAGCGTTTAGCGAGACCTTCTGCCAGTAGATCTGCACCTTGAGCGCATCCGCATCGGCTGTCTGTAACTTCTTGATGATCTTCTGCTCCGCTAGCGTCAGGTTGTAAAGCCCCACGAAGGAGACCACGCTGACCTTCGAGCCACTATGGCGACGTAGCTCTCTGAGCAAATCATCATCAGTAAAGTCTCGCTCCGCAACGAGCCTATAAGCAGCTGCTCGGTACGCCACGCCGAGCTCTGTCAAATGCGCATTAAATCGCTTATAAATCTCTCTCCAGACGACGGAGAAGTGGAGATACTCGGCGCCGTGCGTTTTTTTGAAAAAGTCTTTAGGCAGGGAGGTCCAAAACTTTTGGATTGCGTCTCGCTCCTCTTCTGTTAGGAACTCGTAGTCATCAAAAGCATCTAGCTCCTCGAGATTCCCCAAGAGCATCTCCACATGCGCCAGGGCTAGATCCATATCTTGGAAGTCTCGCAGCATGCGCTCCGTCTGACTCAGGCGAAGCATCTGATCTGTCTCCGCCTTCGTCTCGCCTTGCTCTGCTAGATAAGCTGCGTAGACCTCATAGAGTATCGATATGAGTGCCGTATTGTCTAGGATGATCCGCCCACTCATCTCAGTGATCCACTCGTCGATGGTGACTATGCGAGGCAGGATAGTGGTAGCATCGGCCAGTTGCGCGATGAGCTCACGCTGTAAGAATGTGCCAGCACGCTTCGTCGGCACCACTACCAGCTGCTCTCTCAGCGGTGTGCCACTATTGCGCAGTCGCCTGACGACCTGCGAGAGAAAGTTGTCACTAGAGTCCATAGATACCCAAGACTAAAAGGTTATTACACATGTGTAGCGCGACCGATGGCCAGAGCGAACCCGTAGCCCAGCGCAGGTAACCCAGCAGGAGCGCAAGAAAGAAGATCGGCAGCATGCCCACGGGGTTGAGATGCATCACGGCAAAAAGTAGTGCAGGAAGGAGGATGACGCTCCAGCGTGGAAAGCGTCTCAGCATCATCCACCCCATGAGTGCCCCTCGGAAGAATAGTTCCTCGGCAATCGGCGTCAGCACCCCGACGATGAGGAGAGACCACCCTATATTCGACTCCTCGATGAGCGTCGTCTGCGCCTCCTCGACCATCTTGCTCCAGTTGCGTAGCCACGCACCGCCCCACCCCTCTGGCCATACGGAGACGAGTGCTTGATTGCTCCTTGCGAGGAATATATAGATAGCCACAGCAAGGATTGCGTAGAGGAGGAAGCGGGGCAACTTTACCCCCTTTAAGTATTGTCTGAGCGGTTCGAGTGGCAGGGCTAGCAGTTCATAAGGCTCCTGCGGGGCTGACTGATGGTAGAGTCTTTGGTAGCCCCATAGGTAAGTCCAAGTAGCAAGTAGCGCACTGCCTCCGAAGGCGATGATCCCCACCCAGGAGACTGGGAGCAGTGGGTACGCCAGCACAAAGAGGATTAAGGAGTATAGGAGCAGTAAGACCAGCATCAGCGCACCTTAAAGTAATAGCCCAGCCCCACCGTGACGCCCAGCTCGCCCGCACGGCCATAGTCATCGCGCACGGTCGTGGCAAAGATGTCGCTCAGACCGTAGTAGAAGTGTCCGCTCAGCGTGATCCTATGCCTCTGAGCTATGTCTAGGCTCATGACGGGACCGCCTTTGAGCCCCCACGAGAACTTGCTAAAGAGCGGATAGACATGTCGTCTCTTGACGACGGATCGCGTCTCTTCGCTCGGCGTGGGGCTGCTCACATCTCGTATAATGTAGCCCACACTTGGTCCCACCTCTAGTCCCAGCTGAAACGTACCAAAGGGATAGTAGAGGTGTGCCATCAGCGTCAAGTCTATGAAGTCCATATCTCTTGCGAAGCTGTAGGCGATCGGCTTCGTATACTCCTCTCGCCATCCACGTTGCTCGTAAGAGAGACGCATCGTCATGCCCGTATATTTCTGATTGGTCAGCAGCACCCCCACGTAGCCCATAGCACCTAGGTGAGGTAGCATCTCCACGCGAGGCACTAGGTCGAGCATCGATCCACTCACACCACCACCTCCTCCTATGCGCACCTCTAGAGGCTTCAGCTGGGAGCGCTGAGCCTGTGCGGGGAGTATGGTGCAGAGGAGTATGAGGAGCAGTCCGCTCCACCATTTCATCAAGCTTAGCATAGTGCTGATCTACTCTGACAGAGGGATCTGCTGACGCTGCACCCCCCGTGGACTATAAGTAATGAAGAAAAGGTTCAAGTTCGTGTAGCCCCCTCTCCCAGAGCTACGCCCCGTGATGGCTGGTGCAAAGAGGAAGCCCGACTGCAGACCATCGCTAGGCAGCTGATGCTGGTACTGCTGGAAGCCTCGTCCATACGACGAGAGAGCCGATATAAAGTAGCGCACCACGTCGTACCCCAGCAAGGCATAGCTTGGATAGCCCTCCTCTATATCACGTCCGTACCAATGCTTGTAAGCCTCCCTGACTTGCTGACTCTCGGGTAGCTCCCGATCCCAGTAAAAGGTAGAAAAGATCGTAGCCCCTACCGCTTGCAGACGTTCATCTATATTCTTGCCATAGGTCTGCCACTGCGGATATCCGAAGAGCTGATAGTCACTCGTCGAGAGCTGTGCATCACGCATTGCATCCAGTACAGCCGTAAGGTCCGCCTTCTTGCTTGAGTTGAGCAGGATCACACACTTCTTACCACCCTGGCGAGGCCACTGCCCTACCGTTAGCTCTCGCAGAGAGCGGCTTTGCGTCGCTATATCCGCCTCTCGGCAGGCCGTCTCGATCGCCTTAAACTTGTCCGCCTGATCGCCCTCGCCACAGCGCACGAGTAGTACCTCATAGCCAGCATAACGCTCTACAAAGGCACTTTGCAGTCTCTGCGTGACACGATACTGTGCGGGATTGAGCTGGAAGAAGTGGTCGTACATCTGTCCCTTGCCACTCTGCCATACGAAGGGCGAGAGGTAGACCGCCTGCTGATCCTTGGCGCACTGTGCCAATAACTCCACGCTCTGCTCTGAGTCACCGCCGATGATCAGATCGTACCGCTCTCCCTCCTTGCTCTTGAGGAGCTGGGTGAGTGCTGAGGAATTGACGGCAGCATCGACCTGTAGATCAATGCTCACGCCCTGACGCTGCAACCGCTCGATACCTAGGAGCACACCCTCGTAAAAGTGCAGATAGCGACTAGGCTGCCCACTCTCTCGCAGAGGAAGTATCAGAGCCACCCGAACCTGCTTTATCTGAGTACCATTCAGCGGGCTGGGAGCTTTCTCAACAACAGCATCTGCTGCTACGATGATCCGCTCCCCTACTGCGATCTGGGCATCATGCTTCTGCGGATTTAGCTCGAGAAGCTTGCTCACGGTCAAACCATACTTACGACTGATGCCGAAGAGCGTCTCGCCAGACTGCACCACGTGAATACCTGGCTCTGCCTGCACGACGGCAGGTGCCTCGACATAGATTGTGTCAGGCTTGCGCTGGGGTATCAGGAGCGTCTGCCCCTCACGAATGCCCCACTGGCTGCCCTCGTTAAGGCGGTAAATATCCTCCTCAGAGACTCCGTAGCGCTTGGAGATCGAGTAGACCGTCTCCAGTTTCTTGACCACATGCCGCAGAGGTGCCTGTGCCATGAGCGTTGTCGCGACTAGAAGCAGGCTCACGGAGAGCAAGAGGAGACGCTGTAATATCTGTTTCATCGGTTTATCTCTCTTTTTACTTAGACAAAGGTAGCATAAATAGCACTCTTGGTCAACCGTTCTCCCCAAGAGATTTTAGTTTCCTACCGATGAAAATGGATTTTCATACGGGAGAAAATGGATTTTCATAGGGGAGAAAATGGATTTTCATGCGGAGGAAACTCTAGTTTCACCTGATGGAACTTACATCTTCTCGCCCTTAGGCAACAAAAAGTCCCCGCAGCAAAACTACGAGGACTCACAGATGTTCGTTTGACGAGGAGGCTATCGGGGGAGCTGCTCGGTGGCTAAGGCGGTCGCCTGGTCGTGGTAGTGCAGCAGAGCTTCGAGCGTCGGGGTGGCATCATAGGGGACGGCCGTCATAATTGGCTCGATGAGACGCGCTATCTCGGTGAAGCCGATCCGCCCATCGAGGAAGGCGCGCACAGCGACCTCGTTGGCAGCATTGAGCAAGCAAGGGATATTGCCGCCCTGTCGGAACGCTTCGAAGGCTAGTCCCAAGCAGGGGAAGTGAGCTGCGTCTGGCTCCTCAAAGTGAAGCGATGTGCCGACAAACGGCTGGCGCGCTATGGGTAGCGGCTCACGCACACCACCATGGAGCGCTAGGCTGATCGGAAGACGCATGTCGGGGACGGCTAGCTGCGCCTTGACCGAGCCATCGGCAAACTGCACCATCGAGTGCACGACACTCTCAGGGTGTATCAAGATAGAGATCTGATCTGCTGCGACGGCAAAGAGGTGGCACGCCTCCATCATCTCAAAGCCTTTGTTCATCATCGTCGCCGAGTCAATCGTCACCTTAGCACCCATCGACCAGCGTGGATGATGCAGTGCATCTGCTACGGTGACCTGGCTTAATTGGTCGAGAGGCATCTGCCAGAAGGGACCTCCACTGGCCGTGAGCCAAATACGCTCCAGAGGGGTCTCCTCACCCATCAGGCATTGGTAGATGGCGGAGTGCTCCGAGTCCACGGGGAGGATGCGTACGCCGTACTCCCGTGCAGAGCGCATGATGAGTTGCCCTGCCACTACGAGGGTCTCCTTATTGGCCAAAGCAATCTCATGCCCGCTCTCAATAGCTAGGAGTGTGGGGCGCAAACCCGCGAAGCCAACAAGAGCGGAGAGCATGACGTCGTAGTCGCTATGCTGCGCCAGTTCGCAGAGTCCCTCGGCACCAACGAGCACGATGCAGGTTAGCCCTTTGAGGAGTGCGGTGTGCTCTGTGGCGGCTTTTTCGTCAGCTACGACCACGACGGCCGGATGGTATTTCTCCGCCTGCTCTACGAGGAGAGGCACGTTGCGATGAGTGGTGAGGGCATAGACGGAGAGCAGCTCGGGATGAAAGGAGATGACCTCCAGTGCCTGGGTGCCGATACTGCCTGTCGAGCCAAAGAGTGCGATGCGTCGCATAGTGTGTAGTCTGCTTGGGGAAATGGGGGCTTACAGGTCTAATAGCCCTTGGGGTATGTGTAGCTGAATGGTTTTGCTCTCGGGATCTATCGCCTCGACCAGCTCCTCGTGGATGGGGATCAAGTGCTGAGTGCCGTCGGAGGTCTCGATCGTAAGGAGGATGTTTTCCGTTTGGTCATTGACCTCTAGGATCGTGCCGACAGGTTCCCCCTCGGGGGTGAGCACTTGGTAGCCAATGAAGTGATCCCAGCTATAAGCGACCTCGCTCTCTGCCAGTAGCTCTGTGGGAATGAAGAGACGCCACCCAGTCATCTGCTCAGCAATCGATCGATCAGCGACATGCGCCAGGGTGAGCAGGTAGCTGTCTCCCTTGCTGCGATAGCTCAGGAGCTGGTAAGGAACGGGGAGCGCGTCGATCTCGGCAAAGAGGTAAAAAGCTTCGCGACTGGGGTCGCTGCAGAGGGTCTCCAGCTCGATGGTCAGGTAAGCGACTAGCTCACCACGCACGCCGTGAGGCTTGCCTAGGTGACCAACGGGCGTGAGCTCCGGTACGATAAAAGCGGTCGTGCTACTCATCGCGTCTCTCGATGTGAGCGCCTAGAGCGTTGAGTCGCTCGTGTAGATGCTGGTAGCCACGATCTATCTGCTCCGCATTGTTGACCACACTGGTGCCATCAGCACTCATGGCGGCTATCAAGAGCGCGATACCGGCGCGTATATCTGGCGAAGCCATCACAGCGGGACGCAGACGGGTCTGGTGGTCTTTGCCAACGACCACTGCTCGGTGTGGGTCGCAAAGGATGATCTGGGCGCCCATATCGATGAGCTTATCCACAAAGAAGAGACGGCTCTCAAACATCTTCTGATGAATGAGGACGGTACCCTTAGCTTGTGTCGCTACGACAAGGAAGACGCTCAGCAGGTCTGGCGTGAGTCCTGGCCACGGAGCATCGGCGATGGTGAGGATAGAGCCATCCATAAAGGTCTCTATCTCGTAGCTCTCTCTGGCGGGTATGATGAGGTCATCGCCTCGCTCTATGATCTCGATGCCGAGCTTGCGAAACATCTGCGGGATGAGTCCTAGGTCGGGCAAACCGACGTTCTTGAGCGTTAGCTCGCTCTGCGTCATAGCTGCGATGCCGATGAAGCTGCCCACCTCGATCATATCGGGTAGGATGCGATGCGTCGTGCCGTGTAGTCTCTCGACGCCCTCGATGGTGAGCAGGTTAGAGCCGATGCCTGAGATGCGGGCTCCCATGGAGACGAGCATACGACAGAGCTGCTGTATGTACGGTTCGCAGGCAGCATTGTATATAGTCGTCTTGCCCTCTGCTAGGACAGCCGACATGATCACATTGGCGGTTCCTGTCACGGAGGCCTCCTCGAGGTGCATGTAAGCGCCTCGTAGGTGTGGCACCTCTATGCGAAAGGCTCTACGATCCTGATCATACTCGCACTCCGCTCCTAGGGTGGCAATGCCGATTAGGTGGGTGTCTAGTCGACGGCGTCCTATCTGATCACCGCCGGGCTTGGGAAAGACCGCATGGCGACAACGACCAACGAGAGGCCCGACAAGTAGCACGGAGCCACGCAAGATCTTGCTCTCATGGAGGAACTGTGGAGAGTCGACGAAGTCTAGATCTATCTCCTGAGCTCTGAAGCGATAGCTGTCGTGACTGAGTCGTGTCACCTCGACACCGAGCAGCTCTACGAGCTTGATGAGGTTGTTGACATCGAGGATGTCTGGGACATTCTCTAGGATGACCTCTTCGCTGGTTAGTAAGGTGGCGGCGATGACTTGGAGCGCTTCGTTTTTAGCTCCCTGTATGGTTACCTCGCCATGGAGTCTGTGACCTCCCTCGATGATGTAAGATGCCATAAGCTAGTGTCGTAAGAGTAAGATAGTGAGTGTCTGTATCGGCTAACGTCTAGAACGGTTAGGGCGGCCGCCACGGCGACCTCCTCCTCTGGAGTTGTTGCCTCCACGTGCTGGACGCCTGTACTGTCGTCTAGAGCGGTTGCCTCCCCGTCCCTGAGGCGTGCGTCGTGTGGCAGCGTCTAGCTGATGCTCCTCTTCGGTCAGCACGAGCTTACCGCCGGAGAGTTCGTAAAGGTCCTTAAAGATGGTGTAGTCGTCGACGGCACGCTTATTCCACAAAATATAAGCCTGCTTCATGCGGTTGGCGATGGAGAGTGCCAAAGCCTCGCGCTCGTCACCCTCGGGCATCTCGCACGCTTTCTTGATCAGCTCCTGAATGAGGTGACCATAGTGGCGGTAGATGATATCGTCCTCGGGATAGGACAAGGGTTCGGGCGCACCACGAAGTGCCTCCTCGTGAATGGGCTCTACGGGGTAGTCAATGTCTAGCGCAAAGTGCGACATGACGGCGAGGTGATCCCAGAGGACTTTGTGATCCTCCGACTTCTTAGCCTGCTCGGGCTGTATGATCGCCATCGCCTTGACAATAGCGTGCGCGCACCGAGTCCGCTCGTCGCGATCCTCAATGGTCAAGCAGTGGTCTACCATGTGCTGGATATGGTGTCCATACTCAGGGAGAGGGATGACCTCGTGGTAGCTTTTCTGGGGGGTTGTTTGTATCGTATCTGTCATTGTTGTAATCTGTCGTAAGTTCATTTGTTGAGCCGCTGGCGCATCGCTTTCGTCTCGCTCTCGAAGCCTGGCTTAGCTAGGAGGGCAAACATATTGCGCTTGTAGTCCTCCACGCCTGGCTGGTCAAAGGGGTTGATCCCCATCATATAGCCACTGACCGCAACCGCATACTCCATCGTATAGATGAAGGCGCCAATCGTCCTAGCATCGATCTGCGGCAACTGCAACTGCAAGACTGGCACACCGCCATCTTCGTGCGCTAAGAGCGTGCCTAGATGCGCCTGCTCATTGACATGGTGCATCGTCTCGCCTGCTAGGTAGTTGAGCCCGTCTAGGTTTTGCTCATCTGTCGGGATGGTGATGGTGTCTCGTGGCGTGTCGACGACGATCATCGTCTCGAGGATGTTGTGGGGCCCTTGCTGTATCCACTGCCCCATGGAGTGCAGATCGGTCGTGTAGGTCAGAGAGAGCGGGAGTAGTCCCTTGCCCTCCTTGCCTTCGCTCTCGCCAAAGAGCTGCATCCACCACTGCCCCATGGCACTCAGCCGAGGCTCGAAGGCGACCAGCACTTCGCTCACAGCGCGCTCCCGATAGGCGGCTTGTCTTGTCACGGCATACTGCACGGCTGGGGTCTCTAGCGGATGCTCCGTACGACGATATAGGAGAGCCGTGTCACGCGCGCCTTGGAGCAAAGCCTCAATGTCAAAGCCTGCCAGAGCAATCGGCAGCAGCCCCACAGGAGTCAGCACGGAGAAGCGACCGCCCACATCATCTGGTATGACGAAGGTGTCGTACCCCTGCTCGTCTGCTAGGCGACGCAGAGCACCCCGCTTCTTGTCGGTAATGGCTACGATACGTCGCTTAGCCACCTCCTGACCATCACGAGCCACTAAGTATTGGCTCAGCATGCGGAAGGCAATGGCCGGCTCGGTCGTCGTGCCACTCTTAGAGATATTGACAATGCCAAAAGGCTTGTCCACGACCAAATCCATCAGATCGTGCAGATAGTCACTGCTGATATTGTTTCCAGCGAAAAGTACTTGCGGGCGTCCCAGCTCCGGCTGACGATGTGCGGAGAAGTGGTCTCCGAGTGCCTCCATGACCGCTTTGCCGCCTAGGTAACTGCCCCCGATACCTATACATATTATATATAGGCACTCCTGACGAAGCCTGTCGGCTACCGTCTGTACTCGCTTGCAAAGGCCACGCTCGAGCATCTCCTCGGGGAGCGTGAGCCAGCCTAAGAAGTCTTTACCAGCGCCTGAGCCTGTGTGTAGCGTCTCAATCGCTGCGAGCGCATCTTGCTCCGCCTGGCGGATGGTCTCTGCCGATAGATGAGCTTGCGCATGTGTTGTGTCGATCTGGATAAGCGATGTGGCTGTCTTCATGGTTGTATCGTCTGTTAGGTTAGAAGGTTTCGTCCGTCAGCAGGGCCTTTGAGCGAGTGTTTAGCGGAACTTGAGCGAGAGCCGCTCAATGGTCTCCTTGGTCGACTGCTTATTATAGAGTATTTCGTAGACAGCGTCCATGATCGGCATATTGACTCGGTAGCGTGTCGTGTTGAGTTCGCGCACACACTTAGCACCGTAGTAGCCCTCCGCCACCATCTCCATCTCGACCTGTGCCGCCTTGACGCTGTACCCCTTGCCGATCATCGTGCCGAAGGTTCGGTTGCGACTATAGTTAGAGTAAGCGGTCACGAGCAAGTCTCCTAGATAAACTGAGTTGGTGATGACACGGCTGTTGAGCAAGTGTACCGTATTGACAAAGCTATTCATCTCTGCAATAGCGTTGCTGATGAGGACGCTCTGGAAGTTGTCACCGTAGTTGAGTCCGTTGCAGATACCCGCAGCGATGGCGTAGATGTTCTTTAGCACCGAGGCAAACTCGATGCCGACCACATCGTCTGACGTGGTGCAGGTAATGTAGTCGCACGAGAGCGTGTCAGCCATCAGATGCGCCAGCTCATCGCTGTAAGACCCTGTGGTCAAGTAGCTACGACGCTCCTGCGCCACCTCCTCAGCGTGACAAGGACCACTCACCACGCCGATCTGCTCCTTCGGTAGGGAGAACTCCTTAATAAGGAACTCCGAGACCAAAAGGTTTTCGTCAGGCACGATTCCCTTGACCGCATTGATAACCTGCTTACCCCGCATGCTACTACGCTTCACCTTCTTGAGGTAGTGCTTGATGTAGGGCGAAGGGGTCACCAAGATGATGGTGTCACTATTGCGAAAGAAGGGGTTGATCGAGCCCTCCGTGTAGAAGGTTATCCGATCTGTATCAAAGGCAGCACTAGAGAGGTAGTCAGGGTTATGCCCCGTAGCCTTAAAGCGCTGCACCTGATCATCACGACGCACATACCAATTTATCTCAGGCGTAGACTCTAGAGAGATCTTAGCCAGCGCAGTAGCCCAGCTACCACTACCTAGTATGCCTATGCGACCAATATCCATATTAACTGTATCGTATACACGCCATGCCCTCTAGCGAGAGAGGGACATGCGTGAACTTTGATTATTTCGTAGACTCCTCGCCCACCCACTTGGATATTTCCTCCAGCGCGGGGATCTGCAAGCCTAGCTTATACTTCTTATTGATATCCATCATCTGCTGCATCACCTTGCCCGGAGCTTTGCCCGTAAGGTCTGCGACAGTGAGGTAGCCCGCCTTCTGCAGGAGTGGCACCCACGTCTTGTCAATGCCAACGGCTACATAAGCCTCCTCCTTGTCACGCTTAGGCTGTATCTCAGGACGCATCTGTGGGAAGAGCAATACCTCCTGAATACTCTCCTGCCCCGTCAGGAGCATCACGAGACGGTCCATACCGATACCCATACCAGATGTAGGGGGCATGCCAAACTCTAGAGCGCGTAGGAAGTCGTGATCGATATACATCGCCTCATCGTCTCCACGCTCGCTCAGACGTAGCTGATCCTCAAAGCGGTGACGCTGATCTATCGGATCATTGAGCTCTGAGTAGGCATTGGCCAGCTCCTTACCATTGACAAATAGCTCGAAGCGCTCCGTCAGATCGCTCCTATCGCGGTGCTCCTTAGTGAGCGGAGACATCGCCTTAGGATAGTCTATGATGAAGGTCGGCTGCACCAAGTGTGGCTCAGCAACGGTGCCAAAGAGTTCGTCGATTAGCTTACCGACACCCATCGTGTCGTCGATCTCTACGCCCTTATCTTGGCACACCTTGCGTAGCTCAGCCTCGTCCATGCCATCAATGTTGACCCCGCCATACTCTTGGATAGCATCGATCATCGTGAGGCGACGATAGGGAGGCTTAAACTCTATCGTGTGCTCCCCTACCTGAATGGTCGTAGAGCCTAGCACCTCCTGACAGATATGCTCGATCATCTGCTCCGTCATCTGCATCATCCAGCGGTAGTCCTTGTAGGCGACATAGATCTCCATACAGGTAAACTCTGGATTGTGCGTCCGGTCCATACCCTCATTGCGGAAGTTACGGCTAAACTCGTAGACGCCCTCGAAGCCACCCACGATCAACCTCTTGAGGTAAAGCTCATTGGCGATGCGTAGGTAGAGCGGTATGTCAAGCGCATTGTGATGCGTCACGAAGGGACGAGCCGCAGCACCGCCAGGGATAGACTGCAGGACAGGTGTATCCACCTCTAGATAGCCTCGTGAATTGAAGAAGTTGCGCATCGACTGGAAGATCTTCGTACGCTTGATGAAGATGCCCTTCACCTCATCGTTTACTATCAAATCTACGTAGCGACGACGGTAGCGTAGCTCTGGATCGGTAAAGCCGTCGAAGACTTGATCATCCTTAGCCTTGACGATAGGGAGCGGACGTAGTGCCTTGCTCAGCAAGGTCAATTCCTCGGCATGCACCGAGATCTCGCCCGTCTGGGTACGGAAGACAAAGCCCTTGACACCGACGATGTCGCCAATGTCGAGAAGCTTCTTAAAGAGCTTGTTGTATAGATCCTTATCCTCTCCTGGGCAGAGGTCATCACGCGTCACATAGACCTGTATACGCCCTGAGGCATCTTGTAGCTCCATAAAGGAAGCCTTGCCCATGATGCGTCGGCTCATGACACGGCCAGCAATGCTCACCTCCATGCGAGGTGCCTCATCCTGATATTGGTCCTGTATCTCCTGCGCATGTGCCGTCACGACATACTCGGCTGCTGGATAAGGGTTGATGCCCATCTGACGTATCTCGTCTAGGCTGTTGCGACGTGCTATCTCCTGGTCACTAAGTTCTAGTAAGTGTAAGTCCATAACTATAGTTAAGTATAAAAACGCTCCACCCGCTGAGTATACAGCAATAATAGGTGGTAAATACCCATCCCGTCCCCCTCAGATCGGCTGGGGAGGAAAGACAGGCTCAAGCTAGCTGAGGCGTATCTGCAATACACCCTCTGCAAAAGTACTCATTTTAGACCTCACTACCAAAAGGGGCCCACAAAATCTCACCTTGCACTCCTGAGCATTAGGCACATTCCCGTTTCGTGATACGAGAAAGGCGGTCGCCTAAGTCGCCATAAGCACTCATCGAAGCCTTTCAATAAGAGACTGTGGCAAAAGTCAACAGTCTCATAATGTGTTACCCCTGCCCTCTAATCTCTAACCTCTAATTAACGGGGAATTTCGTCCGAATCCCGCTTTTCTCGAATATCCACGTGGGAAATCTCAACCCAAGTTTCACGGCAAAAATGAATTTCGGGACGTCTTGCAGCGAAACTAGAGGATGCGAGAGCCGTAACTGATTGAGTGGCAAAGAGAGCTTTTGGCGAGCGGTGCGAATTCCGATTTATAGGACACTTTTAGTTGAAATATTTGTCGTTACTTTGTAGCCTCCTACCATAGATAGACGATGCAAAAGTAATATAGTGAGCTATAGAGCCACGCACTCTAGTGTATTCAATGTCTGTCTGCAACTTGTAAATGTTTCAGCAAGGCACAAAGAAGCGCAACACAATAACTAACTCAAATCTGTAGGACACAAAGTTCATAACTCAAACGCTCCCGCCCGCACCCAGCAACCATTACACAATCCCTCCCGTGAAACTTGGGTTAAGCATGCCGCCAGCACTATTGCAGCACTATATCGCTCACGTTGGAAGATTGATCTTCTTTAGAAACCTCAAGCAAAACCTGCACATCAAGAGTTTTCTAGGGACCTCTCAAAACGCTGTCGAGATTCAGATTTGGACGGCTCTGATTACGATTCTCCTACTTCAATATCTCAAGCGAATAGCAAAACACCCCTGGTGTCTCTCCAACTTAACAGCATCATTGAGACTCAACACGTTCACCAAAATCGACCTCTTTCAGTGGATAAATGAGCCGTTTTCACCGCCTCCAGACGAGCCCGAAATAGCATAGGGGGGATACCCCCGTTTTTACCGCAAATGTCAAGGGGCGATTGACCCGCTTGACAGCTATCTCACACCCTTCGCCCGCCAAAAACGTTTAGGACACTATTGCCCCGAAACTCATTTTTGCCGTGAAACTCGGGTTAGGGATATGGTTAAAATATATACCTACATTTTGAGCAGCGTATCACAAATGGGCCTATGTTTATATCCATTTTGATGTCTTTTGTCGTAGGCGTGTCCTCTGCTGTGAGAACTATTGAGTCTATTTTGTCGTCTTCTTGCTGCAGAAGAGACAAGGGCTTTTCTTTTATGACTTTCCAATTGCTGAAAAAGTCGTAATGGCCGTAATGAAAGTTACACATAGCACCAAGAGCCTGTATCTCGTCTATTGCGTAACTATAGTTTAAGACAGTCATTATTCCGCCAAACGGTCCCCCTTGCCGGATATAAATAGTTTCATTTACAACGCCCAGTAAAGAACCATTTAGCAAGACTTCCGCCTTCTCGAATTCAAGGTTATAGTTTCCTTGAAGTACCGTTTGTAGTTTTTCCGTCGCTGTCATATTGATTGAATTAAATATTTTCTATTATGTAGTTCTCAACCTCTTTGAGCTGAAAATTTGTTGGATATAGTGCAAGAGCTTTTCTCCAAAGTTGGTCATACTTCATGAAAACATCTTGGCTCATTGATATGCCTTTCATCCCGTTTGCCCACGCAGCAATAGCTGAATTTATATACGCAAAAGCATTTGCTTCTTGAGGGCGCATATAATAACGAGAATAGAGCATCTGTACCAAAAGCTCCTGATTTTGGCGTTTGTTGTAGCCCGCAGGTGTTCTATTCTCTCGCAAGGTACATCCGTACCCACTCATTATTTTGATAAAATCTGCGTCACTAAGGCTGTATCTCTCACGGAGTAAAGAGAGATAATTATGTTCGTCATATGTCAGAATATCATTGCACACAAGTTCTGCAGCGTCTTGCATCGGCAGTCTTAACGCTTGCTGGAGTTGCGGAATGAGGACACTTGGAATAGCCTTAAGCTTATACATCATTAAAAGTTGGAAGATGACATTGATATGCCGTCTTTTGTCATAAAAGGATTCGGCGCTACCATATCCAAAAAACGTTTCATTCATATATCTTTTACTAATTCGTTTCAACATTAACGTGCATGAACTATTATACCATGCGTGATGATGTAGCCAGTATCAAAACCAACTGCGCTGCAAATATAGTTAAAATGACCGAAATGAACTTGCTTATAGGTAAGAAATTTGCTAAGTCAACAGTCTCACAATCTTGCTTGCAAGACTGTCCTGACTTTGCAGAAAGGATGAAGCGCAAGGCGCTGAGGGTGAGGTCTGATGGGAGCATACCTCCGTATGTGACCGAAGCCAAAGCCCGAAAGCAACACAGCGATTCGCCTTTATGCAATAGTCTCATGAGGTCACTATATGAGACTGTTGCACGTATAATCGGAGCAGTCTATTGCATAAAAGCTTCTCTAGACCATAGTACGATACGTCGTTTTCGTCTAGAGCTTGTTGATAAAGGGCTTATGGAAAAGCTCTTTAAGCTCTTCAATAAACAACTTCAGAAACACGGAATTATGACGATCAAAGAGGGCGGGAGGAGCAGGTAGCGAGCTGCCGAGACGAAAAAAGGGACGATGCGATCACCGTCCCTTTAAGGTTAATGCAGTATATTTGCTGTGGAAACAAAAACTTAGC
>OLQN01000992.1_pt1 | contig 22544 bp, 22 predicted proteins | sample 1673181 | NCBI WGS metagenome assembly OLQN01 (sample SAMEA3136763, study PRJEB25190) | human gut metagenome | biome: human gut; feature: human-associated habitat; material: faeces | place: Austria | collected 2013
ATTTTTTTGGACTTTTTCTGCAAAACCTATTGACTTTTATTTGCAGGACTGCTTACTTATTTAGAAAAGGAAGAAAAATAAATGGACAAATACGATGTCGAATACCGAATGTATTCACTCAAAAGCATTTGTGAGATTTTCGATGAGCTTTTGTCATATGATACGGGCGATGACTTTTGGAAACGATGTGTCTGTGAAGCCTCCATTCATGACCTCGAAACCGAAATGTGTGATGGAGAGGTAGAACAATGTCCGGAAGAAATCTCCTTGCGTGAAGCGCTGAAAGATGTTATTTTGCATCGTCTTGAACCGTACAAGGATATAAAACCATCCGTTATCAATGCAAACAAGGTCAATGAAATGCTCAATATTACATTGAGAAATTTCATGGATGACATGAAAATTGAGGATATGAACAGAGAAGGCCTGCATTATTTGTGTGGCAGCTTCCGGTTCCTATTATCCAAAATGTGTCCAATTGCTTATTCTGCAAATTACAGCGAATATCTGAAAGATGTCAAAGAACAAGGTATCAAAGATTATGCAGATGAAATCGTTGCGCTGTACATGTTGATTGAGCAATACAAAAAATATTAACTGGACCCAACCGCTCGCCTGACCGCGAGCGGCTTTTCTTTTTTTATTTGTCCAAAAGTTTTGGTTGGCCTTTAACTTCCCCCGCCGCATACCCTATAGCCTTTGTGTAAGAAAACAAAACCCAAACACAAAGGAGAAAAAACATGAAAAAGATCACTGTAAATAAAACTCGTATCCTCACTGCTGCCGTCACGCTGTTGGCGGCTGTCTGCTGCCTGGCAGGGTGCGGCAGCAATGCCGTGCAGGAGGTCCCGCAGCCTGCCGGGACCTCCCGCGCGGAGGAAGCCACCCCCGAGACAGCTGCGCCGGAAGCCACGGCCACCCCGGCCCCACGCCGGAGCAGACGCCCGCTGTGGTCGTGCCCACCAGCGTGACGCTGGAGCAGGAGGGCGGCATCCTGAACAACGGCATGACCTGGACGCTGCACGCGACGGTCCTGCCGGAGGACGCCGCCGATAAGACCATCACATGGACCTCCGCCGATGAGAGCGTCGCCACCATCGACGACAGCGGCGTCATTACGACCCATGCGCCCGGGCAGACCACCATCACGGCGGCCAGCACGGCGGGCGGCGTGTCCACCACCTACAACCTCGTTGTGCAGGAGGTCGTCAAGTGCAGCTACTGCGGCGGCACGGGGCATACGGCCGATACCTGCGCCGTAAAGAAAACGGCGGAGCAGCAGGCCGCCGCCGTGGTCGCCCAGCAGCAGGCCGCGGCTCAGGCTGCGGAGCAGGCTGCCGCTGCGCAGGCGGCTGAACAGCCCGCCGCCGAAGCCGCCCAGCCCGCCGACCCCGGCTATGAGGTCGACTGGGCAGGCCGCCGCATCTACTACGAAGGCGATGCCAACATCCCGGAAGGCGGTGTTGTTCAGCGCCCGGACGGCACCCGGTACATCAAGGGACCCCGGTGTGTGATCTTCGGGTATGACACCTGCCCGGAGGACACAGACCCCAGCCTGCCCGGAAACACCCCGTTCACCGGTGACTGTGTGTTCTGCGGTGACTTCGGGCACGACGTCTACCACTGCCCGATCCTGGACGAGCAGGAAAACCCCGATGCGTTCCTGATTGACAATTAAAAGGAACCTGCAGAATTTTTCTGAAAAATTTTCAGATTCTCTTTAACTTTCCCGCACACCGTCCCTATAGGGTAGATGTAAGGACAAACAAACAAAAACTAAGGAGGAAAATCCTATGATCACCATCAACAATAAATCCCGTTACTTCTCCGCTTCCGAGGATATGTTCCCTACGATGGAGCGCAACTTCGCATGGCTGTTCGGTATGCAGACCCCCGAGCAGGGCTGGAAGGCCGCCATGGCCAAGGCCATCTACCGCAGCGCCCGCGCCAGTTCAGCGGAGGAATGGCAGTACGGCTTCCCCATCGGGGATGACGGCGAGCCGATGCTCATCGAGGATGACTTCCTGGCCGACCTGATGGCGGCTTACCTGGAAAAGCTCCCCGACGTGGCCCCGCAGGCCCACTCCTTCGAGGAGCGCCGGGCCATGATGAAGCGGCTTTTCCCCCTCAAACACACCAAGGAGTACTACGAGATCCGCCTCGACAGCGTGATGAACGAGAACCCCGGTGAGTTCACCCTGGAGGATTACCTCCGCGGCGTAGGCCGCTGCGCACGGGAGGAACTCATGGACAAATTCGGTCCCCACGACAGCGGGCTGGACTGTTACTTCCAGATCGTGTTCCGCAAGATCAACCGCATCGGTGCGGAGCGGTTCAGCCGCGAGGCCGAGCTGCTGGCCGATCTTGCCGCGAACGACATCACGGCGGAGGCCCGCAGCCTCTACAACCCCTGGTCCTACTACTGCCAGACCGCCTTCCGCGACCTGGCCTGGGCCTGAACAAACCTCTACTTCTGAAAGGAGAAATTACTATGGAATGTAATACATTTGAAGAGCTTCTCTACCGAGACCTTCTCATCGCCGACAGCATGGAAAAGAACACCTTAAAAGAATTTCCCTCTGAGGAGCGCAAGACGCTCATGCAGCTCCTTTTCCCCCTCAAAGACAGAGAGAGGTTTTGCTACCTCTACCAGGACATGACCCTGGAACAGTACACCGCCAAGGTCGTCACAAAAGCACGGGATCTTCTGGATTCCGACATATTCCCCTATGGCAGCGAGATCTGGCTGCGGCTGGAGGATCTCGCCGAGATCGACAATATCTCCGCCGAGGCGGCGGAGCTCTACGGGGCGTGGAAGGACGCCGAGGCCCGGCACAACGCCCACAAGGACGAGGAGGGTTGGTTTTGAAAAATACATTTGTTCCTTTGGACAAGCAGTCCAAAAAGGCGCAGCGCGCCGCCGTGCGTGCCAACCGCGCGCTGTGGCAGAGCGTCAAGCTCTGCCCGCGCATCATGCGCAAAAAGACAGACTACCGCCGCAAGGGGCGGCGGGTGGATGCCCTGGACACTTAAAAAAGTTGTGCAGCATCCGCATTTTAGTGTATAATGAAGTAAACTGCCCCGCGCAGGGGGCTTGCTTACAGGGAGATGATCCTATCAACGCTAAAGTTTCAGCCGCCTACGCCTGTGGGCGTCACCATACCTTGACAGGGACACCCTGCCAGGACCGCACAGCCGGCTTTGTGCGCGGCGCCCTGGCGGGGGTCGTGCTCTGCGACGGCGCTGGCAGCTGTGCCCACAGTGAGAGGGCTGCGCAGCGTTTGATGGAGTGGATTCCCGATTACCTGCAGATCACGTTTGATACGCTCTGCGCCCTGCCGCCGGAGGAAGCCGCCGCCACGGTGGCCGCAGCGGGTCAGGCGGCGCTGGAGGTGCTGGGCATGCCGCCGGAGGAATGCTACTGCACGCTGCTGTTTTATGCCGCCCATGCGGACGGACGCTGGCTTTGCGGGCATATCGGCGATGGCTACATCTTCCGTATCCGGCAGGACACTGCCGTAGTGTTCTCGGCACCGGAGAACGGCCATGCCAGCAACGAAACGTATTTCCTGTCCGAACCGGGCGCCGCGCAGCATCTGCGCATCCGCAGCGGGGAGCTGCACGAGCCCTACGCCGTGCTGCTGACAAGCGACGGCGGCGGCGATACCCTGTTTGACAGACAGCAGCAGCAGCCCGCCCCCGCCGTGGAGCGCCTGTGTGACTGGCTGACAGAGAACGATGAAAAGACCGTTACGGAAGCCTTGGCGCATGTTATAAAGGAAAAAATGATCCCGGCCACAGAGGATGACGTCAGTGTAGCGATCCTGTATTGCGGCGAGGATGAATAACAAACGAGCAGCAAAGCGAAAAACCGCTTTGCTGCTCGTTTTATTTCTGTATCGGAAAAGCCTCTTACATGGCAAATTGGCAAGGGCGAGCAGTGCTCGCCCCAGACTGTCGAAAAACTCTTGTAGGGGCGAGCATTGCTCGCCCGTGCCCGTTTGCCTTGTAAGAAAACTGTTCCGGAAAATGCGTTGCTGCGGTAAGTTGGCGGGCGACCAATGCTCGCCCCTACAGGATTACTTCTGCAGCTGCTTTGAGATTTCCTGCAATATTTTTGCGTACCGGCGGCGCTGGTAGCTCACGGCTGCCGCGGTCACATGCTGGTAAGCGGCCACGCTGCTGTCCTGCAGCGGGTGGGTCGGCGCTATATCCAGCAGTGCCCGCAGGCGCTCCGGTTTGTTCGGCTCAAACAGGTAATGTATGTAGCCTTTTACAAGGATCTGCTCCCACAGCAGCGCCTCCTGCTTTTCCAGCAGGGCGCAGTACCGCTCCGGCGGCAGCTCCGGCTTGTCGGTGCACAGGGGGCCGAGCACATCGGTGGTAAAGAAAAGCCGCGGGTATTCCTTTACATCCTTGCTGGCAAACATGGCAATAGCGCGCAACGCCTCGGTTGTGCGCTCCAGATGCTCCTGCATATTCTCCTGGTTCGGGTCGGCCATATCAAAGCCCGAGCCGTCGTCTCTGTCGTTGCCCGGGTCATTCAGGGAGACCGTGCGCCGCGCGGCGGTAGCGTTGCGTCCGATAGATTTCAAGGCATCCGCATCCACATCCAGAATATCGGCAGCGCGATCATAGAAGGCGTCCGACAGCTCAGACGGGTCAATGCCCTGCTTATCGCACAGCTCGCACAGACGCTTCCAAAGACGTGCCTCCCCGCGGTTCAGGCGGATGTCGCCCTGCTCGCGCATGGACTGCCTGTTCATGGCTTCGTGCATGGCATTGGCATAGATCGTATCAAAATAGGCCATAAACTCCTTGCCGGAGCTTGCGTCGTACCGGGCGACTGCCTTGCGCATCGCCTCGGTAAAGGTCAGCGTGTCCAGCTTGTTGCGCAGCTTGCTGCGGCGGGTATAGCGCGCATCCAGCATGGCATCTTCGTCCTGCTTCAAAAGCCCGGTATCATACTCGGCGTTGTTCAGTCGATTTTCCAGCTTCTGCAGGAACTCTTTAAACTCAAACACGAGCAGATACAGGCTCTGCCACTCTCGGTTGTGCTGCAGACGCTCCTCCGGCGGGTACTGCCAGATCGGGTGCTTCTCGATCTGACGGCGCAGAGCGGCCTGTTTCTCGCTGTCTTTTGCGTAATCCGCCATGGCTTACACCTCCCGGTCGGGGTGGAGCATCAGCTTGATAAAGGCCTTCTTGTCGGTCAGCTCTGCATCGGCAGCCATATCAACGATGCCGTCCAGCGTGAACAGTGTGCTGATGTCATACTGGCGCGCGTTCTTGACCTGACCGCTTTCCCGCGTCAGCTCGCGGTAGTAGATGCCGCAGACCTCGGTGTCATCCAGGATCTTCTCGGCATAATGCAGGGCCGAGGACAATACCAGCGGATATGTCTTGGTGCCGAACGTCGCATCGGCGTAATAGCAGGCATCGCTCTCCATCGCGTCGGTCAGCGTCTCAAACAGGGTCAGCAGGCCGTCGCGCTGCTGGTTTTCCGGCGTTGTCAGGTCTACGAGGGTGTAGGGCTTGCCCAGGCTGTCCAGCTCGCGGCGGAAAACCTCCAGGTTCTCACTGCGAGGGCTGTTGACCTGGCGCACAGCGATGACCTTGATCTCATCCCCGTCGTGAGCCGTATCGGCCAGAATCGGGGTAATGGGGTAGCAGGTGGGCTGTGTGGTGGTCTGGGTGTAGTTGACCGGCTCGGCTGCATAGGGGGTGATGGCAAAGTTGCTGTCCAGCGGGATCGCTGTAATATAGATACGTTTCATAGAAAGTCGGGTCCTTTCCTGCCGCGGCGGGCGGCATTTCCTGTGTATAGTATAGCAAATTCGGGCAGGGGATTCAACAAAAAAACATGCCGGGCATTGCCCGGCATGTTTCAGAGGTTGCCCGCGTTCCGCTAGGCCTTTTTGCGGGCTGCAAAGGCCATGGCGATCAGGATAAAGCCGACCGCGATGAGCACAAAGATCGCGATGGTGCCTACCGCGTTGACGACACGGCAGAAAGCGGTCTGCCCCAGGGGTTTCTGGGGCCAGACGAGCACCATGATACAGGCGCCGGCCACGGAAAAGAGTGCCGTATGCACTCGGAGGATCTTGGAGGTCAGCGGATGCTCCTGCAGCATCCGCTTCTCGCTGCGGTCAGGGGTCCCGTCGGCGCTGTTGTACGCCTTTTGCAGGATCTTCCGCGTGATGGGGGAAGGTAATGGTCAGGGCCGCCGCGAAGAAGAACGCGGACGCGACGGCATCCAGGAGGAAGCCGATTACCGTGCAGGGAATGCCGAGGATGGTGGTGATTTTTTAGGGGGACTTTTCAGTCCCCGCAGAAGGCATCGGGGTCCTGCTCGGCCGCGAGGATCGGGCAGTGGTAGACATCATGCCCGTAGTCGCCGCAGAAAACGCAGTCCCCGGTAAACGGCGTATTGCCGGGTTGGCTGAGGTCGGTGTCCTCCGGGCAGGAATCATACCCGAAGATGACGTTCAGGGGTCCCTTGATGTACCGGGAGCCATCGGGGCGCTGGACGACGCCGCCCTCGGGGATATCGGCGTCGCCCTGGGAGTAGATGCGGCGGCCTGCCCAGTCGACCGCGTAGCCGGGGTCAGCGGCAGCCTGCTCGGCAGGCTGAGCCGCTTCGGGTTGCTGGGGTGCAGCCTCGGCAGGGGCCGCCGGTTCCGCCGCCTGCTGGGCCACAGAAGCTGCCTGGGTCTGCTCAACGGCGGCCTTGCTGGGGCAGGCGCTGGCCGTGTGGCCTGTGCCGCCGCAGTAGCTGCAGGTGGCGACCTCCTGCACGAGGAGGGTGTAGGTGGTGGAGACGCCACCGGCCTCGCTGGCCGCCGTGATGATGGTCTGGCCGGGGTGGAGCGCCGTGATGACGCCCGCGTCATCAATGGTGGCGACGCTCTCGTCGGAGGAGGTCCAGCGGACGGTCTTGTCCGCGGCGTCCTCCGGCAGGACGGTGGCGCGCAGGGTCCAGGTCATCCCGCGGTTCAGGATGCCGCCCTCCTGGTCCAGCGTCACGCTGGTGGGGACGATGGCCGCGGGCGTCGGCTCCGGGGTAGCCGTCGGCGCGGGGGTGGAGGTGGGCGCCGGGGCCGCCGTTTCCGGCGTGGCCTCCGCACTGCGGGAGGTCTCGGCGGGCTGGGGAACGGCCTGGGCGGCTGTGCTGCAGCCAGCCAGGCAGAAGATGGCGGCCAGCAGAGCGGCCGCAAAGAGGATTCGGACATTACGGAAAGTGAACATATCAGTATCTCCTTTGCAGGTAGGTTGTTTTGCTTACACCATACCAATAGGGCCTGCAGTTGGAAGAGTTAAAGAAAATCCGTAAGTTTTTGTATTTTATGCCGGCACGGACGCGGATCTGGTGCGAACCCCTAAAATTTCGGCCTAAAATCAGTGAAAAAAAGAGGGCTTCGCACCGACCAACAGCGAAAAATCAAAGCAAAATTAACGGTGTTTTGGGCAGAATGTAGACAAGTACAAGCATCTGTGCTATACTATAAAAGACAAGAACAGCATTTTGCACAGGTGTACCAGATCCGGAAGCCTTATTCTTCGCTGTTTTTGCCGATGTATCTTACCCGCACTGCGGGAATTGAAACCTTCTTCATCATCGTTTTCTTCCTCATCATCAGTGATGTATCTTACCCGCCCCTGCGGGAATCGAAACACAAAAGACAATCCACAGGGCATTTGCCTGTGGGTTGTCTTTTGCTATTTTTACGGAAGGAACCGCTATGAACAGCCTGATTCTTACTTTGGATGCCGGGGCGGGGTGCTGCCTGCCCATCGCTTACCAGCAGCTGACGCAGGGGGCGCTGTACGCTGCCTGGCGCGGGAGCTATCCCCAGCTGCACGACGAGGGCTTTGCCGGGGACGGGCAGACCTTCCGCCTGTTCACTTTTGGTCCGCTGGAGGGGCGCTACCGCGTGCAGGGCAATGAAATCACCTTTACGGGCCTTGTGCAGCTGGAGGTGCGCAGCCCGGTAGAGGACCTGCTGTATGCCCTTGGCAAAAGCCTGACCGGGGCCGGCGCGCTGCGGCTGGGGCGGTGCGTGCTGCCCCTGCGGGACCTGCGCAGCGAGGATCACTATTGGTTTGCCGCGCCGCTGCCGGTGCGGATGGTCAGCCCGCTGACGCTGCACAAATCCCTGCCCGGTGGCAAGACGCTTTTTCTCCGCCCCGACGATGACGCCTTTGCCGCCCAGCTGATTGCCAACACGGCCCACAAGCTGGCCGCCTGCCGCAGTACGGCGGACCCGTCCGTCACGCTGCGCCCGATGGGGACCCGCCTGCCGCGCAAGCGGGTGACACAGTTCAAGGGCATCTACCTGACCGGCTGGGAGGGGGATTTTCTGCTGGACGGCGACCCGGAGACGCTCTGCCTTTTGTACCAGACCGGCTTGGGGGACCGCAACAGCCAGGGCTTTGGCATGTTCCGGATGCTTTTGTAGGGAAAGCCGCCGTCTTTGGGGCAGATGTAGACAAGTGTGGGTATGTGTGCTATACTGTAAAAAACAAAGGCAGCGCTTGCACAAGGGCGCGATGCGCGGCGGCTGTGTTTGGCGGGGCTTTTGGGGATGTATCTTACCTGTGCTGAGGGAATTGAAACATCGTGTTGTTGATGGCCGTCATCTCCAGCATGTCAGATGTATCTTATCCGTGTTGCGGGAATTGAAACGGACTAGATTATAGCCTTTAACATTTCCAACGGCTGATGTATCTTACCCGCGCTGAGGGAATTGAAACATTACGATGTGGTTCTCGGGAGCCTTGACGTAGGATGTATCTTACCCGCGATGCGGGAATTGAAACTTTTCGTCGAATCAGATATTGCACATATTCTTCGATGTATCTTACCCGCACTGCGGGAATTGAAACGGTGTCGGTATCACATGATATTAGCGCTTTGCATGGTGGATGTATCTTACCCGTTCCTTACCTGCGGGAATCCAATAAAAATACCCCTGCCGGGATTTTCTCCCGGCAGGGGTATTTTTTCTTTATTCGGTTTTATGCCTGTTTGATGGAAAGCGAAATCTTCTCTTTTCCGCCCTCCTGTTTGATGTCCAGCACTCTGACGCGCACGGTCTGGCCGATTTGCAGCTCGTCGTCAACGGATTGGACAAAGTGGTTTGCGATTTCACGGATGTGTACCAGTCCGCTGCGGCGGCTTCCCAAATCGACAAACGCGCCGTAAGGCTTGATGCCCGTCACTCTGCCGGTGTACACCCCGCCGACGCACAAGGGCGCGTCCTCGTGCTGGGGCGTGGAGGTGTAACTCTCCCGGCGCGGCGGTGCGGCAAAGCCCTCCCGCCGTGGTGCGGGGTCAGGGCCGCGCTTCGGCTCCAGCGTAATGTTGTTGTCCAGCGGGTGCGGCAGCGTAACAAGGCTCTTTGCGTGCTTGCGGTTCTGGGAGAACCAGTTGAAAATCTTGTCGTTGCCGTTTTTGTCTTTGGCACTCGGATATTCCACAGTCTTGCTCTGGGTGCTGCGCTTGTCCGCAATTTTCAAAAGGCTCTTTACGGACGTGCTGTCTGTGTCGATGCGCCCATGGGCGGCCAACAGGGAATCTAAGGGGAGCGGCTCGGTGGTGTAGCAGAGCGTGCCGTCCTGCTGCGCCAGGGTGCGCAGCTCGCCGCCGGTCAGGGTGATTTTGCAGCTGCCGTAGCCCACCGGCTTGCCGTGGCCGATTTTGTGCAGGCGGGGGCTGGCGGGCGTGTTCTCGCCCAGCGTCAGCACAAAGGCCAGTTCCTCCAGCTGTGCGCGGGTGATGCGGTCAAAGTAGACGCTGCCCTTGAATGTGCCCTTCATGGCCTCAAGCGTGGCGTTCTGGTTGGAACGCTCGTTCTCCGTGCGGGGCGCGCTGTGCCAGTAGAACTTTCTGCCGCGCGGCTGTGGGGTGTACACGCGGAATTTTTTTATCGTTTGTTTGGTTCCGTCCGGAGAGCATTTGGTTTCTTCCAGAGAGCAGAAATCGTAATTCCAGAACCCAATGCTCGTTTCATAGGTTGATTTCGGCTTTTCAAGATAAAATTCATACGCACTGGGTTTGGGGCCGCTCAAAATCGGCAGCGTTTTATTGCCAAGGCTCTCGTACTGCGCAGCCTCGGCGTCGGTAAACCGCACGCGCCCGGACGTGCCCTTGCCCTTGACCGTGCCAAACAGCGCACAGCCGGGGCACAGGGCGTCGGTGTCCGCACAGGGGGCGTAATTACCCATGATCTCGGTCCAGCTGCGGCCCTGCATGACGCGGCCAATGGATGCGCCGCTCAGATAGCAGCGCAGCGTGCCGTTGTCGTCGGCCAGCAGATACCAGACCGGCACAAGCCCGCCCTGCTTGGGGTCGTTGTCATGCACACGTTTCAGCGCCGCCAGCAGGTCGCCGTGCGCGGCGCTCCGGGGGTCGTTGTCGGCGGACTTTTTCAGGATATTGCTCAAAGCGCGGTAGGGTGTGTCGTCCTGCCAGCGGAAGATGACCGGGCGGCCCGCCTTGGGTGCCAGCAGCCGCACATGGTAGTTTTTTTTGTACAGCGTGATGGGCCGGTTGAATTGCAGCCAGCCGGAGGGCCCGTCCGGGCGCAGCCGGGTGTGCTGGCCGCTGTGGTATTCATGACCGTACCAGTTCAGCCAGCCGTTGCACATGAGGGAGCCGTCGCGGCCCTCGGACAGTTTGAGGTAGTCCACTACATCCGCCGCATACAGCACCCACTTCCCCGTCTCCGGGTCGATGCCCAGCAGGCCGTGGTCCTTGAAGCCGTTCGTCGAGGGCAGACGCTGGCTGAACGGTTCCTCCGTGCTGTCCAGCAGCACGGACAGGCAGCTGTTGGTTACAGCCTCGTACACGGCGCGCATGGCACCGCGCATCTCACTGCCCGGGATAGCCGGTGTGCCGTCCGGCAGACGGAAAAACGGGTATCTCTTATGGTCGATTTTCTCATGGTCGATTTTCTCATCCTTCACGACCTTGGCCGAATCCGGGATGAGAAGCGGCGTGTCGGTGGTCAAAGTGTAGTCCAGCCGCCCGGTCAGGAGCTTGCCAGTGTAGTAAGCATCCAAGGCAGTACGCGAAGGCGCATGTTCAAGCGGAACAAAGTTATAGGGGTTTACGACGTTTGCCATTTATTGTTCCCCCTTTGCAAAGCCCACCCAACGGGTGTCGGCCACAAAGGCCATCCCGTTTTCGGGGTCGTAGTCAAGATATTCGTGCAGAAGCAGCGCGTCGTCCTTGTCCGCGGGCAGGGTGTAGTGCCCGCCGCTGGTGGACATCATGCTGTCGCCATCCTGTTCGGCAATGTCCAGCAGTTGGGTTTCGGTCAGGTAGTCTCCCGCGTCCACAGCCAACCGCCAGCGGAACGGCTGGCCTACGCGGCTCCGGCAGAGCCAGAGTTCGCCCGCCTCGCCGAACACGCGCAGTTCCAGCAGGTTTTCCGGCGTGGACAATGGGACACCGTCGGCAGTGCGGCCCGCCGCAAAGCGGTCCGTGTAAAACGCCGCCCAGCAGCCATCTATAGGGTATTTTTGTACCCGCGCTGCCAGCTCAGATTCCGTCGCATGGCCGCTATCCTTCACCCATGGTTTGTTATCGCTCATTTTTCCACCTCCGCCAAAGCGTGGAGCAGATCTTCTTTTTGCAACGGGTATCCGTTCAGCGTCAGGGCTGTGATTGTGGCTCGCCCGCGGCCCACGCTGTTCTCACCGCCGACTGTCAGATAGCCGCGGTCAAGGTCAAGCAGTGCTGCGCCGAGCAGCTGCCGCTGGAATACATCCAGTGCGCCCCTGCGCAGCCGGATCGTCAGCGTTCCCTGCCCGCCTTGCTGCACGCAGGATGTATACAGCGCCTTGCTGGCTGTGCCCGCGGTAAAGCGGTCCAACGCGTTGCGGGTTAGGGTGTACGCCTGCCCGCCGGAAATTTCGGTTTCATCAAAAGCCAGAGCTGAGCGCTTTTTAAGTACACCGTCATCGGAATAGCCGAACAGCGCGTTCACGTCAGCTTTCTGCTGCGCAGTGCCGCCCATCTCATCCAGCATGGCCCGCATGTGGTGGCGGAACGCGCCTGCCCAGCCGGTGCCAGGCAGCACCGGGCGGCCATTGCCATTTTCCAGTGCGCAGTAATCCGGCCCGCTTTTGTCCTCATCAACAGCCACATCGGAAGTGTACCGCCGCACGATGAAGCTGCCTGTCATACGCAGTTCAGCGCACAAGACATTTTCCTGCGGGACCGTCTCGTGACCGGCTACGGCGTCCGCGTCGGCAAAAGCGTCCGCGGCGTCGGGGTCAAAGGCCAGCCAGGCATCCAGATCAGTTGGGAAACGGAACACTTTTTTGCAGACTTCCGCCGTCATGCGGCCATAGCCGCGGGTCGTGCGCCCGCCGAAGGCAAGCCCCTCGGCGGTGGCCCCGGCCAGCAGGTCGTCCAGCAGCGGCAGCGCGGGGTCATCCGACCAGCCGCTCCACTCAATTACGGCGGTGTAGGGCGCGGTGCACTCCGCCGTTTCAAAGTCGTATTTTGCGCCCTTGACGGCGACCTTGTGCTTGTCCAGCCCGACGCCGTCGCGGTGGGTGAACCGCACCTTCGCGTCGGCGGGCAGGGCGGCATCCCCCACCAGTACGGCGCTCTCAGTCATGGCATCGCCCACGGTGTCCCTGCCGAACAGCAAATTGGCTTCCTCACGGGTCAGTCTGCCGCGCAGCACACCGGCCAGCGCGCTGCCCGGGATCATGGGCAGACCGCGGCTGTCCAGCATCAGGTCGTTGTCGGTGCGGTCATTCTTGCCGCCGGAAAGGCGCAGGGGCGAAAGCTGGGTGAACCGGCAGCGATAATATAGCTTGAGCTTCTCACGCATTTTCCGTTTCCTCCTTCTCGCGGCGGTAGTACAGCAGGTGGATCGTGCTTTCCAGCGGCAGCTTCCAGCAGTCTGCAATGCTTTGCTGCAGCTGCGGGAAGGACTGCGCCATCTCGCCCGCAAATTCCGGGTCTGCCGCCAGCATGGCAGGCAGTGCGGGCGTGGTGTCCGTGCCGTACAGGCTTTTCAGCAGTGTGTCGGCGCCTTCCCGTTTGTTCTTGGTCTTGATGCTCTTGACTCGGTTGCGCAGGTCCTGCAAACTGTCGGCCTCGGCCAGCATCAGGCGCAGGCGGCCCAGTGCGCCGGTGTCCAGCCGGCAGGTTTTACCGTTTGCCAGGTTCCATGCCGTTGTCTGCATGACCTCTTTTGCCTGCTGCAGCATGAGCGCACGGCGCAGCGGCTCGCAATCGCCATCCGCCGTGGGATCGAATGTATCCACCGCCGCTTTGCGTTCCACGGTCAGCGCGGCCATCTCCGATTGATTCAGCACACGGCAGCAGCCGAAACCTTCCTGTACTTGTTCCGCGGTGTCCGGGGTGAAGTGCGCCGGCAGTGCGGTGTCCTCATCGGCGGTAAAGCTGTAGACACTGCCGCCGCAGACTGCGGTACGGCGCGGCTTTTGCATCTGCCACATCGCGTTATAGCCGCCAATCGTGTAATACAGTAAGTAATCTTTGCCGGTGCGGTGGGCGGCCACGCCAAGGCTGCCCAGCAGCGCAGCGGCAGCCGTTTCCGGCGTAGGGGCATCCGTGTCAAGAATCAGGTCTGTTTCAAGCAGGACGAAGAATGGCTCGCCTTTGCGGACCGTTACCTGCGCCTCCTGCACGGGCGCGGCGGTGATACGGCCCAGCAGCTCACACACGGCGTACTGGGCAGTTTTGCTGCGGCCAAACCGCAGCGGGGCGGTGCTCAGCAGCGCAGCGGCCCGCCCGGCCAGCGCCGTCGGCAGCGTCACCGTACCGCCATAGACCAGCCCGGCCTGCACGGCTTGCTGCATATAAAGCGTCGCGTCGGAGTTGGCGTCGCGATGCTTGTGGTGGTAGGTCGTTATCGTCGGGACGGATGCCGCCAGCAAACCGTTTTTGCCAGGCGCAGTGTAGACGCCAGACAAGGTCTTTTGCTTGCCGGTCGGGGTCTCAGCGCAACGGTTAGCATATACACCATCGTTTTTCAGGTAGACCAGCGCAAGCGGAGCTGGGTAGGAAACTTCCCCGCCGATCACCGGCGTCAGCGGGCTCCAGCGGGCCGTGCCATCCAAAAACAGCTGGCGGAAAGCGGCATCCGCCGCCGTTCCCTGCCGCAGATACGCCCCGGCCAGGCAGCCAATGACGCTGCGCGCCGGGATGGCGGTCAACTGCTCGCCGCATCCGGGCAGCGTCAGCGGCATTTTCAGCTGTACATGGTATGTCAGCGTGACCATGCCCGCATCGGGCAGGGCCGGATTTTGCGGTGCGGCAGGCTTGCCCGCGCCGCGGATGTACGCAAGCCGCACATTGCCCAGGCCGCGGTTGCGGTGGGTGCCCATGTGACGGGTCGCGGCGCAGCAGTGCTCCAGCAGGCGCACGGCCTCGGGCGAGGCATTTTCCAGCCGCACCGACGCTTCAAACACAAGCGCTTTGGTTTTGTCCAGCGGGTCATACTGGCCCAGCACGCGGGTAAAGCGCAGGCTACCGTCATCGGCCACGCCGTCTTTCAGGCGGGTCTGGCCGCGGACGTCTGTATACAGCTGTTCCACGCGGCTGTGGTCAGCCCACGCAGGATTCTGTTTCAACCAGGCAGTGAACGCAGCCTCCTGCGGCAGGGCGGCATCCCCCACCCACAGGCAGCCTTGACGGCCCACTTTATCGCCGAACAGCTCCGCCGTGTACGCGGCGGCTTCATCGCCAAGGGCGGCCAGCTCCCCGGCAGCAGCGCGCAGGCAGCCCTTAAGCCGCCGTGCGGGGATGCGCGGCAGACCGGCGGCGGTCAGCACAATGTCGGTATCCACCGCGTTGCCGCGGCTTTCCCCATTTCCGGCGCACAGGTCGGAGTGCAGCGTGATTCGGATCACATCCATCGGTCATTTCCCCCTTCCGGCGATCCAGAGATCGTAAATTTCGGTAATGTCATACAGCGCTTTCAGCTGGTAATCCTCGTTGGGGCTGAACGCACACAGCGCATCGGCAAAATCCGGGTCGCGGTACTGAACCCGCGCAAGTTCCATTTTGGCAGCACCACGGCTTTCTTCCAGCGCGGCGGCGATCTTTTTCAGGTTGCTGCGGTTCGTGCCCTGGTCCTTGTGGTCCTGAATGTACTTTATCAGTGCCTTCGCCTTTTCCAGCGTGAACACCGTATTGCCATCCTCCACCAGCCAGGGGCGGGCCATCAGGGCGTCGGTTTTCTGCCAGCTGCGGATGTTGTCCAGATTGCCGTCAATGCCGCTGTGCAGGTAGTGGAAGTCCAGCCAGCACTCCTCGGCGTGGGTCTCATGCACGGGTTTCTTGGCGTTGTCGCAGGCTTGTTCTGCCAGGGCGTAGGCGCGCGCCACCGGGTAACCGCTGTGGAAGATACAGATACCCGCGCAGGAGCTGTAGTCCTTCTTCTGATGCACGGCTTTAAGATAGTTGCGCGTGTACTCCAATGCAAAGCGGGCGTTGCAGATAAAGGTAAAGTCGTCGCCGTCGGCCACCACAATGCGGTAGTGGTAGGCGGTCTCCTTCAGACCTGGGTATCCTTCTTTCTGTAGGTACGCCATCGTATCCCGCAGCGAGGTCTCGCCTGTGCGGGTGAAGGCGTCGGCGATCTCGGCGGTGAAGGCGCGCATCGTGCTGACGCAGAAATCATAGTCGATGCTGCCGTTCAGCTTTTGCTGAATCTTCACGCCCATGTTGTTGCCGTCCGCGTGGATGACCGCCAGCAGGCTTTCCTCCTGCCATTCGGTGGTCATCTCATCCAGCAGGCGGTTTCCGTCGTTCCGCTTGTCGGAGCGTTGGCCCTTCTCCCACTTTTTGCGGCTCTCGGCGGTCAGCTCCCGCTGGCCGCCCGCAAAGGGCACGCGGCAGACGATGGGCTGGTTCGTTGTGCGGTCCCGTAGGGCAAAGGGCGCAGCGTAGTCGGCGCGGCCCGGCAGCATCCGGTTTTTCTCGGCGTCCACCGCGGCCATCAGGGCGCTGTAGTCAGCGCTGTAGTTCTGGCCGTTCGCCTCACAGCAGGCGGCCATGGGGACCATGCCGGGGGCGTTTTCCAGCACAAGGCGGCTGAACCGGCGGTTGACGCGCAGATAGGTGTCCCGGTCACGGTAAAGCACCGTCAGGTTGCCGCCGCCCCGGAACAACTCCGCCATGCCAAGCGTCCCGGCAGCAAAGGCATCCTGCACCGCCTGCAGCTTGAACAGCACATCCGCAGGCTGGCATGTGACGCCCTCCTGCTCTGCTGCGGCAAACACCCAGTCGAACGCATCGCGGATCATCTCGGTGCCGCCCACAATGTCCAGCAGCCGGTTGGAACGGAAGATGTATTCCTGCTTGGAACGAATCGTATATTGTGCAAGTATCACAGATTCTTCCTCCTTTTCCTGTGTTTTTACGAACATTATACCAACTGTTTTGTCACTTTTCCAGTATATATACAAAAAAGTGACCGTTCTATTAAAAAAGCCTCCCTTTGCAGAGGGAGGCAGGCTGGCCGGCCAAGGGGCGTCACTCGCGGACGTCCTTCACGGCCTCGGCCACGCCGACGCCGCCCATGGCGGTGCCAACGGTAGCGGCGGCGGTCTCCACCGCACCGACGGCGGTGACGCTGGCCGTGACCACGGCGGCGGAGCTGGCGCCCAGGCCAACGCCCACGGTGCCGATGGCGGCGCAGACGGGGATGGCTGCCGCAGCAGCCACGGGGGCGGCGGCCACGAGGGCAGCGCCGCACAGGATCTTCCCCAGCGGGGAAAGGTCATCGAAGAAAGACATGGTAAGCCTCCTTAGGTATGGGGTGGATGGACGGAAGAACAGGGGGAGGAGTGTCAGTCCTCCTTGCGGTTATCGTTGTAGCCGTCGTGGATCTGCTCGCACAGATCCGTAAAGACCTCCCAGAAGTCGGGCATGGCGTTTCACCTCCTGCAAAGTGGATTTTTAACGGTTCAGGGATATTCCCGGAATTGGACGAAGCGAAACTCCGCCTGGCGGTGGGTGCAGCCGTCGGCGTCGGTGCGGCTGGCGGCGCAGCGGGCACTGCAGGCGGCCACCACGGGCACGCCGCGGCTTTGCAGCAGCCGCACCACCCGGGTCGTCAGGGTCATCTCACCCTGGCAGAGCACGCAGGCCGGACGCAGGGCCAGGATGCGCGCCGCCCACTCGTCGGCCAGGGCGGCCACCTCGGCGGCGGAAAGCGTGGGCGGCACATCGGGAAACGGCAGGTCGAGGATCTCGCCGTAGACCTGCGCCGCCCGGCGCTGTGCCGCGCTCCAGCTGCCGCTGGGATGGTTGGTAAAGTTGACGAACACCGCGGTGTACCTCCTTCGGTTGGGGTTTGCTTTCTGCTTACACCCCTGCTATAGGGCCGGTGCCGGGGAAAGTTAAAAAGAAAATAAAAAAATATCGTTTTTTTCCTCTCGGCCCCCTCTGGGAGGGGGCTCCGCCCGCAGGCGGTGGGGGAGAGAGCCTGACGGGAGGAGTAAGGGCTTCGGGCTGCTGCAAAACGCTTTTCGAGAGCATACGGCCTGCCCCTTTGCGCGTACCTCGGTTTTTCGGCCCGTTTTTTGCCTGCAAAAGAAGGGGGTACGCGCAGGCCCCCGGCAGAAAAACGCAGTGCCGCCCGGCAGATTTTGTGCAGAACGTAGACAAAAAACGACGTGCGTGCTATAATAAAGGAGCAAAACAGGCGGCTTGCACAAGGATAGGTGCATTGACACCGTGTGTTTCCGTTGTTTTTGCAGATGTATCTTACCCGCGCCGCGGGAATTGAAACAGGTCGATAAGCAGATCGCTTGCGTAAGATTCACAGATGTATCTTACCCGCGCCGCGGGAATTGAAACCGATTTTGAATATTTGTTTGCTTTTTATTTTTGGAAGATGTATCTTACCCGCGTTGCGGGAATTGAAACATGATATCTATCGTACATTTATTATTGTATGCCATGATGTATCTTACCCGCGTTGCGGGAATTGAAACGATGTAGATCACTTACAATTAATCACGCCAGCCGCGATGTATCTTACCCGCATTGCGGGAATGTCGCTGCGGTTGCCTTGCAAGGCTGTGCGCAACCGCAAAACCTTACGGCAGTTTGTAGGGGCGGGGCATGCCCCGCCCGCAACCTACCGTAAAACACAACCTGACGGGCAACCCATCGGGCGAGCAATGCTCGCCCCTACAACGCTTGGGAAACGGTTGTTGTATATCTTACCCGCGTTGCGGGAATTGAAACAATAAATTTCATCCATCCAAGGAAGGATTTGTGGGATGTATCTTACCCGTCCCATTGCGGGAATTTTCCCACCCTCCTTTAACTTTCCCTTTCCTCCGCCCTATAGAAAAAGCACGCCCTTCGGCGGCTGAAACCGGCCCGGCGGGCGTGCTTTTTTCGTTATTCTACCCTTTTATCGTCAGGAGAAGATCATGAGCAATATCCTTTTGTTCTTTATGAGTGCCTATAAGCCAGACATCAAAAACGGTGCCTACAGCCGCGCGCAAACCAACGAGACGGTCCTGTATGAGCTGCAAAAGCAGAAGGAGCGCCGCCCCGATACGGTCCTGGCCCTCTGCAGCGCCAGCGTCCGCAATGTTGCCAGCGTGCCCGCGCCGGACGGCGGCGCGTCTGTCACGACCCTGGACTACTTCCGGCAGCAGGTCCTGCCCGCAGCCGGGATCCCGGCGGACAGCTTTGTCTCCATCCCCGTGCCCGACAGCATGAACGAGGGCGCCCAGGCCAAGGCCATCCAGGATATTGTGCAGAAGGTTCAACCCGGTGACACGCTCTACATCGACCTGTCCGGCGGTATGCGTGACACCGCCATGCTGCTGGTGGCTGTGGCCCGCTACCTGCGCGACATCCGCGACGTCACCGCCCATGTGCTGTATACCGAGTTGGTGGAAGGCAAACCCTTACTTGTCCGCGACAGTGACAAGCTGTACGACCTGTTTGACCTGATCTCCGCCACGGATGAGTTCTTTGCCACGGGCCGCACGGGGCGGCTGTCCGGCTACCTGCGCGTTTCCGCCGTCAGCTCCCCCAAGACGGCTACCCTGCTGAACAGCATCGAGAAATTCTCGGAGGATCTGCTGCTCTGCAATGCGGCCCGCCTGCTGGATGACATCTCGGCCCTGAAAGCCGCCCTGACCGACGTGCTAAAGGACACCAACGTCACCCGCAATAAGCTGGACACCCTGCTTTACGACCTGCTGAACGAGGGCTTTAAAAAGGAGTTCCGCAACCTGGACAAAAAGAAGGCCCGCGCCCTGCCCACGCTGGTGCGCTGGTGCCTGAACCACGATATGTTCCAGCAGGCGTTCACCCTGCTGAGCGAGCAGATGCCCGCCTTTGTGTGCAGCCACATCTTTGTGCAGCCCACCCAGAAGGGCGTTGACTTCCTGGCGTCCCAGCTGCAGAACAAGGGCAAAAACTGGTCGTATCCGCTGTTCCACTTCCACTTCTGCCGCACCGCCCTGATGGCAGCGGAGATCAAGAAGAACAACAAGCCGGGCCTGATTTTTGATTCGGACCTGCGGCTGGACCGCACGGCCTCCAACGCCGACGACACCACGTTCTTCCGCATTGCCACTGACGACGAGCTGAACCGGTATCTGGACCGCTCCGTTCAGGAGGGGCTGCTGCTGTTGGATGAGTCACAGCGTGGCAGGCTGATCGAGACGATCCTCGGCTACCAGAAGGTACAGCAGTACCGCAACCAGATCAACCACGCCAGCGATACCGTCGGCCTGTTGCCTTTGACGGTGCGCGATGTACGCGCCACGCTGGAGGAGATCTGCACCGCGCTAGATGCCATCACCGATCTGAACCCCAACAGCAACGGTGTGCACCGCCTTTCTCTGACAGAAAGACTCAGCTACGTTCCGGCTCAATAACATCAGCATCTTTATTTACAAAAAAGCAGACCTTGCCGGGTCTGCTTTTTTCTATACCTAATAACAGATACAATCACAGCATGGAACCCCATTTAAAGCTCCATGATTTCAGAGATATTATGTCATCATGACATAATATCATATTTATTTCGACTGTATTTTGCCTGATTTTTTGCGCAGGCTGTACCAAAAGTAAGGTCGCCTCGTAAAGTATCAAAACTCATTAACAAAGCTCTGTGTTCCGCTGTATAATGTTATATCAAATCAAAGGAACGTCAGGAGTGATACCACCATGCCCGTGTACGGCTACTGCCGCATTTCCACACCACAGCAGAATATCGAGCGCCAGGTGCGCAGCATTGCCGCTGCCTACCCTGCAGCGCATATTGTGCGGGAGGTCTACACCGGCACGGCCTGCCGCGGACGGCAGGAGCTGGACAAGCTGCTGCACGTTGTACAGCCCGGGGATACCATCGTGTTTGACAGTGTTTCCCGCATGAGCCGCAGCGCCGAGGAGGGCTGCGCCCTGTACGAAGCGCTGTATAACCGCGGTGTGACGCTCTGCTTTTTGAAGGAGCCTCACATCAACACCGACACCTACAAACAGGCCTTGCAACGGCAGGTCAGCTCTTCGCCGGAGACCGGCAGCGCCGCAACGGACCGTTTTGTTTCCGGCATTATGGACGCATTGAACCGCTACACCGCCGACCTTGCCAAGGAGCAGATTCGTCTTGCCTTTGCCCAGGCACAGAAAGAGGTGGACGACCTGCACCAGCGTACCCGCGAGGGCATCCTGACGGCGCGCCTGAACGGCAAGCAGATTGGCCAGACGCCGGGGCGAAAGCTTACCATAAAAAAATCTGCCCCCTGTAAGGAGCAGATTAAAAAATACAGCCGTGATTTCGATGGAACTCTCACTGATGCCGACTGCATCAAGCTGATTGGCATCGCACGGAATACGTATTACAAGTATAAGCGGGAGCTGCGGGAAGAATTCACTCGGAATATGGAATCCTGAAATAGTCCAAATACGCTTTGAACCGATCTTGTGCTGCAAGGCAGGTATCCATTAGATACCCATGTTCTTGATTCCATTCGTGCAGGCCGCGGTAATAGTACAGTTTTGAATCATCTTCTATAATAAACGGTACAATATTGTTTTTCAGGCACTCTTTAAAAAGGATCAGCCGCCCTACACGCCCATTCCCGTCTTGAAACGGGTGAATACATTCGAAGTCATGGTGAAATGCCACAATTTGTTCCAGAGAATGCGTTTTGGATCCATTATACGCAGCCAACAAGGCTTTGATCTGAGACGCTACCTCTTCCGGCTCAGCTATGGCACGCCCGCCAACTTCGTTCGGTACGCGCTTATATTCACCGACCGCAAACCAGTCTTTTCTGGAGTCACTTGTCCCATTTTTCAATGCGAAATGCAGCCGTTTGAGGAATGTCTCTGATAACGGCTGCATCGCGTTTTCAATAACAAAATCAACGCATCGAAAGTGGTTGGTGGTTTCTATAATGTCATCAACATTCACCACACTATTTTCCATTCCAATTGTATTCGTCTCAAAAATATAGCGGGTCTGTTCATGCGTCAGGCGACTTCCCTCGATATGATTGGAATTGTACGTCAAATCGATTTGAACTTTGTGGTAGATTCCGCCCTTCCTCTGCTTCCTTTTTTCCTCCCGCAGAACAGACAGCAGGTCGTTTTTTATTTTTGCGTTCTTGCGTTTTGGCTTTTCCGCTGTTTCCGGGATTTTCCAAGTCTTTCCGGCAAGAATTGTCCCATGAATTTTTCCTATAGCGCAATAATTCCGGACAGACCGCTCCGACACGTTCCATTTTTTTGCCGCATCTTCGACGGAAATATAGATCATAGTATCCCCCTTGCAATATAGTATAGCACATTATCGGCAAAAAATCTAAGTCTTATTCATTTATTTTCTGTTTTTGCCGATATCAATGGCGGTCTTTTTCCCGTCGCAATACGATGATTTTATTTTTTTATTCTATCCAGTACTCTATTAAAGTCCTACATAGATTCATCGATTATCCATAGTATAGCTGCACCATTTTCGAAATTGTTGATGGATATTCCTTTGAGAATGGGTTTCAGGGTGTCCCTGATATGCTTGTGTGTATAAACACATGCAATGCTTGCTAACGTTCGCTTTCGCTCACGTTACCCCTTCGGACCGCTGCGGCACCGTTTTTTCCGCAGCCAGAGCCGCCCATCCTGCGATAAGCCCAATGAGCAAAAAATCCAGTAACTTTATAAATAGATTTCCTTCTTTCTTGCACTACTTGATTCGTATAAGGATAGGGTCATATTGTATTTGTAGCGTAACAAGCAGGGAAACCCTTATGAAATAAGCGATCACAAGATTTCCCTTGCTTGTATATTGTATTAGTATTTCATTCAACCCGATCGAGTGCTCTACGTTTGCCTTCCCTTAATTTTCCGAAGTGGCTGTTGCACAAGGAAAATTTCCAAGTGCAGCAGCCCCTTTACGGTTAAATGTTTCCAGAAGCACAAAAACACTCGCCATAGACCCCCTAATTTCCAAAAAACAGATAACTCAAACAGGCCCTTCTGAATAACGATTGTTTTCCAGAGGAGCCTGTTT
>OLQN01000993.1_pt1 | contig 22532 bp, 24 predicted proteins | sample 1673181 | NCBI WGS metagenome assembly OLQN01 (sample SAMEA3136763, study PRJEB25190) | human gut metagenome | biome: human gut; feature: human-associated habitat; material: faeces | place: Austria | collected 2013
ATAGACTGCAAGCGAAGGAGGGATAGCCATGAAATTGACCGAACAGGAGCAGGCTGCTGTTTCGCGCGGCATGATCGAGGGCCTGCTCCGCGCTTTGCACGCGGAAGGCGTGCTGCCGCCCGAGCGTCTGGAGCTGGTGCTCGAGCTGCTGTGCGCAGGCCGCTGACATGCTGCGCGTGGCCGCCTATTGCCGCGTTTCCACCTCGCAGGAGGACCAGAGAAACTCGCTGGAGAATCAGCGGCGATATTTTTCGGAGTACATCAGCCGTCAGCCGGACTGGGAGCTTGTGGAGGTTTATGCGGATGAGGGTCTGTCCGGCACCTCGTCCGACCGGCCTGCCTTTCGGCGCATGCTGGCAGCGGCAGCAGAAGAGAAAATTGACCTGATTTTAACCAAAGAGGTCTCACGCTTTGCCCGAAATACGGTTGACACGCTCGCGTACACGAGGCTGCTGCGCCGCCAGGGAGTCGGTATTGTATTCATTGGAGATCATATCGACACCCGCCAGAATGACGGTGAATTCCGGCTTACCATAATGGCAAGCGTAGCGCAGGAGGAGAGCCGCAAAATCTCTGAGCGCGTCAAGTGGGGGCAGCAGCGCTCGATGGAGCGCGGTGTGGTGTTCGGATGCGATAATATCTACGGGTTTTCCCTGCGGGGTGGGGAACTGACGGTAAAACCCGAACAGGCGGCAGTCGTCCGCGAGGTGTACCGCCGTTTCTTGATGGACGGCAAAGGCACTTACATCATCGCACGGGAGCTGACCGCCGAGGGCATCCCGCCGCCAAGCGGAAAAGGAAAATCGTGGTCGTCTACGATGGTGCTGCGGCTGCTCCGGGGCGAGAAATACTGCGGCGATCTTCTGCAGCGCAAAAGCTGCACGCCGGATTTTCTCGATCATCGCAAGGTGAAAAATGAGGGGCAGTCACCGCAGGTCTATCTGCGGGATCATCACGAGGCGATTGTGCCGCGCTCGATGTTCGAGGCTGTCCGGCGGGAACTCGACCGCCGGCAGGCAAACCGCAAAGCCGGCAGCCGACCCTCCGCGCGGTACTGGTGCTCCGGAAAAGTGGTCTGCGGACGGTGCGGCAGTCGGTTTGTGCCGCGCAGGGGCGCACAGGCGGACGGCGGTCTGCGATGGGTGTGCGGGAAACGGGTGCAGCACGGCATGGCAGCGTGTGCGGCTCCGGCAGTTGGGAATCGGATTTTGCTGGACTGCATGAAGCAAATTGTACAGGATTTGCCAATCGACATGGAGATGGTATTGCGGCAGACCTTGCGCGCCATACCCGACCTCACACGCGCTGAAAGACAGCGATTCTGCACGATTTTACGAAAAAAGCTGTACAGTGAAACGGTTTACAGCGCACTGCTCAATCATATCACTGCAACGGGGGAGGGCTTGACTGTACATCTGCACGGCGTGTCCGAACCGCTGTATTTCGACCTTTCGGGCAGAGAAAAACCGTCCGTGCAGCGCACGGACGGCTGAATACTATTCGCTTTTCTTTCCGCGTTCGTCGTAATCATCGAGGAACGAGTGAAGCACGCCGCCGGTCTTGTAACCGGGCATCATATCCAGATTTACCGCGTGGATACTGTTGAAAATGCTGCGCTCGATATTCGGGTTGTCGCGGCGCAGACGGCGCAGGAGTATCTTGACCTCCTGCCGCTTGGAACCGCCGCCGCCGTTGTCGCACATCGTGCAGTTTTCGGTGAAGCGGCACGCGCACTGGATAAATTCGAGGTCGTTATACTGCTTCCACGCGAGAATATCCTCCTCATGAATGCAGTACAGCGGACGAATCAGCTCCATGCCTGCAAAGTTGGTGCTGTGCAGCTTGGGCAGCATGGCCTGCATCTGCGAGCCATAAAACATACTCATGACGGTGGTTTCAATGACATCGTTGAAGTGGTGGCCGAGCGCGATCTTGTTGCAGCCAAGCTCCTGTGCCTTGCTGTACAGATAGCCGCGGCGCATGCGCGCACACAGGTAGCAAGGGTTTTTCTCGCTGTTGTTGGCAACCGCGAAAACATCAGTCTCGAACACGGTGATCGGGATATGCAGCAGTGCGGCGTTGCTCTCAATTTTATTGCGGTTGATCTCGTTGTAGCCGGGGTCCATAACGAGGAAAACTACCTTAAACGGCACCTCGCTGTACCGCTGGAGCAGCTGCATCAGCTTTGCCATCAGCATGGAATCCTTGCCGCCGGAGATGCACACGGCAATCTTGTCGCCCGGCTGAATCAGCTGATACTGTCGAACCGCCAGTGTAAACGGGTTCCAGATGGTCTTGCGGAATTTTTTGATAATACTGCGCTCAATCAGCTCGTGCGGCTGTAAATCTCGTTTCATAATGATGCTCCCTGTATTACTTGACTAACTCGTGATAGCACGCGTCGAAAATGGACAGAAATTCGTCGATTTCCGCGTCCGTGGTAAGGTGGCTCAGGCTGATGCGCCACGAGGACAGCGCATTGCGCCGGTCGCGGCTGACAGCAAACACTGCGCGGGACGGAAGACCGTCTGCCGAGCAGGCGGATTTGACCGATACGCACACGCCTTTTTCGGACAACGCGCGCTGAAATACGGTGCCTTTCACATTCTTGACGCTCAGATTGAGGATATGCGGCACGGCGTGCTCCGGACTGTTGATATGCACCGCGGGATACGCCGCAAGTGCCTTCCGCAGCCGCGCACTGTGGCGCTGAACGACCGCACAGCGGTTTTCGCGTTCATCGCATGCCAGCTGCAGTGCCAGTGCGGACGAAGCCGCCAGACCGAGTGCGGGCGTGCCGCTGCGGTACAGCGTCGTGCTGGCACCGCCGTTCATTTGCGGTTCGAGCGGCATCCGGCTGCGCTTGAGCAGCACGCCGCTGCCGCAGATGCCGCCGAACTTGTGCGGCGCAAAGCTCAGCGTGTCGATGCCAGAAAAGTCCACCGGGATGCGCCCGATGGCCTGCGTTGCGTCAACGTGCAGACGGCAGTTCGGGTGGTCGGCCAGCAGCGCTGCGATTTCGTTTACCGGCTGAATGGTGCCAAGCTCGCTGTCCACCGCGCAGATGGCAACGAGAACGGTATCCGGACGCAGAAGCTCGCGCACCTCCTCCGGGTCAACCGTGCCGTCCCGTCCGATGGAGAGCAGGTCGATCTCCCAGCCGCGCTCCTGCAGGGCGGTCAGGCTGCCGCTGACCGAGGAATGCTCGAGCGGTGTGGAGATGATATGCTTGCCGATATGCCGTGACGCCTGTGCGATGCCCTTGATGGCAAGGTTGTTCGCCTCGGTCGCACCCGAGGTGAAAATGACCTCGGCAGGGGACGCGCCGGTCAGCGCCGCGATTTGCTCGGTGACGCGCGCCATTTCCTCGCGGGCGGCTTTGCCAGCCGCGTGTACCGAGTTCGGGTTGGCCGGGAACCGGCGTTCCATATCGCAGAATCGCTCGAGCACTGCCGGATCGGCGGGTGCATGGGCGGCATAATCGAGATAAATCATAGCATGGACTCCTCAAAATAAGGTTAACGGCTATAATCATAGCATTCTTATAGGAAAAAGTCAAGATGGATAGAAAAAGACTGCTGTCTCCGATGAAACAGCAGTCTTTTGTTTTACTTCATTGCAGGGTCGGTCACACCGTTCGCCTCGAACGCGCGGATGCGGTCCAGACAGGTGCCGCACTTGCCACACGGCTTGTCGCCGCCCTCGTAGCAGCTCCATGTGAGCTGATAGGGAACCTGCAGCCGCAGACCTTCGGCAACGATCTGCGCCTTGTTCCAACGCACGAACGGAGCCTCGATGCGGACATCACCGCCCGAGCCGAGTACGATGGAGTGGTTCATCGCATTTACGAATTCCTCGCTGCAGTCGGGATAGGCATTGCCGGCGGCATCGTCGTGATGTGCACCGTAGTAAATCACGCTGCAATTCTTGGACAGCGCAACGCTTGCCGCTGCCGACAGGAACAGACCGTTGCGGAACGGCACATAGGTCGTAACCGGCTTGCCGCCGCGCTGCGCCAGCTGCTCGGCGTAGGATTCCTCGGGGATGTCCTCGGTCGAGTGGGAAAGCAGCGAGCAGTCGCTGTACGCGAACACCGGCGTCAGGTCGAGGGACGTACCTTCAATGCCGTAGTATTCGAGAACCGCCTTCGCAGCCTGGATCTCTTTAACGTGCTTCTGACCGTAGTAAATGGACAGCGCGCACACATTCTCCTTGCCGTGCTTCTCGATGGCAAGCGCAAGACAGGTCGTGCTGTCCACGCCGCCGCTGCACAGGACCATTGCCTTTTCGCTCATCGGTTGTCCACCTTCTCCGGGTACAGATCGTGGTGGGTGAGACGCTCGAATGCAACCTCCTCCCAGCGGGTGCCGGGCTTGCCGTAGTTGCAGTACGGGTCGATCGAGATGCCGCCGCGCGGTGTAAATTTGCCCCAGACCTCAATGTACTTCGGGTCCATCAGGCGGATGAGGTCCTTCATAATGATGTTTACGCAGTCCTCATGGAAATCGCCGTGGTTGCGGAAGCTGAACAGATACAGCTTGAGCGACTTGCTCTCTACCATGCGCTCGCCGGGCACATAGGAGATATAGATAGTAGCAAAGTCCGGCTGGCCGGTCATCGGGCACAGGCTGGTGAACTCCGGGCAGTTGAACTTGACAAAATAGTCATTGTCCGGATGCTTGTTCGGGAAAGTCTCCAGCATTTCGGGCGCGTAGTCCGAGGGATACTTGTTCTTCTGGCTGCCCAGCAGAGTGACGCCGTTCAGTTCTTCTTTATTTCTTCCGGTCATGGTTGCATTCTCCTTACATTTATTAGGCCTTAGTTGCCTTGGGATACAGTGCACGCTGCAGTACGTTCACCAGAACGACACCGCAGACCGCAGGTACGGACTGACCGATGCACAGGCTGGTGGCGAGTACAGAATACGGAACGTGCAGCAGATAGCTCAGATAGCTCGATACGCCGAGACCGGGCACAAGGATGATCGGGAGGATCATCAGCCAGCGGCTCCAGCCCTTGCGGCGGATGAGCACGATGATCGCGGTAACGATGATACCGACGAAGCAGCCTCCGAACCAGTCCAGCAGACCGAGTCCGCCGAACAGAAAGTTGGCAATGAAATTAGCGAAACCAAGCGGCAAAACCAGGAACGGAAACAGGTAAGCGAGCGCATACAGAGCCGTTGCAATGCGGATCTGGTACGCACCGAAAGAGAAGCTCTGCGTAAAGTACAGCACAACAACGTAAAGTGCCATCACCATAGCAGAAACGGTCAGTTTTTGAACCTTGCTCATGTTTTCTTTTACCATATTTCGTTCACCTCCAAATAATGCACACAACAACGTTGATTGAGAAACGTAAAGTTTTTCTGTTTCGTTGTCCCTAGTTTTGTTTTACGACAGGATGGTTTCGAACTGTCATTCCATATCCGGAAGCAAAGTGCCGAACGGCACAAACGATAGTATAGCGTATTTTTACCGTTTATGCAAGTGTAAAAGCACCAAAATGCGGTTTTGATAGAGAGATTATGCGGTTTCACCAAGAAGCGCGAAATCCCTGCCCGACAGAGAGAAAACCGGACATTCGACAGAAAAAAAGCGGTCTTGTCGAAAATTGTCGATAAATATGCGGGAAAAAGCAGGGATATCCGCTTGCGCGGACGCGCTGAATATGTAAAAATAAGATGTAATCCATAAATCGGCATAAGATAGAGAAAGCCGGGGGAAAGCAGTAAATGAAGATCAAACAAGGCAAAATGCGTATTTTACTGGCGTGTGCGGACGAGTCTCTGCTGAAACAGACAAAACGGCTTATGCAGGCGAGCAATGAGCTGGAGCTTGTCGGCTGTACGTCGAACGGCACGAAGGCGTGGGAAATGATTCGACAAAAAACGCCGGATATGGTCGTGCTGGATACCGACCTGCCGTATGCGGACGGCTTTGCCGTTGCGTCATGGATGAGACAGAATAAGATGTGGGATACGAGCATTATCCTGCTCAGCTCGTTCATCGGCGGTCAGACCTATGTAGAGTGCAGTCTGCTGCACATTAACGTGCTGCTGCGTAAGCCAATCTGCGCGGATGCACTGTATGAGCGCATCAAGCTGGCGGTCACCTGTACCAGTCGGGGAGACACGGTGGAGCAGCGGCTGGCCCAGATCCTGCGTGAGCTGGGTATGCGCGAGCACACGATCGGCTATCAGTGTGCATTGCTGACCGTGTGCCTGTATCGGGAGACCAACGGTGCCAGCATCACCAAGATCATTTATCACAGTGTCGCGCAGCAGCTGAACAGCGAAGGCGGTAATGTGGAGCGCAACATGCGCTACGCCGTTCACCGCGCATGGGATAAGTGTGATAAAGCCGTGCTTGCCAGGTATTTCGGTGAAGCGCGTGCACAGGATAAGGAGCCGCCGAGCAACCGCGAATTCTGTGCGGCTCTCGTGGAGTATCTCCGGCAGGAAGCCTGCCGCCTGTAACCGGACAGCCTGTGCTTTTTGCAAATGCGGCAGGTACCGCGTTGCGGATCGCCAGCTCCTCGCGGGATAAGTAGTCGATGAGTGTCAGTCCGTTCTGCACCGCGCGGGCGTGTACGGAAAAAGGCACGGCACCGGCCAGCGTCAGTGTTCCGGCGGGAATGGCATCGAGTACATCGCTGATGGTGTGCTGTGCATTGGCAAGCGGCGCGTTCAGACTGCCGTCCCCCGTCTGCACCGGCATAGGCAGAATGACCGCGCGTGCATCGTCAAGGCATGCCTGCAGGTCACTGACAGCGGTGCAGCCTGCGGCGGGCCGGCGCTCGAGTGCAAACGTGCGCACGGTGTGGCCTGCTTCGTGCAGCAGCTCGGCTAAATACGCCTGACGCACATCGCCGCCGACGACGGCGAGAGTCGTCGATTGATTCATAAGCAAAAACCTCCTTTGCGCCATTCTATGCCGGATGCAAAAGAGGAGTGAAAAGAGAACATCCGCTCTTTGTACAAACAGAGAGCGGATGTTTTTGTATAGATTACTGATTGAGTACCTCGAACAGTGTGTCGCATGCGCCGGTGAGCGACTGCGCAGGACCGTCTGCGGTGATCTCATAGGTGTTTTCGCAGCCGATGAGGCCGACACCCGGAATCGCGATCTTCGGCTCAACGGCAAGCGTCATGCCGGACTCGAGCGGAGCCGAGAAGCCTTTGGCGAGAACCGGTGTTTCGTCCATTGTCAGACCGATGGAGTGGCCGAGGAACTTGCAGCCGTTCATAAAGCCTTCGCGGAACGCAGGATCGACGAGAGAGAGGATCTTCTCGTAAATCTCAGCCGGAACGGCACCGGCGCGCAGGAGAGATGCAGTTTCGTTCTCCAGCGCAATGCACTGCTCGCGTGCCGCGCGGATCACGCCGCTCTGCGGATGCTTGTCCAGCTCGCCGTAGTAGAACGTAATACTCTTATCGGTATGGTAGCCGCGCCAGCCGCACGGAATGTCCAGCAGGACGGTGTCGCCTTCGTGCAGCGTGCGCTCGGACGAGCCGATGGACTTCATTGCGGTCGAGGTGCCGATACAGCCGGAGGGGCTGTCCAGTGCGGTGGGACACAGGCTGTTTTCACTGAAGCTGGCAATACCGAGCACGTCCTCGGCTGCCGGCTGATTGTAGCGCGAGATACCCATGCCGCCGCGGTCCACGATGGCGGTGCAGATCTCGCTGCACAGGCGTGCTTCGCTGACGCCTTCGCGCAGGAACGCCGGAGCAAGTTCCTCGATAACATAGCGGTGCAGTCTGCCGGATTCGCGCATGCAGTCAAGCTCATACGCGCTCTTGACCGAGCGCAGCGCGCTGAGCACGCCGTCCATCGGCTTGGGTGCAAACGGCAGATGCTTGTTCAGCATGGAGAGCTTTTGCAGCGTCATGGTCTTTGCGGCAACGTAGACGGTCTCCGGAATATCCGGATAGACCTCCTTGATGCCGCGGAAGCTGCCCATCGGACGGATGTCTGCAAAGGCGGATTCGTCCTTTGCAACATCAAACGAGCGGCGGACGAACAGCGTAGCCTGATCGGGTGTCACGACAAGTGCGCCATCCTGCATGGTGCCGGTGAAGTAGTACATGTCGAGCGTGTTGTCGAGCAGAAGCATGGACCACGCAGGGTCCTTCTCGGTCATGGCACAGCGCAGACGGTCGAGCCGCGTGTTCAGTTCGGCGGCGGGCACGGGAATATGGGGCATGGATGATCCTCCTGTATGATTAACGGTGGTTTACAAAAATGTTACTTTTAGTGTAGCACATATTTAACCGGAGAGCAACGCAGACGCGTTGACTTTTTATACCTTGTGCGATATGATTATAGTCTATGGAAGGACTGCGTTGTGCAGGGAAGGGAGCGATTATAATGCGCAGAAAAGTAGGCAAGCTGCTTGGCGACCGACGCGTTGTCGGCGGATTCCTGCTGCTGATTCAGCTTGCAATCGTTATGTTCGGCGTAAGCTGGGCAAGTACGGAATATCACTGGCTGACACCGGCACTGACTGTGCTGAGCGTTATCATTGTCATCTGGCTGGTGCGTAAGTACGACAACCCGATGTACAAGATCACATGGATGCTGGTTATTGTGCTGCTGCCGCTGTTCGGCGGCTTGTTTTATCTGTTCTGGGGCAATACGCCGCTCAATCGGGCGCGTACCCAGCATCAGTACGAGCCGAAACCGCCGGACTTCACCGACTATATGCGCACGCCTGCTACAAAGGAGCTGATCGAGCAGCATCCGCGTCATGCAGCACGCGCCCGCTATATCGAGACGCTGGACGGTATGCCGGTGTGGACCAACACGGAGACAAAATATTTCCGTATTGGTGAGGAAATGTTCGACTCCATGTGCAAGGAGCTGCGAAAAGCACAGAAGTTCATCTTTCTGGAGTATTTCATCATCGAAGAAGGCATCATGTGGGATACTATCCTGGACATCCTGCGGGAGAAGGCGGCCGCCGGACTGGATGTGCGCGTGCTGTACGACGACGTTGGTTCGATCTGCACGCTGCCGAAAAACTACGACCGCTATCTGATGAGCCTCGGCATTCATGCGGTGCGTTTTAACCGCTTTATCCCGACGCTGAACACCTATCTCAACTACCGCAACCATCGCAAGATGACGATTATTGACGGCAATGTCGGTTATATGGGCGGTATCAATCTGGCGGATGAGTATATCAACAAAAAGGTACGCTTCGGCTGCTGGAAGGACACCGGCATCATGCTGCAGGGTGAGGGAACAGCCAATATGACCGCCCTGTTCCTGCAGATGTGGGAGTATGTCACCGGCGAGGATATGCCGCCGCTCGAAAACTATCTGCCGACCGCCAAGCTGCCGGCAGACGGCTATGTGCAGCCGTTTGCGGATTCACCGCTCGACGACATTAATATCGGTGAATCCACCTACCTGCAGATCATCCATAACGCGCGAAAGTACGTCTATATCACCACGCCGTATCTTGTACTGGATAACGAGATGATTACGGCGCTGACCATTGCGGCGCAGTCCGGCGTGGACGTGCGTATCCTGACGCCGGGTATCCCGGATAAAAAGCTGGTGTACATGATCACACGTTCGTACTATCAGCAGCTGCACCGAGCGGGTGTGAAGATTTATGAGTACCGACCGGGTTTTCTGCACGCGAAAACCATCGTGTCCGACGATGATACGGCGGTGGTCGGTACAATCAACATGGATTTCCGCTCGTTCTTCCTGCACTTTGAGTGCGCGACCTGCTTCTACAACAGCTCGGTCGTTGCCGCCGTTAAGCAGGACATTATGGAGACCATCAATGTCAGCCGCCGGATTGATGACGAATGGCTGCGCCGTGTGCCGTGGGTTCGGTCGATCATGGCAAGCGTGCTGCGTCTGTTCGCGCCGCTGCTGTAATGAGAGGAGCGTGGTTTGATGGACCGACCAGAGCAGACACTTTCCGCTGTGCTGGATGCGGGAGAGCTGCTGCTGACCTCGGGTGCTGAGGCAGCCCGCGTAGAGGACACCATGCGCCGTCTGGCACGCGCCTACGGTTTTGTACGAGCGGATGTGCTGACCATCACGGCCAGCATGGCAGTAACGGTACGGACGGCAGACGATCAGGTGATCACGCAGACACGCCGCATCCTGCGGCGCGGAACCGATATGCGCTGCATTGAGGCGGTCAACGAGCTGTCGCGCAAGGTATGTGTGAATCCTGTTCCGCCGGAGGAATTGCACGCACGTCTGGAGGCGATACGCACCGCACCGGATAAGCTGCGCTGCCGGCTGCCGCTGGCGTATCTGATCACGTCAGGCTCGTTCGCTGTGTTCTTCGGCGGCACCTGGAGAGACGGCATAGCCGCCATGCTGTGCAGCGTGCTGTTGTATGTCATCGGCGTGCTCGGCGATCGGATTTCGCTGCAGCCGCTCGTGCTGACCATGGTCAGCTCGGCGGCGATGTGCGCGGCAGCGACTCTCACGGTAAAAACCGGTATGGGACAGAATCTGGACTATATCATTATCGGCAACATCATGCTGCTGATTCCGGGCATTCCGTTCGTCAACTCCATGCGCGATATTTTCGTGGGTGACACCATCACCGGACTGCTCAGCGCGTTTGAAGCGGTTTTGAGAGCGCTTGCCATCGCGGCAGGCTGCGCGCTCGTGCTCATGCAGACTGGGGGCGGTGCCGTATGACAGGTGAAATCCTCCTGCAGATTGTCATGGCGATGATCGGTGCGCTCGGCTTCGGACTGCTGTTTCATATTTCCGGCAGCCGCCTGATCACGATCATGCTTGGTGCTGCGGTAAACTGGGGTGTGTATCTGCTGGCGATGCAGTGGTATGATAACCGCGTGACCGCGTTTTTTGTCTCTACGTTGGCAACGGCCGCACTGGCCGAGGTGCTCGCGCGATTGCTCAAAGCGCCTGTCATCACGCTGCTCGTGCCTATGCTGGTGCCGCTGATTCCGGGCGGCGACCTGTATTACACGACGCTTGCGCTCGTGCAGGGCGACACGGCAGGCTTTGCTCGATACGGTACGCTGTTCATCGAGGAGGCGGGCGCGATGGCGTTCGGCGTCATCCTTGTAGCGTGTCTGGTGCAGACTCTCGGCAAGCTGTGGATGCTGCACAGCGAAAGAAAATAAAGAAAGCGTTCTGTAAGAGGCTGTCGCGAAACTACAGTTTCGCCGACAAGCAGGAACGGATCGTGGGCCGTTCCAAAGTCGTCCGAAAGTTCCTATACAGAAACTTTCTCCCTCCAGAAGTATAAAAAACCGAACGCCATCCTTGCGCGGCTTCTTGGCCGCGCTGCGTGGCACATGTCCCCGGATTTTTGGAATTTGCATGGCAAATTCTATTGAAACACGCGCTACCGCGCGATAGGATAAAATTGGTTTACTACAAACTGAGCGTTCTGTAAATCTCATACAGAACGCTTTTGTGCTGCTTACAGCAGGTGAATTGTCAGATATAACGCACAGAGCAGAATCGCGATCCACACAGTGGCGAAAATCACATTGTACACTACCCGCGCAAGCGGCAGACGTGCCTGCCGCAGAGCCTTTCCCAGTACATCCGGGTCACCGAGTGCGCGCAGCACCTGACGCACAGCCTGCTCCTGTGTGAGACTGCCGCGGCAGCGCAGCTCCTCCGCGCGGCTGAGGATGTGGTCGGTCAGCTCCCGCCGAATGCGGGCACGGTAAGGCGGCCACAGAAGATGCCGACACACGCGGTGCAGGTACGGCACAATCAGCTTATTTGGTGACACAGGCGCCACCTCCGATTGGCTTGCGGCAGGTTTTCCACTGTTCCCGGCAGCAGGTGAGCGTTTTCACGCCCTGACGGGTCAGCCGGTAAAAACGGTGCGTGCCGTCCTCGGTCTGTCGTTCACAGGAGCGGACATCGCCGCGTGCCTCAAGTCCGTGCAGCAGGGGATACAGGCGGCTTTCGCGGATGGCAAACGCGCAGTCTGAGCGGCATTCCACCTCATGCAGCAGCTGAAAACCGGTCTTGTCCGCCTCCTCAAGCAGAGAAAGCACAAGCAGAGCTGCGCTGTCGTAAAAGGCAGCGTCTTTTTGTCCTCGCGGCATGGAGATCCCCTCCTTTATATATTCAGTATAACCGTTCGCAAGGGGTGCGTCAAATTATTTTACACAGATTTTACGATTGCAGCGCTTGCGTTTGTATGCGGAATAGGGTATCATTAACAAGTATATCTGTGTGAGTATTCGCTGTTTACCATAGAACACTTGTCAGGAGGAAAAAATCGTGTTTTCATCGTTATTCAACTGGCTGATGGGCGCAGGCCGTGAACTGGCGGTTGTGCTCATCTCCATGGTTCCGCTGGTAGAATTGCGCGGTGCGGTCCCGCTGGGCGCGGTCGCAGGCGTGCCGGCGATCGAGCTGATCCCGCTGGCTGTGATCGGCAATATGATCCCGATCCCGTTTTTACTGTTCTTCGGCGAAAAGCTGCTGGACTGGGTGTGCTCGCTCGGCCCGCTTTCCGGCTTTGCCACCAAGTACCGTGAAAAGCTGATCGGAAAGACCGGTCAGGTCACCCGGTATGAACGGCTGGGTCTGTTCCTTTTTGTGGCGATCCCGCTGCCGGGCACCGGAGCATGGTCGGGTGCATTGATCGCAACGCTGCTCAAAATGCCGAAAACCAAGGCGCTGACTTCAATTCTGTGCGGCGTAATTGTTGCAGGCTTCATTATGCTGCTCGGTTCTCAGGGTGTAATTGGCGTTGCACATTTGTTTTAACAGATAACAGCCATTCCCGCGGGAATGGCTGTTATCTTTTGCAGCAGTGAAAGAAAAATACCCTTTTCGGAAAATTCCTCTTGCCAACCGGTGCGATTTACGATATAATAACTATGTTATGCCGGTGTGATGGAATTGGTAGACGTAGTGGACTCAAAATCCACCGCTGGCGACAGCGTACCGGTTCGAGTCCGGTCACCGGCACCATCAAGCGCCTCGGTTCCTCGGAATACGGGGCGCTCACAATACTATCCGGGTGTAGCGCAGTTGGTAGCGCGCCTGCTTTGGGAGCAGGATGCCGCAGGTTCGAATCCTGTCACTCGGACCAGATGAAACACCGCTTAAACGTCGTTTTGAGCGGTGTTTTTTGTGTTTGCAGAACAGAATGAATTTTCGGGAGGAACAACATGAAACTGACCCATTTGGATGAAAACGGTGCAGCGCACATGGTCAACATCGGCGCAAAGCCGGTCACGCAGCGCGAAGCTGTGGCGCAGTCCGTGCTGACCATGCAGCCGGAGACGCTGCGCATGATCCTTGACGGCACAGCGCCCAAGGGCGATGTGTTCGCGTGCGCGCGCATCGCGGGCATTATGGCGGCCAAGCGGACGGCAGAGTTGATCCCGATGTGTCATCCAATCCCGATCGAGAGCGTGGACATCGCCATTGAGGCTGTCTCGGAGACGCAGGTGCGCGTTGTCAGCACGCTGCGCTGCTCGCACAAGACCGGCATTGAGATGGAAGCACTCACGGCGGCCTCTGTGGCCGCGCTGACCATCTACGACATGTGCAAGGCGGTGGACCGCGGTATGCGTATTGATGAGACGCTGCTGCTGCACAAGACCGGCGGCAAGAGCGGCGATTATCACGCGGAAGGAGCGGCGGCACGATGACTTTGCTGGAACAGCTGCAGGCTGCCGCAGAAAATGCGCGCAAGGGACTTCCGGCGGCGCTGACCATCGACGCGGACGGCGTACAGTATACGCGTAATTTCATGCCGCAGGAACGCCTGATTCTGCTCGGCGGCGGCACGATCGCGCAGCCGCTTTGCCGCTATGCGGCCGATCTCGGTTTTGAACTGGTCGTAGCGGACGACCGGCCGTCCTTTGCCAACCATCCGCGCTTTCTGGAAGCAAAGCAGATTATATGTGATCTGTTTCCGGCGGCAATCGAGAAAATCGGCATCCGAGAGAGCGATTACGTTGCCGTTATCACGCGCGGGCATCGTTATGACGCGGACTGCCTGCGGGAGCTTCTGCGCGGCATCATGCCGCGCTATCTCGGTATGATCGGGTCGAAAAGACGCACGGTCGGTCTGCTGAACATGCTTGAGGAAGAAGGCTTCTCTCGGGCAGATCTCGACCGCATTCATACGCCCATCGGTCTGGACATTGGTGCGCTGACCGTCAAGGAGATCGCGATTTCTATCGTGGCAGAGCTGATCGCGGAACGCCGCCGCACGACCGACCGCCGTTCCAAGAGCAGCATTCTCACCGCAGAGGATATCGACCTGCCGCTGCTGGAAACCGCTGCACGCGGTGATATTCCCAAAACGCTCATGCTCGTGTACGAGACCAGCGGTTCCACGCCGGTAAAATCCGGCTCGTACATGGTGGTCGATGCCAATACGGCTACTGCGGGCACCATCGGCGGCGGCTGCAGTGAGAGCGCCGTTATGCGGCAGGCGTATTACTTGATCGGCACCGGCGAGCACAAGTGCGTCACCATCGACATGAGCAACGACATTGCTGCGCAGAAAGGTATGGTTTGCGGCGGGCAGATGAAGGTGCTGCTGGCAGATTTGGGTACGAAAAAATCGACATAAAGTGAAAAAAGTTGTCGAAAAATACTGGGATAAAATGTCATGTTCTCTCTGGCATTCATAGATCTAAAATGGTATAATAAGGATAAAAAGTAAAGCAGGGGAAGCCATGAGACTCAAAAGACGGATTTTCGGTGTATTTGCAGCAGCACTGGCGTGTGTGCTGCTGTGCGGATGTACGGCTGCCGAGGGTATGCAGGAGCACCGGACGGAAACACCGATAACGATCAAGGTGGGCAGCGACAACTATCCGCCGTTTAATTATACCGATGAAAACGGCAATCCGGCAGGCGTGGATGTGGATTTGGCTAAGGAATCCTTCGGACGGCTGGGGTATGCAGTATCCTTCGTCGGCATTGACTGGGAAGAAAAAAAGAAACTGGTTGAACATGGTGATATTGACTGTATCTGGGGATGTTTTTCCATTGATGGGCGCGAGAACGAATACAACTGGACCGAACCGTATATGATCAGCCGCCAGGTGGTTGCGGTCAACCGCAGCAGCGATATTTACCGGCTGAGCGATCTGGAGGGCAGGACCATTGCCGTGCAGTCCACCACCAAGCCGGAGAGCATTTTCCTCGAGCGAACGGACAGCCGCATTCCGCTTGTGCGTGAAGTATACAGTCTGGAGGATCGCGAACTGCTCTACACCTCTCTCGGCAAGGGCTATGTGGATGCGATCGCGGCGCACGAAACCGCTATTCGGCAGTACATGAAGGATTATGATGCGGATTACCGTATTCTGGACGAAAGCATTCTCACGACAGGAATCGGTGTGGCGTTTGCAAAAAACGATACGCGCGGACTGAGCGAACAGCTTTCCCGGGTTTTCGAGGAAATGCGTGCAGACGGTACGACTCGAACGATCATAGGCAGGTATCTGTCCGATCCGGACAAATATTTGGAGGTGGACTGTGCTGCAGATTAAAAAGGGCAAAGTCACACGCCGGTACGAACGGATTGCGGCTGCAATCGGCGCCGTGCTGGTTATCGTGGTCGGCTTTAACACGATGCGTGCGGAGAGCGCGCAGACACGGGAACAGCTCGGCAATACGATAGATTATGTGAAGGAGCAGTGCACGACCTATACACGCTACAATGCTGCAGCTGTTACAAAAAGCCTGATGCGTATCATGGACAACGCACAGCAGGTAAACCGCAATATCGGCTATGAAGGCTCGGCTGTAGATGAAGAACGGCTTCGGTTCTATGCGCAGGAACAGCGGCTGACCGGCATTATTCTGCTGGACACAGATGGAAGCGTGCAGTGCGAGTATAACGGTGATCTGCTGAATTTTCTGACACTGCAGGAGTATATAGAGCGGGACACAGTGCTCAATGTGGTCAGATATCCGCAGAAGACCTATGCTTCGCGGATTGACCTGCCGGACGGCTCCTATGTGGATATCTCGGCGTATGGCCGTACAGATGTGCCCGGTGTGATCGTTGCATACTATCACACCACTGCGGAGTATGCACGCAATTATACGCTGACCATACAGGGCTCGCTTGCGGGCTATAATACCAGGGACGACGGTGTGATTGTGGTGGCAAACGGCGACCGCATTATCGCGTCCAACGATGAAGAGCTGGCTGATACCAAGGTGGAAGACAGCCGTATTCTGCAGCAGATCAAGGCGAATCTTTCGTCCGCCGCGGTCGGGCATTTCAAGTGCGATGGCAGCACCTATTTCGGCGGTCTGGACCGCAGCCGCGACTACTATATCTACGCCTATGTATCCGACCGCATGGTAGCGACTGATATGGTCAAAAATATGATGGCGGCGCTGATCATCTATCTGGTCATGCTGACCGCGATTCAGATGTTCCGCAGACGTTCCGCGCGGGAATATCTGGCCGAGCGGGATCGGCGCGAGCGGGAATTCCGTGAGCAGCTGATGGAATCCGCTGAAAAGGCCGAGCAGGCCAACCGCGCTAAGACCGAGTTCCTACAGCGCATGAGCCACGATATCCGCACGCCGATCAACGGCATTCGCGGTATGATTGAGATTGCGAATTACTACAAGGACGATCCGGACAAGCAGACCGAGTGCCGGAAGAAAATATGGGATGCCTCCGGTCTGCTGCTCGAGCTGGTAAACGAGGTGCTGGACATGGGCAAACTCGAATCCGGCGAGATCATGCTGGAGGAACGCGAGTTTGACCTCAAGGAACTGCTGGACAGCGTTGGCATAGTGGTGGATAAGCAGGCGCGGGAGCGGGGCATTACGATAATAACGGATGGCTATCCGGTTGAGCACCGCTGCCTGCTCGGCAGTCCGCTGCACCTGCGGCGGCTGCTGATGAATATCATCAGCAATGCGGTCAAGTACAACCGCGTGGGCGGCGAAATCAGGCTGGGATGCTGCGAAAAGCCGAGTGCGGATCCGGAGACTGCACAGATTGAATTCACCTGTGCGGATACCGGTATCGGCATGAGCGAGGAGTTTCAGAAGCATGTATTTGAGCCGTTTGCACAGGAGCGGGATACGGCTCGATCGGAATACGGCGGTACCGGTCTGGGTATGCCGATTGCGAAAAGTCTGGCGGAGAAAATGGGCGGCACGCTGTCCTTTGTCAGCAGGCAAGGCGTAGGCACGACGTTTACGCTGTCGCTGCCGTTCCGCATCTGCCATGCACCGGAGAAGCGGAACAAGCCGAAACGCCTGCTGCAGACCAGCTCTATTGCCGGACTGCATGTGCTGGTTGCAGAAGATAACAGGATGAATATGGAGATCGCTGAGTTTGTACTCAATGTGGAAGAAGCCTTCATCATCAAGGCAGTGAATGGCGAGGAGGCGGTACGCATTTTTGCCGATTCCCGGCCGGGAGAAATTGATGCGATTTTAATGGATGTGATGATGCCGGTGATGGACGGTCTGGAAGCGACGCGGCGTATTCGTGCGATGAAGCGTCCGGATGCGAGAACCATTCCAATCATCGCCATGACAGCAAACGCTTTCGCAGAGGACCGTCAGCGTGCCTTTGCTGCGGGCATGGATATGCATATTGCAAAGCCGCTGGAAGGCTCGGAGATGGTGGAAACGCTGGAGCGGTTTGTCAAATCCTCGCGGAAATAGGAGTAGAAGCGCAGAAAGAATACGATATAAAGGAAAGTCAGCCCAAAACGGCTGACTTTTCCTGTATAGTGCAGTTCTGCTGCCGCATAATACACACAGCAGAAATATTTGGTAGGACTCACATCAGCCGTTCCTTCGCAAGCAGGTGGGCGTAATGCTGTTTGGCGCGGCTCAAGCGCGCACGGCTGGCCTCGTGGCTGATATGCAGATACTCGGCAATGTCCACACAGTTCAGATTCAACTGATACCGCAGATATAGAATCTCCTTATCCGTGCGGGATAATTCATTCGGCAGCAGGTCGAGCATAGAAAGGGACGCCGGTTCGCAGCCAAGAGTCTGAACGCTGTCCAGCGGCACCTGCACATACCGGCTCTGCCGTTTGTACTCATCAAGCGCGAGATTGGTCAGCACGGTGTGCAGCCAGCCGGGCAGATTCGGGTGCTGGCGCACCCGGTCAAAATGCGTCAGCAGGATGGTAAACGCCTCGTTCGTCAGCTCCTCTGCTGTAAACGGGTTGTGTGCAATGCGGATGGCCGCATACAGCAGCCGCTTGTAATTCCTGTCGTATAATTGAGAAAACAGCTCCTTGTCCTGTGCCGTCATAGATCGTTCACCTGATTCCTATCGGGTTATGTTATGCACGATACCCGTTTTCAAGGGGAAAATCAATAGCGCGTTCCTGATTGGTCACTTTGCGTTCCCGCTCTGCAGCCGGACGTCCATCAATCTGCGGTATAATAGAAGCGGGGCAGCAGGAGACAGAACGCTTTGTGAAATATTGTCTGCTGTGCTGCTTTATGGTATAGTTAGTTCAGAACACAATAGGGAGGAGCACTCATTCGCATTATACTGTGCGATGACGATACCGCATTTACGCAGGTCTTTGAAAAACGCCTGCTGACTGTTTTCAAAAAATACGGAATCACACCGGAGATCGTGTCCGCGCACACGGGCGTGGAAGCCTTGCGCGAGATTACATGCAGGCCGACGGATGTGCTGTTTTTAGACATTGATATGCCTGAAAAAGACGGCTTTTCGGTCGCGGAAGAGCTGTCAGCCATGCCGTCGAAGCCTCTTATCATTTTCCTGTCCGGCATGGAAGATCTGGTGTATCAGTCGTTTGCGTTTCAGCCGTTCTGGTTTCTCCGCAAAACGCATCTGGAGGAGCTGCCGCAGGTAACCGAGAAAATGCTGCAGCTTCTCAACAGCCGTCAGATTCACTACACGGTTACGATGAACGGCAGCAGCACCCGCATTCCAATCACGGAGATTGCGTATTTTGAGAGCCAGGGACATTATATCGTTGTACATTACAACGAGAAATCCCTGCGGTTCAAGGCACGCATGAGCGATATCGAAACGGCACTCAGCAAATACTTTTTCGTGCGCTGCCACGTTGGCTATCTGCTGAACTGCCGGTTTGTTCAAATCTGCAGCCGGACAAGCGTCACCTTGACGGACGGGACGGTCCTGCCGGTCAGCCGCGCCAAAGCTGAGGAAACACAGACCGCCTTCATGGCGTATATGAGGAGTCTGCGCCCATGAATTTCTGGTTTGAAATGGCAGTCAATGCCGTGGACGTAACGCTGATTCTCAGTTTTCTGGTGCAGTATTTCGGATATAAGACGGAAACCTCAGCGAAATACTGGGGAACCGCATTGATATGGATTCTTTCGTTTTGCATTATAGCGTTTTTCTCATGGACGCACTTGTATGAAAATTATGCAAGTTCATTGCAGATTCTGGTCAATATTGTATTTTGTGTTGCCCTGTTAAGAGGAAATAATCTTTTTCAGAAAATATTCGTGTCCGCGTTCACTATGGGACTGATAGCCATTACGGCAACGCTTACCACACTGCTGGTGGCCAAACTGTCCGGCAATCAGGTTGCATTTCTGCTGAGCCATTTCAGTGGGATTCGTGTTACGTCCATCTGCCTGACCAAGCTGTTGTTTTTTGTTATTACGCGGATTATTTTGCGTATCAAGGAAAGCGGAAAGCTAAAAGGGAGGGACGTTATCGCACTGGTAATCGTACCAACGTTGTCGGATTTGGCTATTACATTGATGATGTATGCGGCGATACAGGAACCGAGCATTCAGACGATTGTTCTGTATGCCGTAGGTATTGTATTGATACTGAATATTGTCGTCTATTTTTTGTTTATCCGTTTGGGCAAAGCGGGAAAAATCCAAACCGAAATGGCGCTGCTCGCGCTGCAGAACGAATGCCTGCAGGAAAACGCCAAGGACATTGAGAACATGTATGACACGGTTCGTGCGCTGCGGCATGACCTCAAAAATCATCTGCTCTGCATTTTATCCATGGCGGAAGAACGGGATGTCGAGGGTATCAAGCAGTACACAGGGCAGCTTCTGCAGCAGCAGAATACTGTCAATAAGCTGATCATGTTTTCGGGCAGCAAGGTGCTGGATGCAATCATCAACAGCAAAAGCGCAGCCGCGGAACGGGCAGGCGTTCGGCTGAGTGCTATTATCACAACCCCGCTGGCGGGTATTTCGCCGGAGGATATTACCATCATCCTCGGCAATGCGCTGGACAACGCGATTCGTGCCGCAAAAGACAGTCAGCGCAAGGTGGTGGATATTCATATTCAGCCGCAGGGAGCATACAGCTCGATTGTGATTGCCAATGATATCGCACATTCGGAGCTGTCGGACAATCCGGCACTGCGTACCACGAAAAATATCCGGTATCGCCACGGCTTCGGCATTCAGAATATGCGGCAGGCGGTGGAACGTAATCAGGGACTGATTCGGTTTTACGAGCAGAACGACCGGTTCATCTGCGATATTTTGCTCCTTAACGTGCAAAGCAGGAACGAATAACGACTAAGCAGGAATAGTCGGTTGCAATTTCGGTGAAAAGCAGTTATCTTACAGATAGACCATGACAAATGCAATGTGCATGGGTTATCTGCTGAGATAACTGCTTTTTTGAGGTGAGTCCGATGGTATGTTGAAATGAAAACCGGTAAGGGATGGATAGTGATTAGAGAGCAAACAGGGAGGGTTAAATGATGAACAGATTTCGAAAAATACTGAGCGCCGCGCTGGCAGGCTGCATGGCGGTCTCTGCGCTGATGATGAGCGCCGGTGCGGCGAATACTGGCACAGAAGCCGCACGCGAGAAGGCCATTTACGGCAGTCAGGCGTGGACAGTGAACGGTGCGGCAGCCATTCAGCACAGCGACGGCACAGTAGAGCCAGTACCGGAGTTCTCGGCGCTGTATCCCAGGTGGACAGTGCCGAAGCAAGCGGCTTCGGTATCGAGTACGGCACTGGCTGAGGTGGCTGATGTCGGTTCGCATTCGATCAGCGGCTATTACCGGAATGTGTATTTGACGCAAGATGTGAAGTACAAGCCGTTTTACAGTTTTCTGGGAAACGGTGAGACGGTCAGTGCGTTTGCGGTGACGATACCGGGCAGCAAATACAATCTGGGCATTTACAACGAGACAGCGCAGCAGGACGCAGGCTGGATGCCGAATCTCTCTAAGGGCGATCGCGTGCTGCTGCAGACCGCAAATGGTGTATACTGCTCAATTCGCGCAAGCGTACCGATGAATATGCCGATTGGGTATTCGCGCATGAAGGTAGCGGAGACAGGGGAAATTGAAAATGTGGGAAAGAGCTGAAACTTTCGGGTTTCAGCTCTTTTGGTGATGCGGAAATTGTGCTTTTGCTGCCGATCGGTAGCATATGTTCTGAAACGATATCCGGTCATCCTAAAACTCGTTAAAAAGGTGCTGAACCTGCACTAAAATCAGCACTAAAATGAAGCGCTGCGATTTTGGTAGACACTCGTGGTAGACACCGGTTTTTCACAAATTACATCACAAAACTAAACACCGTAAAAAGCATAGAAAAAGAGCTTCAAACGTAAGTTTGAAGCTCTTTAACTTGGTGCGGATGGGGGGACTTGAACCCCCACGTCCTTGCGAACACTAGCACCTGAAGCTTATATGGTTGTTTTGAAATCTGTCAACCATGGTGCGTGGTTTTGATGTGTAAAAGTGATGGTTTATCTGCACTTTGTACACAATTTGAGGTACAGTGTGGAAAATTATTCGAAACATTGCGGACGGAAAATCTTCGATTTCTTTCAATCCGTTACACCTTGGTGTCGTCAATTTGTCGTCAGGAAGATTCGGCGGTTTTGCCCTGTTTTTCGTCTGTCGGATTGATCGAAGTCAGCACGTTGCGCAGCGTGTCGATTTCGTTGTGAACGTAGATTTCAGCAGTGACGTTGATGTCCTTGTGGCCGAGTAATTTTTGGATGGTGTAGATGTCTGCACCATGCCGCCGGAGATAAGTACCATAGGTGTGCCGCAGTTCGTGTGCTGTCACAACCGGCACTTCGTTATGCTCATTGTGCAGCTTTCGCATAAGGCGTTTGAGCTTCTGCGACCATGTGTTCGGGCAATACGGTTTGCCGTCCTCGTTCGGAAACAGATACAGAGATTCTTTCGGCAGTGAGCGGATCAGTTGGACAGCCTCCTCGCTTAGTGGCAGGGTGCGGTAGCTTTTCCACTTGGGCGGATTGGCAACGACCGTCCCGTTCCGCACGATCATAGAGCGCTGCACGCGGAGTGTCTTTTCGTTCAAATCAATATCCGACCACATAAGACCAATCAGTTCGCCGCGGCGCAGGCCGGTTTCCAGCAGGAGCACGACCTCGGGCATACGATCTGCGGTATATGCCTTGACCGTTTCCATCTGCTCATCGCTGAGAACGTGCTTGATGTGCTTCTGAGCGGTGCTGCGGTAGGTGCAGTGCTTGGCAGGGTTCTTATAGCAGAGGTCGTTCTCAATCGCACATTCAAAGATTGCATTGAGGATTGACCGCATTTTCTT
>OLQN01001009.1_pt1 | contig 22383 bp, 22 predicted proteins | sample 1673181 | NCBI WGS metagenome assembly OLQN01 (sample SAMEA3136763, study PRJEB25190) | human gut metagenome | biome: human gut; feature: human-associated habitat; material: faeces | place: Austria | collected 2013
AAATTGAGATAATAACAAAGATGATATTTGAACTTTGTTATATAGAAGCAATAATTGCCATTAGCATGGCGGCCGTCGTGTTATCCTTGCTCATGTCATTTTAATTATTTATCTTTGCAGAAGATAGGCTGCACCTCGGCAAAACACTCAAACAAGTTTGGTGTCCTGCTCTCGGTTTGCACTATCTTTGCAGAAGATAGGCTGCACCTCGGCAAAAAGTTCAAGCGAGCTTGACTTTCTGCTCTCGGTTTGCACTATCTTTGCACAAGATAGGCTGCACCTCGGCAAAACACTCAAACAAGTTTGGTGTTCTGCTCTCGGTTTGCACTATACCGGCCCCGTAGCTTAGCTGAATAGAGCGTCAGATTCCGGTTCTGAAGGTCCAGGGTTTGAATCCCTGCGGGGTCACTACACGCCTTTTGTGCGTTACAAGATAATGAGGAGGATCCGTCAAAATGCGATGGACCCTCCTCATTCTTTTTGTCTTGGACACCAGTTTACCAAAAACACACGCAAAGCCTCTACATTGGCATTGGGCTGACAGTCGGTCACGGCAGAGTCTACCGCATGAATAACGCCTGCCGCACCGCCCACGGCAGTGGTTATCATCTCCTTGTAGGCAGCAACGTTAGGCCCCATGGCACCACCCAGTTGGTGTCGAATGCCTCTTTCACATATTTCTGTTCAAGCCTTGCCTCGTTCATGTGGGCCAAGCAAAGGTAAATGGTCTGTCTTTTATTGCGTGGTTGTAATATTTCTTGTGATGGATTATACGTTATAAATCGCACTACTTTTTGTGCAGTTTTTGTTGAATACTGCACTATTTTTTGTGCAATTATGGTCAAATTGTGCTTATTGGGGGTATATTGCACAAATAATAGTGCAGTTTCTTGTAAATATTGCACTATTATTTGTGCAGTTATATGTACACTAGTGTTGTCAGTTCTTATGTAATTTGTAGTGATAACATAATGGAACGAACAATTAATGAGTTCTCTTCATCAGGCGTCAGCCCTTATGTATCTTACAGGCAGGGCGGGCAGCCCTGCCTCAGCTTATGTAAAAAACCACGGTACTAACCTTATGTTACTTATGTAGCTTATGTTCTTATGTATCCCGCGGTAAGCGGTACAAGGGCGAACAGCCCTTGAGCCTCATAAACAAGAAAGCAATAGCAAAAAACGCTACGGCGTAGCCCTTATGTTCTTGAGGGCACATGGACGCAAGTCCATGCCCGTAAGTCTTGAAGCACTTATGTTCTTATGTCCTTATGTCCTTATGTTTTCGCGTTAGCGACAAATCTCAAAACTCATGGGACGCGTCGCCCCCATTAGTGCTTGCGTTTTGTGCTTGCGTTTTGTGGTAGCGAGACCTTTACCATACTACAAAAACTTTACATACAGAGTATCTTACATCTTACACTAGCACGTTACAACTCATTGGTTATCAACACTTTACTCAGTGTAAGATGCTGCCAATTTTACCTACACACAACCTACACAACCTACACGCTGCCACACGGCACAAGCATGGGAGAAAGACATCACGGCATAGGGGAACAGAAAAGTCTGTTGCTCCGACAGATTTCTCTACGTCCCCGTGGCGTAACCCCCACCGCATACGTCCAAACCGACTGCACGGCAGCGGGGTGGGGTGTGTAAGATGTATGCAAGGGTGTGTAAGATACTTTGAAATTATCTTACACTCTTGAAACCTCTGTATATCAGCTTGTTACGCACAAAAAGTGTAAGATGGCAGTAAAAACGCACGCACTCTTTTACATGAGGAATGACGGGGAGGGGGCAAATATTTGTGTACAAATTGTACACTTTTTTTGTGGGCTGCAATGCCTTGGTGTTATCTTTGCAGCACTTTTGTACAAAACCAAATTGTATTGACCACCATGAAACGAATGTTTAACAAAATGCTGCGCTATGCCGATGCCATTGTAAAACGTGGCGTTGACAAACTGATAGACGCCATCGCGCGTAGCGCGGAACCACAAACTAAAAACACTGAAACACCCCAGCAAAAAAGCATGGGCAACGACACTGACTGTGCCCCGCAAACAACTGACAGCACTACGAACTGCGGTCTGACGGCACAAGCCATCACGCTTATGGACGAACTGTGCAACATGCGCTATAATGTGCCTGATTGCACGCCCGAAGTGCAACGGCGCGACCAGACGGACAAAGGGTGTGTGCCCGTGAGCAAGCAGGGTGCCCAACCCTGCTTCAGCTTATGTGAAAAACCACGGCGCCAGCCTTATGTTACTTATGCAGCTTATGTGCTTATGTCTACCGCGGTAAGCGGCATAAGGGCGAACAGCCCTTGAAAGAGCAAAACAAGGTTTGCTTTTTTGCTTGCGCCACCCTGCATCACCCTGCATCACCCATTTTTATTACGTAACTCCTTGATTTTCAATATGCGCTATTCAATGGCACAAAAAAGTGATGAAGTCAGGAAAAACAATGAGGGAGGGTGCATCAGCTTGATGCGCCCTCCCTCATTGTGGATACTTTGAATAGTTGTGTTGTGCTTTATGCCATAGCCTCCTTAATGCAGTCTACAATGTAGTGCACATCATCGTCGGTGACCCAGGGGCCGGCGGGCAGGCAGAAGCCTACCTTGAATATGGCCTCCTCAATGCCGTTGGTGTAAACCTCAGCATCGGCATAGACGGGCTGCTTGTGCATGGGTTTCCACACAGGGCGGCACTCCACTTTTTTCTGCATTTGTCGTGCATATAACGTTGCTTGTTACATGATGTAGGGTGTAGATATAAAAAGCTATTGCCGTTCGATAAAACTAAATATCCATTTCTTTCATTACGTGTTCCACTTCTTCTAACGGTACGTGTAGCATGCGTGATACATAGAGAGAAGTTATGACCTCCATCGAGCCAGACTGTCGCTCCATACCTATGAGATACTCAATATTCTTTTTTAGGTCGCCAATACTGTTCGAAAACGTTGTCGACGCAGGTGAAATTGTTCCTGTGGTATTATGGTCATCAAACATTTCACTGCCATCGGCACCATATCTGCCGTCTTTCGCCTCATAAATGACAGAGGGTTCCATTACTTCAACCTTATGCCATGCGCCCTGTGGTACAATGCAACCGTAATTGCCTGTTGCGGGATTGAGCAAAAGCGTTTCAATTCATTACCGTCATTATCATATATTACCTCAACTATCCTACCGTGTAGAAGTAACACATTTTCTGTGCTGGCTGGGTGTCTGTGTATTGGTACGATTGTACCAGGCAGCATCGCATTAAGCATGCGCTGACTTGTGTCAGACGTAGATGTGCGTAGATCAAAATTTTGGCGCAAGCGCGGATTTGCTGCAGCCTGTTCGAGTAACTTGTTGATAAAGTCTTTGTCTATTGTATCCATATTCTTTACATTAACAAAAACACGGATTATGCGAAAGCGTTCACGAGGTGTGTGCATAGTTCGCAAAATCCGTGTCTCAATTCTTACAAAGGTCTTGTGTTATTTGTTCAAAGCAGCTAAATATTCTTCATGCAAATGGTAGTACTTTCTCATAAACAGCACATAAGCCAAAGTCAGCACAGCCAAGGCACCGCCCAAATATGCCCAATGAGAGCTTGACGTGTCGGGGCAAAGGAATATGAAGCCTAATGATACACTTAACTGCATGGCCATGTATAGTAAAGAAACCTTTACATGACCTATATTCAATTCGTTTGCCATAATCTGGAAGGCATGCTTGCGGTGCGCTTGTCCTAAATTTTCATGCAGCATGATGCGGTGTACAATGGTCAGGCAGCCGTCAACGCCATATACAAGCAAAAATATGAGCCAGGTAATGTCGCCCGTTTTTATTATTACATTGCCTAACAGAAATAGCATAATAAAGGCTATGCCTATCGATCCCACATCGCCTGCAAAGCACTTTGCCTTTCCCTTGGGACGGAAATTGAATATGCAGAACACGATAGAGGCAAGTATTGTAGAAGTTATCAAACTTTGTTCGACAAAGTGCATTTTTTCGTTGACCAGGGCCAATGGTGCCAGTACGGCCAATGAGTACCCGGCTGTGATGCCATTGATGCCGTCCATAAAGTTGATGATGTTGGTGGCTCCTACATACACAATGAGTGCAACAAGCACTATCCACCACATGGTCCAGTGCAACATATCCAGTTGGTAGAAAGCCATGGCTGCCGCAGCAAATTGTGCCAATAATCTTGTAATATCAGGCAGGGAATGTATGTCGTCTACAAAACTAATGCCTGCTACAAGCGTCAGCCCTGCTAAGAACCATGGGTATTGAAATCCATAGAAGGCACTCCACACCCATGCGCCAATCATAAAGATGATGCCACCACCGCGCAGCACTACCGATGCGTGTGACGATCGTTCATTGGGCTTGTCTATGATATTGAATCTGCTGGCTATGCGGAAGTAGACAAGCTCAGCAATGAGCAAAAGAATGAATAGGAATATATATATAAGCATATTTAAGATTAGAAGGATTTTTCTATTTACAGGTGGTTCCACACTATTTTTCTATAAAACCAATGTCCAATTTTCCAGAAAGGAGCCCAAATAACTTCTGACGGGTTAAAACGGACCATTTTGTATAGACGTAGAGTGTTATACGAAAAGAGGCGTAAATCACTGCCATTATGTGCTCTTTTAGTGCGTTGATCAAACTGGCCAAAGTTGCCAGCATGCATAATTTCATTGAGTAGGAATATGCCAGTTTCTTTGTTTGGTGAACAAAGAAGAAATTCATTTTTCAGTCCGAAAACTTGTTGCTCAACATACATTACAGCTGCAGCAAACTGCTCCAAACCTAAATATTTCAAAGTCTCCATTATTTGCGATTTAACACGGTTAGATAATTGCGAGCAATTATTATCCGCTGAGGCTGTGCGGAGTAACATGTAATAGTCCATCAATTGCCTCAAACCTATGCCTTCGTGGAATACATGTCGGTAAATATGCATAAGTAGATATACCAAATTGAATTCTGTTGTAGGGTGGTAAAACTGCGTTGAACTATCGTAATTTTGAAATTGAATATTCGCTTGTTCGTTAAACCATTTCTTGTATTTTTTCCAACGAAAAGGTGAAAAGGTATAGCTTGGGTAATGGTGTATTTCTGTTTCAACATCATCAAATATTTTAGCATCTGTATGATGTATGACTGTTGCGCCCACGTTCCAGTTCATTTGCCTCATAAAAGCAATAACAGCCTTTCGCTGACCTTTAACCCACAAATCAATGTCACCACTTTGGCGTAGACTCATGTGTTCTTTATTCAATATGCTTTCACATTTAATTACGTTGTTGTATAATATAGCAACGCCTTGTCCTTTAAGTACACATGATTGAAAGCCTCCGTTTGCAAATAGCCTCGTGATTTCTTGTGCTCGCAAATTAAGTTTCTCATTATGCTTTTGAATATTTGCAGCTACTGCGAGCCATTGCATTTTTAGCTTGCTTGGCAGATATTTAACTTGTATAGGATTGTTCTTATACAAAAGTTGAACTCCTTGAAAACAAATGCCTATAATGGCTTGTCTCTTTGCAATGGTGTATAGTTCGTTCCATTGTGTAGCAGATGGGGCAGATGATAGTTTGGGGAGTGTTCCAATACTAACTTGTATAAGTTCAAAGAATAGATTCATCTGTTCTTATTGTTTGAAGGAGAATATTCCGACTGAGATGTTCTTATTTTATTGGTTGGTTATAGCCTAATCCATAGAACATTTCTTAGTGTGATCTGTCTGTTTTATAAAGCTCATAATAGTATGTCTAAGTCCTTCACGAGCATCAATCGGAAAACGTTTTATACCAAGTGCTTTCTTTATTTTATCGTTAGAACTGACATAATTTTCTGTTAGTTTTTGCAGACGCAAGGGATTTAGCGGAAGATGCAGCCAACCTCCAATCTTTGCTACGCCCATCATTAGTTTTTGAGGTATTCGCCAGATTCTCGCTTTTTTCCCGAGTGTAGAACAAATGAGCTCAATCAATTCATTGGTAGAAAGGGGCTCGTCATCGCCAATGTTATAAATACCAGAGTGTACATTATCATTAGTTAGTACTTCGTTTACGGCGTAGCATACATTTCCTATAGAAGTGAATGTTCTGTGATTTTCGAATGCTCCTAAGGGCCAAGGGATTCCTTTCTTTACAACGCTGTATAACAAATTTAGATTTCCTTTGTTGCCTGGTCCATGAATCATGCAGGGACGAAAAATATAAACTTCTTTCCCGTTTTGTGGCTTGTCTGTTCCAGGTTCTGTGCTGCTCATTGATTTGCGCGAAACACCTTGTTTCTCCAACGCATCAAGAATGTAATTCTCAGCTTTTATTTTGCTTTCTCCATAGGGGCCTTTTGGGGTTGGTAGCACGTCCTCTTTGAGTACATTAGGCACACACTCTGCTGCAGCCTTTGCAGTAGAAAAAAAGATAAATTTGTGGGCTGTATCTGATGCTAAGTACCAGTCAAATATCTTTTGTGTAAGTCCCGTGTTTACTTCAAAGTAAACTTTCGCTGCACTTCGATTTCGTGTATCATGTGCTTTGCCTGCAAGGTGTATTATTGCGTCTATGTTTTGTGTTATCTTCCCTTCATATAAATCTTTCCAAAGGTATGTGTGCTTAACTCCTTTTGTTGAAGGTTGAATGATATCAAGACCATAAATGGTATGTTCAACTGCCAGTTTTTTTAATAAGTTGGTACCAACGAAACCATGTATGCCAGTAATTAGAATGTTCATGTTGCTATTTAATTTTTGTGCAGAATTTCAAATATAAGTCGCAGATGTGTGGCCATGTATAGTTTTGCCTGATGATGTCCTTTGCTGTTTCTTCTTGCCATTTTAGTGAATCATAATCAGTTTCTATAGTAAGCATATTCTTAATTAAGTCGTCCACGTCGTGTACTCGACTCCATAATCCGACATGATATTTACTAAGGACTTCTTTTATAGCGGGTATTTGAGTTACTATGGGAATTTTTCCATATGATAATCCTTCGAGAAGAGCAATAGGCAAACCTTCAGAAGATGAGACAAGGCAGTAAGCAAAGCAGTGTTTTAACAATGCAGCTTTTGTATCTCCTTGAACGCTTCCAATAAAAATTATGTCTTTACAACTATTTGCACGCTTGACTAATGAGTTGCCATAACTATTGTTATAATCTCCAGCTATAACTAATTTGTATGATCCATGTTCGTGCTTTTTGAAAGCATCAATCAAGGTCTCGTAATTTTTGATAGGATCAATTCGTCCTATGGTCAAAAAATACTTGCCTTCAATAATGTTATTCTGTTTGAGAATGTTTGATTTTATAACTTTATCTTCGGGCATGTAAACTCCACATGGAATAACCTCGCATTTTTTATGATACCGATTAAAAATTTCTTCAGCTTTGGCGTAACTGACAGTAATTGTATTCTTCTGAAATAATAGAGATACTTTTGTGCAAAGCTTTAGTATAAATTTCATAAAGACTCCACGTTTGGGACTGTCTTCAGCAAGGCTGTGAATAATAGAACATGACTTTAATCCGCATAAAGATATAATAAGTGAAGGAATCACAGAGAACATCACTGTTTGATACATTACGATGTCTATTTCCTTACGATGTTTTATCAAGTAGGGTAATGACATGAGGTATAGTAAAGGGATGCTTGTCATAGTACCTCCAATTGTTTTATATTGCTTGATAGGCACACCATTATATTCGGTCTTTTTGTTACAGGAACCGAAACTAATTACCGTAGATGCCTTACCTCTTTTTTTTAATTCAAGTGCTAAATTGTATGTGTATGAATTTACCCCATTCGGTTCTTCGTGGGCCCCAATAAATACGGTTCTCATAAAGTGTGTATAAGTTTTAAGTATCTTTTCTCAAATAAGTCCAAAGAATAGTTTTGTTTAAGTAAATTGTTACTATTCTTTCCCATAGTAATTCTTTCCTGAGGGTTGTCTATCAAATATTGAATAGACTTAGTCAGTGTGGCTACATCCTTGATAGGACTCAGAAATCCGTTAGTTCCCTCTTTTATTAGGTATTCATTGTCTCCAACATTTGTAGCAATTATGGGCAAGCACCAATTCATTGCTTCCATGATGCTATTACTTGTACCTTCATATAAACTGGTTGATAGATATATGTCTGCGTTTTGAAGTAATTCTGGAATGTTGTTGGGCTTTATATATAAATGGGTAATGTCTTCTATGTTATAATTTTTTATCCATTGCTTTATTTGACTCTCTAATTTGCCATAACCGCATATATCAAATATGATATTAGCGTTATGGCTTTTAAGAAGGGAGACCACTTTTATTGCGGTTTCGTAGTCCTTTTGAGGGTGAAAACGTCCAACAGTTATAATATGTAGAGCTTTTCTGTCAGAAGATTTATTTATAACATCGGCTATCTCTGGATAGCAATTGGGAATTGTAATACACTTTTTAGGGTTGAACCCCATTTTCTTAAATTGTAATTCACCACTATAGCAGTTAAAAATCGTTTTAGTGGCAATGAAATTGTGGCTAAATAATTCTAATAGGTTCTTGTAACCGCTAATCTTAGAATTTCTTATTCCATTGAAGATTTGCTTTACTCCGCAAAATCTTTCAACGATAGATCCCCAAAAGTCACAAGCTGTTAGATAATTAAATGCGCAGGAAATATGATTACTTCTTAAAATTTTGGCATACGATTTTAATTTCTGAGGTAAACTGCCAGTAAGAATGTATACTTTTATGTTAGGCTTACTATTTAGTATTTCTGTTACTACGCAAGACTTCTCTTTTGTGTCGTGTAGTGCTATGAAGTGAACATTAGAGTGTTTTGAGAGTGTGAATGCTAATAATGCAGCTTGTTTTTCTGCACCTCCTGAGCCTAAGGTTGAGGTAAAAATGGCAATATCTTTCATGTCATATTTTTCTTGTTTTAATAAATTTCGCGGGATTACCAGCCCAAACTTGATTAGCAGGTACATCTTTTGTTACCACAGCGCCAGCACCAATAATGGCACCATCACCAATAGAAACCGAATTGCATATTATGGCGTTTGCACCAATAAATACATTTTGTCCTATTGTGACTCTGCCAATTTTAAATCTAAAGCCCTCGCACGTGGTATCAATGTAGTGTGTTAGAATTTTAACTCCTGTAGTTATGGCTGTTCCATGGCCTATGTAGATGTTTTGAGGAGCAACGGTATCTATGGTTACATTGTTATAGATCAGAGCGCGACCTTTAATATTTACCCCCCCCATTTTTAATATTTGTGCCCTATGCTGTGGTAGCATTGGTAGTTTGGCAATATTAAGCCAAAGGACCCTGTACAAACGTAGGGGAGGATATATTCTTAGAAAGTCTTTAAGTATCATGTAATATTGTGATTGTTTGATGTTAAACATTACAAATGAGGAAATTCGATGCTCAAGACTTCCTCAATAATAGGTGCCATGTCGTAATACTTGTATTGAGCAAGACGGCCACCGAAAATAACCCCCTTCTCTTTCTTTGCTAATTTATGGTATTCCCTTGCAAGTGCATTGTTCCGGTCATCGTTTATTGGATAATATGGTTCCATACCATCTGTATAATTGATTGAATATTCCTCAGAAATAACAGTCTTAGGACAATCGTAAACCTCTTGGCCAAACATCTCAAAGTGCTTGTGTTCAATTACGCGAGTATATGGCTCATTGTGACTTGTGTAATTTACAACTGCATTACCTTGATAATTGGGGGTGTTTTCTATGCGAGTCTTAAATCTAACAGTACGCCAATCAAGTTTGCCTAATGAATAGTTAAAATACTCATCAAGAGCCCCCGTATAAACGAGTTTATGCGCTATATTTCTCCAATCAAGATATTCCGAATTGAAGAAGTCAACATTGGTCTTGCAATCAATGCCTTTAAGCAATCCTGCTATCAGTTTGTTGTATCCACCAATGGGAATGCCTTGATATTTATCATTAAAGTAATTGTTGTCGAAGACCATACGAACCGGAAGGCGCTTGATGATGAATGCGGGGAGTTCCTTGCAATCTCGTCCCCATTGTTTTTCCGTATACTCTTTTATTAGTTTGTTAAAGATATCTTTACCAACCAAGCAAAGAGCTTGTTCTTCAAGGTTCTGAGGAGCCTGATCACCGAGCTTCGCTAAAGCTTCTGCTTTTTGCTCTTCAATTCTATTTTGAGCTTGTATTGGCGTAAACACATCTGGCCACATGCGATTGAATGTGTTCATATTAAAAGGCAAATTGTAGAGCTCGCCTTTATAGTTTGCTACAGGACAGTTGGTATAACGATTGAATTCAACGATAGAGTTTACGAAGTCCCACACATCTTTATTGTTTGTATGGAAAATATGGGCACCATATTTATGCACATTGATGCCTTCAATTTGTTCGCAGTAAACGTTGCCCCCGAGATAGGGACGTTTATCAATTACAAGTACTTTTTTACCAGCTTGTTTAGCTTTATAAGCGAATGTGGCTCCGTAAAGTCCAGAGCCCACAATTAAATAATCGTATTTCATAATTAATATCCTCTTCCTGCTGTTAAACCATTATTTGAAATTATTCTTCCAGGATTACCTGCAACACATACATTATCCGGAACGTCCTTAACAACAACACTTCCAGCTCCAATTGTTACATTATTGCCAATGCAAATAGGTCCTATTATCACAGAATTAGCTCCTATTGTTACATTATCACCTATTCTGGGGACTCCTTTGTGAGTTTTTCCTATAGTAACATTATGTAGAATTGTACAATTCTTTCCAATTATAGCATTTCTATGAATCACTACTAAACCATAATGAATTAATCTGAAGCCCCCTCCAATCTGTGTTCCCAAAGGAATCTGTCTTGCTGTTTTACACATCTTCCTTTTATAAAATAGAGTAAAAATAAAGTGTAAAATACTATGATTGCCATTCTCCAACCAACTTCCTATGCGGAACCAGAAAGTAAAGGAAAATGATTCATTAAAAAAGAGATTCCTTAAAATACCCCCCCATTGTTAATAGCTAACAAATCACATTCTATCAAATGCTTATAATGTGCAAATTTCATTTTCTTTCCAATTCAGAAATTACATGTTTTGCAAAGTCTCTTCGCCCATTCTCAGTGAAAAAGAACTGGTAATACTTTTGAGCTTTTTGGGCAATTTCCTTATATTCAGATGAATCAGCCTTGGCTAAAACCTCCTTAAAATCAGAGAAATCCCACTTCAGTGGAACGTAGGTTACTCCAGAACGATATACATCAGGATAGGTAATGCAATGACTCATATCTTGTTTAATCATACAACCTCCATATACAAAAGCTTCAAAATCCCGTCCACAAATTTCTCCCCAACCAAAAGGGGACAAAATGCACTTAGAATTGTGGCCTTCTTTAATAAACTCTTTCTTGGGTATCCGTTTCGTTATGTCAGAAATCTTTATATTTGATTCCGTTATCATTTCTATCATAAGTTCCTTGCTTCGAGAGCGAGGGTAGCCTGCAATAGGAGAATATCCACTCCCGCGATATTGCACGTCTATGGTACGTTTGCTATTAGGACTTAAAAAATGCGGTTTTGTTACACTGAATGGATGCATGATGAGTTGGATAGGCTTGATTGCATATATGTCGCCAATTCCAACATTCCATGCTACACGCAGTTTGTTAAGGTATTGTTTTTCAGTGTGAGGGTAGTAGCGTTGAGTGATGGTTTCATCTTCAATGTGTAATTTATTGTGATAGTATTCGCAAAATGTACGTGTACCATATACATCACGACAGTAATCTTCTGTATTTTTGAGAAGTTGTTTCTTGAAATATAAATCAACGTATGGCATTACGTCGAACATACATGTCCCTGTACTATCCGCTGTATCTAACCAAACGAGCATATTACAATGTGCTTTTATTTTTTTTAGAATTTCAGCTCGTTTATCAGCAGAGAGTTTCATGCAGAAATCCGAAGTGGAATGATGAAAAGCCATCATTACAATATCACGTCTTCCTTTACAAGCAGACTTGATAGAAGCATGTTCTAATTTTTTCTGAAAACTCCCGCGAAATATGGGAAAATAGTCAACTATACTCTGATATTCTATTTTGTAACCTAAATCCTTGAATTCTTTGCGAGAAGCAAGCAAGGGCTTAAGCCACCTATACAGATAGTGATGTCGTTCGTAAACTATTGTAATTGTTCGCATAGTCTAATAGTCTTTATAAATTTTACTTAGCTGTTCTGTATATTGAATAATAGAGTACTTGCGCAGAGCCATTTCGTATGCTTTGCAAGCTTTATTACACGCTTCGGTATAATTATTAAATACATTTTCTATAGCTTTAGATAAACTTTGAGCGCTGCCGCAATCGAAAGTTTCTGCATAGGTCCCATTTTCAGAAACCTCGACAAAACCAGCTGCCTTGCTTAATATAAGGGGCACTTTTGCCCCCATAGCCTCAATGGCGCATAGTCCTAATCCCTCATGATGTGAGGCTTGTATGATTATGTCATATTCGCTTAAATGCTGATTAACATAATCATTTTCTTTGTTGCCTAAAGCATGCAAATGACTTTCAAGGTGTAATGCGTTAATGCACTCACGAAGTTTAGGTAGATCTGGGCCATCACCCCAAAAATCAAGAGTAAGATTGTCCTTTATGTTTTGAGGTAATAATGAGTATGCTTTAACAACCATATCTTGGGCTTTAGTTTCAAACAGTACACGCGCGATGCATAGCATTCGCCTCGGTGTGGCTAAATAATAATCTTTCTTTTTGATTTTAGAAAAATCAATGCCATTATAACATATTACACAATTATCGTGTCCAGTCTTTTTCTTAAAAGCATCTTTGACACACGATGAAATCGCAATGTATGAATTAACCGTTTTGCTGTAAGGCATATTCATCACTTCATTATGCAAGGTGACGAATCGTTTTTCCTTTTTGGGCTTGTAAAAGATTATTTTGGCCAATGACGGACCATGTAAGTGTAATATGTCAGGTGCTATGCGGTGATATTTGTAGAGCAGTTTCAGTAAATAGTAAGGGTTCTTACTTTTAATTGGCTTGTTAACAAACGAAATCTTAATTTGGTGATTTAATTGTTCAAGTAGCTTTTTATCCCATTTCGTTGTAACAATCATAATGTGTACATCGTATCCATTTTCTACTTGTTCGTTTGCCAAGTTCACGAGCAGTGTTTCAGCTCCTCCGTTAAAAAAAGAGCCTATACAATGTAAAATTTTCATCATATCAAGTGCTTTATTGTTGCAAGTACGGGGCGAACGTGTCTTTCGATAAATATATATAACCTTTCGTTAGCCTCTTGTGCGAATAAGCAACCTTCAGGTTGCTGGCAAAACGTGTCAAAATCTACAATGTTGGAGGCTTGGGTGTATAGTAAATCCTTGAATTGCTTGTAGCAATATGCTTTATTATTCCAAGCCCATTCATGGGTATGAAAAACGGCTGTGTGGTATTTGCCATAATACAAACGAGGTACTCCCCCTGTGCGACAGGGTAATAACTTAATGCCTTCTTTTTTATATGCTTTATAGCTCTTGCCGTCTGACAGGTATTTGAAACCGCATATAGATAAAGCCTTAATGGTATTATCATCGTATGAATGTCCTGGTGCAAAAAAGATTTGCGTGTTTATACCATGTTTGTTCAAAATTTCCTTACCTGTTTGAATCATGTGTATTTGTGTGTCTAACGATAGTCCGGCAAATTCTGAATCATGTCGTGAAACAATATTTCCGCGATAATGGCTGTTGAATGTGTGATATAAACCATGCATGGCAATAGTGTATCCACGTTGTTGTAAGCCCTTTATGTAGTCCCAAAAATCATTACGATCATCGCATATCATAAGATCAGAATCTTTGCAATCAGGAATCACGCCAATCAATGGTTTTATATTAAGAGCGTCCATAAGTTTTATAGCCTTTTCGAATTGTTCCCAATTCATTGTAGGACACACATCATCTATGCGAATAAGTATTTTTTTCGTCATAATAATAGATTAGTTTAAGTAGATGCACAAAAATCTTTTTACGTTGAAAGCGCGTTATCAGTTCTCAGGCGTTTCCTTTGGTCGAGGAGTCCCCGATAACAGGGAAACGTAATAGGGATATAGCACTGGCAATGTGGCTGAAACCGAAGGAAACAGATGCGCCCGAGGACGTGCTTTCAATGTGAAAATGGCACCTACTCATTGTTACTACTATGGCATACAATGTTATAGACTCCTCCTATAAGAAGTAACATGTATCCCGTTACAAAAATAGTTGGTCTTTGATATACATTTACAAGGAACAGTATTGTGTAAGCAATTGCGTAACTATTCCTTTTTGCATATTTTATACCAATGATAAGTAATCCGATCCAATATACAGAGCAAGCTATAATGCCATATTCAATGATATAACTTTTATATGAAAGATTGCCTACAAAATTGTTCTGTGATAAGAAACCATTTCCGAGTCCAAATAGGGCTTGCGGTGATGTGATGTAGGTTGAATAAAATCTTTCTAAGGCCTCCCCCGTTCTATTTATTGCTGATAGTTTACCATCGGTAAAAGAAAGTCGGCCTAATAGGCGCGTGATATTATCATTTGAAAATTCAATGTTATTTGCTATAACCACAATGATTATAGCCCAAATAATGATGCTGTACTTTCTCTTTATAATGCACAGATAGGTTACATACAGAATAATTGTAATAAAGAATGCTGCTGAGAATGTTAGACAACCTGCAAAGAATAGAACTAAGTTTCCTTTTTTCCTGAGGTTTAGTTTGTCTGCTATTAAACACAAACTAAGGAATGTGCCAAAGTATCCTGGTTCATTAAAAAGCCCACATAATCGTATATAGGTATCTTCTACAACAATATACGAAAGGAAGTAATCATAGTATAGGAAAGAGTCTCCTAAGCGTGTGCCATAATACGGACAAACAATATGTGGAATGTTTATACCAAATGCAAATGATAAATAAGCAAATATACCAAATGCAGAGATTGCTATGAGATATTTGCGATAAATGGCAAATGAGTTAAGAATAACTCTTCCTTTTAGCAGACTTAATGTGAGAATGGGGAGTAATGTAAGTATACCCCAATTGGGGGACGTGTTATTGTATAAATGAAAGGTTATAACAATATACCAAAATAAACTAAGGAAAAAGAACCTCGTGTGTCTGACCTTTAATCCGTTGCCCAATAATAATAGCCAGCATACACATAGGCACACGAGCGTAATGGCGTGCGCTATCCAAACGTAAGATCTTTCTGGTAAAGTACTATCTGCATGATTTATGGCCAGAGTAGACAAAATGGCTATTATAGCATAAAGTTTGCTTTGCCTTGTTTCGATGTGATTTAAGTAAAAGTCGTTGATGGCTTTATTTTCATTTATCATCAGCTTTGTCGTAATATTTTTAGTTTTTGGTCAACGAATGCAATGAGTCTTTGTTGTTCTTCGTCAAAATATTCGAAATCAATAGACTCTTTAATTGGTGATAGTGAATCTCTGTATAATCTATTATTGAGTTTAAATTTATTCAACAAATCATGTATACGCACGTTCATACGTTCGTATGCTCCAACCAATGGAATCGTGAGGAATTTCTTATGATTTATCAAAGAGAACACTGTGCCATGAAAAGAATTGGTTATAACGTATTCAGCTCCTTTTATTAAGCCTAACCATTCTTCAATCGTGGCATTTGTCGTGCTGTAATAGTTCTCAACTCTATTTTGTCCTGTAATATAGATGACTTTAAGTTTTTCTTTATGTGCAAAATCATAGACAGCTTGGATATCAAACTCCGATTTGTTACCAAGCATATATAAGAGTATATATTTGTCACTAACAGGAGGCTCTTGTGCTATTTGTGAATAAAAGCTTGCATTATGCATTAACGTAGGGTCCGGAAATAGGCAAGTGTCTTCCCTGCCTAATTCTCTGCACAATTTCACACCGCTCATTTCTCTACAAGAGACGAAATCAAAATCCTTTATGTATTTCCTTATGAGAAGCCGGGCATAGGCGTTAGGTGTGAGTCCTCCAAAAGATGGGGCAAATGCGCACTTTATAGAATCTTTGGGAGCGAAACTGAGATACATTATAGGGTCTGGACTTGCCCAAATCTGATCACTTCCGCATATATAAGCGTCTGCCTCTGGAGGGTTTCCTAAAATCTCATTTTTGGTCAAGGGCGCAGTACACTCCATCTTCTTTGAACGAAATTCGAAAAACTTTCTATCTGTATTGTCCGTTGCATGGGGTATCATTTTACCCCTCCGCTTCTTTAATAAAGAAAAAAGTCTCTGTGGATTGGTAATAAGCGAAAGGAGTGTGAAAGCTTTTAATGCAAAATTAGTGTATGGTGTCTGTTCATATCTCAAAAGGAAGCAGTGGTGCCCTTTCGATTGAACATATTTATACAAAGCATAACATTGCAACACTTCACCATAATTGTCATTGCTCTGTGAAAATGTAACGATACCTATATTCATTTGTTTTTCTTTATATTTCTAATATGTCGTATGATATTCCTCAACATCTTATTGGGTAATATCGAATATGCGAGTTTACCAACAAAAAGTCTCCACGAGAACGGTGTCTTTGTTAGTTTCTTTATCTTTGCCTCAAACGTGAGTCCGTCCGCCTCAAAAAACGCCCTTCTGCCTTTCGGTTCGCTTGCCGAATGCACCAATGCAGAATTGCGCTTTACCACCTCATTGTATGCCACTTCCGTCAGTTCGGCATTAATCTCTTGCAACAAGGCTCTTCCCTTTTCTGTGTTGACGGTTACAGCAGACATGCCACGGTCGTCGTCCAATTCTGGCAACAGAGTTTCTATGCCCCAAAAATCGCCAAGCGTAATGTCACTGCCGCTTTTCAGTTCCTTGGCAGGACAAGCGTAGCAGCTGGGACGCAGATACAAATCACGCAGGAAACCGCGCATGAACAAGTCCTTGTTCAAGGGAGAATACGAGAGCGAAACCGAATTTTTCTCTCCTGCGGCTGACGCCTTGGAGAGACCGAGAGCAAAACCGAATTTTTTCCACCCATTCCTTTTGTCGCGGAAAGAGACGGATTGTATCTTCACCTCCCCGCCACCCAATCCGTCACTTTCTGCGACAAGGGGAATACATGGGAGCAAAACCGTATTTTTTCCGCCGCCCTGACGGGCGGAAAGTCTGTTTATTTCATCACGCAAATATGTGCGAAACACACCTGGGCTCGGCACTCCGTGACAAATAAAGTCTACTGTCAGCAAATTATCATAGTCCTTGCGCAAGTACTTTTTCAATCCGGCCACCTGACATGGTGTGCCCGAATAAAGCACTTGCCGCCCCTGCTTGAGATATGCCTCTGCCTCCCTAAAAGTGTTATTCGTTTGACTCTGCAAATATTTTGAACCTCTGAATTTCTGGAGACCCTCAATCGTGGTGGCACAAGTATGCACCACCTTCCATTGTTGGTCAAAGGCTGCACCGAACACTACACCGCCACTCTTTATCACACGCTCGGCCAGCATGGTGAACACACCGCCCGACGAACTTGCCGCACGCACAGCCTCATTCGGGTTCTTGGCTGCAAAGGTCTGCAAGGGTTCATGGGCTGTATGTTGGTTGATGACAGGACACACCTTTTCACATAACCCGCAGTTAATGCAGACTGAGGCGTCTGCCACTGGGTACAAAAAGCCCTCGCTATCTTCGTGCAAGACTATGCATTGCTTGGGGCAACGCTGCACACACGCACCGCAGCCGCAACAGGCTTTTTTGTCTTGAATATTTATCATGCCTTGTTCCTTAAACATGCTACAATTTGTTTGGCCGGTGCGGCAAACAAGTCTTTTTCACTCTCGTTCATGCTGAAATGCCAGAATAACACGCCGTATACGATTGTAAACACTGCGCCTGCTACCACCATAAACGATACTGTCGCCGTATTGGCAAACAGGTTGTTGGCTGCATAAAGGCCTGCACACACCAACACGATTGGCACAAGGCTCATCTTGGCTATTTCACGCCAAAATTTCTTTATGTCCAACTGCTGTCTGCGCTGATAATAGATGTTCATTATCAACACTTGACCGAGCAGCAAGGCCAAGCTCGTGGCAAAGGCACAGCCATAACCGCCATAAGAACGGGCCAACAATATGGAGAGGCCCAAACTCGCCAAAGCATTGACCACATAAAGCACAGAACGGAATTTCATTTGGTTACGCGCCTGCAATATGGTTATGCCCAAATTCTGAATCAAAGGCACCGTCAAAGGCACAAAAAACATCAGACAGATGTAATAGGCATCTTCATAACCTTTTCCTGCCCATAGCTGAATGAAAGGCCGGCCAAACACGATGAATGCGGATAATATAAATGCCATCACAACATACTGCAAACGCCCCGTACGTATGAACAAATCCGAAATTTGTCTTTCATTGTTTTCACGCGTTATCATGGCAGTCACCCTTGGCAGAAACACATTGGATATGGCCATCGAAAACATCATGTACATGCTTTGCAGCTGTATGGCTATGGCATAAACTGAAATGGCCACCGCACCGCGGTACACACCGAGCACGAACTGCCCCGTGCTCCAATATATGCGATCCATTATGGCATTAAGAAATATCCAAAAACTATAAATGGAAACTTCTTTCAGAAATCCCCATTGAAATCTACCAAAATGCATTTTGATGGAAAGGCGGTTCTTGCAGTACCACCAGTTGATAAGCAATGTGGCCACATTGAATACTGTTGTTACCACAACCATGGCTATGGCCTTGTAGCCAACTACCAACAGCAGGACCATCACCACGGGATTCAGTACTGAGCGCACTATGCTTACGAGCCGTTGGAACACAAAACGCTCATAGGCTGTCATGATGCTGCCCCAAATACTCATAGGGAATGTGAATGCCAAATTGAACGTCATGAGCCACAACATGACTCTCGTCCGACTGACCTCGGTCTCTGACATTGAACGCGAAAAAAGGTTTTCCACATTTAGCGAAAGCACACCACCTGCCACCATCGCCACTACGCCTATTACGACGTAAAGCACCAGAAACATGCCAAACATTTCCTCTTGCTCGCGCTGCTTGCCTTCTGCTCTGAATTTGGCGGTGTACCTTACTATGGCATTACCAAAGCCAAGGTCAAGCACCGTAAGGTAGGCTATTATTGATGCCGCAAGCGAATACAGTCCGTACTCTGACTGCCCGAGCATTCTCAGCATGAACGGGGTGTATATCAACCCCACTACCATATTGAGAACTATTGACACATAATTCAGTGCCGCACCTGCTTTGAGTTGGTTCATAAAAACGGTTTGGTTTTATAGAAACTATTACGTGCAAGCTATATCTAAAATTCCGCATTCCACCACATCTCCAGATTATTGTCCACATTTTTGCGATTATACCCTTGCACAAATAAATTAAGCAATAATTTAACTGATTTGCGTTCTTCACTTAAGGACGTGATGCGCTTCAAGTTATGGTAATGTATTCCTTTCTTAATCACCGCACAGCAAGTAGAAGAACGCTTTATCTTTGAACTTAGAATGGCTTGCTCCACATCCGCTATATTACATCTTGCTTGCTGTATTCTTTTGTTGTGTAACTTTCAATTTGATAGTGCTCTGACTTTTTAAGCAAACTTATCTATTTACATGTCACTCTATTTTTCATGCCAAAATTCACGGCATAACAACAATGCTCTTCCCTTATCAAAGATTCCTTGCTGAGATTCTCAAGAAGTTTATATTTCACCATCAGTTCTTTTGATTTTTTGAATAAAAAGCAGTTGTAATATGTTATCAGCATCTCGTTTTGAGACATTTGCGACTGCAAAAATTGCACGAATTGATTATACTTAGCATCAGCCTCGTCTTGTGTCAATTTTCCTATTATTAAATCTTCCGTCTTTTGCGTATCTATATATTTCAATATACGATACAGATGACGGAAATAATAACCACAATTCTCATAATGAGCAAAGAACTTAGAATAGACATATTCTATTTTGTTGTCTATCGTCATAGACTTGTAGCGTTTGTGTTCATCTTCGGTCACCTTAAACTTATCAAAGATAAATTTCTGCCTAAATACGTCTTTTGTGCCATTAACCATTTCTATACTTTCATCCTGCAATTCCTGTGGCACTCCCCAACCAATATATAGTTGGTCATATACCTGTTGCATACATTCTCCAGCGTCATCAGCATTATACCCATTCTGATATGAAGTCATATCCATAGCTTTGAAAATAAGTTTTAGTTCATAGATGGCCATTGAAAAAAAATTCTGTCCAGTGACTTTGACTGTTTTTATATTCACAACAGTAGAGTTAAGTGTTGGACATGATGTTTGCAATGATTTAAGTATATCTCGTTGCTCTTGCAACAACATAAAGAACGTTGACTTAAACTGTTCGTCACGAATAAGTTGGGTTTGACACTCAATTGACTTCTGCTGTTTTTCATTAAAAGATTGCTGGTTCCTTAGTGTTTTATAAAGCAGGAAGATACTAATAACCCCTATTGTCGGGGCTGTTGTACCTCCTATAGTATCTCCTATGTACCCGGTATTCCCATCAAGTAATTTTCGCCCCCAAGCAATAAGCATGATAGCAATAACAATAATTGCTGTCAAAAGGATAACACAAATGATGCAAGTCCCCCAATTATATTTTACTTTCATATTTTTGGCTCATTTGAACCCCAATCACTTCCAAAAAGGAAAGAGTAGATAAAGTCAACATCAGAGTATTGATAATGGCTATATTACCTTTTTCCTATAGTATACTCTGCTTGAATATAAAATTGCCGTCAGTACCAACTAAATTTTGTGATACCAATTCTGTTAGCACCTGATTGAATAAGGTCTCATTGGCACATTGATTGTTGATGGTTGCCAATTTGATGGTGCCATGTGCCGCAATGTTTTCAAGTATAGCTTCGCGTATTTCTTCTGCCGTGGTGTAATGTCCTAAATTATCCATTAGCGTGTATTTTTTAGAGTTGCGTATTTCAGACTTTATAATACCCCGCATACCACTCAGCAAACCGTCTTAATCCCTCTCTGAGGCTGGTGCTGGGTTTGAAGCCGAAGTCCTGTTCCAAGGGGGTGGTGTCGGCGTAGGTTACGGGTACATCGCCAGGCTGCATGGGCACGAGCTCCTTGTGCGACTCAAAATCGTAATCGTCGGGGAGAACTCCTGCGCGTACAAGCTCCTCTTGAAGTATGGTGACAAAGTCGAGCAAGTTTTCGGGGTGGTTGTTGCCAATGTTGTACACCTCGTAAGGGGGTACGGGCAGACCGTCGTCGCCAGTGCGGCGCTCAGGCGCGTGCTGCATGATGCGCACCACACCCTCCACAATGTCGTCTACATAGGTAAAGTCGCGCTTGCAGTGGCCGTAGTTGAATATTTTGATGGTCTCGCCTTTTACCAGTTTGTTGGTAAAACCAAAGTAAGCCATGTCGGGACGGCCTGCAGGGCCATAGACGGTAAAGAAACGCAAGCCCGTGGACGGAATGTTGTAAAGTTTGCTGTAGGCATGCGCCATCAGCTCGTTGCTCTTTTTGGTGGCTGCATACAGGCTTACCGGGTTGTCCACCTTGTCGTCGGTGGAGTAAGGCACCTTTTTGTTGCTGCCATACACCGATGATGATGAGGCATAAACAAGGTGTTCCACCTCGTGGTGGCGGCAGGCTTCGAGTATGTTGTAAAAACCGATAAGATTGCTTTCGATGTAGGCATCGGGGTTGGTGATGCTGTAGCGTACGCCAGCCTGTGCGGCAAGGTTTACCACCACCGAGATGTGATGCTCGGCAAACACCTTTTCTACAGCCTGTTTGTCGGCTATCGAGGCGTGCACAAAGGTCCAGTCGCGGTTAAGCGCCTCAATCTCTTTCAGTCGCTCATGCTTGATGCGCACATCATAGTAATCTGTTATGCTGTCAATGCCAATCACCTTGATGCGTTGCACATCGTGAAACAGGCGCTTCACCAAATTGCTGCCAATAAAGCCTGCTGCGCCCGTTACGAGCACGGTTGTGCCCTCGAGGGCGATGTTATATTCTACCATAGGGCTTAGTCTCTTCTGAAAATGTCGCGTGTGTATACCTTGTCTTCAACATCGTCGAGGCAACTGTCGTAGCGGTTGGCTATGATGGCGTGGCTCTGCGCCTTGAAGCCTGCCAGGTCGTTGACCACACGTGAGCCAAAGAAGGTGGTGCCATCGTCGAGTGTGGGCTCGTAGATGATGACCTCGGCGCCCTTGGCCTTGATGCGCTTCATGATGCCCTGTATGGCCGACTGGCGGAAGTTGT
>OLQN01001018.1_pt1 | contig 22266 bp, 18 predicted proteins | sample 1673181 | NCBI WGS metagenome assembly OLQN01 (sample SAMEA3136763, study PRJEB25190) | human gut metagenome | biome: human gut; feature: human-associated habitat; material: faeces | place: Austria | collected 2013
TTCTGCCACAACACCTGTAATTTTTCGTAATCTTCACGAGGCATAAAAAAATCTAAATCATCATCCCACGGAATAAACCCTTTATGCCTTAAAGTACCAATCGCACCACCGCCACACAAGTAACATAGTAAGCCATGTTCATTACAAAATTCTACAAAATACTCAGCCATTTCTAAACTTCTATTTTGAATTTCCTGTAAATTACTCACCCACAACCTCCGTTACAATTCGTTTAAATTTATCTATTATTACATCAATATCACTGTCACTTAAGCATGTATGAAGTGGCAAAGTAATCTCGTTTTCGTAATAAGCATACGCATTTGGATAATTTTTTATATCAAAACCGAGGTTATGATACGCTGTTAATAATGGTAAAGGCTTATAATGAACATTACAGCTAACGCCAATCTCTGCCATTTTTTCTATAATTTTACCTCGTTGTTCAAACGTTGCACCTTTTATATGAGTAATGTAAAGATGCCTACATGATTCAAAATTCTCCGTTTTATGCACTAACGGTACTATGCGTGTACCTCTAAAAGCTGTATCATATTTTTCAACTATTTCTTTTCTTCGCTTCAACAGATCCGGATAGCGTTTTAGCTGTACAAGGCCTATTGATGCCGCCAAATCAGTTAAATTACATTTATAACCAGGTAATATAATATCATACTCCCAAGACCCTGCTTTCATTTTAGACAAAGCATCTTTTGTTTGACCGTGCAATGATAAAATTTGAAACTCTTTATATAACTCATCATTATCAAATACCGGATTATTTCTCCACGTAACACTACCACCTTCCGCTGTAGTAAAGTTTTTTACCGCATGAAACGAGAATGTGCTAAAATCGGCAACACTACCAATTTTTTGCCCCTTGTACACACTTCCTAACGCATGTGCCGCATCAGCAACAACAGCCACTCGCCCTAGCTTTTCTTGATATTTTCCATTCGGTTTAAACAAATCTTTTTTACTATCTACAATGCTGAATATACGTTCATAATTGCAAGGTATTCCGGCTAAATCCACCGGAATAATGGCTTTTGTTTTAGATGTAATGGCTTTCTCCAATTTATCATAATCCATCTCATGACCATTTTTTTGAATATCAACAATAACAGCTTTCGCGCCAACATGATAAATAACACTACATGATGCAGTATAAGTCATTGCCGGAACAATTACCTCGTCCCCTTTACCGATACCTAACACACGCAATGCCAATTCAAGAGCAGCCGTTGCAGAATTAAAACAAACCGTTTTCGGTGTATCGGTAAATTCTGACAATCTACGCTCCAATTCTTTTGTTTTCGGTCCTGTTGTAATCCAACCTGACTTTAAAGTGTCAATTACTTCGTTAATTTCTTCTTCGCTAATATCCGGCGGAGAAAATGGAATATTGTATCGTTTCATTATTGTTCTCCTTAGTTACATAGTAAGTATCACTAATACCATTATTACTTTTATTACTGTAATTATTTTCTTAAAATACTCTTCTAATTTCTACTCATTGTCCGTTTTAATAATACAAAATATACTGCTTAAAACCGCTTTAATCAAATATTGTATTACTATTTTAAACCAGCAGAACGCTTTTTTTAATTACTGTAATTCTACATTTTTATACTCTTGATTATATCAAATTACAACATAATAATCAATTATAGGTTTTATATGAAAATCAAAGTATATATTATTTTACAAACATTGCTATTAGGCTCGTTTCTATCCTTTGTGGTTGATTTCTTAAGGTTACCACTACTATAGAATTAGCAACAAATAATATTTTGTATATAAATATATAATTTTACCTACATAACAAAAATAAGCTCCATATCACTCAATAGATACAGAACTATTTCTATTCACATTTTGCATTTTCTTAACTGTTATTAGTAGTTATCTTAATACTACAACCACAGTTTTTATCATAATTTTAATATCATTTAAAATACTGAATTCTTTAATATATTGTAGATTATATTTCATTTTCTCCGGTAATACTTTTTCCATATAGATATCATCAATGGATAAATCACTATCCTTATATCGTGCAATCACATCATCTTCATCTTTATATTCAATACTGGCAGGGGAAGTAATACCCGCCGGAAGCAAAAGTGTTGCATTCATCTCATCGGTATATTTATCAACATATTTCGCAACCTCCGGTCGGACACCTACAAAACTCATATCACCTATAAGAACGTTAATAAGCTGTGGCAATTCATCAAGTCGCAACTTACGTAGTTTTCTGCCCGCTCTACTAATACGTGGATCATCTTGAAGGGTAACGGCTGAACCGATTTTGTCGGCATCTTGCACCATCGTTCTAAATTTGAAAATTTTAAACGGTCGACCGTAAATCGTAATTCGTTCCTGTCTATAAAAAATAGGTCCCTTACTATCTACTTTTATCCATAATGCTAAAAATAATATTACCGGTGACAGTATTATTAACAAAAATAATGCCAACAACTTGTCAAAAAACAACTTCAAATACAACGACATTTTGCGTTGTTCTATTATTTTTTTATATCTATCTACTATTTCAGTTTCAAATCGTTTATCAATACTACTCATTTCGCACCTTACTACAAAATTATTTCTATTTATTATACCATAAATATTCTATCATGTGTTATGAAAATGTTAAGATCATGTACTATACGGTTAAAAATAAGCAAATACAAAACTGATAAGATATGGTAAAAATATAACGTTTTATGTTATAATGGTATTAATTAAGTAAAAAATGAGAATATTTAAGGAGAATATATATGATATATGCTGGAATATTAGCAGGCGGGACAGGAACTCGCATGGGCATAAGTAATATGCCTAAACAATTTCTTGATTTAGGGAATAAACCTATTATTATTCATACGATAGAAAAATTCGTTCTTGAACCTGAAATTGAACGAATTGTTGTTGGGGTACATGAGGACTGGGTTAGTCATGCAGAGGATTTGATTGATAAATATTTACCTACATTCCGTGGAAAAATAATTATTACCGCAGGAGGTAGTGATAGAAATACAACAATAAAAAAAATAATTGAAATAATAGAAATTTCACCATACAGCAAATTAAATTTAGAAAAAATCAGACAAAAATAAGCACGAACGCCAAGATGCATTCGATGCTATCCGCGAAGAATTCAAGGCTCAGTATACAGAAGAAGAACTGGAAGAAAAAGCTCCGTTAATCGACCGCTATTATCACGATGTAGAAAAAGAGGCAATGCGTCGTTGCATTCTTGACGAAGGTAAGCGTCTTGACGGACGTCAGACCACAGAAATCCGTCCCATCTGGTGTGAAGTAGGCTATCTGCCCGGTCCTCATGGTTCTGCTATTTTTACTCGTGGTGAAACTCAGTCTTTGAGTTCTGTTACATTAGGAACAAAACTGGATGAAAAAATGGTAGACGATGTATTGGATCAGCATAAAGAACGCTTCCTGTTACACTACAACTTCCCTCCTTTCTCAACCGGTGAAGCTAAAGCTCAACGTGGTGTAGGCCGTCGTGAAATTGGTCACGGTCACTTGGCATGGCGTGCATTAAAAGGACAAGTACCGGCTAACTATCCATACTCTGTACGTGTAGTTTCTGATATTCTTGAATCAAACGGTTCATCTTCAATGGCTACTGTATGTGCCGGAACTTTGGCATTAATGGATGCAGGTGTACCAATGAAGAAGCCCGTTTCAGGTATTGCAATGGGATTGATCAAGAATGCCGGTGAAGAAAAATATGCTGTATTGTCTGATATTCTTGGTGACGAAGACCACTTGGGAGATATGGACTTCAAGGTTACCGGTACCCGTGACGGTATTACTGCTACACAGATGGATATCAAGGTCGATGGTTTATCATACGACATCCTGGAAAAAGCATTGAATCAAGCCAAAGAAGGACGTATGCACATTCTTGATAAGATTACTGAATGCATTGCTGAACCTCGTGCTGAACTGAAGCCCCATGCTCCTCGCATTGAAACAATGACTATTCCTAAAGAATTCATTGGAGCCATTATCGGTCCGGGCGGAAAGATCATTCAAGGTATGCAGGAAGAAACCGGTGCAACTATCACTATCGAAGAAGTAGACGGTGTAGGTCGTATTGAAATTGCCGGAACTAACAAGAAATGTATTGATGACGCTATGCGTATCATTAAAGGTATCGTTGCTGTTCCTGAAGTTGGCGAAGTATACGTAGGCAAAATTCGTTCTATCATGCCTTACGGTGCTTTTGTTGAATTCCTGCCCGGCAAAGACGGTCTGTTGCACATTTCCGAAATAGACTGGAAACGTCTCGAAACAATCGAAGAAGCCGGCTTGAAAGAAGGTGACGAAATCGAAGTCAAATTACTTGATATTGACCCGAAAACAGGCAAATTCAAACTTTCTCGCAAAGTATTGCTGCCTCGTCCTGAAAGACAAGAAAAAAAATAAAACTATTCAACTCTTATATAAAGCGCAATCTGAAATATAGGTTGCGCTTTTCTTTTTATCACAATCATGTAAGGACAACAATAAAAAAGCGCAACCAATAATTAGCTGCGCCATCTGATTATCCTGCGGAATTCTTCCACTTAATTGATATGCTGCTTATGAACCGGAATTAATCTTCCTGAACTTCAAAATCATCTTTACCTACTCCACAAAGAGGGCAAACCCAATCATCTGGAATATCTTCAAATGCTGTTCCCGGAGCGATTCCACCTTCCGGATCTCCTACTTCTGGGTCGTATACCCAACCACATACTACGCAAACGTACTTTTTCATAATTGTTTCAGTTTTATGTTTCAAATGTTCTTTTAATAAATACATAACAAATATACTATGAATTTGTTCATGTACAAGCTATCTCACCAATATTTTTTTCAATTCCTCCATACCGTCCGAAGCGCCTTTGCGTATGGCATACACTTTTCGGTCCGAAGCTATAGGCACTTCTTTGGGATCTATTAAATAGACAGGGACATCACGGGGCACATAATTTAACAATCCGGCTGCCGGATATACATTTAAAGAAGTCCCTATAATCAAGAAAACATCAGCCGTTTCTACATACTCAATCGCCTTTTCAATCATGGGTACAGACTCCCCGAACCACACTATAAAAGGACGAAATTGCGAGCCGTCAGCAGCAAGGTCTCCTATCTTTACCTCAAATTCTTCCGGCTTCAATTCTTTTATATAGTTAGAATTATTGGGTTGCAAAGTAGAAGTAACTTTCGTTAACTCGCCATGTAAATGAATCACATGACTGCTACCGGCCCGTTCATGTAGATTATCAACATTTTGAGTAATAACAGTTACATTAAAATACTTCTCCAGTTCAGCTACCAGTTCATGTCCCCGGTTCGGCTTAACCTGCAACAACTGTTTACGACGCTCATTGTAAAACTGAATCACCAACTGAGGATTCGCAACATACCCTTCGGGAGTAGCCACCTGCTCCACAGGATATTGATCCCATAGTCCTCCCGCATCACGAAAGGTACTAATACCACTCTCGGCACTCATTCCGGCACCGGTCAGAATCACTAAATTCTTCATTTTTAGCCTCCTCTTTAAACTAGACACAAAAATAAGAAAAATTAAATTGTTAAAATCATAATCATTCAAATAAAAGACCTACCTTTGTGCGTTTTGTAGAAAAACATCTTATAAAATAAACAGTTATGGATAAATTTAGTTACGCTATCGGCCTGGGAATCGGCCAAAATTTGCTGAGCATGGGTGCTCAAGGTATCAATGTGAATGACTTTGCTCAGGCAATTAAAGACGTATTAGATGGAAAAGAGACAGCTATCAGTCATAATGAAGCGCGCGAAATCGTGAACAAATATTTCGAAGAACTGGAAGCTAAAATGAATGCAGCAAATATTGAAAAGGGCAAATCTTTCCTGGAAGAAAATGCTAAAAGACCTGAAGTAGTAACACTCCCCAGCGGCTTGCAATATGAAATCATCAAAGAAGGTAATGGTAAAAAGCCGGGGGCTACCGACCGTGTGAAATGTCATTACGAAGGTACATTGATTGACGGAACATTGTTCGATAGTTCTATCAAACGCGGTGAACCGGCTGTATTCGGTGTTAATCAAGTGATTAAAGGATGGGTAGAAGCCTTGCAACTAATGACGGAAGGCTCTAAATGGAGATTATTCATTCCCTCGGAATTGGCCTATGGCGCACAGCAAGCCGGCGAAATGATTCCTCCTCACAGCACATTGATTTTCGATGTAGAATTAATTGAAGTATTATAATATTAAAGTATTTAAGGCAAATGAAAAAAATTAGTTTTTTTGTAGCTATCGCTGCCGCTGCCAGCTTAGCGTCTTGTACAGCTCAGGCACCAAAAGCAAACATGAAGAATGATGTAGACTCACTTTCTTATATGATGGGTGTTGCTAATACACAGGGATTGGATATGTATCTTCAACAACAAGGCGTTGACAGTACCTACATGGCAGAATTCCTTAAAGGTGTTACAGACGGAGCCAACAAAACAAGTCCCAAAGACGTTGCATATATGGTAGGTCTGCAAGTCGGACAGCAAGTAGGCGGACGTATGTTTGACATGATGAGCCAACGCTTATTTGGCAACGATTCTACTCAAAGCTTGGATAAAGCAAATTTCCTGGCAGGTTTTGTCGCAACTCTGAAAAAGCAGAACGTTATGCCTGTAGAAGAAGCCAACATGTTTGTTCAGACTAAAGCAGAAGCTATTCAGGCAAAAGCTACGGAAGCCAAATATGCAGACAACAAAGCCGCAGGAGAAAAATTCTTGGCTGAAAATGCAAAAAAAGAAGGTGTAAAAACTACTCCCAGCGGTCTTCAATACAAAGTTATCAAAGAAGGTAAAGGTGCCATCCCTACCGATTCTTCAACTGTAAAAGTAAACTATAAAGGTACTTTGATTGACGGAACTCAGTTCGATAGTTCATACGACCGCAAGGAACCCTACACTACTCGTGCTAACCAAGTGATCAAAGGATGGACAGAAGCCTTGACTATGATGCCGGTCGGTTCAAAATGGGAACTTTATATTCCGCAAGAACTGGCTTACGGTTTACATGGTACCGGCCAAATCAAACCTTTCTCTGCTTTGATTTTCGAAGTTGAATTGATTGATATCGAAAAGTAATCAACCAAAAATAATTCTATAAAAAAGCGTGGGTTCGTACAGATACTCACGCTTTTTATATCACTACAATGAGATATAAAAAGAACAGCACTATTTCTTCTCTTTCATATCTGTCCGTGCCTCAACTACATTAACTATATAGTCACCCAGCTTTTCACATTCACCGATAAGATCCATATAGTGCACACCCATCTGATAATCATACTCCTTATTGTTCACATCCAGCACATTCTGATTCTTCAGCTGGCTACGATAGTTGTTTATCTCATTCTCAAGATTAAAAGATTTATTCACATCCACTTGATGCCCCTCATCCTCCACCAAAGACACCATTTGATTCAAAGCATCATCAGTCAGTTGGAACATCTGATGAATATGGCTATACTGTTTCTCGGTAAAGTCTTCATTACCCCGATATTTATGGTTAATGGTACGCGCAAGGTTATAGCAACTGTCGCCAATACTTTCTATCTCCGTCACCTCACGCAACATGGCACGAATCTTCAACTTGCTTTCAGAACTCAAGCGACCTTCAGACACCTGATTCAAATAATTGGCAATCTCCAATTCCATATTATCACTAATATTCTCATACTTTTCAATGCGGCTGAAAAGCTTATTGAAATCATTTTCATTCGATATATGAAGCAAGTCACGTACCATACCAAACATACGGCGGGTACGTTCAGCAAATAAATTGATCTCTTTACGAGCCTGAACAATAGAAAGTTCGGCCGTCGATAACAGTCCACCGGTAATAAAGCGCAGTCGGAATTCTTCTTCATCTTCTTTAGGTTTGATTACCCAACACACTATCTTCTCTATCGGTTTAATAAACCAAATAAGAATCAGCACATTACAAATATTGAATGCTGTATGAAAGGCAGAAAGCTTATAAGTAATAGCCACCTCAGGATTCCCCCCGGGAAAAAGATGTTCAACCATATCACTTACCATATTGACAAACGGATGGAAGATACACAATATCCATATCACACCAAACGTGTTAAAGATAAAGTGTGCCAATGCTGCACGCCTCGCCTGAGCATTTGCTGTCAATGCAGCAATATTCGAGGTTACGGTCGTACCGATATTCTCACCCATTACCAAGGCTATACCCAAATACAAGTCAAGCACACCACTCGAACAAAGAATCAAAGTAATAGCCATTACTGCCGCCGATGATTGGGCACACATAGTTATGATACTGCCAATCAAAAGGAACAACAGGATAGACAAAAATCCCCACTCTTTGCAAGAAGTAATGAAACCAAGGATTGCCGCATTATGTTCCAAATCCATGTGCATAGCATTTTCACGCAATGTCGTCAATCCCAAGAACATAAATGCAAAGCCAAATATAAATTCTCCAAAAGACTTTTTCTGGCTTTTATTAGAAAAAATAAGAGGAACGGCTAAAGCAAAAAGAGGGAAAATGAGGTTATTCATGTCTATCTGAAAACCGAACACTGACATAATCCATGCAGTCACCGTTGTACCAATATTAGCTCCCATAATGACAGAAATAGCTTGAGCCAATGTCAGTAATCCGGCATTAACAAAACTAACGGTCATCACCGTAGTAGCAGTAGAAGACTGTACGGAAGCCGTTACAAACGCCCCGGTCAGCAGTCCTGTAAACCGATTGGTCGTCATTGCTCCAAGGAAATGGCGAAGTTGCCCACCTGTCAGTTTCTGCAGAGCTTCACTCATGGTCTTCATGCCATACATAAGAAGCGCCAGCGACCCTATCAGTTTCAGAAAAATAAATATAGACATTATCTCACTTTTAGTATATAACTCTCGATTTTGTCTGCCGTGTACTTTATATCCAACCTATTCTATCACGAGTGTGAATCCGGGCTTATGCTTTCTTTTCTTTCACATTACTGCCGGCTTCCACTACATTAACTACATAATCACCCAACTTTTCACATTCGGTAATAATATCCATATAGTGTACTCCCATCTGATAATCATATTCCTTATTGTTCACATCCAGCACATTCTGGTTCTTTAACTGATTGCGATAGTTATTGATTTCGTGTTCGATATTGAAAGACTTATTCACATCAATAGTATGATGTTCATCTTCTACCAACGCAATCATTTGGCTCAATGCATCATCTGTCAGCTTAAACATCTGTTCGATATGATCATACTGTTTCTGTGTAAAATCCATTTCACTGCGATGCTTGCGGTTGATGGTACGGGCCAAGTTATAGCAACTGTCACCTATACTTTCTATTTCTGTCACCTCACGAAGCATCGAACGAATCTGAAGCTTACTTTCAGAACTCAAACGTCCTTCCGAAACCTGATTCAGATAATTAGCTATCTCCACCTCCATACTATCACTGATATTCTCATACTTCTCTACACGGCTGAACAGCTTATTGAAATCATTCTCATTCGTTGTATGCAACAAATCGCGCACCATACCAAACATACGGTGAGTGCGTTCGGCAAACAGATTGATTTCTTTTCGCGCCTGTAATATAGAAAGCTCTGCCGTAGAAAGCATACCGCCTGTAATAAAACGCAAACGATATTCCTCATCCTGCTCTCTTTGAGGGATAATCTTGCAAACGGTTTTCTCTATCAACTTCACAAACCAAATAAGAATCAACACATTGCATATATTAAATGTCGTATGAAAAGCCGATAATTTAAAAGAAACAGCCACAGCAGGATCCGGCGTCTTCATTATATCTTCTACAAACCATGACACCCCCATTGTGAACGGCTTAAACAGGCATAACACCCAGATAACACCGAAAACATTAAATACCAAGTGAGCTAAGGCAGCCCTCCTGGCCTGCGTATTTGCAGTCAATGCAGCCAGATTAGCTGTAATGGTAGTACCAATATTCTCACCTAATACCAAAGCAGCACCAAGTTCAAAACTAATCCAACCATTGGCACACATAATCAGGGTAATAGCCATTGTTGCAGCCGATGCCTGCACAATCATCGTCAATATTGTACCTATCAATACAAACAGCATCACAGAGCCAAAGCCCATGTCTGTATAATTCTGCACAAAAGACAACATCTCCGGGTTTTTACTCAAGTCCGGTGCATTTGTTTTGAGTAAAGAAAGACCCATAAACAAAAAAGAGAAACCGAAAATAAACTCCCCTATGGATTTACGGTTACTCTTTCCAGAAAATAACAATGGCACACCAACAGCTAAAAGTGGGAGAGCCATTGCAGCGATATCTACCTTAAAGCCCAACGCTGATATAATCCATGCAGTTACGGTAGTACCGATATTGGCTCCCATAATTACTCCAATGGACTGGGATAATGTCAGCAGCCCTGCATTCACAAAGCTGACTACCATGACGGTAGTGGCAGAAGAAGATTGGATTAATGCTGTAATCAGCACGCCTGTTAGAACTCCGGTTACCCGGTTGGTGGTCATCGCCGTGAGAATTTTACGAAGCCTGTCACCTGCAAACTTTTGCAGGCCCTCACTCATGATTTTCATTCCGTAAAGGAATAGCGCCAGTGAACCCAGTAGCTTTAAGAAATCATAAAAAGAATATTCCATCATCAATTAATTTGGTAGGAATTGGCTTATCTCCCTTTTATTCGGTAAATTAACAGCCGATTTCACTACGTTAGTAATAAACATTACGATTATGTTACAAATATGTTGCAAAAATAACAATATTATTAAAAGTTTCCCAATTGGAAGCTCACTTTTGGATATTTATAATGGTCTTAATTTAGATATCCCCTACGGACCTGTCAGTGCCAAGGTTAATAATAAGGTAGAAGGACTCAACTACAGAGCCTATAATAATAAAGATGTAGAATTCCTGAATATATTAAGTTCCTCGGGCATGCGTACTTATGTCCGCTCGTTATGCTTTGTGCTGTGCAAAGCTGTCGAAGATCTTTATCCCGACGGAAGCATCGTGCTGGAGCATCCCGTCTCCAAAGGATACTATTGTGATTTACACATCGGCAGAGAAATAGGGTTGGACGATGTACAGCGCATCAAGAAACGCATGCAGGAAATCATTGAAGAAGATATTCCCTTCCATCGATTTGAATGTCAAACCACCGAAGTGGTAGAGTTGTTCCGCAAAAAAGGAATGATGGATAAAGTAAAACTGCTGGAAACTTCGGGCAATCTTTACTCCTTTTATTATACGTTAGGAGACACTATAGACTATTATTATGGCAGCCTGCTGCCCAGCACCGGATACATCCGCTTGTTCGATATAGTGAAATACTATGACGGACTGTTACTTCGTGTTCCCAACCGACAAAACCCCGACAAACTGGAGGAAGTTGTAAAACAAGAAAAGATGTTGGATGTATTTAAGGAACACCGTCGCTGGAATCAGATTTTAGGCATAGGCACTGTGGGCGACTTCAATGTAGTCTGCAACAATGGTCATGCTACCGACTTAATCAACGTATCCGAAGCCTTGCAGGAAAAAAAGATTTCAAACATCGCCGATGAAATCTATAATCGTGGGAAAAACGGCCAAGGAGTCAAACTGATTCTGATATCCGGTCCCTCCTCATCAGGAAAAACGACATTCAGCAAACGACTCAGCATCCAGCTTATGGCCAATGGCCTGAGACCTTATCCTATTTCGTTGGATGACTATTTCGTAAATAGAGAAGATACCCCTAAAGATGAGAGCGGCAACTATGACTATGAATCCCTCTATGCCTTGGACTTGAAGTTTTTTAATCAACAACTGGAGGCTTTGCTTCGTGGAGAGCAAGTCGAACTGCCCCGTTTTAATTTCTCCACCGGTCAACGTGAGTTCAAAGGAGACTATCTGAAGATAGATGATAATATGATACTGATTTTGGAAGGTATCCACGCACTGAACCCTGAACTGACTCCGCATATCCCGGCTGAAAATAAATATAAAATATATGTATCGGCCCTGACAACCATCTTATTGGACAACCATAACTATATCCCTACTACCGACAACCGGCTGTTGCGCCGCATTGTCCGTGACTACAAATATCGTGGATATTCGGCAGAAGACACCATCAGCCGTTGGCCCAGCGTACGTGCCGGAGAAGACAAATGGATTTTCCCTTATCAGGAAAATGCAGATGCCATGTTCAACTCTGCATTATTGTTCGAGCTTGCTGTTTTAAAAGATTATCTGGAACCTATTCTGCGGAAAGTGCCCAATAACCGACCGGAATACTCGGAAGCCTACCGCCTCCGTAAGTTCCTCGAATATTTCGTATCTGTGCAAGATAAAGAATTGCCTCCAACCTCCTTATTAAGAGAATTTCTGGGCGGAAGCAGCTTCAATTATTAATAATATTAGGATGAACCCCTAAAATTATCCCGGCAAAAAGGAAGATTATTACGATACAAATCGCTACTTTTGCCCCCAAAAATAGTAAAGAGATTATGGCACAAGGCTCACGTCAAGTACAAACACAAGCCCAACAACAAGTACAGACACTGTCACCACAACAAATCCTTGTTGTGAAGTTGTTGGAATTGCCTACCGTGGAGCTGGAAGAACGTATTCATTCTGAGATACTGGACAATCCGGCCTTGGAGGAAGGAAGAGAAACGCCCGAAAACGGGGAAGAGAGTACTGACTTTGAAGGAAATGAAGATAATAACGATAACTCGGAACCCAACGATGACATTTCACTGGGAGATTATCGTACCGAGGATGACATCCCCGACTATAAATTGCAGGAACACAACCGCAGCCGCGAAGGAGTAGCCGAAGAGATACCTTTCTCGGATGCTGTTTCCTTCTACGAAATATTGAAAGAGCAGCTTGCCATGCAAGACCTGACTGACGAACAGCGCGAAATAGCCGAATACCTGATCGGATCGTTGGATGATGACGGACTCCTGCGTAAAAGCATAGAATCCGTCATGGACGAGCTTGCCATTTATCGTGGAATCTATACCACAGAGAACGAACTGAACAAAATACTCGAAATCATTCAGGATTTCGACCCGGCCGGCATCGGTGCACGCAACCTTCAAGAGTGTCTGCTCATTCAGATCAACCGTAAAGCAGATTCCCCACTAAAACAGATAGAACTGGATATTATCGGAAAATGCTGCGATGAGTTCACCCGTAAGAACAAAGATAAAATAATTCAGAAACTGGGCATCACCGAAGAGCAATATAACGAAGCATTGGCCGAACTTACCAAATTAAACCCGCGTCCGGGAAGTTCATTGGGCGAAGCCATGGGGCGTAATTTCCAGCAGATTATCCCCGATTTTATTGTAGAAACATTCGATGACGGTACCATCACCCTCAATCTGAACAACCGCAATGTTCCCGAACTGCGCCTCAGCCGTGAGTTTACCGAACTACTGGACGAACATACACGTAACAAAGAGAATCAAAGTAAAGAATCAAAAGACGCTCTGATGTTTTTAAAACAGAAAGTAGATGCCGCACAAGGTTTTATCAATGCCGTAAAACAACGACAACACACTTTACTCACCACCATGCAGACTATCATCGACATCCAGCGTCCGTTTTTCCTTGAAGGAGACGAGTCACTATTGAAACCGATGATATTAAAAGATGTGGCAGAACGCGCCAAACTGGATATCTCTACCATCTCACGCGTCAGCAACAGCAAATATGTGCAAACAAACTACGGCATATATTCGTTGAAGTTCTTCTTCAGTGACGGCTACACCACCGAAGATGGTGAAGAATTATCCGTTCGCGAAATAAAACGCATACTAAAGGAATGTGTAGACAACGAAGACAAAGAAAAACCCTATACTGACGACGAACTGGCCGAAATACTGAAAGCCAAGGGATACCCCATTGCACGCCGCACCGTGGCCAAATATCGCCAGCAGTTAAATATTCCTGTTGCACGATTAAGAAGATAAAAATATGGAAGCAAACGAAACCACCGGTTCTTTAAAAGAGATTGGAAAAAGTGACCCGTTAGAAATAGGTTCACGCATCATATCAGGCATATTCACACCTTTTATGGTTCCATTTCTTGCCTTTTTCTTATTATTCTTTTTCACCTATTTACGCATCATGCCCCTCCAATATAAGTTGGTGGTGTTGGGTATCGTGTATTGCTTTACCATCTTGATGCCGATGCTTGCCATTTATCTTTTTCAGAAAATAAACGGCTGGGGTATCCATGAACTGGGTCATCGTGAAAAACGATTCGTCCCATACGCCCTAACCATTGTCAGCTATGTAGCCTGCCTGCTTACGATGTACAAGATTCATTTGCCACGCTATATGTCGGGCATCATTGTAGCCACACTCATCTGCATGGTCATCTGCATTGTGATAAACTTCAAATGGAAAATCAGCACCCATGTTGCCAGTAGCGGCATGATGGTAGGCGGTCTGTTGTCATACAGCCTGATCTTCAATTTCAATCCTGTATCATGGCTTTGCTTTTTCATTTTGCTATCAGGAATGCTGGGGACAGCACGCATCATCGTAAAGCAACACACATTATTAGAAGTTCTGGCAGGATTTATTGTCGGATTGTTTTGCGGTGTCATAGGAATTTTGTTTATTTGAAAAAAAATTTTAGTATTAACCTTATAAATTAAAAGCATTATGAATTTCCCAAACAATGTAAAGTATACCGAGGAACACGAATGGATACGCGTAGAAGGTGATATCGCATACGTAGGCATTAGCGATTATGCACAAGAACAATTGGGCGACATCGTTTTCGTAGACATCACTACCGAAGGCGAGACTTTGGAAAAAGGAGAAGTTTTCGGTACTATCGAAGTAGTAAAGACTATATCAGACCTGTTCCTTCCGGTTGCAGGAGAAGTTTTAGAACAAAACGAAGCATTGGCTGACAACCCCGAACTGGTCAACCAAGATCCCTATGGCAAAGGTTGGCTGGTTAAAATCAAACCTAACGATGCAAATGACATCAATGATTTGATGGATGCCGAAGCCTACAAAGCTTTAGTAAACGAATAAAATACAGAAGAAATATTCAATGGAACCTATTGTAAGTATTATCATGGGCAGCACGTCCGACCTTCCTGTCATGGAAAAAGCTGCCAAGCTACTGGACGAGATGAACGTACCTTTCGAGATGAACGCTCTATCGGCACACCGTACACCCGAAGCAGTGGAAGAGTTTGCCAAGAACGCTGCCGGTCGTGGCATTAAAGTCATCATTGCTGCAGCAGGCATGGCCGCAGCATTGCCCGGTGTAATTGCCGCCAACACTACACTGCCAGTCATTGGCGTCCCCGTGAAAGGGTCTGTTCTCGACGGTGTGGACGCACTCTATTCCATCATCCAGATGCCTCCCGGAATTCCGGTTGCAACAGTTGCCATCAACGGTGCAATGAATGCCGCTATTCTGGCCGTACAGATGTTGGCTTTGAGTGATACAGAGCTCGCAGCTAAATTTGCAGATTACAAAACCGGCTTGAAAAAGAAAATAGTGAAAGCCAATGAAGAATTGAAAGAAGTAAAGTTCGAATATAAGACGAATTGATTCTTTACATAAGCATCGCTGAAAAGCTGCGCTATAAAAAACACGGGCAGAAAATATCCTATCCTGATTAGAAGGAAAGAATATTTTCTGCCCGAAAATTTAAAACGAACATTTACAACCTCTTTAAAGATAAGGAATTAACCATGACCGATTTATTCAACTATTCACGCCGGGAAGCCTCTGAAGTAAACATTGGAGCCACTCCGATGGGCGGTGCTAATCCCATCCGCATCCAAAGTATGACCAATACCATAACAATGGATACCGACGCTTGCATAGAACAAGCCAAACGGATTATCGATGCAGGCGGTGAATACGTGCGTCTCACCACACAGGGTGTACGCGAAGCCGAAAACCTGAAAAATATAAATATCGGATTACGTTCACAAGGCTATGACACCCCCTTGGTAGCCGATGTGCATTTTAACCCCAAAGTAGCCGATGTAGCGGCACAATACGCAGAAAAGGTACGTATCAATCCGGGCAACTATGTAGACCCGGGACGCACTTTCAAGAAGTTGGAATACACCGATGAAGAGTACGCGCAAGAAATAGAAAAGATACGTACCCGCTTCGTTCCTTTTCTGAACATTTGTAAGGAGAACCATACCGCCATCCGTATTGGTGTGAATCACGGTTCTCTGTCAGACCGCATCATGTCACGTTATGGCGATACCCCCGAAGGCATGGTAGAATCGTGCATGGAATTTCTCCGCATCTGCGTAGAAGAACATTTCACCGATGTCGTAATTTCCATCAAGGCTTCCAACACGGTTGTCATGGTAAAAACTGTTCGTCTGCTGGTAGCGGAAATGGAAAAAGAAGGCATGGCATTCCCACTTCATCTGGGTGTAACCGAAGCCGGCGACGGTGAAGACGGACGTATCAAATCAGCTTTAGGCATCGGTGCATTGTTATCCGATGGTTTGGGAGATACCATCCGCGTATCATTGAGCGAAGCCCCGGAAGCAGAAATTCCGGTAGCTCGTAAACTGGTCGACTATATACTGGCACGTGAAAACCACCCTTTCATTCCCGGAAAAGAATCGCCGGAATTCAATTATCTCTCCCCTTCACGCCGTAAAACAAAAGCTGTGCGCAACATTGGCGGAGATAATCTTCCGGTAGTAATTGCCGAACGTTTGGAAGGAGAGAACGAAGTCAATCCACAATTCAAGCCCGATTACATTTATTGTGGACAAACAGTTCCTGAATTACGTAATAAGGAAACAGCTTATCTGGTAGATGCCGATGCCTGGAACCCTGAAGAGAAGAATGTGTATCCTGCATTCAACTATCAGCAAATGATAGAGCTACATCATACTCAGGCTGAGTTAAAATTCCTGTTCCTACCTTATATGGCAATGAATGAAGAAGTGATTGCCGCACTCAAGTTACACCCGGAAGTGGTTATCATTGCACAAAGCAATCACCCCAACCGGTTAGGTGAATACCGCGCCATGGTGCATGAACTGATGACGGAAGGACTGGAAAATCCTGTTGTATTCTTCCAATACTATCAGGAAGAAGAAGCGGAGAACTTACAGATTAAGGCAGCCGCCGATATGGGTGCATTGATTTTTGATGGTTTCTGTGACGGTATCTTCATTTATAATCAAGGCTCACTGCCACACACCGTAATAGATACTACCGCTTTCGGTATCCTGCAAGCCGGACGTATCCGCACCAGCAAGACAGAATATATCTCATGCCCCGGTTGCGGTCGCACCTTATATGACTTGGAATCGACTATTGCCCGAATCAAAGCCGCCACCTCTCATTTAAAAGGCTTAAAGATAGGCATCATGGGCTGTATCGTCAACGGACCGGGCGAAATGGCGGATGCCGATTACGGTTATGTAGGAGCCGGACGAGGTAAAATCAGCCTTTATAAGAAAAAAGAATGCATCGAAAAAAATATCCCCGAAGAGCAGGCGGTAGAGAAACTGATTGAACTGATTAAGCTGAACGGCGATTATATTGAAATATAAAATATCTGTACCATGAATTATCAGCAGATACTCGAAAATATTTATCAGGAGATACAGCCTTTTGCCGGCATCGGCAAACAGGCTGACTATATTCCTGCATTGGCAAAAGTAGACCCGGATCAGTTTGGCATTTGCATCAATACCATTCAAGGAGAAACTTTCATGCTGGGACAAGCTGACACTCGTTTCTCCATCCAGAGTATTTCGAAAGTCTTTTCACTTGCCGTATGCCTCAGCCTTGAGGGAGACGAACTATGGAAAAGAGTGGGAAAAGAGCCATCGGGCACTGCATTCAATTCCCTTGTACAGTTAGAAGTTGAAAAAGGAATTCCCCGCAATCCGTTCATCAATGCCGGTGCCATTGTATTGGCAGATATACTTTTAAAGCATCTGTCACACCCCGAAGAAGATTTCCTCCACTTTATCCGTAGTATTTGTGGAAACGATACTATTAATTACAATGAAGAAGTAGCGGCATCCGAACGTGAAAAAGGTTACCTGAACGCAGCCATCGCCAATCTGCTGAAGTATCATCATAATATAGAGAATGACATCGAACGCGTTCTCCATTTCTATTTTCTCCAATGTTCTGTTGAAATGAGTTGCTATGATTTATCCAAAGCTTTTCTGGCTTTTGCCAACCACAAACAGCCATTCACATTTGGGGATATCAACCTTACTGCGTCGCAAGTGAAGCGTATTAATGCCATTATGCAGACATGCGGCTTTTATGATGAAGCGGGAGAGTTTTCTTACCTTGTGGGTCTGCCCGGAAAAAGTGGTGTGGGCGGTGGCATAGCGGCTGTTTATCCGTTACGTTATTCGGTAGCAGTATGGAGCCCGAGATTAAACCGGAAAGGAAACTCGGTTATGGGAATCAAGGCGTTGGAGCTGCTGACCACACAGACACAAGAGTCTATTTTCTAAAAAATAAAAGTGAAGAGAGAATAATATTCATTCTATCGGAATCAGTTCTCTCTTCATCTATCATAAACCAATAATCACTATCTCTTCCTATTTTAACCAGCCATTCTATGACTTGCGTAGTACTACCTCACCGGGAGCCGGAGAATTACTTTCCCGCGGATTTAGCATTTCTTTACTGGATTGATTTCGATGCTTAATGCATAAATACCAAATGCCATCAATCTTCACAGGATTAAACATAAAAGCCATCGTCGGAGCATTTCCATCCACATCTTTTTTTGCAAATTCAATCTTATATTTAAGATCATTACATCCCTGAGTGGAAAAACTAAAATTCTCCAAATGATAATCTACAACCGGGAAGGTACTGAAATGCTTTTTAAGATTTTCCGCATTTTCATTTGTAAGTCTTACCGCTTCACCATCTTTAACCACATAAAGCATTCCTAACGCTGCTTCTATATTACCCTCCTTCAAGCTATCCATACACTTCTGAGACATTTCGAGAACCGTAATGGAATCCGTCTTTGTCAATGAGCCGACGAATTCTTTTTCTGCATCAGCATAAGTCTTCATACGCTCTTTTGTTTCTTTTCGTCCACATGAAAACGACAAGCAACTTAATAATAAAATAAAAACGATTTTATCTATTTTCATTTGCAATACAATTAAGATTAGTCCACCAATAATAAAAGGTGCGCTGACAACAACGCACCTTCCATCTATTCAATTGCTAATAATGCAATACCTGTTCTATTACTGATTTGCTTTTGTTGATTCAACATCACACTTGGCTACAGCTTTCAAAGTACCCCAATAATAAGTAATTTCCACCGGAATCCACAATGTGAATTTCTGAACATTACCTTCATTATTCTTGTAAACAATCTTAGTAGTATTCAAAGCTGCAACTTCTGTAATGTTTACAATATTAGTAGCACTTTCTGCTCCATTTTCTGTAACGGACAACTGCAATTTATCTGTAACTTCAGAAACTTTCTTTCTAGTTCCGGTCAAGTCACATTCTGCATTGGCAATATCAACTTTAATAGTCTCGAATTCATAATAAGGATACAAAGAAACACCATTCTCTACAGCACTTTCGTACACACCGGCAGCATTCTTAACGATTAATGCTTCTTCACGCCAGTCCTTCAGGTCAAACAAATCACCTAAAACAATAGAAGAGCCATTTGCCTGAGCATCAATGAATTTAGCTTGGTCACCATCAAGAACATCAACCGGACGCAAGAAACGTACCTTGAAGTTTTCTGTGCCTAAAGCCAACTTACACTCATCATAAGTAGCAACAATTTCAACATTTGCAAAATGCTTGGGAATCAAGTGACCGTATAAGTTCAAGAGTTTCTTAGCACTGTCGGTAGCTGCATAAGTCAGGGTTCCATCAGCAGCAATAGAAGCTACAAGATTACCTTCAACATCTGCTGTACCTACATACAATTTAGTGTGATCGGTACCACGAACAAGCTGGTACTTAACACCATTCTGGTTAGGATCTGCAATTTCAGGTTGTGTAGCCGCAAATTCATAAGAATAAGCTGTGCCCAAAACTTCCAAATCATAATACTGATTTTGAGTTGCAGAAGTCTTAGCTACTTTAACCACATTGCCTTCAAAATTATCATCTAAATCCTTAGAATAATCCTGTACGGCCTTATCATTAGTAGTAGGTCTCGGAACATTCATACGTACAGTATCTCTCTTAGCTACAGTAGACTCTGTAGTAGGATACCAGTAAGCCTTGATCTTATCTCCGAATGTTACCTCCGGCTGTTTTGCTATAGTCACAGTAAACGGTACATATACAAAGAATTTTGTATCAGTTTTAGACTGGAAGCAAGCATACAATGTTACAGTGCGGCCTTCTAATTTAGAAATGGCATCCATTTCATCAAAGCCTGCTGTCCATGTAATAATATCATTCGTAGTTGTTACATTTGTAAAGTCACTAGAGATTGTCAACTCACCGTATACGTTATTCTCAACCTCAGCAAATGTCTTCTGACTGTCATTGGTGATGTAAGTCTTTCCAGCTACAAAATTGAATGAATTAACAAATTCAGCCTTGGTCATCTTCAACGCTTCAATAATCTTACCGGACATATCATCCCATGTAATGCCATCTTCGAAACCATCACATACATAAGGTTTAGTTGCATTAAATACCTCAGGCAAAGTTTGAATACCCAAATCCTTAACGATATGCAACTTAACATAACCTGCAAGGACAATGTTTTCGCCATCCATCAACTTAACCAATACGATAGGGGTTCTACCTACAGCAGAAATACCATCTTCGTTCGTGCTACATGGAGTAGTATTACCATTTGCATTTACATAGCAAGGAGTAAAGATACCATTGTTATTTACTGTACCATACTTATTTTCTTCTGTATTATTAGCACCTGTCTTATAACCTAACATTTCATATTCAAAATGCAAGCCATAATCAGCCACATCAGCATACGCCATAATCTGGTGTTCAGCATCATCAGCAGCAGCCTTAATATCAGCCTGAGTATAATGTACATTCAGATACTGAGTCAAGTCAAGAGTACCGCCATTATACTTAACGTCGATAGTTGCATCTTTTTTAGCTGCATCTTCACCTTTGATATACAGTTCATGCTGTTTAGCACCCAAAGCACAAGCATTATTTTCTGTTTCTAATGTATTGAATGCAATCGCTTTAAAAGTAACTACAGCCGGCAAAATAGCAGCATAATCAGAAGTAACTGTTGTATCTTTCGCTTCTTCGTTCTGATAAGTACCGGTCAAAGCCATTACAGACACATTCTTATCAGCTACAATTTTCAGTTCAGCAGGGTTTTCTACTTTATAAACTACTTCCAAATCACCATTAGCCAATTGTCGGCTAGTACTGTATACCGGTTTAGGAGTTACAGCAGCACGTGCAGATGCATCCACATATTCAGGTTCACTATATAAGAATCCCCAAGCGACATTAGTCAAATTTGCTGTGGTAGGATTTACATGATAAACAGCTTTAGCTAAAGAGCTAATTGTATAATCACCTTCATCAGCAACATTTATAAAGGTGTTTTTTTCAGCAATAGTAAACTTAGCTCCCTCAGCATTATTGCCTTCGCTTTTTCCTGTAAATGCTTTATAAATACCCTGAGCATACGGATAACGAGCCGCTTCGATACCATTTTCATACAAAGCAGGAACAAACACCAAACTACTCAGCTTATCACCGATAATAGCCAGCAATTCATTTCTAAGTTCTTTGATTCTACGGTCTATTTCAGCCATTTCAACTTTACCTGCATTTTGTTTCAGGTTATCAACATCCGACTTAACTGAATTTAAAGTAGACTCAATAGTACCTAACTTATCTTCCAAGTTGTCAACTTTAGTCTGAGCAGCAGTTACTTTCTCTGTCAAGCTTGTTATAACAGCAGTATCAGCCTTACCAGCTATCGCAGCTTCCAAAGCAGCTTTAGCCGTCGCCAGCTCAGAACTTGCACTCTGTTTAGCTGCATCAATATTAGCCTGCAACTGAGCGATCTGAGCACTCAGCGTCTCGGGAGTAACAAGCTTGTCAATTTGTCCTTGCAAATTATCGATGTCATCATCGTAGTCCTTACAAGATACAAATGTTCCTGTCGAGGTAACCATCAAGGCTCCGAACAGGATTGCACTTAAAA
>OLQN01001023.1_pt1 | contig 22204 bp, 22 predicted proteins | sample 1673181 | NCBI WGS metagenome assembly OLQN01 (sample SAMEA3136763, study PRJEB25190) | human gut metagenome | biome: human gut; feature: human-associated habitat; material: faeces | place: Austria | collected 2013
AAAACTCAATCTGGTCGTCCTAAGTCAGCTCGTGGGCTTTTTCAACAATCTCAAAGAGATGCCCCCACCAGGAGCGTCCCGTCATGAGTGCATCGTAGCGGTGCATCTGCTTGATATATGCGTTATGCTGAGCCTTAGCCATCAGTTGTTGCAGGGATTAGAGCTTGTATGGATCTATTGCACCGCAAAGTTATACCTCTTTGCCAAGGGATCGCCCCCGCAAATCTACCCAGTAGTAGGTACCGCTCGCTAAAAAAACGCCTCAAACAACGTCCCATCCTCATGGGACGGATCGCTCCCACCTCCGTTGGAACGAAAAAATCCCAAGGGAGGGACGAAAAGCTCCCCACGGAGGGACGAGTCGTTTCCTCCTTGGAACGAAAAGTTTCCAGCGTTGGAAAAGAAGCTTTCCAGCGTTGGAAAAAAAGATTTCCTCCCTTGGAAATTATTTTTCCAAGGAAGGAAACCTTTTGGAAACCCTACAAGAAGCGTTCAAACGCCTTGCAGGCAACTTAAAAAAAAGGTGGTAAAGGAGCGGGTGTACTAGAGCTCGCGGAGGAGGTGTTTGACGGCAGCGAGGGGGTGGTGGAAGAGCATACGAGGACCGGCCCAGCGCATCACCGCCTGAATGCGGGCTTTCATGTCGGGTCGGTAGCAGTGTATGGGGCATTTGCGGCAGGTCGGCTTCGCTGCGCCGTAGCGACAATGGTCTAGTCGCCGTGTGGCGTACTCGAGTAGCTCGCGACAACTGTCGCAGAGCGTTTCATTACCCTCTTTCTTCCTGCAGTAGAGCTGGATCATTTGCCGAATGACCTGCTGCTCCTCAGCGATACGTCCCTGGCCCATACTACTTGCCGATGCAGAAGTGGGAGAAGATGTAGCCGAGCACCTCGTCGGAGGTGATGGAGGCGCCTGTGACGAGGCCGATCTCTTCGATAGCCTCACGGAGATAGGGGGTGATGAGGTCGCTGGTCAAGCCGTTGTGGAGTCCCTCGGAGACTAACTCTAAGGCGTGACTTGCCTTGGTGAGCGCCTCGTAGTGGCGCAGGTTGTAGAGCATCACGATCTCTTCATCGCTGTGGAGGGGCTGGGCAGTGGTGACCATCAGCTCTTCGAGAGCTTCGATGCCCTCAGTGGCTCGTGCTGAGATAGCCAGCGGAGGGGTGGTGTGCCGTTTGTCCGTGATGCGCTGTAGCTGTTCGGAGCAGAGGCTGAGCCAGTCCGTGACCTCACGCTCGGTGAGTAAATCCCGCTTGTTGAGCAGGAGCATGAGGGTACTGTCGGGGGAAGTGAGTGGCAGGAGTTCACCGAGCTGTGTCTCTAGCTCGTCCCACGTGGGTAGGGGCGGGGCGATGACCCAGAGGATGAGCCGTGCCGAGGAGATCTGCTGGTAGCTGCGCTCGATGCCTAGTTGCTCTACGAGGTCGGTCGTCTGGCGCAGGCCAGCGGTGTCGATGAGTCGGAAGAGTGTACCACGGATGGTTAGTCGCCCCTCGACGGTGTCTCGGGTGGTGCCGGGGATGTCGCTGACGATGGCTCGCTCGTGCTGGAGGAGGGCGTTGAGGAGACTGCTCTTACCTACGTTGGGTGCGCCGATGATAGTGGTCGGGATGCCTTGCTGTAGCTCTTGCCCCGTGGTGAAGCTTTGCGTGAGCAGGCGGAGCTGGTGCTGTATGGTGGCTAGCGTCTCAACTAAAGTGGCGCGATCGGCAAAGGCGACATCCTCTTCGCTAAAGTCTAGCTCCAGCTCGAGGAGACCAGCGAAGCGTAGGAGCGTCGCTCGCAGTTCGTTGAGCAGATGACTGAGCCTGCCGGTATGCTGCTCCATAGCCATCTTGTGCTGTGTGGCAGTGGTCGCAGCGATGAGGTCGGCGACCGCCTCAGCCTCGGCGAGATCAAGCTTGCCATGCGCTAAGGCACGACGGGTAAATTCGCCAGGATCGGCCATACGGCACCCCTCTTGCTGAGCGATCCACTCCAGTATGGAGCGTACGATGAAGGGGGAGGCGTGGCAGGAAAGCTCAACGACCTCTTCGCCAGTGTAGGAGTGTGGGGCGGCAAAGTAGGTGGCTACGACGAGGTCTATGAGTTGTCCGTCAATTCGCAGTCCAGCGGTCGTGGCTTCACGAGGCGCGAGCCTTTTGCCAAGAAGCGTCTCAGCGATTTGCGGGGCTAGGCTCCCTGAGATGCGTATGACGGCAAGCCCTCCGCCTAGGGCGGTGGCCGGTGCGCAGATCGTTTCGCTCAGATCATGTATCATGCGGGCAGGGCGGCTAGTAGCTGAGCCACGCTAGCCCCCGTCGTGGGGATGGTGAGCTCAGGTGCGATGTAGCTGAGTGGCTGCAGGACGAAGGCGCGCTCACACATACGAGGGTGCGGGATGGTGAGCTCAGGCGTGGTCACGACACACTGGTCGTAGAGCAGGATGTCTAGGTCTATGACTCGGTCGGAGTAGATGCCGTCGTGCGACTTGTGCAGTCGCCCCATCTCACGCTCGATAGCCTGAAGCTGTGCTAAAAGCTCTGCTGGCGTCGCTGTCGTGTGAACGGCCACGACGCTATTGAGGAAGAGATGCTCCGAAGCGAAGCCCACGGGGCGAGTCTCTACAAAGGGGGCTATACTGTAGATCTGGAACCCACGAAGGCGCATTCGCCTGATCGCCTCTAGCAACTGATGACGAGGCTCGTCAAGGTTGCTACCGAGGGCTATGTAAGCAGTAGGCATAGGTGCGACAGTGAGAGAGTCTTAGCGGGATCCTTTAGTCCATAATGAGGAGCGCATCCCCGTAGCAACCGAAGCGGTACTTCTCCTTGACCGCTACATTCATCGCATTCATCACATTCTTCTCACCTCCCATGGTGGCAGCGCACATGAGGTTGATGCTCTTTGGCGCATTGAAGTTGGTCAGCATAGCGGTCGGCAGGTGAATGTGGTAAGGCGGATAGATAAACTCATTGGTCCAGCCACTGAACTCCTTGAGGTAGCCGTCCGTGCTGACGCCTGTCTCGAGGGCTCGCATGACGGTCGCTCCGACAGCCACTATCTGCGCATTGTCGTCGCGTGCTTGGTTGACGATGTCGCAGCACTCGATGGGGATGTACATCTCTTCGTTCTCCACCTTATACTTGCTGATCGCCTCTACCTCGATCTCCTGATAGCTAGAGAGGTTGTGGTGCAGTGTGAGGAAAGCAAGGTTGCACCCCTGCAGGCGTAGCTTGTGCAGGATAATGTCGCTGAAGTGCAGGCTCGCAGCGGGAGCGCAGACGGCGCCGATATGCTTCGCAAAAACACTCTGATAACGCTCTAGGTCGCTTGGCTCAGCGGGTCGCTTGATCTCCGCGGGTAGCGGTGCTTCGCCTAGACTGTACAGATCCTTGAGGAAGTCATCGTGAGAGCCATCGTAGAGGAAGCGTAGGATACGACCTCGCGAGATGGTGTTGTCAATAACCTCAGCGACCAGCACGGGAGCTCCGCCCTCCTCGCCGAACTCGAGCTTGTTGCCGATGCGGATCTTGCGAGCTGGATCTACGAGGACATCCCATAGACGCAGGGACTCGTTGAGCTCACGCAGGAGGAAGACCTCGATCTTCGCCTGGTTCTTCTCCTTCAGACCATAGAGCCTGGCGGGGAAAACCTTCGTATCGTTGAAGACAAAGGTGTCTTTCTCGCCAAAGTAGTCGAGTATGTCCACAAAGTTCTTATGCTCGATAGAGCCGTCTGTGCGGTGCAGTACCATCATACGAGACTGATCTCTGAAGGTGGTCGGGTACTGAGCAATGAGCTCCTCGGGGAGCTTGTAATCAAAGTGTGAAAGCTTCGCTTTATGTCGCATATTGGATTCTGTTTCTAATGGGATAGAGTGAGTATAGTAAGGGTGTTTGGTCAGGAGAGTTTTTCCTCATCGGGCGTTAGGGCGAGCAGTTCGTCTAGCTGATCGAGGCTAAAGCAGTCTGCCTGTGACACCTCGCCAGAGCGTGTCCGCACCAGCTGGGTGAGGTAAGCCCCCGAACTGAGAGCCGTGCCGAGGTCACGAGCCAGCGAACGAATGTAGGTGCCTCTGCTACAGACGATGCGTAGCTGTAGGGTGGGGGGCGTGAAGCTAAGTAGCTCCAGCTCGTGAATGGTGATGCGCTTGTGTGCTAGCTCTACCTCCTGTCCCTGACGGGCTAGGTCGTAGGCGCGTATGCCCCCTACCTTGACGGCTGAGAAGGTGGGAGGTCGCTGATCGATCTCTCCCGTGAACTGGTGCAAGGCACTCCGCACCATCTCCTCCGTGATATGTTCGTAGGGATAGGTCGCATCGATCTCGTGCTCGCTGTCAAAGGAGGGTGTGGTGGCTCCGAGCTGTAGCGTGGCGCGGTACTCTTTGTCGTGGTCCATCAGCTGCTCGATGAGTTTCGTAGCACGCCCTGTGCAGAGCACCAGCACGCCCGTCGCCTGCGGGTCGAGCGTCCCAGCGTGTCCCACCTTGATGCGCTTGACGCCTGTCACCTTGCGCACCATGATGCGCACCTTATTGACTACGTCAAAGGAGGTCCACCCCAACGGCTTGTCCAAGGGTATGATCGCTCCCGAACGTAGCGTGAGGGGGCGATGAGTCTGCAGGTCGGCAGGCGTGTAGAGCTTGGAGGAGACTTCCTGATTCATCTTAGTGCATTGCTAGAGGAACTCCGCAGAGTAGTAGGATGAGTACCAGTAGACCGACCACGATACGGTAGTAGCCAAAGAGCTTGAAGCCGTAGCGGGTCACATAGTTGATAAAGAACTTGATCGCCAGTAGTGCTACTACGAAGGCAACCACATTGCCCACGAGTAGTGCCACCCAGTTTTCCTGGAGCATCTGACTAGATACAGGATCGGAGAGGAGCTTGTACCCCTTGAGTAGGGTAGCGCCGAGCATCGTCGGCACCGCTAGGAAGAAGGAGAACTCGGTCGCTGCGCGTCTCGTGAGTCGCTGTTGCAGTCCACCCACGATCGTCGCCATAGAGCGTGATACGCCCGGGATCATAGCGATGGTCTGAAAGCAACCGATGACGAAAGCATTGCGATACGACGGACGCTCCACTGTCTGTTTTGTAGCTGGCCAAATGCGGTCGATGAAGAGCATAAAGATGCCGCCCAAGAAGAGCATCGTGGCGACTACGTAGACATTGTCCAGGAGCTTGTCTATCTGCTCCTCCAGTAGTAGTCCGATGACTGCTGCAGGGATGAGACCAACGAGGAGCTTGATATAAAAGGAAAAGCGTCCTACCCACTGCCACCGCTGCGGTAGCTGTCGTGCGCCCTCTTCTACCCGAAAGGTGAAGAATCGCTTGTAGTACAACACTACGACCGATAGGATCGCTCCAAACTGGATCATCACCGTAAAGGCTCGTAGGAAAGGGGTACTCTCCATCCCGAGTATACCCTGCGTGAGGATCATGTGCCCCGTAGAGCTGACTGGGAGAAACTCCGTCAGCCCCTCTACGATGGCTAGAATAATGGATTCGAGTAGCGTCATCTTAAGCGTTTCGGCACAAGCGGTTTACTTGTTCTGTGGTGTAGTATTGCTATCCTTGTCTTTGCTTTTGTTGGGGCTTTTGGGCTTAGCCATGATAGCGTAGATGATTAGGAGGAAGCCGACCAGCGTGACGATAGGTGCTACAACGATGCGGCGTGTGCTAAAGATCTCTGCCGTAAACTCTGGATTGTCTGCACTACCTCCCCCCGACATCAAGAGGAGACCCAAGATGATGATCCCCACGGAGATCGCTAGGAGGATATAGTTCTTCTTGCCAAATACCATAATTGATAAGTTGTGATGTATGAGATAATGACTAAGCCATGACGATACGTCCGCCATCCATACGAATATATTTACTCGTCGATATCGAGGCGGTGATCCACGAGAGCAAGATGCCGAGGCAGATGATCCCCCCGAGGATGATCGCCACCTCGCCATAGCTGAGGTAGCTCTCGATGAGTAGCGGATTGCGCTGTGTCATATAGCAGAGCGTGCCTAGGAGCATACAGACCGCCAGCAAGCCTCCCCACAGACCGTTGAAGATACTGTAAGTGGTAAAAGGCTTACGGATCAAGCTCGGCTTAGCACCCAGTAGCGTCATGGAGCGGATCAGGAAGCGCCGGCTGTAGATCATAATGTGGGTCATACTATTGACCTGTATGATAGCGATGATCAGCAGGATCAGCGAGACGATCAGTAAGATTGTGGAGAGATGCTGCATATTCTCATCGATCATCTGGAGCATATCTCCACGGTAACTCATCGTCTGCACGTTGCCCCACGAGGCGAAGTCGCTCTCTATCTGCGCCATGCTATCGGCTACGGCGTACTGTGACTTGAGATGCACCTCTAGCGAGGGCTGTAGGGGGTTAAAGCCGAGGACCGCCACGGGATCTTCGCCTATCTCCTCCTGGAGCTGTCGTGCAGCATCTTCGGGTGTTATGTAGGTCACATCCTTGACGTATGGAGCCTGACTCACCTGCTGCATCAGTCGTATGCTATCCTGTGTAGTGGTCTCAGGGTCTAGTAAGACGGTGAAGGTCATCTCCTCGCGTACCGACTGCTCTAGGTGGCACTTGCCCACCTCGAGGAGAGCGATAGATCCCAGCAGGAAGAGTGGTAGGGCGATACAGACGATCGCAATAATCCTAGAGGAGGGGAGTAGCGATCGGCGCCGTGGACGAGGTGTGTGATGCGACATAGGCGAGCGTGAGTCTTAGCGGTGAAACTGCGGGCTGTGTTATGGTTACAACAGATAAAAGAAGTCAAGCAACAGTATGCGCCCCCACCTAGCCCGTATCAAAGACTATACAAAGGGCATCATACAGTAATTATGCAAAGGTACTCAAATATCTGAAGCGAAGCCAAGGTTGGCTGTTGGTGGTTGGCCGTTAGCTGTTGGCCGTTGGCTGTTAGCCGTTAGCTGTTGGCTAGAGGCACTAGTGTCCCTAGCTCCGATTCACTCCGATTAACTCTAATTTCTAACCTCTAACCTCTAACTTCTAATCTCTGCCCTCTGAGGTCTACTGCTTCGCCTCTTGCTCGACGATCTTTTGGGCGAGGTCTTGCCACTGCTCGCTCTTCTCGTAGAGCTTGCGGCTCCCCTGTGGCACACGAAGCATGCGGGGCGTACCAGCCACACTAAAGAAGGCCATCATACCGACCTCTATCTGTGCGGGGTCGGCCACACGGATCTCCACATCGCGGAGCTTATCGCAGAAGGCAAACGCCATGTCCCCGATCTTACGTACCCCGGCGGGTATCTTCAGGACTTCGAGGTCCTGGGCGTCGTAGCAAGCGTATTCAGCGATCTCTTGCACCGTGTCGGGAACTTTGTAGAAGTCTTCATATAGCCCTGCGGGGTACTGAATTAGCTGCGTCTGCTCCTTATTATATAGGACCCCATCGATCGAGGAGTAGCAAGGGTTGTTCAGATCGACCTCAATCTCGAGGAGCATCGTACAGTCATGGAAGGGGGCGACCCCGAGACGCGTCGTCTGCGGTGGCAGATACATGTAGGTGAGACAAGAGCAGCGGGCGAAAGCATACGACCCCACCTCCTCTAGATAATCTCCCAGCGTTACGTCCGTGAGAAAGTAGTTGCTCGCGAAGGCTAGACTGGCAATCTTGCGCACCTTCTCAGGCAGTGTAAACTCCTGCTCCTCCTTACCCGCCGGGTAATGTAGCAGTGTACTCAGGTCCTTACTATATAGGATGTTGTCCTGTACGGCAAAGTGCTCACTCTCAGGGGCAACGGCGATCTGCGTCATGGACAGGCAGTCCGCAAAGACCCCATCGCCTAGACGCTCTACCGAGGCGGGGATGAACACCTCCGTGAGGTCGCTACAGTTGCTAAAAGCCATCTCCTCAATCACCCGGATGCCCTCCGAGAGCGTGAGACTGCTGAGCCTGATGCACCCATTGAAGGCGTTGTCGCCGATCTCCTGCACATTGCCGGGGATGACCAACTCTTGGAGCGCCGTACCCGTAAAAGCACTGCGATCGATCCGCTCCACCGTGTCAGGCAGGTCGAGTGCCCTAAGTGAGAAGCACTCGCTAAAAGCAAAGGCACCCACACGCTTGAGCCCCGAGGCTAGCTCTAGCACCAACATACTGTCACAAGACTCAAAAGCTCCCTCGCCAATCTCCGTGACGCTCCCTGGGATCGTCACAGACTCTAGGCTCTGGCAGCAGGAGAAGGCACTCTCTCCGATCAGCGTCACCCCCTCGGGTATCTCGACGCTCGTGAGTGCCGTGCAGTCATAGAAGGCGTAATCACCGATACGGGTCACCCCCTCCTCTAGCACGATTGACTTGATCTCATCTCTGAACTCTTGCCATGGGGTTTCTGCAATAGGGTAGTCGGGTATAGCACCCGCACCCGATAGTGTGAGCGACTGCTCCTTGGGGTCGTATAGCCACGAGAGCTGCCCCGTCTCACCGCTCTGTGGAGTCTTGATCTTACTCATTGATTTAGTCCTTATTTGAAATTGTCGACTTTTGCAACAGTCTCTATTTAGTTAGTTTGGTGATCCACTCGGCGATCAGCTCCAGTACCTCGGGAGCGATCGTCTCGCTGATCTGATAGTATTCGCTCACGGCTCCTGTCGTCGCATGCTGGAAGAGGTGGTTCAGCCCCTCCAGCTTGCGCACTTGCCGTGGTGTCCCCGTCGGGAGACTCTGCTCGATGACGGGCAGATGCTTGTCCGCCAGCACCTGTTGGTCTAGCGAACCGTTGAGTGCCAGCACAGGGCAGTGCGTCTGCGCTATATCCCCCTTCGGATCGTATTGCGTGAAGTAGATAAGCCAAGGGTTTAGCCCATCGGCAACCTTCTTGAGATCCAAGACCAATCCGATAGGAAGCTGGTAATGTCCCTCCGACAGCACCTTGGTGACCAAAGCCTCGCCACGCAGGTCGCTCTGAGCAGCTTGGTCAAAGGTCGCCACAGCTGCTCGCAGATACTCTGCTCGAAGCTCTTCTGGCACCTCTGCCCGAGTAAGGGCCAGGTCCATCTGGTCTTGCAAAACCTCCTTGCCAGGCAGCGTGCTACCCGCTAAGCTAATGATGAAGTCAGGGACGCCTCGAGCTGCCAGCATGAAGGCGATGGTACCGCCCTCGCTATGACCTAGCACGCCCACCTTGTCGAAAGCCTTACGACTGCGTAGGTAGTGGACCGCTGCTGCTGCATCGTCCGCTAGCGTTGCAGTAGTCGCCTCGGCGACACTGACCGAGTCTATATCGTCGTGATAGCCACGATCGTCGTAGCGCAGCGTCGCTACGCCATGCCGCGCCAAGTAGTCCGCCAGCACGGCAAAGGGCTTATGCTCCGCAAGAGTCTCATCACGATCCTGTATGCCCGAGCCAGAGACAAAGAGCACGACCTGCCCCACACGGCTCCCCGCCTGATGCCCGACAGGGTAGGTGAGCGTGCCGTGGAGCGGTGCCGAGCCGTTGTAAAAGGTCACCTCCTCCGTCTCGTAGGGGTAGGGGGGCTGTGGCGTCTGCGGACGATCAGCCTTGGCGGGCTTACTGGCTCGTACGAGTGTGAGCGGTAGCGACATACCGCCCTGAGCGAAGGTTCCCACGATGGTGTCGCTACTCGTTAGCTTCCCCTCGTAGCGAATGTATAGATTCGGAATGGTGATGACGACGCCCTCGGCAAGCTCGATCGTTGCTTCGATACCAGTCGCCATCTGCGACGGACTATCCATCGTGCAGCAGACAGTCTCTTGTTTATCTCTAAAGATGTTGAAGCGGAGCGGTAGCTCCGTGCCTGAGACTTGCAGGGTGCCCTCCCAGATGCCGAGGGGAAGTGCCTGCTTTGTCTCTTGTTGCGCTGATAGAAGCAGTGCGCCACAGAGGTAGCAGCAGAGGAGTATGAGTAGTTTGCGGATGGAGGTCATAGGTTCTGTTGTTATGGTTCTGTTTCGCTTAGAGTCCGTGCACTTTGTTGGGGTTGGCTTTGATAAACTCCTTCCAGCTCTTGGCACTCACGTTGGACGTAGCCACAGCATTAGAAGTTTGCAGGAAGTGACAGTAGGCGACCGCCAAGCCGTCGGTCGCATCGAGCTTTTCCGGCATCAGTTCGGTGGGAATGCGCAGCACTCGCTGGAGCATCGTCGCCACCTGCTCTTTGGAAGCTTGCCCCGTACCAGTGATCGCCTGCTTGACACGCATCGGCACGTACTCCGCGATGGGTATGTCTCGGCTCAGAGCCGCTGCCATAGCGACCCCCTGCGCCCGCCCCAGCTTGAGCATCGACTGCACATTCTTGCCGTAGAAAGGGGCCTCTAGAGCCATCTCATCAGGTAGGAACTCGTCGATCAGTCCCGCCACACGGCTATAGATACGTCCTAGACGGGTGTAGTGATCCTCGTAACGGCTCAGCTCGATCACCCCCATAGTGAGCATCTCGGCCTGCTGCCCCCGCACGGAGAGCAACCCGTAGCCCATCACGATGGTGCCGGGGTCGATGCCGATAAGGATGCGCTCGCCGCGTGACTTGCTCATAGTGCGATCTGTCTCATTGGGGTGACATGGTATAGGACGCGCTCGCCAAAGGTCTTGCCCAGCAGCTCCAGCCGCTCGCACAGTACCTCAGAGAGGTAGTGCTCTACATCTCGCTCCTGCTCTAGAGAGATGAGCAGAGCTAGGACCATATCGTCCATCGGCTGCGCCATCTCCACGACAGGCGCCTGTGCCATCACCTCTAGGAGATCCACCTGCGCCACGCCCTCATCGTCACGGAGCAGTGGCACCAGCGTAGTGCGTAGGAAACGGTCGAGGAGCTGATACTCCTGAGCTTTGATAAAGATAGATACGTTGACTCGATACATAGGGATATTGTCGTTGATCTAGCGAGGTGCGCTCGAGAGCCACCCCATGGTATGATGCAAAGATAACAAAAATGCCCCTGTGGTTAGAGGTTAGAGATTAGAAGTTAGAGATTAGAGGTTTTTCTAGTGGCACTAGTATTCCTAGTAGCACTAGAGCCTCTAGCCAATAGCCAACAGCCAATAGGCAACAGGCGAGTAACTTTTGGAAAAGCGACTTTTCGTGCAAAAGTAGCTTTTCGAAAAGTGGTTTTGGCGGAAGGCGGGGGACGATGTGCTAGAGCTGGGCGATGAAGTTGTGCAGGTAGCGGCGTCCGTGGTCGGAGATGTAGCTCTCGGGGTGAAACTGCACGCCCCACAGCGGCAGGCTGCGATGACGTAGTGCCATGATGGTGCCATCGGACTGTGCGTGTGCCGTGACTTGTAGCGTGTCGGGGAGGCTGTCGGGCTGCACGACCCACGAGTGATAACGCCCGATGTGGCTCCCGGTGGGGATGTCTCGTAGCAGTGTGTCGTGATGATCGATGATGAGTTGGTCGGTATGCCCGTGGAGGGGGGCGCGGAGCTGCACTAGCTCGGCACCGCAGTAGCTGGCGAGTGCTTGATGTCCTAGGCAAACGCCCAGCATGGGCAGCTCCGTGTGGTAACTGTCTATGAGCTGCATCAGGTAGGGTTGCTCCGTCGGTATCCCAGGACCTGGAGAGAGCAGGATGCCGTGACAGTGCGCGACCATGGCGGGCGTGATCTGCTCCGTGTAGTGTATCTCCATGGAGCACTCGTCGAGCTGCCGCAGGAGCTCTACGAGGTTGTAGACAAAGGAGTCGTGATTGTCAGCTATCAGTAGATGTTTCATTACAAGCCACGAAGATAGTATATTTGCAGATACTAACGACGCAAGTGGTCACACTTGACGAGTAATGATATGTAGTCCACGTCGCCCTGTAGGGACGCACGGTCTGTGCGTCCGTTGTAGAACCAGCTTGACGCAGTACATCGATACGTCGCCTTGTAGGGACGCACGGTCGTGCGTCCGTTGCGTCAAAGGTTACAGCGTCAGGACTTTAACGGGACGGACGCACGACCGTGCGTCCCTACAAATCGTTACTCGTGAGATTTGCGAAATTGAAATGGAGTAAAACGAGCGAATGATATGAAGCAATCGATGATTGATAGGCTCAACGAATTGGGCGGGCAGGGCAAGCCCTTTGTCTTCTGCCTAGACTATGAGATGAGCGAACTGCTCCTCCTCGAGGAGCCGCTGGCGCAGCAAGAGCTGCGCTTCGATATAGGCGGCGTGACCAATAGCCCGGCACGCTCCGTGAGCGATACGCCGGCTGTGCTACAGGCCACACCGATCAGCGAGGAGGCTTATGCGGAGCGTTTTGCAGTGATCCGTCATGCCCTGGAGAGAGGCGACAGCTTTTTGGCCAATCTGACGGTGTCGACCCCCATAGAGCTGAATATCTCGCTGGAGGAGGTCTTCCTTCGTTCGCAGGCTCGCTATAAGTGCTATCTGCCGGGACGATTCGTTTGCTTTTCGCCTGAGACCTTCGTGCGCATCGTGGGGGATGAGATCAGCTGCTTCCCGATGAAGGGGACGATAGATGCGACCCGGCCCGATGCTGCTGCGACCATCCTCGGCGACTACAAGGAGACGGCCGAGCACTACACGATTACCGACTTGATACGCAACGACTTGAGCCGCGTGAGTCTCCATGTTGCGGTGAGGCGCTTTAGGTATATCGATGAACTGGTTACTAGTCGTGGACACTTGCTTCAGGTGAGCTCAGAGATCGTTGGACAGCTTGCTCCTGACTGGCGCGCTCATCTCGGAAGCATCCTGAGCGAACTGCTCCCGGCGGGCTCTATTAGTGGGGCGCCCAAGGAGGCGACCGTACGGGCGATTGCTGAGGCGGAGGGGGAGCCGAGAGGCTTTTACACGGGCATCTGCGGATACTTCGACGGGGAGACGCTAGACAGTGGCGTGATGATACGCTTCATAGAGCAGCAGGCGGATGGCGCGCTGCGCTACCGTAGCGGTGGCGGGATCACGATCAATAGTCAGTGCGCAGAGGAGTATCGGGAGGTGTGTCAAAAGGTTTATCTACCATTCGTATGAGTCGCGTACCGTTATTACTAGAGAGCATCCGCTACGTAGATGGCGAGCCGGAGCTGTTGCCTCTGCACCAAGAGCGCGTCGACCGGTCGCTCGCTGCGTATGGCGTCACGCCTCGCTGGCGACTGGCGGACTATCTAGCGCAGCACCCTTGTCCGGCGTCACTTATGGGGGTGGTCAAGTGCCGTCTGCTATACGATGCGGAGCCGCTGGAGGTGGGTTACGCTCCTTATCATCGGCGTACGATCGAGTCGCTGAGAGCTGTCGCTGCGCCGGCGCTGGACTACCACCTCAAGTGGGCCGACCGGGAAGCCTTGCAGGCACTACTGGAGTTGCGTGGTGAGGCGGATGAGATCGTGATCGTCAATGAGGAGGGCTTGCTCACGGACAGCTCCTACACGAATATCGCTTTGCGCCAAGAGAACCGCTGGTACACGCCTCGTGTGCCGCTACTTGCTGGGGTGCAACGCGCGCATTTGATCGCTGAGGGGGTACTGACGCCGCGGGACATACCGCTCGTTACACTATCCGCCTACGATCGCATCGCCCTTATCAATGCCATGATGCCGTGGGCGGAGCGGATAGAATTAGAAGTTAGAGATTAGAGGTTAGAGATTAGAGGAGATCGGAGACGAGTAACTCCTGTATGGACGCACAGACCGTGCGTCCCTACAGGAGTTGTCTTGCTTATTCAACAACGGACGCCCTCTCTCTAGATACGACCGTGCGTCCCTACAGGAGTCGTCTTGCCGTTTTCGACAAAAAACAAGCTCACACCTAGAGTAGCGTGTACTCTAGGTGTGAGCTTATACAAACGCCAGATAGCCGTGGCTATCTAGAGCATGTAACCTTATGGGTTAGAGAAGTGGTGCGACGGACTTACTAGTACTCGTCAGATACAGATAGCTTAGCGCGACCCTTGGCGCGACGCATAGCTAGTACCTTGCGACCTGATGCAGTCGCCATACGAGCTCTAAATCCGTGCTTGTTCTTTCTCTTGCGGTTCGATGGTTGGAATGTACGCTTCATATCGGTATGTCTCTGATGCTTATGATTACTATGGTGAAGAACCTACTCACTATGAGTGAAGGCTTCGGTTGGCAAAGGTACAAAAAATATCTTTACCAGTCACTATCCTGCCGAGAAATTGTGTTGAAGTGAAAACTAGACTCCTGCAGATCGCTAGACGTCAAGGGGGCACGGCAAGTCGTTAGTTAGTGCTTCCCATACAAGGTGTATAAGAACAAGGTGTATAGGAGGAGGACTGTTTCAGACAGAATAAAAAGACTCCCTCCACATAACTGCGGGGGGAGTCTCTTTATTTCACTAGACTACTTCTTTGTAGTCTTAGTCAGTCTCTGTGGAACTGTCGTGTTTAGTTCTTAACAGCCTTGAGCTGACCCTTGGCGAATGACAGATCGAAGTCACGTGCCTCTGCATTCTTGAAGATAGTAGCTACCTTTGACTTGTCTCCGACATTTGCATAAGCAAGCTCAAAACGTAAAGAGTAATAGCCTACGAACTTCTGATCGCTTGGAGCAAGATCTTCCTTTTTCAGCTGCTTACTATAGACATAGACTCCTAGGGGAACATCCTTGATGGCTTTTACGTTAAAGCCCATCCATGCGTTCTTTCCCTTTTCGTAATCAGCTTTTGTGTCAAAGCCATAGAGGTTTTTCAATAGGTATACTACACCACCATCCTTCTCAGCATCAGCACGTAGCTCTGGAGCTAGAGGATCCTTCTCGTAAACCCAAAGTACAAAGGGAGAAATCCATGGATTTCCACTTGGAGGGGTGTGGATGTAGCGTACACCGTGGAAGAAGTACTTAGGAGCTTTCCCGTCCTTAGTGTCAACCATAGGAGACTGGAATGGGAACATGAAGTCTTTGTTGTCCTTATAGTCATAAGACTCCTGATCCCACTCCCAGCCAGCAGCTGTCATGACCATCTTGAAGACCTCTAGGTTATTTTTAGTGAAGTTAGCCTTGTCTGAAGGTACGTAGATGAAGTGAGGAATATCCTGATCCTTAGATCCAATACCAGAGTTTGTATCCATAGAACTTGCATCAATGACCTCGACATTAGCGGTCTTGGTAGCGTCGCCAGCCTTGACGGTGATGACGGTCTTACCAGCCTTGACACCCGTTACGACGCCCTTGTCGCTAACAGTAGCGATGTCTGCATTAGCGGACTCGAAGGTGTACTTCGTGTCAGCTGGCTGAACGGTTACAGTGAGCTCCTGGGTCTTGCCGACCATTACCTTGACATCCTTGGGCTCAACTTTGAGCTTGACCTCAGTCTTGGGCTTTGGCTTGTTGCCACTCGTGTTGTCCTTCTTGCAGGACGAGAAGCACAGCGTGAGTGCTGTGAGCGCTGCGAGCGCTAGAAAGATTTTTTTTGTCATAGTTATTTGTGTTGGGTTATTAGTGAGTGTCTATTTATTGAGTAGGTCCACCGACCCATTGCTCTTCGATGCAAAGATAACTATTTCCTTTGAATTAACAAGCGGTGAAGAAATCTGAGTAATCGGGGAGCGAGCACTGTCTTGCTAGCGTGGAGCTAGACGGAGACGGGCGCGGGGATGTGCGGGTAGGGGTTGTAGTCGGAGAGGGTGAAGTCGTCATAGACGAAGTCAAAGAGCGACTGCCCGCGGTCTCGTAGGGTCATCGTGGGGAGCGGGCGTGGCGTACGGGTGAGCTGCAGGCGCGCCTGCTCGAGATGGTTCTTATAGAGATGTGCATCGCCGAGGGTATGGATGAAGCGTCCGGGACGTAGCCCCGTGACTTGCGCCGTCATCATGAGGAGGAGTGCGTAGGAGGCGATGTTGAAGGGGACCCCGAGGAAGATGTCGGCACTGCGCTGGTAGAGCTGCAGGTCGAGCTGGTCCCCCACGACGTAGTACTGCATGAGGCAGTGACAGGGGGAGAGGTGCATGAGGGGTAGGTCGGCAACATTCCACGCTGAGACAACGATACGTCGGCTGTCGGGCTGATGCTGTATGAGGTCGAGGGCTTGCTGCATCTGATCGATGGTCTGCCCCGTGTGTGGGTCGAACCAATGTCTCCACTGCGCCCCGTAGATGGGGCCTAGGTCGCCCGCTTCGTCGGCCCACTCATCCCAGATAGAGACTTTGTTGTCGTGCAGGTACTGGAGGTTGGTATCGCCCTTGAGGAACCATAGTAGCTCGTGGATGATGCTGCGCAGGTGTAGCTTCTTGGTGGTGAGCAAGGGGAATCCGTCGGCCAGGTCAAAGGTCATCTGATGTCCGAAGACACCGACGGTGCCAGTGCCCGTGCGGTCTGTGCGTTCGTTGCCCTCGGTGAGGACACGCTCTATTAGGTCAAGGTATTGCTGCATAGTGGTACGTTGGTTAGAGTGAAGGGGCGAGAACGAGTAACCCTTTGTAGGGACGCACGGCTCGTGCGTCCGTCCCCGTTACAGGGTTACTGCGTCAAGATCGTTCGACGACGGACGCACAGATCGAGCGTCCCTACAGGGCGACGTATCAATGTACTGCGTCAAGATCGTTCGACAACGGACGCACAGATCGTGCGTCCCTACAGGGCGACGTATCAATGTACTGCGTCAAGATCGTTCGACGACGGACGCTCAGATCGAGCGTCCCTACAGGGCGACGTATCAATGTACTGCGTCAAGATCGTTCGACGACGGACGCTCAGATCGAGCGTCCCTACAGGAGTCGTGATCGTGCGTCCGCCCGTCTTTACAGCCCTCTACGCCTCAGTGGCGGACGTAGAGGTCTGCACAGCGTAGTGCTGGAGCTGCTTGGGATCGAAGCGACGTATCTGTCCCTCGCACTTGTCCATCTCCCCACTGGCGTACTGTATATATACGTGTGTGGAGTGCTCGTAGAGGTCGGGACGCTCTTGCGCTGCGATGAGTAGCAGGTGTGCGAAGATGCAGTGCCCACACATCTCGACGAGACGACGAGCGTGGTAGTCGAGGAGGGTCTGATCCTTAGCTTCGGTAACCAGCTCGGTGCAAGCCTTAGCACGCTCTATCCAAGTGGCTAGTAGCTCCTTCGTCTCCTGCCACTCGGGCGAGACAGCTACCTGCTGGTACTCCTCGAGGCGGGCGAAGTATGTGCCAGTGGTGACGTGGCGGATAGCCGCTACGACCTGTAGCTGCGTGGTACCCTCGTAAATGTTGGTGATACGCACGTCGCGATAGAGACGCTCGCAGGTGTAGTCCTTCATATAGCCTGAGCCACCGTATATCTGGATGCAGTCGTAGACGTTTTGGTTGGCTAGCTCGGTGCTCATACCTTTGCCAATGGGCGTATAAGCGTCAGCCAAACGGCTGTAATACTTCTGCTCCTTGCGCTCCTCGGGAGTAAGCTTGCGCTCACGCGCTATGTCGTCGTAAGCCTTGTACATATCCACGAAGCGACTCGTCTCGTAGAGATGCGCACGGGTCGCATCAGCCTTAGCACGGATCAGGGCTAGCATCTCATAGACAGCGGGGAACTTGTCGATGGCGTGCCCATACTGATGACGGTCGGCAGCGTAAGCCTTAGCTTCACGATAGGCAGCCTCAGAGATACCGACAGCTTGCGCCATGATGCCTAGACGAGCGCCATTCATCAGAGACATGACGTAGCGAATGAGTCCTAGACGACGCTCACCACAGAGCTCAGCCGGAGCATCCTTAAAGACAAGCTCGCAGGTGGGGACCCCCTTGATACCCATCTTGTTCTCTATGCGGCGGACGGTCACGCCCCCCTTCTTAGCATCATAGATAAACATGGAGAGACCACGTGCATCCTTGGTCCCCTCCTCACTACGTGCCAGTACGAGGTGAATATCTGAGTCGCCATTGGTGATAAAGCGCTTGACGCCGTTGAGGTACCACTGCTGGTCAGCCTCGTTGTAAGTAGCCTTCAGCATGACCGCCTGCAGGTCACTACCTGCGTCCGGCTCGGTCAAGTCCATAGACATCGTCTCGCCAGCGCAGACACGGGGTAGGAAACGCTTACGCTGATCCTCAGAGCCAAACTCGTAAAGCGTCTCGGCGCAGTCTTGTAGTCCCCAGAGGTTCTCAAAGCCAGCGTCAGCACGTGAGACCATGTCGGCAGCCATAATATAAGGAGTGATCGGCATGTTGAGTCCTCCGTAGCGACGGGGCAGAGCCATACCCATGAGACCGGTCTGTCGTACCGTGTCCAGGTTTTGCACTGTGAGCGGATCGTAAGAGACACGTCCCTCGTGGAGCGTTGGTCCCGTTAGGTCCACCTCGGCTGCATTGGGCGCTATCACCTCGCCACACACCTCACCGACTATCTCTAGTACACGCTGGTAACTATCCAGCGCGTCGGCATAGTCTGAGGGGGCATAGTCATACTGGTCAGCATCGGCATAGTCACGCTCCTTAAGTCGTGCAATGCGCTCCATGAGCGGATGCTGGAGGTGGTACTGTATATGTGGATTGTCTGTATAGAAATTAGCCATGATTCTGTCGTCTAGGGGGATTTACTTAGAGTTTTGCTTATAGTACTTGATGAGCTTGGGGATAACCTCCTCGATACGCCCCGTGATGACGTAGTCAGCGATCGTGTTGATCGGAGCGTCGGAGTCCGTATTGATAGAGATGATCATCGAGCTCTCCTGCATACCAGCCACATGCTGTATCTGTCCGCTGATACCGCAGGCGATGTATAGCTTAGGACGTACGGTCACACCAGTCTGTCCTATCTGTCGCTCATGCTCGGTAAAGCCCGCATCGACAGCTGCACGCGTAGCACCTACCTCTCCGCCAAGGAGCTCGGCCAGCTCGTGAAGCAGCTCAAAGCTCTCAGCACTACCGACACCGTAGCCACCCGATACGATGATCGGGGCTCCGCCTAGGTTGATCTTGCTCTTGGCCACGTGGCGGTCGATGATCTCGATGACAAAGTCCTCATCACGGACGAAGTCAGCCACCGAATGGTTGATCACTTCGCCCTTGTGGTCAGCTTTGTAGATCTCCTTCTTCATTACACCTGGGCGTACCGTCGCCATCTGTGGACGATGCTCGGGGTTGACAATCGTTGCTACGATGTTACCACCGAAAGCTGGGCGGATCTGGTAAAGGAGGTTCTTGAACTCCTTGCCTTTCTCCGTATGATCTCCGATCTCCAGAGAGGTACAGTCAGCAGTTAGTCCGCTGCCTAGTGACGAGGAGACGCGAGGACCTAGGTCACGTCCTATGGTTGTCGCACCGAGGAGGCAGATCTGTGGCTTCTCCTGCTGGAATAGCTTGATGACGATGCTTGCGTGTGGTAGCGTCTGGTAATGCTCCAGACGAGGGTCTACGAAGAGGTGTAGCTTGTCTACGCCGTAGGGCATGACCGTGTCGGCGATCCCCTCAGCGCGGTCGGTAATAGCTATCGCCTCTAGAGCCACGCCCAGCTGGTTGGCCAGTGAGCGCCCCTTGGTGAGTAGCTCTAGGCTGACGTCGTGTACGCTCCCATCTTCGATCTCTAGGTATACGAATAGATTGTTCATAGTCTGTCTTATTATATGGGTGTGCAAAAGCGGCACTCTTTCAGCCGATGGTGTGGTTTGCTAATAGGGTTTGTATCAAAGTCTCTAGGTCGGCATCGCTGCTGGAGAGGTGCATCACCTCCTTAGCCTTAAAGACGACGCTCTCGATACTCTTGACCTTCGTCGGAGAGCCCGAGAGACCGCACTGAGCGATGTCTGCGCCGGTACTCTCAGCCGTCAAGATGTCGATTGTCAGCTCCTCGGGGTTGCTCTCGAGACGCTTGCGCCAGGTATCGGGCAGTGTGTCTAGCTCTAGAGCCGAGGCTGCATACTTGTACTTCTGTACACGCTTAGCATTACGCAGGCGACAGGGAGCTGCGCTGCCCGTGACCGTCAGTAGGAGTGGCTTGTGAGCACGTACCGTCTCCACGCCATGCTCTAGACGGCGGGTGATGGTGAGCTGGTCGCCCTCGATCTGGTCTATCTGCTCGCAGTAGGTGACCACGTTGATGCCGAGCTTCTCGCCCACCTGCGGGCCCACCTGAGCGGTGTCGCCATCGATAGCCTGACGGCCACCGAGGATGAGGTCGGGCAGTCCGCCCTTGTAGATATGACGTATAGCGCAGGCCAAAGCGTAGCTCGTGGCAAGCGTATCAGCCCCAGCGAAAGCTCTATCGGTCAGCAGGTAACCGTGGTCAGCGCCACGATAGAGCGCCTCACGGATGATCTCAGCAGCACGGGGAGGACCCATGGTGAGTATGGAGACACGGCAGTCGGGATTCTGCTCCTTGATACGGAGCGCCTGCTCGAGAGCGTTTAGATCCTCGGGGTTAAAGATAGCGTCGAGGGCGGCACGGTTCACAGTGCCGTCAGCCTTCATAGCATCTTTGCCGACATTACGTGTGTCGGGGACTTGCTTGGCAAGTACGATGATATCTTTGATCATATTTAGGTCGTAGTTGTGGTTTATGCTTGTTTAGATAGTTTGAGTCGCTCGAGGACTTTGTTTTGTCCTACGACTGCCTTGTAGGGCTTGACATAGTTTGGCTCCCAGTAGGCGGTGTCGACGTATCGCTCCTCCTGCCAGTAGTTGCGCGCCACGGTGGCGAGCGTTTCGGCCGTTGGCGGAGCGACGACGGTACCCTCTACGGGTAGCGAGCCGACGTAGACGATACGGCTCTCGGCGGGTGCGTGCCAATCTGATGAGATGGTGACAAAAGTCGCTTTGTCACGAGGTGCCCCCTCTGCGTCGAAAGTTTGCTGGTAAGCGTTTCCATGCCCCGCATCGAGCAGCGCCACGGTTTCACCAGCGAAGCTCGGTAAGCTCGCCAATAGGAGCTGCAGCGTGGAGACGGCAATGAGCGGGATGCTCCGCCCGAAGGTTAGTCCCTTAGCCAGTGCAGCACCTATGCGCAGCCCCGTGTAGGAGCCCGGTCCATCGGTCGTTGCTATGGCTGCTATCTGGTAGCCATGCTCTTGGCACCAGGAGATAGCCTCCTGGGTGTAGCGTCCGATGAGCACCGCATTAGATATCTCGGTCTCTTGGTATACCTTATTATATAGTATCTGCTTGCTGTCGGTCACAGCGACGCTACACCCCTGTAGGGCGGTATCGATAGCTAGGAGTACAGGTTTCGTTGCGTTCATAAGCACTAAGGTGCCAGACGATTGATAAGCCACGAATTGTCCTCCTGACGCTCATAGAGGAAGCGGTCGTGCAAACGACTAGGCCGACCCTGCCAAAACTCTATGCGACTAGGCAATACGGCGAAGCCTCCCCAGTTGTCGGGGCGGGGCACCGTCTGTAAGGCAAACTTAGCGGCCTCCGTGACAAAGTGTGTGTAGATGTAGTTGCGGTCAGGTATCGGGTGGCTCTGTGGCGATATGCGTGCACCGACACGGCTCTTGTAGGGACGTGTGGCGAAGTACTGATCACTGATCTCCGGCTCTAGGTGCCGCACCGTACCCTCGACATGTATCTGTCGCTCCAGCTCGTGCCAGAGGAAGGTGAGGCTGACGTGTGGGTTAGCAGCCATCTGCTGGCCCTTACGGCTCTCGTAGTTGCTGTAGAAGATAAACTCCTCACCGAGGAGCTCCTTGAGCAGTACAGTCCGCGAACTAGGGTGTCCATCGGGCGTACTAGTGCAGACTAGCACTGCTGTAGGCTCTAGGACCTTGGGATCGTCCACCGCCTCTTGAAGCCACAGCCTAACTAGTTCAAAGGGATCGTCCGTCAGATCCTTACGACTGAGGCTCCTGCGGCCGTAGTCACGTCGTATGTCTTCGTAATGTAGATCCATAACTGGTATACTATAGGATAGGTGTTGCGAAGCTCTTGACGAGTCCGCCCACCACTCATTCGCTTACAAAGATACAGAAATTCGCTCTTAACGCTCCGATTTCGTTAGCGCATTTTAGTGTCCTAGGTGAGAAACTCCAGTTTCATAGGTAGGAAACTCCAGTGCCATAGGCAGGAAACTCCAGTGCCATGGGTAGGGAACTATAGTGCCATGCGGATGACACTGCTGAGAGCTCCTCGATTGAGTGAAAGATTTACTACCTTTGGGTTAGTGAAATGTGTGGGGAGCGAGGGGCAGAAAGTCTAGATTTCTTAGCGAGGCCCCTAGATCCCGCAGATTTTACGGATGCGTCAGTTTTATTGCTTTTGACTCAAGTTCTCTTGAGGATATTAAAAGAGGTGATAATCCATGTGACGATTCAAAACAGATAAGAATTGAAACTCCGAAATGATGAAAAGACTCCTGC
>OLQN01001027.1_pt1 | contig 22155 bp, 16 predicted proteins | sample 1673181 | NCBI WGS metagenome assembly OLQN01 (sample SAMEA3136763, study PRJEB25190) | human gut metagenome | biome: human gut; feature: human-associated habitat; material: faeces | place: Austria | collected 2013
TCAGTTGGTAGAGCACCTGACTCTTAATCAGGGTGTCCAGGGTTCGAACCCCTGAAGGCGCACTGAAAGCACTGTTTTTGCGGACAAAGCGATTGCCGCGGGGACGGTGTTTTTTTGTGCCCTTAAAGCCAGTAAAATCAAGGCTTCCGGGGATTTTAACCCTTTCGACTATAAATTGTAATCTCACGTTTTTTTCCAAAACTGATACATTTGGGGAGGTTACAAATGGTTACATTTGAATACAAATAAAGTATGCAGCTTTACCTTTCAATTTCTCTTAACCAAAAGCCCTCTGCCATAAATCATATCTGGTTCTGGCAAAGGGCTTTCTTCACTTGATTTTTATAAATTTTTCTCTTTCCTTATTCTCATAATTTGTTCCATTGGAACTCCAAATATCTGAGAGATTTCTGTAGCATTGTACTTACCATCCCGTAACAGTTGAGTCACAAAATCAACTCTTCCCTCTTCTCTTCCTTCTTCTCTTCCCTCTTCTCTTGCCGCTTCTCTTGCCGCTTCACACCCTTCTCTAATCAATCTCTCCAATCGTTCCGACTCCAGTTCCAACACCTGTCCGCCCATAGCCTCACCAATTCCTTTCTTTGCCCGGGGGGATTCCTTAAAAATATAATCCGCGATCCGGCCAATTAATCCAATCAGATCTCGATATTCCTTTTCTTTTCCTTCATTCAGAAGTTCTTCCTCCAATCTTTCCCCGATAATTCTATATTCCTCCATTAACTCTTGGAGTATACCATCATCTTCATCAATTTCTTTCACACTTTTCTCATATCGAATAATATAAAAAGGCAAAAGAAACAGTAACTTCTTCTGAAAGATCACATCACTGGTATACCGTTCCACCCTGACAACAGGCACTCTGTAATCCATGCTCTGTCCTTCCGGCATTACCAATTCCATTTCGAGAAAATCGGGACCATTTTTCCCACGTAAATATAATACGCAGGATTGTGGAAAATATATGCGATACTTTCCATTTTCTTTCTCCGCAAACTCCAAAGCAGCAGCAAAATCATACTCTATCATCCGGATAACCATGGTAGAATCACTGGTGCTCTGGCATTCAATGTGATATATCTTATCTGCTATGAACAAATGGGAATCTGTAATGATTGCCCCTTTTCTTGTATAATGTTCATTTCTTCTCTGCACAATAGGAATATCACCTGGGTAATCTGTTCCAAACACCTCATTGATCAACGGAATAATCAACTGCGGCATTTTCTCCAGCATTGTTCGAAAAACATCATCAAATATTGTACTATTTGCCACGAGGCAGCTCCTTTACTTTCGTTATGTATAGTTGTCTCATGTGCTTTGAAAATGTTATCGAAATGTATTATTTAACTCGGAAAACTCCGATATTTATCTTTTGTAAAGTAAAAAATCTCTTCCTCCTTATGCCCTATTTTACATGAAAACATTTTATTTTTCTATCCCAATTTTTCAGAAACCTAGAGCGTGTTTGAAAAATCATCCCAGCAATCTGCACGCCCCACTTTGTGGGAGATTTTGCCGAAAGCCTTTTTCAAACACGCTCTAATGCAAAATATTACTTTAAGCTTGAATCTCTTAAATAAAACCAATATACTCATATTAGAATTTTTCTGTATCGTCCAAGAGGTCGAAGCTGCTTCTGCAAAAATGAACAAACTTCAGGTTATACCAAAAATTAAGGAAGATCAGAAAACAAAGGAGTAAAAGAAATGCTTGAAAAAGGGAAAAAATTTTTAAACATCTGCTTAAGCACGTTCCTGTTGCTGTCAATAATATTCCTGTTCAGTGTACAGAATGTAAAAGCAGAGGAAGAAACGGATACGATCAATCCAGATGAAATCCAGATGTCAGTAGACAGCCTGCTCACAGGCATCAGCTCCAAAGGATTTCATCCAAGCAAAGGAAACTATCTTTCCATTCGTGCCGGAGTATCATTTAACACCGAACAGGACCTTGAGGGCACAGCCATCAATGTACGTCTTAGGATTCTAAACAAATCTGGTAAATATGTTTATGAAAAAACATACAAAAACATTGGCGGAACAAATTTCTGGGGCGATCCGGTCACTTCTTTTGACCATAAAACCATTCGCCTTGACTGGAACGGAAAACCCTCAAAAGGAAATGAAGCTGGGAAAAAGCCCACAGCCTACGCATCAAATGGCACTTACAAAGTTGAGCTTTTCTATTATGTAGAAAAGGACCAGATCTGCATAAAATCTGTCACCAAAACCAAAAGTTTTAAAGTATCTTCCAAAGCCCCATCCGGAAGCAAAGGCCTCGCAGCTTCCACCACAATTCCAGAATACACCGGAGTCGATACTGTAGACTACATGGCAGAAAAAATGATCCAGTCAGCCAAAATAAAGCTCACTATGAGCCAGGATGAAAAAGTTCGACGTATCTACCACTGGATGACTGTAAACTTCAAGCATAAACACGCCGATGAATTTGTAAAAGCCAAAAATTACTACGATCTCACCAGCACCAAAGCCCAGAAGCGGATTAAAAACTACAAGAAAAAGACTCTCCAGAACTACCAAAACGGCAAACTTATTTTCGGTGGCTCCTCCTGGTCATCCTTTATGGCTCCTTATATGCAGAAACGCGGCGGAGTCTGCAGCGACCAGGCCGCAATCTTTGTCATCCTCTGCAACCACGTAGGCGTAGATGCCGGTGTCTGCAACGGCTACTATAAGAATCTGGATGGCACCAGAGCCGGCCACAGTTGGAACTATGCCATCGTAGATGGTAAAAAATATTACTACGATGTAGACGTAGAAATCCAGAACTACAGTAAAGGTCAGGGCGATTACTACTGGTATAAAAAAACCTTAAAACAGGCAAAGAAAAATCATATCTTCCAGTAACGCCAAAATAATATCAAAAACATTATAAAGAAAGCCCTTTGCAGAGGAAATTTTCTCCGCAAAGGGCTTCTTAATATAATTCCATATTTTACCAGAATCTCATTGTAACTTCTCTATAGTTTTTCGGAGCTTCAGGCAAAATATGCCCTGTAATGAACAATTTATTTTGTCAGACATTTTATGTTTTTTACCTCTAATTGTAATATTTTCCGCGAATATTCTATAATATTTTGATTTTGTAAAAGTCAATACCTTTTTGCCGATTTCTGTCGAATTTTACATTTTCATAACAATAACCAAAACATTTGTTTCGATTCCCATTATGTAAATCAACTCATCCACATGCTTTTCCATGTGGATAATGTGGATAACTTTGTGCATAACTTGATTTTTCAACATTTTTTCATATTTTTGAAAGTGGAAAACTTTCTACCTATTAATTCACCTATCCACATTTTTTTTAAGTCTTTGTGCAATCTGCTAATTTCAACACTTTTCGACATTTTCCCTTGCAAAATATCGTATTTACAATACCTTACAAAATACACACAAATCAATTTTATCCTCTCACCATTCCCCTTTGTATCGTGGCAGACTGTTACTGTTCACTGGTAACATTCCGCGAGGTGTTTTTTGTGAACAAAGTTCACAGAAAACCCGAGAATTAAGTTTGCGCAGCAAACGCTACTTCTTGTGCTTGTCACAAGAAGGTTCGTTTTCTGTGCATCGCGAAGCGCGTTACTGGTCACTGAGTGAACAGTAACGGCAGACTCCCACCACTTAATTCCCGTATGTTAAAGCGGGGACTTCTTGCTATATTGTATCAATCGACCCCAATTGCCTTTTTGATTCATATAATATGCGGGAATCTTCATAAAACCTCCCCATATACAAAAAGGCCGGGGAAACCTTCCCCGGCTATAAATGTCAGAACAGGATAACCGGATTTCATATCCGTTTTATCAAATGCCCCGCTCCCTCACTCTTATTCACTAAAGAAGCCGTCCGCTTCAATATAAGTTCCAACTCCCACAGGTGCCTCATAATCATAGTTGGAAATCTTGATCCCAGACGCAGATGTACTTGCGTGAATAATCTGTCCATTTCCAATGTACAGTGCCACATGGCTGATTCCGCTTCCATAGAAAACCAGATCTCCTGGCTCCAGGTCTTCCACGCTTTTTTTCACCGACTGATTATACTGATCTGCTGCTACTCTGGGCAGTGAATAGCCAAACTGTGCAAACACAGACATTACAAACCCAGAACAATCTGCCCCGTTTGTCAGGCTTGTCCCACCGTAAACATAAGGATTTCCCTCAAACTGCAGCGCAAAATCCACGATTTGCTGACGAATCTCTTCCTCAGAAAGTACCTCCTCTGCCTCTGCAGTCTCTGTCATCCCAGCTACAAATGCCTCTCCCGCCTTTTCCACAGCAACCTTAGTCGCTGCAAACGCGATCTGTGGAAAAATCAACTGAGAACAGACCGTTATACACATTGTGATTCCGCAGATCAGTTTTTTCATTTTATTCTTTAACATTCATACACCTCTCAATTTATATAAAATTACCCTTCATTTCCTATTTCCAAAATTTTCCTTACCGTTTCACCGCTTTGAACGTGCCCAAAAATCATTTCCACAATCTGCACGCCCCACTTTGCGGTATATTTTTCCCGAATTCAGTTGCCGTAGCCCATTCGAAATGTTACATTTATATTAAGCATATGTAACAATTACGCATAATATCACAACAATCTGTTACCGTCAATTTTGCTCCCATACATAATAAAGCTGACATTTCCGTGAAATCTAACAACTTCCACCTGTCATCCCAGACTAATTTTGTCATTCCCGTCAGTCTTGTACACAAAATACACATAATCTCAAAGCCATGGAACCAAATATTTCGCATACTACACTGAAATTCTCAATAATATAGTAGAAATCCCCCAGAGCAGAGGGCATCCTATGTCAAACAGACCAAAATTCACCGCCGCTATTCTGGTTTTTTTTCTTGTTATCTGCTTCACATTTTCCTGGCTTTTCAGTCATGTCTTCTCCAAAAATGCCCGCTTCGAAAACTTCGCAGAGTCCATATTTGAAAAAGAGGTTTCCGGCAACGCCCTGAATCTTCATTATTCCCTGGCTTATCCGGAAAAACAGGGCATCTCACGCCCCCGCGCTACCCTTGGCACAATACATCCAAACAATGAAAAAACCTCTGCCCAGTGCCAGGAATATGTAAAAAAGCTGAAAAAATTTTCCCAGTCAAAGCTCAGTACTTCCAATCGTCTGACCCTTGATCTGCTCCTCCTTTACTACCACACCGAAACCTCTCTGGGCGACAATTATCTTTTGGAAGAGCCGCTTAGCCCAAGCCTCGGGATCCAGGCGCAGCTGCCTGTACTGCTGGCGGAATACTCCTTCTACACCAATCAGGACATCACCGACTACCTGAATCTGCTCTGCAGCACAAAAGAATATTTCCAGAGCATTCTCGCCTTTGAACAGACAAAAGCTGATGCCGGATTTTTTATGTGCGACGAAACCCTGGAACGCATTCAGGATCAGTGCCGTGCTTTTATTCAAAACCCGGATTCCAATTATATGCTGGAAATTTTTTCCCAGAAACTAAAAGCCTATGGAAAGCTTTCCGAAAAGGACCAGGAACAGCTGAACCTGACCCATAAACAAATTCTGAAGGAAAAGGTTCTCCCCGCATATCAAACGCTGATAGAAGGTCTGGAGCAGCTTCGGGGAACAGGCAAAAATACCGGAGGACTGGTCAATTTTTCCGGGGGAAAGGAATATTACCAATATCTTCTAAAAAGCCAGGTGGGAATCTACATACCTGTGGAAAAACTGGAAAAGCGCCTCACCCAGCAGCTTTCCACCGATTCTCAGGAAATTTCAGAACTTTTGAAACAGCATCCACAACTTCTCACATTGCTAAATGAGAAAATGGATTTGTCAGATATGGAGCCCACACGGGTCATGGAGCTTCTGGAAAAAAATATTCAGCAGGATTTCCCCTCCACTGCTTCTGTAGATTTCGAAATCCGGTCTGTACATAAATCCATGGAAGAATTTCTCAGCCCGGCGTTTTACCTGACACCGCCAATGGACACAGGAGCGCCAAATGTTATTTACATCAATCATGGACGGCAGATTTCCAATCTGGAGCTTTTTACCACGCTGGCGCACGAAGGCTTCCCCGGTCATCTTTACCAGACCGTTTATTTCGGACGACAAAGTCCATCCCATATCCGGTATCTCATCGATTACAGCGGATACGTGGAAGGCTGGGCCACTTATGTGGAAAGTTACGCGTATGATTATGCAGCAGATTATCTGTCTGCCGGCACCTTATCCTCACAGGAAGCTTCTGCCTGCACGCGACTTTCCTGGCTGAACCGCAGCGTGAATCTGTGCATTTACTCCCTGTTGGATGTGGGAATCCATTACCACGGCTGGACTCCTGCGCAAGCCGCTCGCTTCCTGAAGCTTTTCGGAATCCGTGACGCTGCTGTCACGGCCGAGATTTACCGATATATCACCGAAACACCTGCTAATTATCTGAAATACTATGTGGGATATCTGAATTTTCTGGATCTGAAAGAAGAACAGCAGTCCCTCCTTGGCGAAAACTTTGATCTGAAAAGTTTTCATCAGAAGATACTGGAAATCGGCCCTGTGCAGTTTCCGGTTTTGCGAAAATACATGAACGAGAAATTGTGATTGCCTCTGAAGCTGCAGTATTTTCGCCCGGCTTCTGCCTGTCAGGTTCACGCGCAATATTACCCGAAAATTCCCGAAATGCTGTAACATTTTTTTAAATATTTATGTAATAACTTCTTTCTTTGAGCACAATAATTTGCTATAATGAACTCACATTGAAAATATGCAGGATCCATCTGATTTTCTGATCCTGCTAGTCATATTTTCCTACATTAGAGAAGGGCAAAATCATGAAAAAACGAGATAATCTCCCATTAAATTATAAAGAACGCCTGAATTCCAGAACCAGCTTTCTGGTATCCATCGCGGTTCTGGTGGTTCTCTGCCTGGTGTTTAACCAGATGGACTACACCATGATCCGCCAGCCAGCCGCCCAGGCGAAAAAGGCAGCTGACTTACAAAAGCAGAAGGAAGAAGAGGCAGCTGCTACCACCCAGGAAGTCACTACAGCCACAGTTCTTGCAGTTGGGGATAACCTGGTTCAGCCAAGTCTTCTTGCATCCGGTCAGTCAGAAACCGGTGCCTGGAATTATGACAGTGTTTATGCTAATCTGAAATCCGATATACAGGCTGCCGACATTGCTATGGTCAATCAGGAAACACCTTTCACCACAGACCACAGCGCAGTCAGTGGTACCGCGCCTTACGCCACTCCTACAGAGATTGGCGACGCGCTTGTAAATGCCGGATTTAATGTGGTCACATCTGCCACAGCACTGATCGATGACAATGGTTCTTCCATGATCAACGAAACTTTAAATTACTGGGAAACCAGTCATCCGGATGTCACTCTGGTTGGTATTCATAAGAGCCAGACCAGTACAAATACAGCAAAAATTGTAGAGATAAACGGAATCAAAATTGCATTCCTTGACTATACTTTCCCGGCATATGGAAGCCAGTCCGGAATCTCCGATAATTCAGCAGACACCACCGGAAGTTCAGCCAGTTCCGGAAGCACAGCTACATCATCTTCCAGCAAAGGTTCCATGATTGATACATTCAATACCGCAGATGTTGCAGCCGCCATCAAACAGGCTAAATCTTCCGCAGACTGCGTAATCTTCTCTGCAAACTGGGGCAAGACCGAGGAGCCAATGCCTACCGAATATGAGAAAGAATGGGCCAACTTCCTTATGGAACAGGGTGTTGACGTTGTGATCGGAACCAATCCAAACGTACTCCAGCCATACGGCTACCTTACAGATGACTCTGGTCACAACATGCTGATCTACTACTCCCTTGGCAACTTTGTTACCGGTCAGGAAACACTGAAGCAGCTTCTTGGCGGAATGGCAGCCTTTACCATTCAGAAGACTGTAGAAGGCGACCAGACCAGCATCCAGATCCAGGATGCCACACTGACACCGCTGGTTATGCATTACAGCTACGATACCCTGGAATATGCACCATATAAGCTGGACGATTATACTGACGCTCTTGCATCTGCACACAGCGTCCGCCAGTCCATTGGAGATGAATTTTCCCTGGAAAATCTTCAGACAAAATATGATGAAATCATGTCCATGAATGTCACACCATCTACTAAGACGGATCTTCTGGATGTCACATTTGATTCCGATGGAAATATGTTGGATTCCAACGGAAATTACGTGGAGGATAATGATTCCATCACCTCATCCTGGTACTATCAGACACTTGCCACCCAAAGCAGTTCCAGTTCTGACGGCTCAGGATCAGGCAATTCCGAATCAGACGGCTCAGACTCATCTGATGACAGTTCAGAAGGTTAAATGTCACTGTTCACTGGTAATGTTCCACGAGGTGTTTGTGTGAACGGAGTGAGCAGTAACCCAAAATAAATATACGCCTCATACCAGGTTCAATATTACGAATGACAAAATCTGCAGCACTATAATATGTATAGGCTGCAGATTTTTGTCATTCCGGCATTCCAAACAGCTTTTTGTCATCAACTGGCTGATATACAATTCTTATTTACTACAACTCAGATATTTTCTATGTCTTATTATCACGAAAACCAGTCATTTATCACATATAGCTTGTTTTTTCAGACAAAATCAGATAAAATTTATAGTAGAATAATAACTATTCAGCACTTTCACAGTTACATCGCGATGCACAAAAATCATGTTTTGCATGATCGCGCGCGCGCATTTCTCATTTTTTCCGGGGACTACGTTCGCGAAAACACTTCGCGGAATAACATCTTCTGAATAGTTATGTAAACTATATCAATAAAATCATTCTCGGACAATGACTGTACAAATTAACGAAACCGCTATGTCCGCTCACACAGATACCGCCAGATATGAACCCTATGGTTTCTGCGCTAATGCGCTCCGTCTATTGGCATCAGGCGGCATTCGTTTACATAATTTTTCCAGTCATCGGCCGGTCAAAAAGAAAGGAGTTACAATATGGGACTTATTAAAGCAGCACTTGGCGCCGCAGGCGGTACACTTGCAGATCAGTGGAAAGAATTTTTCTACTGTGATGCCATCGACAATGACGTTCTGGCAGTAAAAGGTCAGAAACGCACATCCAAACGTTCCTCCAATACCAAGGGAAGCGACAACATTATCACCACCGGATCCGGAATCGCAGTCGCAGACGGACAGTGTATGATGATCGTAGAGCAGGGCAAGATCGTTGATATCTGCGCGGAACCAGGCGAATACACCTACGATGCTTCTACCGAGCCAAGTATTTTCTCCGGAAATCTGGGCGACGCCATCATGAACACTTTCCACACCATTGGCAAGCGTTTCACTTTCGGCGGTGACACAGGCAAAGACCAACGTGTTTACTATTTCAATACCAAAGAACTGGTAGACAATAAATTCGGAACTCCGAACCCGATTCCATTCCGTGTTGTAGACCAGAACATCGGACTAGACATTGATGTTTCTGTCCGTTGCAGCGGTGTTTATTCCTACCGCATTGCAGACCCGCTTCTCTTCTATTCCAACGTCTGCGGAAACTTTGAACAGCAGTACGACAGAGAGCAGATCGAGGGACAGCTGAAAACAGAATTTATCTCAGCTCTTCAGCCGGCATTTGCCAGCATTTCCCAGCAGGGAATCCGTCCAAGCGCACTTCCGGCTCATGCACTGGAGCTCTGTGATGCCATGAATCAGGCTCTCACCCAGAAATGGAGTCAGCTTCGTGGTCTCGTGATCGTATCTGTTGCCATGAATCCGATCACTCTTCCTGAGGAAGATGCCCAGATGATCAAAGAAGCTCAGCGTATGGCTATCCTCCGCAATCCTGCCATGGCAGCCGCTACTCTTGCAGGAGCACAGGCAGACGCCATGAAGACAGCAGCAGGCAACGCTGGCGGTGCCATGACCGGTTTCATGGGCATGAATATGGCAGGCATGACTGGCGGTTTTAACGCACAGAATCTTTACGCTATGGGACAGCAGCAGGCAACTCAGGCACAGCAGATGGCACAACCACAGCCAAATCCGGCCGTATCCCAGGCTCAGGCAGGCAGTTCTGCTCCGGCAGCCGACCAGTGGAAATGCTCCTGTGGTGCTTTGGTTTCCGGTAATTTCTGCCCGGAATGCGGCGCGAAAAAGCCTCAGACACCTGCAGCAAATGCAAGCTGGACCTGTTCCTGCGGCGCTGTAAATACAGGCAAATTCTGCACCAACTGCGGTTCTCCGAAATCGGCTATGAAGCCTCGGTACCGCTGTGACAAGTGCGGCTGGGAACCGGAAGATCCAACCAATCCACCAAAATTCTGTCCGAACTGCGGCGATCCATTTAATGAAAACGATGCCCAGTAAAAAAGCAGCATAAAAGGAGATGAACTATGTCCGATTTACTTGAATATAAATGCCCCTGCTGCGGCGGAGCTATCGAATTCAACAGTACGCTCCAGAAGATGAAATGTCCTTACTGCGACACTGAATTTGATATGGAAACCGTCAAAGAATTTAACGAAGCAGCAGCTAACCAGCAATCTGATGAATTGAACTGGGAAAGTGCTTCAGACAACTCCTGGAAGGAAGATGAAGCCAGCGGAATGTCCGTTTACATATGCCAGTCCTGCGGCGGAGAAATCGTTGCCGATGAAAGCACAGGTGCTTCCTCTTGCCCATTCTGCGGCAATCCAGTGGTAATGTCCGGCAAATTTTCCGGTACCCTGCGTCCGGATTTTATCATTCCGTTTAAGCTGGACAAAAAGGCTGCCAAAGAAGGTCTGGTCAAACATCTTCACGGCAAGATTCTTTTACCCAAAGTATTTAAAAAGGAAAACCACATTGATGAGATCAAAGGTGTCTATGTGCCTTTCTGGCTTTTTGACACCGATGCCTCTGCAGATATCCGCTATCATGCTACCAAGACCCGTTTCTGGAGTGACAGCGACTATGATTATACGGAAACCAGCCATTACTCTGTTTTCCGTGCTGGAAACATTGGGTTCGACCAGATTCCGGTAGACGGTTCTTCCAAAATTGACAATGATTTAACAGAGTCTCTGGAGCCTTACGTAATTTCTGAGGCTGTGGACTTTGCTACTCCTTACCTGGCAGGATACGTTGCGGACAAATATGATGTATCCGCAGAAGAATCTGCTGAGCGCGCCAACCAGCGTGTAAGAAAAGCCGCTGAAGATGCTTTTCGCGATACAGTCATCGGTTATGACAGCGTTACCCCTGAAGATACCCGTATTCAGTTAAAAGGCGGTAAAACCCACTATGCCCTTTTCCCGGTATGGCTTCTTTCCACCACCTGGAAGGGCAACCACTATCTGTTCGGCATGAACGGACAGACTGGTAAATTTGTAGGAAATCTGCCTGTAGATAAAGGTATTTTCACTAAATGGTTCCTTGGACTTACTGCAGGTTTTTCCGTTGCTGCTTACGCCATTGCATGGCTGATTCACACATTTTGTTAAGGAGGAACATGCCATGAAAAAACAATCATTTGGAATTATTCTGGCGGCAGTGCTGGGAGCAGGAAGCCTTTTCAGTGCAGTTATTCCAGGCACGGATGCGCTTTTTACTACTGCTTTGCCAGGTACGGGAGCTGTTACGGTACAGGCCGAAGCTTCCAACAGCTTTGGCGGATCCGGCAGTGAGGAAGATGACTCTTATCAGGACTTTGCAGCCTCCGAATTTTCCCTTGTCCTGGACGAGGCGGATCTTCTCACAGATGAAGAAGAATCCCAGCTTCTGGATAAGCTGGAAGCCATCACCGGGGAATACAATCTGGAAGTGGCAGTTGCCACAGTAGAGTCGAAAGACGGCAATGAGATGAACTACTTTACAGATCATTTCTTCGATGAGAATGGTTACGGAACCGGCGAAAACCACGACGGAATCCTGTTCATGGTCAGCATTGGCGACCGTGAATGGCACATTACCACCCACGGATATGCTATGACTGCGTTTAACGATGACGGACTTGCTTATCTGAAGGAAAATGTAGAGCCTCTGTTAAAGGATGAAAACTTCTACGGCGCTTTCGATACCTACGCAGATCTGTGTCAGGATCTGTTGGAAATGGCTGCTAACGGGGAGCCTTATACAGAGCCCTTTTCTCCCATATGGATTCTCATTTCCCTGGGAATCGGTCTTGTGCTTGCGTTTCTGTGCACCATGGGCATGAGAGCCCAGCTGAAAAGCGTACGGACACAGGACAGCGCAGTGGATTATGTGCGCCAGGAAAGTATGGAGCTGACAAGATCAAACGATATTTTCCTGTATCACACAGTTACCAAAACAGCGAAACCGAAAGATAGTGACAGTTCCTCCGGCGGCTCAGACAGCGATCACGGAGGTACAGGCGGAAGCTTCTAAAAAAGATTCCTTCTTGCAGAATTCTCCGCCTGCGGCAGGTCGCCTCGAACGACACCTCCCCTTCCGCCGCAGTGCAATTCTGCCCGGTAATGGGAAATTTCAACATCATTTCCTATTACAACATAAAAAAGAACTCGATTCATACATGGCAAATAAATGTACTTAGAGCCTCTTTGAAAAAGACTCCCGCATTTATTTACTTTGAATCGAGTTCTTTTATATATAAGCTAAACGGACATTTCACCTGCCGGCAGCATCACCATATAGGAAAGCCAGCCGGATCAGTCGTCTTCCATCTCCTCTTTCTTCTTTGCAGTCTCAAACACATAGTCATTTCCCGGAAGAATGGCGTTCAGCAGGATTCCTACAATCGCAGCAAGTGCAAGTCCTGTAAGAGTAATATGTGCGCCTGCGATGGTAAATGTAAGTCCATCGGAAATGCCAAGACCACAAACCAGGATAACCGCTGTAATAACCAGGTTACGGGAACGTGTCAGGTCTACTTTGTTCTCAACTACATTACGGACACCAACAGCAGAGATCATTCCATAAAGAATAAAGCTGATACCACCGATGATCGCAGACGGAAGGGAGCTGATCACCTCAGCCATCTTCGGGATAAAGCTGAGGATAACTGCATAAATAGCAGCCAGACGGATCACCTTCGGATCGTAAACACGGCTCAGAGCAAGAACACTGGTGTTCTCTCCGTAAGTTGTATTTGCAGGTCCACCGATCAGTGCTGACAGGGAGGTTGCAAGTCCGTCACCCAGAAGTGTGCGGTGAAGTCCCGGGTCCTCGATGAAATTACGGTCAACCGTTGCGGAAATAGCAGAAATATCGCCAATGTGCTCCATCATGGAAGCAATTGCAATCGGTGCCATTGCAAGGATTGCAGTAATGTTAAATTTGCAGAGGAAGAATTTCGGAACACCTACGATCGGCGCACTTGCTACTCCTGCAAAGCTGAGGATAGCACTTCCATCTGCGTTTGTCATACCCAAGGCATTCATAATCAGGGCAACCACATAAGAAACAACAATACCCATCAGAATCGGAATAATACGGAACATTCCAACGCCCCAGATGTTGAAGAAAATAACAGTTCCAAGTGCAATTAAAGCAAGGATCCAGTTCTGGGATGCGTTGCTGATTGCAGACGGTGCAAGGCTAAGACCAATACAGATAATGATCGGACCAGTTACAACCGGAGGCAGATAACGCATAACGCGCTTTACGCCAATTACCTTGACGATCATTGCAAGTACCAGATACAGAAGTCCTGCTACAAACACACCACCGCATGCATATGGAAGCTTCTCTCCATAAGACATGTTGGCAAAAATTCCGGTGTCAAGCTCTGCAACTGTGGCGAAGCCTCCAAGAAATGCAAATGATGATCCCAGGAATGCAGGTACCTTCAGCTTGGTCAGTACATGGAACAGAAGTGTTCCGAATCCGGCACAGAACAGGGTTACCTGAATGGATAAACCCTCGCCGTGAAAATAGTTGTTTACCAGGATCGGCACCAGAATGGTGGCACCAAACATGGCGAACATATGCTGGAGCCCCAGAATCAGCATCTGTGGGATTCCAAGCTTTTTGGCATCATAAATGCCCTCAACTCTGAATTTCATAAATATAGTTCCTCCTTTTCCCTTAGAGCCTGTTCACGACCTGACTAACACGCTTCACAATGCACAGAAATCATACATTCGCATGATTTCTGCCAATACGGTCTATACTGTGAACAGCAATCTTGTTATAGTATAAAGTATGCGACAAATTTTTACAATTATTGACTTTCTATAGAAAGTGCGATATGATTTTTACAGTATTCCCATAGAGCATTTTCAATACGCTCTGGAGCATATTTGAAAAAGGTTCTGAAGGGATTGTTGTTGCATAGGGCAATGGCAACTTTATCACACTACGGAGGTTTTTATCATGTCAAATTTTTCAGATATGGACAATGTTTTTATTATGGACCACCCGCTGATCCAGCATAAGATTTCCATTCTTCGTAATAAGGAGACCGGAACAAACGAATTCCGCAAACTTATTGAGGAGATTGCAGTTCTTATGGGTTTTGAAGCTCTTCGCGATCTTCCTCTTGAGGATGTTGAAGTTGAGACTCCTATTGAGACTTGCAGAACTCCTATGATTTCTGGTAAGAAGCTTGCTGTTGTTCCTGTACTTCGTGCAGGTCTGGGTATGGTAAATGGTATCACCACTCTGGTTCCGTCTGCCAAGATCGGTCATATTGGTCTTTACCGTGACCCGGTTACTCATGAGCCTCATGAGTACTATTGTAAGCTTCCGGATCCTATCGACCAGCGTCTCATCGTTATGGTTGACCCCATGCTTGCAACTGGCGGCTCTGCTATCTCCGCTGTTAACTTTATCAAACAGCATGGTGGAAAGAGCATTAAATGCATGTTCGTTATCGCTGCTCCGGAAGGTCTGAAACGACTTCACGAGGTGCACCCGGATGTGCAGATCTATGTAGGCCATCTGGACAGAGAACTGAACGACCGCGCCTATATCTGCCCGGGACTTGGCGACGCAGGCGACAGAATTTTTGGTACTAAATAGATTTTTGACCAGAGCATATTTTAAAAAGGCTGAATTCCGGAAATTATCTCATTTCCAGAATTCAGCCTTTTTTGCCCGATCATGCTTTTTCCATCTTCGCCTTATACTCCACGCAAAGCATGGTAATATCATCAAACTGCGGTGCCTCTCCCACAAAAGCATCAATATCTTTTTTCACTTCAGGCAGAATTTCTGATGGTGTTCTGTCTTTTACACGGTTCAGAACCTGCTCCAGACGTTCCATTCCATAAAGCTGATTTTCTACATTTGTAGCCTCAGTCACACCGTCTGTATACTGGAAGATCATATCTCCCACATCCAGCGTCATACTGCCAGCTTTATAGTTCATATCTTCAAATCCGGCGAGTACAAAGCCCGGACGGATCTTATATGCCTCAAAACTGCCGCCTGATTTACAGATAAATGGCATTTCATGGCCAGCATTTACGAAACAGAACTCTCCTGTCACCAGATCCAGAACACCTTCAAAAGCAGTGATAAACAAACCTTCACTATTCGCCTCACAAAGAAGATTATTTACCGTAGAGAAAACCTCCCCCAAATCTCTTCCTGATGTGGTATGATCCTTGATAAGCGTTTTTCCAATGACCATAAAGAGCGCTGCCGGAACACCTTTTCCAGATACATCGGCCATAACAATTGCCAGATGTGTCTCATCCACCATGAAGAAATCGTAAAAATCACCGCCAACTTCCTTTGCAGGTGTCATAGTTGCAAAAATATCAAATTCCTCACGGTCTGGGAAAGCCGGGAAAATACATGGCAGCATGGATGCCTGAATATTCCTGGCGATATCCAGCTCAGTGCCGATTCGCTCCTTCTCAGCAGTCACTTTGGACAGATTGGCAATATAATTTTCAAGCTCTTCCATCATAAAGTTGAAAGAGTCACTTAGTGCCTCGATCTCATCACCAGTTTTCATGGTAATTCTCTGATTCTCAAACTTTCCGCTCTCTGTAATCTCCTGGGTAAAATCAGCCAGCCTGCTAATCGGTCTGGTGATTGTCTTTCGCACAAAGACAATATACGCAGCCATCGTCACTACGATAATGCAAAAAGAAATCAGAAACATATTGATAAGAAAGGAATTCAGATAATTCCTGACCTCTTTCATATCCAGAATATACTGAATTTCTGCCAGAGCCTCTCCATTCTCATCCAGGATCACCGAAATGCCCGTGTAATTATAGCCATAGCTGTTGTCCGTCACAAGCGGATGATCCACACCTTTATTCTGCTGATACTGGTTCCATATGGTAATATATTTCTCCATGTCAGCAGGATCATCAGGATTTGCAGCATCCGTGTACAAAATGTCACTTCCATAGGCGATCTGATTCGCAGGATCATCTCCCATTTCCTCCACCAGGGCATCTATGTAGAAATGAACACTGTCTTCATCCGGAACAACCAGAGACAGATATGTAACATCGCCGTCCTTTTTCAGCTTGTTGAACAGCGTAACCATTTCCGAGTATTCTTCTGTCTTGTCCCCGCCTTCTGCCAGGATTTTCTTCACATCCGGAACAGACATCATATCTGCAATACTGTTGCTGTTCGTCATTACCCTCTGTGCATATAGATTTTCCAGATAGGATCTGGAGCTTCTATAGCTGAAAAGAGAAATGGAAATGGTAAGGATCACACCGATCACGCCAAGTGAAAGTATAAATTTAGGAAGAAGTTTTATTTTCATTTGCAATTCCTTTCCTTAATTTTCTTAAAATAAACCTCTGCATCACACTTGCAGCGTCCTTTGCAATATGGACAATAAAGTTCCTTTTTATTATACCAGATCATCTTTGCAGAAAAAAGATGAACAAACTTACATTCCTGAAGTGCCTTTTCCAGAGGAACTTTACCGCCTGCATTCCAGCAAATGATAAACACTTCCCCTATGCCCTTCTCCGCAAACTGATTCAATGCATAGTTCATAAGCCCAACTGCCAGACCCTGTCTGCGAAATGCTTCTTTTATTCCTACTGACTGGATCTTGCCAACAGGTGCCAAAGTATCCTGCTGGCATACCTGTTGGATTTTCTGTTCCGTAAGCCTGGTATCCTCTGCAATCTGCTTCTCATTGGTAAGATAGTAATAAATATATCCTGCAAGTTCTCCTTCTGCAGTTCTCAGCAGAAGAAATGCCCGTTCACTGCTTCCAATGGCCTGCTCAAGTTCTTCTTTCTGATACAGATTTTCGCCTACGCACCGGTCCATAAGCTGCAGTGTTTCCTCAATATCCTCTTTTTCCAATGAACACAGACAAAATTCTCTGCCAGAAGCCCCAAACCTCCCTGTCTTTTGTGTCATAAGCTTCCCTTCTCACAGGACAAAATCTGCATGCCCATTGTAATCTCCGATTCCTCACTCAGAATCAGCTGCTGAAGCTCTTCATAATTCTTCTTCAGCCAGTTCTGCCAGTCCTGATATTTTCTGTTATCCGGTTCTTCTGCCAGCAAGATTTCCACATCCTCGGGCAAATAGGAAAAAAAGGTCTGGAAAATATCTTCTTTTTGCTGCTGTTCGCCTTTGGCAGCGGAAATCCCCTTGCACCAGACATGGATATGATCGTATCCGCAGTTGGTCAGCCAGCCGGGAACGGCCTGACCGGTTTCTCTTTTTCCTGCGTATTTGTCCTCTTTTAAGATATCCAGAAACTGTCCAAGAAGATTCTTTTCATCTGGAGCCAAAGTGGATATGCGGTCATTGCTTTCTGTGATAAAAATCACTCCGCCTTTTTTCAAAAAATTCTTCAATGTGCGAAGCAGCTTTTCCCCATCATGCAAATGCATTAATACAAAAGAAAGACAGATCAGATCAAATTCTCTGTCTTCCGGTTCCGTGCATAGCTTCTGAAAATCCGCGGAAAACGAATCCCGATCCACATCCATCTGATAAAAAGAAAATTTAGTATTTCCGTACTGACTGTTGGCTCTTTCCACAAGCTGCTGATTATACTCCAGGCCAATCACCCTGGAAATCCTGTCATCTGAAAAGCGGTGAAAGGTTCGGGCTCCATCATTGCAACCAATATCCAGAACAGAAAGTTCTGACTTCCCCTTAAAAAAATGCTCTAACGCAGGTTTCTCTGCCTGTGACAACAGCAAATTCTGTCTTCTCAGTCGTTCCCTCTCTTTTTCTTCCTGAAATACTAACTGACTTTGCACTACTTGTCTCCTTGTCCGTCAAAATTTATGCTCTGAATAATAACCGCTTCGCATTCTCTTCCGTCACTGCAATTACTTCTTCTGCAGTAATTCCCTTAATCTGAGCCAGGGCTTCTGCAACATAGGGCAGATTCAAGGAAGAATTTCTCCTGCCTCGATTGGGCTCCGGTGCCATATAAGGGCAGTCCGTTTCCAGAACGATCTGGGACAGCGGCGCTATGGCAGCTACTTCTTTCAGCTTCTTTGCATTTTTGAAAGTAAGCACGCCGCCAATGCCAAGATAAAGTCCCATTTTCAAATATTCCGCCGCAATCTCCTTACTGTAGGAAAAACAGTGAATGATTCCGCCGGACATATCTTTTTTCATATATTCCTTTACAATCTCCAGAGTGTCCTCGGCTGCATCCCGGCTGTGGATCATAAATGGCAGCTTCTCCTCCCTAGCAATGTCCATCTGCGCCCGGAACATCTCCTGCTGCTGTTTATGCTCTGCCTCTTCCTTATGCCAGTAGTAATCCAGACCGATTTCTCCGATGGCGACCATTTTCTCCATATGGGAAAGACGCCGGATCTCATCCAGAGTATCCTGTGTCATAATTCCTGCATCGTCGGGATGAACCCCCACTGTGCCATACACAAAAGGATACGCTTTCATCAATTCCAAGGTCCCGCCAAATCCTCCGACGGACGCGCACACATTTACAATACAGCCCACTCCCCCGTCTTTCATGGAAGAAAGGAGCTGATCTCTGTCTTCGTCAAATGCCTCATCATCATAATGTGCATGTGTATCAAATATCATTTTTCTGCCTCATTTTTCTTTGAGATACAACAATTATAGCATACAAAAATTATACCAGTAAAGTGTTATAAACCGCTTTTTGAAAGTTCTATTTCAGTGTTCCGGTCTTCTCGGCGGCTTCACATCACTTTATAAATTTATAAAAAGCGGACATGTTTACTGGTTCACTGCATCCATAGCAGGAATAAATGCTGATATCATAGAGCAAAGGACAGTGACGGAAAATGAAAAACCAGATGAAAATGATCGCATATGCTGTTGAACCGGAAGAACTTCCTGTTTTTGAGAAGTATTACCAGAATTACAATATAGACCTTAAGCTTCTCAGCGAAAAACCTACACTAAAAAATACTGCCCGTGGTTCCATCATTGATTCAACAGCACTTATCAAAGCACTTGAAAGCAGCCATATTGCAGGAGCAGGTCTTGATGTAATTGATAGAGACCGGAATATTTATTACCGGGATCACAAAAATCAGATGATTATACATCACGAAATGGCAATCTTAAACTCTATGCCTAATGTACTTATGCTGCCTCACGCCGCATATTTTACAGATCAGGCACTGGAAGATATGGTGCACAACTCTCTGGTTGTAACAAGCCAGTATTTTAAAACTATGAAAGAGCAGCCATAAGCAGTCTTCGTCAGCCCCCAAACTAAGAATCCCCTCCACAAAAGCAACTGCTGCATAGTGGAGGGGATTCTCATTTACTATAAAATTTATGAATATTTACTGCCTTGCACAATTTCCAGCTTCCCCGGTCATAATCTCAATGCCATGACCAAGAGCTCCAATAATGTATTCCAGACTCTCCTTTACTGCTTTCGGACTGCCTGGAAGATTAATGATCAGAGTCTTTTTCCGGATTCCGGCTGTGGCGCGGCTGAGCATGGCGCGTTTTGTGATCGTCATGCTGTAGGCGCGGATGGCTTCCGGGATTCCCGGAACCTTACGTTCTGTGATATCTTCGGTGGCCTCCGGCATAACATCCCGCGGGGAAAAACCTGTTCCACCAGTAGTCAAAATCAGTTCTGCCTGATTCTCATCTGCGATTTCCGCCATTCGTCTGGAAAGCATGGCACGGTCATCCGGAAGAATATCCATAGATACTACCTGATAGCCTTCTCTTTCTGCGATTTCCTTAATTGCCGGACCGCTTAAATCTTCCCGCTTGCCCTGATATCCCATATCACTGGATGTGATAATTGCTACTCGTTTCATTTTTCTCCCCCCTTCGTTTTTATTTCTTTGAATAAAAAATCTCCACTCTTACCGCCAGTTTTCTCTACCAGGTGAATATCCGTCATCACCATATGCTTGTCGATTGCCTTGCACATATCATAAATTGTAAGAAGAGTCACCTGCACACCTGTAAGGGCTTCCATTTCCACACCGGTTTTACCGTCTGTCTTCACAGTGCAAAAAGTGCGGATAATTCCATTTTCTTTTTCAATTTCGAAATCAATGGTACATTTGGTAACCGGCAAAGGATGGCACATAGGTACCAGATCCGAGGTGTGCTTCACAGACATGATCCCGGCAACTCTGGCAACGCCAAGAACGTCTCCCTTTGCCACAGTGCCTGCAGTAAGATGCTCCATGATTTCTGCTCCAACCTGGATAGAACCTGTTGCAATTGCAGTTCTGTGGGTAATCGGTTTATCCGAGACATCCACCATAACAGCATTACCATTTTTATCAAAATGGCTTAGTTTATTACACATAATTCGTCCCTTTTTATAACAATATTAACCTATTATATTATATTCCGGCTATATCAGATGGACGCTTCCGGTCAAAATCAGCAGATTTCAGATCCTGTCGGCATATTTTTTTCAGGGCTGACTACGCATACATTTCCCTCAGCATCCTCTGCGCAGAGAATCATTCCCTCACTAAGAATTCCTGCAAGTTTCGCTGGTTTTAAGTTGGTTACTACCATAACCTTTTTGCCAACCATTTCCTCTGGTGTATAGTAAGCCTTGATTCCAGATACGATCTGGCGAACCTGGCTTCCAATCTTAACCTGGGAGCAAAGAAGCTTCTTGGATTTCTTCACCGCCTCACAGGCAATAACCTCACCAACCTGGAACTGAAGCTTTGCGAAATCATCAAATGTGATCTCCGGCTTCGCCTCAATATCTACAACCTTCTCCTCTGGCTTTTCTTCCTTCGGCTCTTCTTTCGGTGGATGAAGCTCGTTTACTTTTTCCATAACTTCTTTGATGTCCATACGGGCAAAAAGGATCTCCGGTTTATCTGTTACCTTGTTTCCTGACGGATACAGTCCAAATGTCTTCAGATCCTCAAGAGTTCTCTCTGAAGCATTTAACTGACCAAGGATTCTCTTTGTTGTGTCCGGCATAAAGGACCCAAGAAGAGTGGTTCCAATGCAAATGCCCTCAACCAGATTGTAAAGAACGGTTGCAAGACGATCCTGTTTGGATTCGTCCTTTGCAAGTGCCCATGGCATTGTCTCATCAATATATTTGTTGCAGCGTTTGAAAATAGTGAACACTTCTGTGATGGCATCTGCTACACGAAGTTTCTCCATCTTTGCATCAACCTTTGCAGGAACAGAAAGAATGAAGCTCTTCAGATCATCGTCAACAGGTTCTGTTACGCCTTTATTCTCTACCACGCCGCCAAAGTATTTGTTTGACATGGAGATGGTACGGTTTACCAGGTTTCCAAGAGTATTTGCCAGCTCGGAATTCATACGCTCTACCATCAGCTCCCAGGTGATCACACCATCGTTGTCAAACGGCATTTCATGAAGTACGAAATAACGGACAGCATCAACGCCGAAGAAATCAACCAGCTCGTCTGCGTAGATAACGTTTCCTTTGGATTTGCTCATTTTTCCATCGCCCTGGAGAAGCCACGGATGACCGAATACCTGCTTCGGAAGAGGCAGATCCAGTGACATCAGGAAGATTGGCCAGTAAATAGTATGGAAACGGATGATATCTTTTCCAATAAGATGAAGGTCGGCAGGCCACATCTTGTTAAACAGTTCAGAATTGTCTCCATCGCAATCATAACCGATTCCGGTAATATAGTTGGTTAGGGCATCCAGCCATACATATACAACATGCTTCGGATCAAAGTCTACCGGAATTCCCCATTTGAAAGAAGTT
>OLQN01001033.1_pt1 | contig 22075 bp, 28 predicted proteins | sample 1673181 | NCBI WGS metagenome assembly OLQN01 (sample SAMEA3136763, study PRJEB25190) | human gut metagenome | biome: human gut; feature: human-associated habitat; material: faeces | place: Austria | collected 2013
TGCGACCTCCTGGTCCCAAACCAGGCGCTCTAGCCAAGCTGAGCCACACCCCGTATTTTTCTTTCGCATCCGCTTCTGTATTACCCGCGACGCAAGAATTATTATATGGCAAACATCGTATTTTGTCAACAACTTTTTTTATTTTTTTTAAAAAACTTTTTTCACACCCACAAAGCCTTTATTTTGCGGCTTTGCGGGTATTTTAGACATATAAAAATCAAAGTATTTCAAAAAAATTTACAAAACTCAAGTTAATAATTATCGTTTTTGACAGTATCTATGGACCAATATTATCTGCTATTCATCCAGATAACGGATCTCGAATGTCGGCTTTTTCCCGTTTTCTTTTTCCATAACAATATAAGAACGCTGCCGTCCTTTTTGTCGCGGATAAGACAGGCTTCCCGGATTCAGCAAGATAAGATCCTCATCTTCCTCTAACATCGGCCGATGAGTATGTCCAAACATCACTGCATCCACGCCCCGTTCAAGTCCCTCTTCCCAAATACGCTGATACCCCATGGATACACCATACATATGACCATGCGTGATCAATGCGCGGAAATCATCGATAAATACGATTTTTTCATCCGGCAGATCAGAAAAGAAGTCATTGTTTCCGGAAACAATATCAATCGGGCATTCTGCTAAATCAGCAATATAATCTTCGTATCCTTCTGCATCCCCCAGATGGATCAGCCGCTGAAACGGAAATTCCCGCTGGATAGCCTCCTCAATCCCTGCATGTCTTCCATGTGTATCACTCACAATCAAAACTTTCATATATGCTCCATTCTACAACTTTTGCTCAATCTATTCAAGAATGCCCTCGGCATTCTTGCTGCGAGGTGGGAGTCATCTCCCATCTGATATATACTGCTTTAATTCCTCACGCATCGCCCGAAGAGCGTTACCACGATGACTTCTTGCATTTTTCTCTTCCGGTGATAATTCCGCTGTAGAGCAGTTCAGATCCGGTACATAGAAAATCGGATCATAACCAAATCCATTTTCTCCCGCCGGTTTATCTCCGATATACCCTTCAATGGTTCCACGTACTACAATCGGCTCATGTCCCGGAACAACAGCTGCAATGGCACAGACAAAACGTGCGGTACGTTTTTCCCTCGGTACGCCTTGCAGGCGATCCAGAAGCATCTGATTCTTAATGTCATAAGAAGTATCTTCCCCTGCATAGCGAGCGGAATAGATGCCCGGCTCTTTGTTCAAATAATCAATCTCCAGTCCGGAATCATCCGCCAGTACAATATCATTGCACTGTGCTGCCACTGCTTTTGCTTTGATCAATGCATTTTCTTCAAAGGTTGTTCCATCTTCCACGATATCCAGATCAATGCCGGCTTCTTTCATAGAAAGGATTTCCCAGCCAAGATCTCCCAGAATTTCATGGATTTCACGTATCTTATTTTTATTTCCTGTTGCAAATATAATTCTCTGTTTCATTCTGCCTGTCCTTCTTTTCTGTCGTAACTTCTGTATCATGCCGTGTTCATCCCTTTTTTCACACGCAAAAAAGCAATTATTTTCTACGCTTCCGGCCGTTTCTTCTTTGGCGGTTTTGGACCAATGTACTGATACAGATTTGTCCGCAGCATACCATTATAAATTTTCCGTTTCTTGTCTGCTTTCTTACCAATACAACGTTCCGTATCTTCATAAGAAGTAATCAGATATTCTGACCAGCTGTCCAGACCGGCAAATGCTTCCCCAATCTCACGATACAGCTTCGGCAGTGCTTCCTTTTCCTCTAAACGCTCGCCATAAGGCGGATTGGTAATAACAAAACCATATTTTTTCGGATTCTTCAATTCACTCACCGGACGCTGTTGAAAATGGATCAGATGATCCACACCGGCACGCTTTGCATTGTCACGGGCTGCACGGATAATCTCCCCGTCAATGTCATATCCCTGGATATTTGTCTCAATATCAGTAGTTACCAGCTCTTTTGCTTCCTCAAAGCTGTCATTCCACAGCTGCATCGGAACCAGATTGTTCCATGTCTGAGCCAGAAATGTCCGTGACATGCCCGGTGCGATATTTGCAGCGATCATCGCCGCCTCGATAGGAATCGTTCCACTTCCGCAAAACGGGTCCACCAGAATGCGGTCTGCTTTCCATGGCGTCAGCATGATCATAGCTGCTGCCAGTGTTTCTGTGATCGGTGCTTTGCTGCTCAACACACGATATCCACGCTTATGCAGAGATTCTCCGGAAGAATCAATTCCGATGGTCACTTCATCTTTATTCAAAAATACACGCAACGGGTAAGAAGAACCTGTCTCTTCAAACCAATTCACACCGTAGTGCTGCTTCAATCGTTCTACAATTGCTTTTTTTACAATAGACTGAATATCAGATGGACTAAACAGCTTGCTTTTTACGGAAGATGCCTTTGTCACCCAGAACTTTGCATCCACCGGCAGATAATTCTCCCATGGAATTGCTTTTACTGCTTCAAATAATTCATCAAAAGTCTCTGCATGGAACTCTCCAACCTTTAAAAGTACACGCTCCGTTGTCCGCAAATGAATATTTGCCCGGCAGATTGTCTCCATGTCACCTTCATATGTAACCCTGCCATCTTCTACTTTGACAATATCATATCCCAAATCATAAATTTCCCGTTTAAGAATTGCCTCCATACCGAAATGACAGGGCGAAATAAATTGCTGTAATTCCATCACTTTTCTCCTGCTATCTTTTGTTATTTGTAAATATTATAATCGTTTCTTATTTATGCTGTCAATATAACTCTTCTCCTCGTGTAATACTTTCCCCTTGTACAGTTGCAGTTCACACGCACGATACGCATCGATACCGCCTGCGACTGAACAGATCCGGTATCCACGTTTTACATACCGGCATCCTTCCTGAATGCTTGTATTACCATACTGACAGTAAAAAATCACCAGTCTGCTTTTTGGAACCTGCTCCATAAATAATTCCAGTTCCTCCAATGGCACATTCTGTGCTTCCGGTATATCCCACTGGCGGTAAGCCTTTGGATTCCGCAGATCGACTAGCATGGCATTCCACCTGCGCCGATATTCACTGATTTCTTTCGAGCTGATCAGACATAATCCCATATCTCCTTTCCCCTTTCTATTTTTATGCTATAAAACTCGATTTATTTTCGTCAATGAACGAAAAAAAAGGCAGACCGTCATGCAGCCCGCCTTTTCTCTGCTTTCTAACCGCCTTCGGTTATTTTATCATATGCCTTTTTTCAGCAGTTTGTACCTTGTCCTGACTAACGGCAATTCCTGTTTTCATTAGAAGAATTCTTGCCACAGTTTTCGGAATAATTCGTACTGTTCTTGTTCTGAGATTTATTCTGAGCCTTATTCTGCCCCTTGTCAGTTGCCTTATCTGCCTCATTTTTGGCGTATCCATTTGTGTAGTCAGCATTTTTGTAATCATTTTCAGACATATATTTTTTTGCCATTGTATGATTCCTCCTGTTTTGTTTTTACAGGTGTAGTATGCTAACTTTTTCTTTTTCTATTCATGGAAAAATTTGCCTGAAATTTAAGTGAATTTCGCAGAAAAAGTTTGTTAAATTATTTGCAATTTCTTATCAAATGCTATATAATTCAAATTGAAAAGAATCTTCCCTTCAATATTCTTTTCAATTATACCCCTTATTAATTATTTATACTCCCCTTAAAATGACCAATGTTTCCCATTGGTCATTTTATTTTTCATTTTGTTATTTTATTAACATTTTGTAAAGCGGACATTCGCAATCCACTTTCGCTACTTGCTCATGAACGCAGTCGCTTATACACTATTTTCTATTTTTTAGTCATCATATGACATTTCATTCTATAAAAGCCACCAGATATTTTTTCGATTTTAATGCATGATTTCTGATATCAGAATAGAAATTCCAAGAACTGCTCCTAAAATAATCAGTGTTCCATACCATGTATTTAGTTTTAGTTTTCCAATCCGGACATCCCATCCTTCATTTTCAATAAATTCTGCATGAAATCCATGTTCCGGATTTTGTACATTGGCATTGATCTCATCCGCGGTCATATTCCCAATGTTTTCCCGCTGCTGCTGTCTTTCCAGCTTCTCATAATGTTCTACGATCATATCCGCAACTTTTTCCGGATCTCCAAGTTTGCGCATAACCTGTTCCATTGTCTTGCCGCCTGCCAGCTGTTCCTGAATATAATCCTCATAAATATGCATCTGATCCGTAATCTGCTCATCACTCAGCCGTCCTTCCAGCTGCAGTTTCAAAATGTATAAAAAATCGTCCAATTTCTCTTCCTCTTTCTATTTCACTTTATCGCTTTGTTTGATATCTGTCAGCAAGTCTTGCAAAATATTTTCCTGATATCCGCACAGTCCTCTATTTTTCATCACTTTTGCTGTTGTTTTATATTACGTATCCACTTCGATATAATATAAGGTATCCGTATCCACATCATAAAGCGCAATTGAAAAATTAAGGAATGCCCGCTCCATGATCTGTGCATCGCTGTGCTGCATTTCTGATTCAGCCTGGCGATCCACAAAATAATAATAACCGTTCTGAATCTGCGGCAGCTGCTCCTCAGAAAAATCAACACATGGACCAATTTCGGTTATAGATAACCCGGTATCATAAACTACGCCGTAAAGCAATGCTTCTAAGTTGTCCGTCATTGGCAATTCTTTCCAGTCAGGATCTGTCAAGATCTGTTCTAATGCAGAATTATCATCAAACTTCCAGGCTGCCAACGACTGTCCATCTCCATGAAAGCCACCATGCGTATCTACATTTTCAATCATTGTTCCCTGCGCCAGTGCAACCTGTAAAGTCTGTGACATATTCGCCGTACTGAACTGATTTGCCAGCTGTCGACTGCCAGATATGCCCAAAAGCAAGGACAGTATTACTAAAATAAAAGCTCTCATCCCCTGTTTCCCCTTTCAGATTTCTAAAAATGTACAGACAAAGCTTCTTCCCAACAGCGATTATTTTCTTTCACTTTTCCTCATCACCTGTAATAATGGAAGAAATCTTAGGCTGAAATTGTATTTTTCTTATAAATCATCTACATTATAGAAAATACAACTTAGATTTCACAAAGGAGAAAACTTAATTTTTCTTTAATTTTCAAAATATTCTGTCATTAGCACAAGTTTACATAATCATCAAACCGTTCTAATTGTTCCGTAAAAGCGTTCATTCGCAATCCTCTTTGCTACTGGTTCTTTAAGTCAAACACACTTCAAGTCAAACGCACATGAAACTTGGGGCGTGATTCCGGGAAGCGTATGTCAGCTTACGCTTCTCACAATCACTGCACATCTACACTTCGTTTGGCCGGTGCAAAACCATGCTTAAATTGCCAGCAGATTTTTAATTGCTTCCATATAAATCAGAACCGCTTCTTCCATTTCAGATATCAGAATAAATTCGTCAGCGCTGTGGATATGATAATCTATATCCAATTTTTCCGGTCCGAACGCAATGATATTTTTCAGAGATTTTGCATAGGTTCCACCACCGATCACCATCGGTTCATGCTCTGTATCCCCTGTCACATCCACATATGCTTTGTACAGTGCTTCTACCAGTGGGGATTCCCGCGGGAAAAACAGCGGATCACCGATTTCTTCTATCTCAATTCGGCCATTTTCATCTTCTAATTTTCCTTCGCACATTTTGCGCACATCTGCCTCTTGTAAAGTAACCGGCACACGGATGTCAATGCTGCAGGAAATCACACCATTCTCTGTTTTTACAATTCCATTACAGAACGTCAGATTGCCGTAAGCATCTTCACATTTCAAACCAACTCCGGCTCCATCACAGGAAGTTCCAAGGTGTGTATTATAAAATTTTACAAAATCATCTTCAAATCCGGCTTTTTCCAGACACTCAAATGTCACACCAGCTGCATTGATACCAAGTGCCGGTGTACTGGCATGCGCCGGAACACCTTTTGCATAAATTTCAATCTGACCATTCTCTTCCGTTACTTGATACTCCTGAAGCTTTGTATCAGCAAGTGCTGCTTCCAATTTTTCTTTCAGACCGATGTCTGCCGGGATCACGGTTGTACAACTATCGCACACCGCATTGGATACAAAGCCGCCATTCATAGAAATAATTTTGGTATGTTTTGAATATGCCATCATGGACATATGACCCTTTTCACCATGGATACATGGGAAATTCGCATCCGGTGTAAAACCGCAGGATAACTCTTCGGCAACTTTATTATAATGTTCCATACATTTAGAACCGGTCTCCTCATTACAGCCCATGATCAGACGTACGCGTTTATTCAGCTTCACACCGGAATCTCGGAGCAGCTTCATCGCATAAAGAGCCTCGATCACCGGACCTTTATCATCTGTCGTTCCACGACCATACACATGATCCCCCTTACGCGTCAGCACAAAAGGATCATAACTCCAGTCTCCACCTACCGGCACAATATCCAGATGCCCTGCAATTCCTACAATTTCCTCGCCTTCACCCATTTCCGCATAGCCACAATAGTTATCCAGATTTACAGTATAAAACCCGAGTTCTTCCGCTATTTTTAATCCTACACTGAGCACTTCAGTCGGTCCTTCTCCAAATGGCTTCCCTTCTTCCGGTGTGCCAAGTTGGGAATCAACCGCTACCAGCTTTCCTAAGTTTTCAATCATCTCTTCTGATAATACATGAATTTGTTCTTTGATATCCATAGTTCCTCCTACTATTTCAAAACTACGTTTGAATTTTTCCCTTTAGCAAAACAGACATTTGCAACCCGCTTTTACTGCTTGCTCATATAATAATTTCCTGCAGAATATTTTTCACTAATCTGCATTCTGTTTTTATAAATTAAAATAATTATTTTGCTCTGCGCTTCTTACGTCTAATGCAAAGCAGTATTTATAACATAAGGTTTTATGCATCAAAATCTACTTCAAATGTGCCTTCCGGGGTGCGCATTGTCAGGATTCCAAGATTAAAATCCTCGTCACGGATTGTAATATGGTATTCAAAAATCACATCTTCCTCAAATTTTGATAAAAGGAGATATATGCCATTCTCCTTGCCCTCAATCTGATCACAGATATCATTGTATACCGCTTCCCCGGAAATCTCTCTCGGATAACCTGACTCCTTTATTTTTTGCTCAATCAATTCATATAATTCGTTCATACTTATCCTCTTTTCTATCTGTTTTTCCAAAACTACTTTTTGGTCAGCATACATTTTCCGTTTGTTACAATTGCAATTATATTGAAGTACAGAAATATTATGCTATATGCAAAACAGAGATTTGTAACATACTTTCACTACTTTCTTATAAATACAGTTGCTTGGCTTTCTCTATCAGTTTCGTATATACATGTTCCACGAACCACGGCTCCGTAGATTTTGCCAATGCCTCTTCCGGTGCAAACCATGCTACACCACTATTTTCATCTGCCTTTATCGAAACTGCTTCTTCTGAATCAGCTTCCAATAAATATGTCACATTAAAATGCAGGTGACTTGATACGTATTTTCCATTTTTCCAATGCCCGTCTACCGTAAGCGATTCTAAAGAAAAAATATCCTCAGATACTGGAAGCACATTAGAAATACCAGCCTCTTCTTTTACTTCGCGAATTGCCACGGATAACAGATCTGTCTCACCATCTGCATGACCGCCTAACCATGACCAGGAATTATAAATATTATGATAAACCATCAGTACTTTACTTCTGTCCGCATTTACCACCCAGGCAGATGCTGTCATATGTGCCACGGTATTTTCACGCAAAAATGCATTGTTATTATTTTTTATCCACTCCAGAATGAGCGATTTATCCATTTCTTCCTGCACGTTATATGGCTGATATTGCTCGATACTGACAATCAGCTTCTGTTGTGTCATAATATGATCCTTCCTTTTTTATCTGTACTCATCTATCTTAAATCCACAAGCTTCAAATGCAGCTTTTGAGTTCTGTTCCAGTTTCAGCATTCTTCCTTCAGAATACGCAATACTTTGATATTTTTCACTGCCAAAGAACGCTTCTTCCTTTGTCGTCAGCTCTGGATTTTTGTCTAACAACAAGTCTGTATACCACTGTTGCATAATGACCGTCTGTGGCTCACCATTTATCTCCAACATGATTTTTACATCATCATTTGTCACGGTTGATGTATAACGAACACCGTTATACATCACATCATAATTCCAGGAAGCCGCATTATAATCTTCCAGACCATTAAATACAAACCAGTAACCCTCATCCAGATTATATTTATCCAGACATTTTGCCACAGTCTCAGGAGACACGGTTAATTCAATCGTATCGCTGCCATTGTTTGCCTCTTTCACAGCAGTTTGAAGCGCAGATTTTTTACCAGCAAGTTCCTGCAAATAAGATTCCGCATAAATACTTTCATAGGTTGTCTCCAGACTCCATGTAAATTTATACCATTTTTCATCCTCGCCGTCTACCTCTACCAGCTCGTAATCCGGCTTATAAGCAAAAAGATCATTCAAAATCTCATCGTCAAATACTTTTCGAAATACTGGTGCTGTATCACCTAATGCAGTTCCATTCTCATCTATACATGGTGCGCCAACAAATGCTACCGGCTCCATTGCACCATCTTCAGTTACATTATCGAATACTCCTTCATTTCTGGCAGTATCTAAATCAATGGCACCTGCAATACCGCATAGTGAAGCCATCAATTGCTGCAACACTGTTTCTTTATCTCTATTGTCACACACATTCTGATTTGTGTAATTTTCTGTATTAATATATGTCTCATTACCATCGGAATCCGTTGTTGCTTCCAAGTTATCTGCAGTTACATACAATTCTTTTGCATCTATGATTCGATACTCCGCCTGAATGTAATCTATCTGATCTTCCTTTTGTTCCGCTTTGGGACTATTTGTATTATTTAAAGTATCTGTTTCACTATCTAAACTCACAGATACATTATCTTTATCATTTGCTTTATTCGAATTTCCACATGCTACCAGGCTGACTACAGCCATTGCTACACATAATAAAATTGCCACCATTCGCCTTTTCAAATTTTTTATCCTCATCCACAGAAATATATATACCCTCTATATTGTAACCCAATACACTGTTTTTTTTATCTTTTTAATTTCCTATTTCTTATCATCATTTATATTCTAACATACGCATTCTAAAAATGCTATCTCGCTTATTATTAAGCAGTAACAATATGTATTATTTCTATTCTAATAACTGATGTTTCAAAGCATCTATGCTCTTTACCCAAGTAACTGTCAATAAACTACTGAACGTTTAAAGCATTTTATTGTAAAAAATTAGTATCATTTTCGTATCAAAAAAAGGACTCCCATTTCTGGAAGTCCTTAATTTATGCTTATTCGTGATTACTCGATGATTGTAGCAACACTATACAAATAAGGTTTTTTCCTATTATTTCCGCTATTTCGTATTGTTTTTAGCGGCTTTTTCATGCATTTTCACTCACAAAATTATTTCTATTCGTTTTTTTAGTACCATTTTAGTACCATCCCAGATCTTCAAACGCTGCCCTTTCTGTTGAGCTGGTCCATGTCCGGTTGTAGCTCTCCACACCGCCACCATAGGCCATAGAAAGCGCACGATCTGGTAAGAAATATTCCAGCTTGTGACTGTTGTGTGGCTTTCTCAGTTCCCGGAGTGCTTTGTCACGTTCCTGCCGGGTTCTCTGGTACTCTAAGCCTAATTTGTCACTAACCTGCCGCAGAGTGATATTGTCCTCATATTGTGCGTGCAAGATCTCGCTTTGTTGCTCCGGCAGACTATCAACCAACTGCCAGAGTGTTTCCGCCAGTTCTTCCTGCTGCATCTGATCTAATAACAGATCATACTGATCTACCGGATCTTTGACCGTTTCCCCAACAGTAAAGTCCTCTGTGCCGGGCACAAGTGCGTCAATGCTTTCTTGATTGGAAATAGAGCGGCTTTCCATGATTAGCCTATACTCTTTATAGCTATAACCAAAATACAGCCGTATTTCTTTTTCTGTTGGCTCTCGTCCCCATTCTGCCGTATACTCACGTTCAAACTTCCGCAATCTGTTTATCTTCGTTCTGACATCCTGCGGAAGCTGTACCACACTGCTATACTTCGACATATAGCGCACCATAGCCTGCTGAATCCAATATACGCCGCATAGGTGAGAAACTTTGCGCCACCGTCCGGATCATAACATTCTACTGCATTGCATAAGCCTATGAATCCCTCCTGCATCAGATCGTCAATATCTTCATAGGCAGCGTATCTTTTAGCGATCTTCGCCACAAATGCTCTGTTCTGCTGCCAGAGCTGCGCCATGCACTCCGCTGTATCTATCCTGTTCCGGATGCGTGCTACAAATTCCTCGTTCGTCATAGCTGTTTTTCCTTTCTGCAGATATAAAGTCACCCCGGAAGCTTCCGAAGAAACAACCGGGGCACTATCACAACAACCGCACCTATAAGGAGACAAGAAACACGACTGTTACAATCTTTTATTCCGCTGCGTTTTTCACATAGTAGATCGCTTTTACTTTGTTATCCAGAACGAAAGCATCATAGCAAATACGACCTTCCACCAGCTCGCCAGAGATTCCCGGCGGATCCTGATGCACTTTGTAATCTTCCAGCTTAGTCGGTGCCACTGTAGCCACCGGATGAGATACCATAAATCCAAAGTTTTCCGGCATTCTGGAAGTTGGAATTTTGATAACGTTCATACCGTCCACCATTGCAATGACGCCTTTTGCTTTCTGCTCCGCTGTCAGATCGCAGTCAAGTGTCAGATCCGGGCATTTCTTCATCAAGCGGTAAACACCCGGCACAACGGTCAGTGTGCGCCCTGTGTCCGGTACTTCCGCATCGTCAAGAGTTTCTGTGGCTTTGATGATCACATCATAGATGTTTTTCTCTGTCAGTACCACATTTACCTTTGTACCGGCTCCTGCTGTCATTACGCCGTAGGTGTATGCATCTACTTCCGGAATGATTACCTCTCTCTGCTGTCTTGCCAGCGCAGAAGCTCCGGAAAGCACCATCTGCGTTTCGTCCTTATCCAGCTTATCAATTACAAAAGTAAAGGATCTGTCTTTTTTGAGTGTGAACTCTTCCAGTGTATTTCCCACTGTTCCAAGCTCTCCGTATCTGGAAGCGTTCTTTCCTTTTCCGTCTCTGTCGTAGTCTGTCATTGCTACTGTGTTGACTTTCTGAGCTTTGATTGTATGTGCTCCGCTCCAAGAAAAGTCATTATTTGTCAACAGAGACTTTTTACTCTCTGTAGTGAAAACCTCGTCCACATAGGTCGTGAACTTATCGGCTAAATTAATCATATATTATTTATCTTCCTTTCAAACCAAATGCGTTTGCAAGGGTATCAGGTTCAGCATGTTTACCTGTTGGCAGTCTACCATCGTCCATGCGCTTATATTCGCTGTTATCAACGGCTGCTCCATCCCTTACAGTTTTTATAACATCAATCGCTTTTACAAGCTCGTCCTCATTATCATATTTGAGTACTTCCGCTAATCCTTCCGGAAGTCTTTTTTCACACAACAGTTCTTTTGCTCTGATCGCCATCTCACGCTTGTTGAGTTCATCTGCCTTTTTGGCCAGATCTGCCTCCTGCTGCTGTTTCTGTTCGGAAAGTCTCTTTCCAACGATCGCATTAACCTGTTCCTGTGTAAATGTCTTTTCCTGCTGTTCTCCTGCAGTCTGATTATTCTGATTCATGTTTTCCATTCCGTTATATCCCTTCTGTACGCCTCAGGTTGGCTTATTTTATAGGCTTATATATCCATTCCGCCTTTTTTGGCTGTGGAGGGGGAGAAATATAACGCACCCCCTCTTGCCTTCTGTTTCACCAACTGCACAAAACATCAAAGAAGGAACTGAAAAAAGATAGGAACTGGATAAAAAAGTCGTAATACAAAAATGATTCGCCTGATCTCTTTTTGTATTCACCACACCGAAGCGGCAAAAAAGGCGCAGGAACAGCAGACTTTTATTGTCTTACTATTCCCACGCCTTTATAGCTTACACTGTCACCAGTGCGGTACTTCGATATGATGTAAATTGACTATATCATACCTGTGGCCGTTTCGCAAGTATTTATAAGGGTTGCGCATTATATCTATACTCCCCAAACCTTAACATTTACTAACATCTATTATGTCATGTTTTGACAACCTTATACGCTCCAAACGTCAACATATCCGGAGGTCAAGTTTAGTCAAGTTCTTGTATCTCAGATGTAAGGTTTTGACAGGTTCTATATTTTTGAACCTTAGCATTTCTTAGCATTTTGTATTTTAACCTTGACTTTTCTCAACATCTGGCAACAGTGTAATGTATGCCTTTCTGTATCGTCCTTTTCGGTTCTCCGACCGTTTCCACCTCATACCCGGGTATTTTACGGCTACATGCCAGAGAAAGGCTGTAAGCTCATTCTCCGACGTATAGGACACTTTAATTTTTATCATACTTCTTTTCCTCTGCAACCACAACCGCAAGTGTTTTATCCTCTGTTGGCCAGACATGAACTACTTCCGCATTGTATATTCTTTTCGGCACTTTATCGCCAGAAATGCATGACATTACCGGAGTAGCTGTGTAGCCGACCTCATCTGTTTCTGTGATTTCAAGTATTTTCACCTTTGTAGTGCCCAGTAATGTCTTTTTGTATAATTCTTTGAATCTCATAACGTTTTTACTCCTTTTCTTTTTTTGTATGCACATTTTTATATTTATAGTCTTCGGATGTTATTCTTGTGAGCCTGTCGCTCCCGGTAGTATTGGCAGCACACCGGGAAGGCTCTTGTTTTATTTTTTGAACGGATCACCGTACTTTTTCAAGTTCTCCCTGCGTCTCACCTGTTCGGGTGAGTTGGTAAGCTCTTTCCATCTCTGATCTGACATCATTGGAATGTTCAACACCGGAAATGTTTTCCCGATCTTCTCAGACTTCACTGTTTTAACTACTGGGTAATCAATTCCACATACAACCATGTTCTTTTCTCCTCTCGTTTATGAATTAAATACACTGCGAAACTCCCAATCTTCCGCATAGATGCGATTATGTATTACTTCCTGCATCGGATCATTGTTTGGCGGGATGTATTCGCTCCGGATGTAATTTTTGCAAATCATCGTTTTTAAACCAATATAGATCATCATTGGATGATAGCCCCGGCACTCCGCCGTATTGTACAGCTTTTCCAAACCTTTCCTGTTTATCGGGGATTTCTTCGCATACTCTTTTAAAATCCGGTTGATAACGTCTTGCTTCTGCATGGTGTCACCCCTTACATTCCAGCAACAACGGTCTGCGCTGCTCTGCTGCCGAAAATATCTGCTTCCAGCAATCCTTTGTGATACTCCGCTCAGAATTGAGCAAAACCATTATCTTTTCTCTCTGGTATACATCTTCCGGAACTCTGGAAAGAACCAGAACCATCTCTGTAGCCAATTCCGCTACTTCTCTTTTTCTCATTTTCCTTGTCCTTTCTCCGGATCCATGCTATGCTTTAATTGCTTTGAGCATTGCTGGATTTATCCGGCTTGTCCTGTGGGAAGTTGCCGCTTTCCGCAGGATTTTTTATTGTCTGCATTAATGGAGTTTTTGCTAACATTTACTGTGGTTTTTACATACATAAATATTATTGTTGTCATAATGCTGTCATTAACTCAGTTATTGTCTGCATTAACTCCATTATTGTCGACAGAAACGTTTTTGCTTTCCAGCCATTTCTGATAACTTACCTCCGGATCTTCCCAACCGTCATCATCATCGTAATCGTCATTGTCATCTGCAATAGCTCCGTTATTGTCTGTTGTCGCTTGGTTGTCATCTGGTTGACCAGTGGTTACCATCTGGTTTTCGTCCTGTTCCCAATTAGCATCAAGAAAGGCTTTATATCCGCCGTTAAAGAAGTTATAACCGTTTTGCATATTCTTCCATGGTGTTTCCTTAAAACTGTCTAAATAGCGTGTAATGGCTCTGACCATTTCCGGAAGTCCAATACTGTACAATACGCAACGCTGATAGTACATTACCTTTTCTTTGTGTTTCTTCAAAGGGTACATAGTCCAGAGTTTATCAAACAGTTCATTGACCTCTGTCATATCAAAGGAACTAAAAGAAAGCGAATCGTCATCCGGTACGGATGCATTATCTTTTTCTTTTACTTTACACTCTACACTCTCATATCTAGTATCTAGTATCTCATCTCTATTCTCTTCGTCACAGCCTGTAACACTATCGTCACTCACCGTCACACCGCTGTCACATTGTGACGCTTTTTTCTTTTCTCTCATTCTTCGCATCCGTTCCGCACTGTAACACTCGCTCCCTGTAATCCGGTCAACTTCTGGGATAGATATGTTTGAATCTTCAACGCTGATCATATTGTTATCTAACAGGTATTTAACCGTTTCTTTGATAAGCTCCACATCCTCGTCAAATTCTTCTGCCAGTTCTTCCTCAATGGTGTCATACACGTTTTGATAATAGATGCAGCCATTTCTGCCAAGACTGTACAACATCATGCGCAGATAAATGATCTGCATGTCTTTCCCGTGTTCCTGTTTGCGCATTTTCTTCTGTTCCAACTGGCTAAAGTATGTGTTTGGAAGTTTTAACCAGTAATATCTCTTTTTCTCGCTCATTCTTCTGTATCTCCTTGTAATAAAATTTTCTTTGCGCCCTCTGTCGCTTTCTGGATGTTCCGGGACTTTGCGTCCATGATCCGGACGAACTCCCGTATCTCTTGGAAGTTCTTCGGTCTCCAATATCCCCGACCAGCTCCGGAGCAGATGATCGCCCCATGCTCACGCTCAAACGCTATTTGCTTTTGGAGTTCTCTTGCTGATCCGCAACCGGACAGCTTCACAAGTTCTTCCGTTGTGATAGCGTTCTCTTTTCCTGTTGGAAGCATGTAGAGAATTGGAAACATTCTCTTTTTACTCATGCCGCCTCACCTCTTTTCCTTTCTGGCGTTGTTTCTCTTTGTAACTCCGCATCAATGCCGCAGCATCTGCTTATCATTCTTTTCATGCTGTTTCACCTGCTTTCACTCCGAAAAATCTTTCCTGTACATAAGCCGCCGGAACCTTGCCCCGCACTGTCAGGAAGCCTTTTTCTTTTAGTTCGCTGTTCATAATCCGGATGTACTCATAGCTTTTACTTTCTGATACTCCAAGGATGTCGGACAGCTCCTTTGCTCCGTATACCTGTCTCATAGTGCTTCACTCCTTTCAATCACTTTTCACGCCCCGCCCGGGTGCTTAATCAATAATTTCTCTTACATCCACGCCAAGACCTTTAGCAATCTTTCCGACCGCCTGCGGCGTAGCCTGTTTACTGTTTAAGATTGCATGGAGTCTCGCCCGGCTCACACCGGCACGCTCTGCAACCTCTTTAACTTTCAGACCGCTGTTAGCTAATGCGATCTGATACTTTTCGTCATTGATTGTCATATTGCTACCTCCTTTCTCTTTAATTATTTCAATCTGAAATATTTCATTTCGCAATATTATGATAATTGCATTTTGAAATATTGTCAATACTATATTGAAAAAAATATTTCATTTTGTTATAGTTATAATAAGGAGGTGTAGAATGTCAGATTTTTCATGTAGACTCAAAGAACTTCGATTAGAAAATAAACTCACCCAAAAACAACTTGCGGAAAAAATGAATGTATCTCAAACCGCAATAGCATTATGGGAAAGAGGAAAACGCGAACCAGATTTTTACACTTTAGAGCTATTATCTAATTTTTTTCATGTTGACGTTGATTATTTATTGGGTAGAGAAAAAAATTCTCCAAAAGTTTCACCACTTTTAACCGTTGGAAATTGTGAAATATTTCTTGACAAACAGGGAAAAAATCCGGACAAGCAATCAGAACGATTATTACATTTTTTTAATTATTTTTTAAAAAATAAATATACCAAGGAAGAACTAGAAGAAATCCAACAATATGCAGAATTTGTAAAAAGCAAGAGAAAGACACCAGTATTAAACGCTGCACACGATAACGGTGCCACACCAGAACAGAAAAAGAACGCTGATGATATTATGAAAAATCCTGATGAGTGGAATTAAATAGATCTGATCAACTCAACGACAAAATGTCGCCGAAGTTTCGGCGTCTTGAAGGTGTCGAATTTTCGACGGTGGTTTTTCCCAATTTTGGGAAACGACCTAAATTAGATTTAGTGCGTTCGTCACGATGAAGAACCCGGCCACAGACGTTCGACATCAATGTCAAACCATAATTGCGCCGGCGCATCCGCACAGATGCGGAGCCGGTTCCATAAAAAAATGGAGCCGCAATATTATCATTCAATCATTTTTCACGCCCCGCCCGGCAGAGAAAGGATTGATAGACAAATGCCAGCATATTATGACGAAAAAACAAAGTCCTGGTACTGCAAATTTTATTATACAGATTATACCGGGACAAAGAAGCAGAAGAAAAAGCGTGGCTTTAAGCTGCAGCGTGAAGCCAAGGAGTACGAACGTTCATTCCTGGAGCACCTGCAGGGAACGCCTGACATGACATTTCAAGCACTTTATGATATTTACATTGAGGATATTAGCCACCGGCTCAGAAAGAACACTGTGGACGGTAAAAAGAACGTTTTCAAGAATAGGATCCTGCCATATTTCAAAGACAAGCCAATCAATGAGATTCAGGCCGCAGATATCAGAGCGTGGCAGAATAAACAGATTGCAGCAGGATATTCCAACGCATATCTGGATAGAATCATGAATATGATTGTGACGATATTTAACTATGCAGTAACGTTTTATAATCTGCCAGTTAATCCCTGCACCAAGGCCGGACACATGGGAAAGCGCACCCGGTCTTTGAATTTCTGGACGCTGGACGAATACAATGCCATCATGGAGCATGTTACAGATCCAGCGGCGCATGTTGCTATTGAACTGCTTTTTTATTCCGGAATGCGTTTCGGTGAACTTCTCGCACTCACCCTTGCAGATCTGGATTATAACAAGCAGACGATCAGCATCACAAAATCATTGCAGCGGAAAAACCGGCAGAATTATATTACTGCTCCAAAGACAGATAACGGTATTCGTGTAATCACAATGCCAGCGGCTGTCATGGAGCATTTAGAAGATTATACCAGAAAACTCTACGGATTGCAGCCGGATGATCTTATTTTCACATTTACCCGGTCACTGATCCGGAACAATATGAAACGTGCCTGCACCGCTTCCGGTGTCTCCTGCATCCGTATACACGACCTCAGGCACTCTCATGTGTCGCTGTTGATTGATTTAAAATTCACGCCGCTACTCATTGCTGAACGTATCGGTGACACTGTGCAAATGGTAAATAACACCTATGGCCACCTTTACCCATCCAGACGGCAGGAAGTCGCTGACCGTTTGAACCAGCTTATAGTTAAATAGTAGTACCATTTTAGTACCAAAAAAGGACTCCCATTTCTGGAAGTCCTTAATTTATGCTTATTCGTGATTACTCGATGATTGTAGCAACACGTCCTGATCCTACAGTACGTCCACCTTCACGATATCAGACCGATGTATTGCAGTGTGCAAATGGTGACTTTTCATGTGATTTGTGGCGAAAAATCTGGATTTTCCATTGTGTCCGTGTAGTTTTTGGAGATTTTGTTATCATGGTGTTATCATGATTATGGCTCAACAATTCCGGCTGCACTCTGCTGTTCGATAAACGTTCGCATTAAGTCTATGGATTGCTTTAATTCTTCTCTTGTATACCTTGGATTATTTTTATTTTCCGGATGATGTATCTGATGTCGTATATATTCTGTCAAAACTTTCTGTTCATCTATAATAGAGTTATTCCTACCTATGCGTTTGTATAATCTCGTTGGCTTTCCTTGAATATACGAGCTTTTCCATCCCTGAAATTCTATAAATGAATATAATTCATCATGATATTCCTCTGTAACTTCATTAAATGCTATATAATTTACTTCATTTAATGACGGATATTGAAGTTGTCCCGGAAGAACACCTAATATTTCTTTATTTCCTTCTTCATTTTCTTTAATAAGGCGTAAATCTGTAAACTGTAATTGCTTAACAATGTAAGAACTATGTGTTGTCAATATAACCTGCGTATTTGCAACTGAAGCTAATGTCTTAAAGGCTTCTATTAATATCCGCTGATTATCTGAATGTTGTGAAGTTTCTGGCTCTTCTATCGCATATATTACACCCGTATTACCTTGTTCTTGGCAGCGCCTCTCCGCCTCAGCCCTGAAAAAATTTAACAATACAAGTCTTTTTACTCCGCTTCCTCGTTTATTAATTGGAATATCTTCATCGCCTGATATTGATACATTTTTAAAGACATCCTGCCACTTAAGACTGTCTGCTGATGGGATTATCGGATTCAAACTTGCCGCAATTGCTGGATCCATTTCTCGAAGTTTAGTTAATGTTCTATCTGCTACTTCTTTTAATTTGTTTTCAACCTCAGTTGCAACCTCTGCCAATGTTGCCTGTAATTCTGTATCACTCAAAATTTGTTTTACAGCTGTTTTCAATGGATCTTGTATTTCGTCATCTCCATCGCTATTTTTTCTATCTGACTGAAATAATGAATATGTCGGTAAATAATTCGATAATTTTTCCCAGATCTTCTTCGCATCTTCTCTTGATGCATCAATCTCTATGACATCCTGCTGCAAATCATCGGAAAATTTATTCCAAATTGCTTTCCTCATTTCAGCATTTACAGTTTGATTTTCACATTCAATATTTTCACTTTTTATTATCTTTTTTAAATCACTATTCTTTTTTAATAATAATTCTGCACATTTACCATTCGTGGGATGCTTAGCTTTAATAAATACCTTGGCCGCTCCACCATTTTTATATCTCTTTATGACTTCCAACTGCCCATCAGCATTAAGCATAAATTCATCTTGCAACGAAGTCTCAACTGTCGAATCTATAATTATCTTTTCTGGTAACTCCGAGAAACACACAGAGATTTCTATATCTAAATCTTCTTCCTTTTTGCCTCTCACATTAACATCCGTTTTATCTAATTTTATTACACCTTTTCCATCATTAAAAAATATATCTAAGGCTTCTAAAATCGTAGATTTTCCAATATCATTTTTTCCAACAAAGACTGTTAAATCATTTAATTCTATTTTTGTTTCGTCTTTGTATCCTCGAAAATTCTTAATTTTTATAGAATCTATTTTCACCTAATCTCCTCCATTTCTATATTTTTCCGTTCATTGTTAGCACTCTTATTTAACGAGTGCTATTTTAATTTATTATAAACTGTTCGTATATTCTTGTCAATTTTAAAAAATGGACAATCCATCTTAGACTGTCCATTCTTTCTATCTTACCCTTCCAATTCATCAATTTTAGCTTGCGCTTTATTTATTTTTTCTTTAGCCTTTTCCGCATTCTTTTTTTGCTTTTCTATATCATCCTGTATTTTACCAACTTTACCCACATTATTTTTTTCTTGCTCTACATGCAATTTTTGATGATACAGTTGTATTCTCTCTTTAATTTTCTCATACTGATCTGTTGCCTTTGCCAAATCACTTTTTGCTTTTTCTAACTTCCTAACAGATTTTAAATCATATTTATCTTTTATCTCAGACCATCTCGGAATACTAAGATCAATCCCCGTTTCCTGCTTATAACTTCTCAAAAAAGCAGCTTTCCAAGTTCCTGCGTTATTATGTGTCTTAGGATTTTGAAAAACTGCCTCTTCTATAGCTGAAATGAAATCTTCAAGTGATTCAAAAACTGTATAGTCTGTTCTTGCTGTATCCTCCGCATACCAAATTCCTGGCCTTATTTTATGTACAACATTATCTTTGATTTGTAAATTAATAGGCCAATCTTCCATTCTTCTTGTAATTTCCCAAACCTTTTTAAGCCATACATCTTTTATTGTAACAACTCCATCGTCATTCATATCATATCCAAAAATCAAGTAATCAACATTTAACATATATGGTTTATTGATTATTTCTTCTTCATACATTCTAAAATCAGCAATATCAAATCCTGGTCCACGATTTCGGTTAAAGGCTTTTACTTCCAACAAATTTTTGGTTTTATCATCTGGATTTAAGAAAAAATCTGGTGGCATCTGAGTATTTTCACTTGGAGCATACTCTATTCCTCTCTTATCCAGCCAACCTTGCAACCATTCCTGCATGATATTTCCCACAACATCTCTCTGCTTTACAATAATGTTCACATCACCTAAATAAAATTTTATCTGTCCTTCTAACTGTAAAATTCCATCTTCATTTACCAATTTATCATATACTTCTTGTGCTGTTAATCTCATGTACTTTCCCCTTTCTACATTTTTCCCCGATTCTTTTTGATATAGCTTTTATAACAGGAACACAGACTGTATTTCCTAATAAATCAAATGCCTCTTTTTCATTCACAATAGATAAATCATATTCTTCTGGATATCCGCAAAGTCTCTGTCCCTCACGTATTGTTAATCTTCGAAGGCCTCCATTATCAATTATTCCTAACTTAGAAACATCCATTGCTACTAAAGTTGGTGCGAGTTCATTAGGATCTAATATTTTTGAAAATTCAAATGACAATTTACCTGCAACAATATTATATCCTTTTTTCTTTGTTTCGTCTGGTATCCGTCTTCCCTCTTCCAATTTTCTCGGATATTCGTATGTCAAATATCCTTTCTTTTTTAAATCCTTTAACATCGTATGCAATTCTGGATTATCATAAAAAGTTTTAATTTGCTTTTCTGTTAAAGGCATTCCGTCCATCCAGTCAATTCCTATCTCCTCTGCCCATTTCTTTTTTCTCCGTTCCCTTAACATCAAATTCAGTAATGTTCTCTCTTCTTTACTTGTAGAACCTTTTAATTCAATTTCCCATGAATGTATGTTATTTTCTCCTCCCCTTTTATCTTTAATGGATTTTCCAACAACTTCTTCCGGTGTATAATTTTTAAATAATTTCTTCGTGAAATTGCTCTCTACTGTAGGCAATCCATGTTCTAACACTTCTCCAAGTGTAACTGTTTTCTTTTCAAAATTATCCAAATTAATTTTTGCATCTAACATACCAACAATATACACTCTTTTTCTACTTTGCGGTAAACCAAAATATTGTGAATCTATAAGTTTATAATTTACATTATATCCCAATTTTTGTAGGTGATCCACAATTACTGCTAATGTATTACCTCCATCATGATTTACCAATCCCTCAACATTCTCTAACAAAAACCCTTTTGCAGCCTTACCTGCATCCATTTTCTCCTTTAAAATTCTTTCAATTTCAAAGAACATCGTCCCCCTTGTATCAGCAAATCCCAAGCCTTTTCCTGCTGAACTAAATGGCTGACATGGAAATCCTGCTAAAAGAAAATCAAAATCCGGTATCGTATCTGTCTCTATCTGTGTTATATCCCCATATACCTTTTCATTTCCAAAGTACCCCTGATACGCTTTAATTGCATATTTTTTAATTTCAGATGAAAAAACACATTTTGCTTCAAGTCCTACTTCACGCAAGCCTTCTTCAAATCCAAGTCTAATACCACCTAATCCAGCAAACAAATCGATAAATCGAATTGTGCTATCAAAGGATTCTTTTTCTTCTTGAATTCTTTTTGCAATAAGGTTTGCACACTTTTCTGAGAATGAAGCTCCTACTCCATAATAATTTATTTCTTCTTGTAATTCTGGTGTTAAATAAACTTTAAAACCAACCTTTTTTTCTTTCAATGACACGGATTTTCTTCCAGCATTAACCCTTTTTCCGCCTTGCATATTAGTCCTCCATAACAAATATAAACGTTATTTTTATTATATCAATTACATTTGATTTTTCAACCCTTAAAATTCATTTTTCAAGGAACCAAAAATATGTATTTTAAAACTCCTTATTGAAAAAAAGAAACTCCCCTGATAAAATCAATCAATAAAGGTAGGTGATAGTATTGACCCGCACATCCGCTACTGTTTCAAACAATATGCGTAAGATT
>OLQN01001050.1_pt1 | contig 21866 bp, 8 predicted proteins | sample 1673181 | NCBI WGS metagenome assembly OLQN01 (sample SAMEA3136763, study PRJEB25190) | human gut metagenome | biome: human gut; feature: human-associated habitat; material: faeces | place: Austria | collected 2013
GCCAGCTTCTTTCTTAGCCCACGATCAGGTCATCACACAAAATCTCGGATGATCCAAATAAATTTCCAACGCTGGAAATTTTATTTTCCACCGTTGGAAAGTTCAGTTTCCACCGTTGGAAACTTTAGCCCCCCCGTATGAAACTGGAGTTTCACTCGATGGACCCGAGAGAAAAGGCGGATGAGACGACAAAAAGAGAGGAGACGCCGATGACGACATCTCCTCTCTTTGGGATTTAGTGGGGAGGTGTGATGCTCCTCACTCTGTATGTTGGCATTTACTGCCTAGTTAGTTGCCTTTTACTGTCTAGTTAGTTGGCATTTACTAGATGCGGTGCTATCTTCGTTTGCGGCTTTTATCGCTTGGGGAAGGTGGGCTGCGGATGAGCCTTGACCTCCTCTAGGAGTACGCGTACGGCTGCTTCTAGCTGACTATCGTGTCCCTCGAGGACGCGGTTGTAGTCGAGCGGTACCACGACATCGGGCTCGAGCTGCTTATTCTCGAGGAAGTCTCCCTGCTGGGTGCGATAACCTACGGCAGGAATGCCGAAGAAGAGCAGCGGGTTCTGCATGGTGACCCAGTTGACCGAGGTCATAGTGCCTGGTACTGGCATGCCGACGACCTTGCCCATGCCGAGGGCTTGGTAGACCCATGGAGAGCCGTGTGCATTGGAGTAGTCAGCCTCGCAGACGAGCATGACTGAGGGCTTGGTCCAGCGCTTGCTAGGCATCGTGCAGTAGTCCTGTCCGCGCACCTCTTGCTGCAGATAAGCCTTGCCACCGAAGAAGGTCTCGAGGTCTTCGTGCAGACGACCACCACCGTTGTAGCGGATGTCGATGACGATACCATCGCATTGGTAGTACTTGCCCATCACTTCGCTGTAGACGGTGCGGAACTCGTCGTCGCCCATGCTCGGGATGTGTACATAGCCGAGACGACCATTCGAGAGACGCTGCACCTCAGCTTCGCGAGCCTTGACCCAGCGCTTGTAGAGTAGTCCCGAGAGCTTGCCTGAAGAGATCGGACGTACAGCCTCGGTGATTTCCTTTTGCTCCTTATTACTATAGAAGGTGACAGCTGTGAGCGTGCCGGTAGTGCCTGCGAGGAGGTCACGCCAGTCGGTGTGGTGGTCGATGCGTGTACCATTGATCGCAACGATCCGGTCGCCCGGCTGTAGCTTGGTCAGGTAGGTGTCAAAGGGACCTCCCGTAACGATCTCGTCGACGATGATCCCCTCGAGGGGTAGGGAGTACCAGTTGTAGAGTAGCCCTAGGCGTCCCGTAGCTGGCTCGCTAGAGCTCTGTCTGTAGCCTGAGCCTGTGTGCGATACGTTGAGCTCGCCTAGGATCTCGCTGAGCATCTCGGAGAAGTCCTCGTTCGTCGCGATGTGGGGCAGGAACTGGCGGTAGTGGTCGGTCAGCCCCTTCCAGTCTACGCCGTGCATATCTGCGCGGTAGAAGCGTAGACCCTCCTCGCGAACCATAAAGTCGTACATCGCCTCACGCTCAGCGTAGCTGTCTAGCTCCACACGCGCACGGTAGTTGACTGACTCAAACTTCTTTGAGGCGGGCGTAAAGCACTGTACTCGGCCCGAGGATATGACGAAGATCTTATCCCCCTTGGGCGTGGGGCGCATATAGGCACTGCCCGAGAGGTCTAGCTGACGTAGCATCGAGGTATTGCCCTTGCGCAGATCTGTCTGCCAGAGGTTGTACCCCCCCTCAAAGGCTGAGAGGTAGTAGAGGTTCTTCCCGTCGGTATCGACATAAGCGTCTGCTAGGTCGCTCGAATTGGGCGTGAGCCGTACGATGCGGTCCTCGATGCCCTGGATCTCGACGACGATCGGCTTGGTCTCGTCCTTCTTCTTGGCACTCTCCTCAGCAGGGACGGGATCAGCGCCATACTGTAGCGTGTCTAGTCCAGCGCGGTCGTAGAGGTCGCGCTCTTCGGGTGTCATGCTAAACTTCTCGTACGCCTTGCGATTGAGGAATACGAGGAAAGCATCGCTCATAGAGCCCCACGAAGCGTGGTTGCGCATACCATATCGGTCTGAGGTGAAGAGGATAGCATTGCCACCCATGACCCAGCCCGTGAGGTCGCTGAAGTAACCCGTATTGGTCAGGTTGATCACCTCACCTCCGGTCGCTTTTACCAAACCTACGTCACCAAAGGGCGCATGCACATTGGGTGTATATCCGAAGGCTATCCAGCGGCTGTCAGGACTCCACTCGAAGCTGATGTAGCCGTGCATCTCGGGCTGATCCTTGCCACTGGTGACCTGCGTGAGCTTTTTGCTCTCGACATTATAGGTATAGATGCACTTGCGGTCACCGACGAAGGCGATCTGCTTGCCATCGGGTGAGTACTGGGGTAGGGCTTGCTCCATCTTGCACTCGGGCATGAGGGGCTCCTCCTTGATAATGGTAGCAGAGGCGAAGTCTAGCTCCTTGTCTGAGGCGATGGTCGCCTTGTAAAGGATATGCTTGCCGTCACGGCGTGAGTCGTAGACGAGCGTCTTGCTGTCGGGACTCCAGGTGACACTCTCCTCGGCGCCAGCGCTCTGGGTGATGCGCTTCGTCGTGCCATGCTCGACAGAGGTGACGTAGACATCACCACGCATGATGAAGGCTAGCTGCTTGCCGTCACTGCTGGGCGTGAAGGAGCTACCTCCACTACTGGCTGTGCGGCGGTACACTTTGTCCTTAGGTCCCTCGGTGCGCAGGGTGATCTGTACCTTCTGCGGGGAGCGTCCCTCGGTCATGGTGTAGAGGTCGCCATCGTAGGCGAAGCAGAGCCGTCCGGAGCGTGAGATGCTGAGGAAGCGTACGGGGTGATTGCGGAAGCTGGTCACCTGCTGAGCGGTCTGCTCGCCGATGCGCTGCTTCCAGACGTTGAGCGAATTGCTTTTGCCTCGCTCGCTGATGAAGAAGACGGTCTGGTCATCAGGTCCGAAGACGGGTGAGAGGTCTTCTCCAGGCTCTAGTGTGCAGGCGGTGGTAGCTCCACTTTTGGGGTCTACTATATAAATGTCTCGTGTGACGGAGCTGGTGTGGTGCTTGCGCCACTTATTCTCAAAGCCCTTGATGTCTTGCGCTACGTAGCGGTCGCCACGATGGCTGAAGGTAACAGCCTCCAGAGGACGAGGGTTGTAGAGCATAGGCGTGCCTCCATCGACAGGTATCATGTAGAGCTGTGAGAGGATGCCCGTAGGGTTGAGCGCACTGGTGGCAGGCTGCTGAAGCGCTTCGGACATAATGATAAAACGACCGTCGGGTGTGTAGCACTCGACGGTATGGCTATTGCCCGAGTGGTGCGTGATGCGCTTGACATCGCCACCGAGGGCTGACATAGTGTAGATGGAGCGGTGCCCATCACGATTGCTCATGAAGGCGATACGCTTGCCATCGGGACTCCAGGTGGGGTTCGACTCGTACCCATCGGAGCCAGTCAAGAGACGCGCCTCGCCACCGATAGCATCGACAATGTAGATGTCGCCTTGGTAGCAAAAAGCTATCTGATTACCATCAGGTGAGATCTGGGCATAGCGTAGCCAGCGGGGTGTCTCCTGCGCTACAGCCCCCACGAGCCAGGCGGCTGAGAGGGCTAGTAGGAGTAGGAGACGCTTGCAAAGGGAAGTGTTCCTCTTCATAAAACGGGTATTCTTAGGGGTATTTACTTAGACGATAGAAGTTCGGTGGTGCGCTTGATGAACTCTTGTAGGGCAACGCCTCTTAGTTCACCAGCTGAGAGTAGAGCCAGCTCGACGATGTGACGTATCATAGGCTGCTTCTCGGCATACTGGTCGAAGGAGCTTTGCATCTCGCCGTGCAGCTCTTCTTGCTGCTTGTGGAGAGCCTCCTTCTTCTCTTGTAGCTCTTTCTTTTGCTCCTCGGTAGGCTCGGTCTGCTCCTTGGCCTCCTTGTCTAGCTCGGTGACTTGCTCTTGGAGCGTAGCGAGCTGAGAGCGCAGAGACTCCAGTTGTGGCTCTAGCTCCTTGCCCTCACCCTCTAGCAGGCTCTTGATGAGCGGGTGGTCGGCATTGAGCACGAGCGAATAGCTGTCGGGGAGTGAGTTGTAGAAGGAAGCTCCAGGCTGATACTGCGACATCTCCTTCATACGGCGCATCCACTCCATACGCGTGACCACTGCCGGCTGAGCCTCCTGCCCCATGTTGCGTAGGAAGACCTGATAGTTGACCTCGCCTGTCGGAAGCGCCTTGGCAAAGAGACTACGCATGATCTCAGTCTCATGTGCGGAAGCATCGGTCGTCGTGTCATCACGCTGGATCAATTGGTCGACCGTGTCGCTGTCTACACGTACGAAGTGCGTGCCCTCCCACTTTTGCTCTAGATGGTTGAGTAGGGGCGTGTCGAGCATGCCGTGCATGTGGAGTACGTTGTACCCCTTAGCCTCGGCAGCCTGTATGTAGCTGTACTGCGCCTCTGGATCGGTGGCGTAGAGGTAGACGAGCTTGCCGTCCTTGTCGGTCTGATTGCTCTTGACCAGCTCACGATACTCCTCGGGCGTGTAGAACTTTCCAGCCACATCCTCCAGTAGAAGTAACGACTTGAGCGCACGCTCCTCCATCTTCTCATCGGTGAGAATACCATAATGTATGAAGACGGAGAGGTCGGGCCACTTAGCTTCGTAGGTGGGGCGGTCATTCTTCATGATCTCCTCCAGCTTGTCGGCCACCTTCTTAGTAATGTAGCTACTGATCTTCTTGACATTGCTGTCGGACTGTAGGTAAGAGCGCGACACATTGAGCGGGATGTCTGGTGAGTCGATCACACCATGGAGCAAGGTCAAGTACATAGGCACGATGCTCTCCACCTCGTCAGTCACAAAGACCTGATTGCAGTAGAGCTTGATCTTGTTGCTCTGCAGATCCACCTTGTTGCTCACCTTGGGGAAGTAGAGTACGCCGGTCAGGGTGAAGGGGTAGTCTACATTAAGGTGTATCCAAAAGAGTGGCTCGTCAGCTCCTGGGTAGAGCTTACGGTAGAACTCACGATAGTCCTCGTCCGTAAGGTCTTGTGGCTTGCGAAGCCAGAGCGGGTTGGTGTCGTTGATCACATTGTCCTCATCGGTGTCCTGCATCTTGCCGTCCTTCCACTCCTGCTTCTTGCCAAAGATGATGGGGATCGGGAGGAAGCGACAATACTTCGTCAGTAGCTCCTCGATGCGTGCCTGCTCGAGGAACTCGCTGCTCTCTTCGTCCAGATGCATGATAATGTCGGTACCACGCTTGGTGCGGCTACCCGTACTCATCTCGTAGGCAGGCGAACCGTCACAGCTCCAGTGGACGGGCTGTGCGTCTGGCTGGTAGGAGAGGGTGTCTATCTCGACACGCTCGGAGACCATAAAGGCTGAGTAAAAGCCTAGTCCGAAGTGCCCGATGATATTGCCCGAAGCGTCTTTGTACTTCTCCAGAAAGTCCTCCGCTCCAGAGAAAGCTATCTGATTGATGTAGCGCTCTACCTCGTCGGCGGTCATACCGATACCGTAGTCTCGTATGGTGAGTGTACGCGCCTCCTTATCTAACAGAACCTCTACACGGAGGTCCTCAGTGTTGCCCACCTCCGTGCCACGAGCTATCAGAGCGCGTAGCTTGGTCGTCGCATCGACTGCGTTGGATACGATCTCACGAAGGAATATATCATGCTCACTATAGAGAAACTTCTTGATGACGGGGAATATGTTTTCACTCGTAACCCCGATTTGTCCTTTATTACTATTCATAAGCTTGAGTTATTTGTCTGATTTGATTGGTTACCGCTTGTCGCCCTTCTGGCTGGAAGAGGTAAACGAGGGTAGGGCGAAGCCTAGGGTCGCTTCATCGCTCTTTGCTTGCGCCTCCTTTTGCGGTGCACGCTTGTCCACCTCCATGAGGAGTTCGCCCTCAGAGACACGCAGGCGCACCGTGTCGCCCACATTTGCCTCACCATCGAGGATGAGATCCGTCAGCTTGTCCTCGATCCAGTGACGCAGAGCGCGTCTCAGCGGTCTAGCACCGTACTCTAGGTCAAAGCCCACATCGGCGAGCTTGTCCTTTGCCGAGGGAGTGACCACAAGGTTGTACCCCTGCTCGGAGATACGCGCCATGATAGGACGTAGCTCCACGTCTACGATCTTGCGGATGTCCTCCTTCTCCAGGCTGGCGAAGTAGATCGTCTCATCAAGGCGGTTGAGGAACTCAGGGCTAAAGTGCTTCTTGAGCTGCTTGCTCAGCAAAGCCTCCTGCTCCGTCTGGGTGAGCTGCACCTCCTGACGGAAGCCGACACCAGCGCCAAAGTCCTTGAGCTGGCGCGTACCGATGTTGCTCGTCAGTATGATGACCGTATTCTTAAAGCTCACGTGCGTACCATCGGCAGCGGTGATAAAGCCGTCGTCGAGGATCTGCAGGAGTATATTGTAAACGTCTGGGTGCGCCTTCTCTAGCTCGTCAAAGAGTACGACCGAGTAAGGCTTGCGTCTCACTTGCTCCGTGAGCTGTCCGCCTTCGTCGTAGCCGACGTAGCCAGGGGCTGCGCCCACGAGACGGGAGACGTTGAACGACTCCATATACTCACTCATATCAATACGTATGAGTGCGTCCTCATCGTCAAAGAGTAGCTCGGCAAGCTTCTTAGCTAGATAAGTCTTACCGACACCTGTCGGACCGAGGAAGAGGAAGCTCCCGATGGGTCGCTTGTCACTACCCAAGCCGAGGCGGTTACGCTGTATCGCTTTGACCACCTTGTCGATTGCATCGTCCTGACCGATCACTATATCCTTGAGCGTTTGGCGCATCTGGCGTAGCTTAGCGTGCTCCTCCTGACTGATGTTGGAGATAGGCACCCCGCTCATCATAGAGACCGTCTTGGCGACCGCCTCCTCATCTACAGGTAGATAGATGGCAGCCTCCTGGGCATGAGCTTTCTCGAGCTCCTCGTCCACCTCTTTCTGGACTAAGTCTTCCTGCACTTTGAGGGTCATAGCGGTGTCGTAGTTGCTCTCACGCACTGCCTTGTCACGAGACGCACGGTAGGTACGCAGCTGCTGTCGGAGCGAAGCGACCTTGTCGCTCTCACCCACTTTGCCCTTGAGGTGCATACTCGCTCCCACCTCGTCTAGGACGTCAATAGCCTTGTCGGGGAAGTAGCGGTCGTAGATATATCTATTGGTCAGGCGCACCATAGCGACCAAAGCTTCGTCGCTGTAGCGTACATGGTGAAACTCTTCATATCGTCCTCGTAGCTGGCGCAATATCTCTAGCGTCTCCTCGGGTGTGTTTGGCTCGATCATCACCTTCTGGAAGCGACGCGCCAAGGCTCCATTCTTCTCAATGGTCCTGCGATACTCATCCAGTGTGGTGGCTCCGATCACCTGTATCGTGCCACGCGCCAGAGCAGGCTTGAGCATGTTGGAGGCATCCATACTGCCCTCTGTCGAGCCCGCACCCATCAGCGTGTGGATCTCGTCAAAGAGTAGGATCGTATTGCCCAGCATCTCAGCCTCCTTGAGTAGCGCCTTAAATCGCTCCTCAAAGTCTCCTCTGTAGCGTGTGCCGGCTAGCATCTGTGCCAAGTCTACGCTGTAAAGCACTTTGCCACGAAGCTTGTAGCTCACCTCGTCGCGCGCTAAGAGCTGTGCCAAGCCCTCGGCGACGGCTGTCTTACCGACACCCGCCTCGCCGATCAACACGGGATTGTTCTTCTGTCGGCGACAGAGTATATGTGTGATACGCTCTAGCTCCTTAGCACGACCAATCATCGGGTCTAGCTTGCCATCCTTAGCGAGCTGGTTAAGGTTGGTCGCAAAGGCATCTAGCGCAGGAGTCTTAGAGCGCTTGCTAGACTTGTTAGAAGCTTTCTCCTCCTTGTCTCCCTCATCATCGGCGTTTAGGTCGAAGGGATTACTTCCCGAGTTTTGCGTCACCTTGCGCTGCTCGTGACGTATGATTGCCTTGATATGCTCTTGGATCTCTTCGGGCAGCTCCTCTAGTGGCACAGCGCGCATAGAGTTTTTGTCCGTCTCTCCGTCGGGATTGTTTTGAGAGACGAAGACCTCTACCTGCTTGACAATAGTGTTAGGATCCAGGTCGCTAGTAGGCTTCTTCGTCTGAGGGGTGTCTGAACCTGTTATGGCTGAGTAAAGCCTCTCAAGGGGGGCCTCCCATGCGGCGACATCGAGCTCATCTCGCATCTCCTCTGTCAACGCGTCAGGCATCCCCGCCATAGCGGTGGAGAGGATCGTCTGAAGCATCTGCTCCTCCGCCTCGACACTGGCTATCGCCTGCACCTCGACAGAGGTCGCTTTAGTACTATGCTCTAGGCTGTTCTGTACGTAGCTAGCGAGGATATCCTCCTTAGCAGGACGAGAGGTGATGAATGGCCATGGGTAGATGTCTGGCCGCCCCTCGTGTAGCATATAAGCGATAATACGCGGTGCGTCAATCACTGGGAAGTCATCATGATTGGGGAAGATCTCCCACGCTCCCTCCAGAATGGCCTTGACCTGATCGTGGTAGTAGCTTATGAGCTCCGCACTAGGCATCGTGTACTGACTCTGCTCGATGGTGTCATGGATCTGCTTGTAGTAGCCATTCTTCGCAGGCTCCTCAAAGAGCGTATATTGCAGTTGAGTGAGCGGTATATGCAGAGTGCGCAAGATGAAGGCACTAGGGAAGGTATCTTTACTGCGAGCTAAGTCGATAAAGAGCGATCTAGAAATGTCTAGTTGCTTCCCCGAGCGTAGTCCGATAGCGCAAGCTCTAGAAAAGGCTCTGACCACTAGGTCACTTATTTGGTATGGCGTGAAATTCATGCGTTTGTAGTTATCTCTTGAGAGTGAATTATGTAGTGCTTCGTACCGCTGCAAGGGTACTGGCACTAGGTGATATATGCGGGTGCAAAGCACAGCTAGGCACCCTCGTGCAATAGTCTCGCTGTGTAAAGGTACTCAAAAACTGTACCACGGCAAGGGCTGTGACGATCATCAGCCGTCTCCACGTCCTATATAGACGAAATAGACAGACCAGATAGCCGACAGGACAAATTGACCCAACGGAGACTATTGCAAAAGTCTCCAATGGTGTAGGTAGAGATAGGGTAGGGCAAAAAGAGAGAGACCTACTGAAGCCTCATCTGCATAAGGTCATCCAATAGGTCTCTCTCGTAGTACGCAGGATGAGAGTCGAACTCACACACCATTGCTGGCACTACCCCCTCAAAGTAGCGTGTCTACCAATTCCACCACCTGCGCATACATTATATTATATAGTCTCTTACAGCAACTACTACGCCTAAAGTAATCTTAGGTGCCCAAGACAGGAATCGAACCTGCACAAACTTGCGTTTACTAGTACCTGAAACTAGCGCGTCTACCAGTTCCGCCACTTGGGCTTGTAGCAGTGACTACCTGTGTACATATAACAAACTCTCCATAGTAGCCATGGGGAGTCTATAAAAAGTGCTGTAACCAGGAGATCGCTACCTCCTTAAGACTAAGAATCCTCTTACTCCGTCACACTTGCCGACCATCTTGTCAGGAAGCTGTGACCTCGTATGAGGAATCAGAGCGGTGCGGACGGGACTCGAACCCGTGACCCCCTGCGTGACAGGCAGGTATTCTAACCAGCTGAACTACCGCACCTCGGTTGTTTTGCTCTGCAAAGGTACAAAAAATAATCAACACTGCAATAGCTACAGGCGATTTTTTTTGCGAAGCTCCAAATGAATCCCTTCTGATAGGCTCACTAGCCTATGTCTCGAAGGGGAGAGCGACGCTCCTCTGCTCCTTAGCGGTGACAAAGGTACGACAATTTTTGAAACTAACAACTGCCTCCTCGTCAATTTCTGCGCCACAAGTCACGATTGTGACAAGAGCGTACCTCAGATCCGCGACTTAGACCTCTGTTAAATAGGATCTTATCGATTGATCCTATGGTGATGACGCATCTGTTCTCGTGATAGAAATATTTTATTGGCAGTGATCTTGTCACCCTGAGTAGACCAGGGCTGACGCATTATAATCGCTCTTTCAGGAGCTACACATGAGCGACAAGCGAGGCTTGGATGAGCTCATTATATATTATGGCCGTCCGACTACTCGACTTCGACCAATCTACAGTTTCCTTCGTATGAAACTCCAGTTTCTTACCTATGAAACTCCAGTTTCTCACCTAAGTGGCACTGATAGTTAGCTCATTTCTGCAGAACGATCTACTCGATGCTCCCTCAACAAGCTTTTATCGGGGAGCAATATAGTATAATGCGTCAGCACAGGCTGGGTAAATTTGACGCTAGGTCGTTACAATAATTTATAGTATACTACATGTCGAAACGGCATAGTGTCGGTGAAAACTGATTTCCACGTGGATATTTTGAAATCCCCACGTGGAGAATAAAAAATTCTTCGGAGGAATGAAATGAAACTTCGGAGGAATGAAATGAAACTTCGGAAGAAATGAATCGCCCCCACGTGGAAAAGAAAAAATATCCACGTGGAGATTTGAGATTCCCCACGTGGATATTCGAGAAAGGAGAGAATCGGACGAATTTCCCTGTAAAGAGATGTAAATAGGGATTAGAGGTTAGAAGTTAGAGATTAGAGGTTAGAGGTTAGAGATTAGAGGGCAGGGGTGACACATTATATATATAGTGACCTTATCTATGCCTTGCTTGTTGCTCATGAGTAGCCCCTGACAGAGCGATTATAATGCGTCAGCTCTGATTTATATATAAATAGTGCGGTCGTAGTGGTCACTATTTAGTACCTTTGCACAGACTTCAGTTTACTGGGGTGTGATACCTTATATATAAATAGCACAGTTATGACCGATACACGATACATCTTTGTGACAGGAGGCGTGGTCTCCTCGCTTGGTAAGGGCATTGTAGCCGCCAGCCTTGGTAAATTGCTTCAAGCTCGTGGGTACAAGGTTACGATACAGAAGTTTGACCCGTATATAAACATCGACCCGGGTACGCTCAATCCTTACGAGCATGGCGAGTGCTATGTGACGGAAGATGGCCATGAGGCGGATCTAGATCTGGGACACTATGAGCGCTTCCTCAATATCCGTACCTCTCGGGAGAACAACATCACCACGGGACGTATCTATCAGAGCGTGATCAATAAGGAGCGTCACGGGGATTACCTCGGCAAGACGGTACAGGTGATCCCGCATATCACGGACGAGATCAAGCGGAGCGTGCGCCGTCTAGGCATGAAGCATCACTACGACTTTGTCATCACCGAGATAGGTGGTGTGGTCGGAGATATTGAGTCACTGCCCTTCCTGGAGAGTGTACGTCAGCTCAAGTGGGAGCTCAAGAACCATTGCGTCTGCGTTCATCTGACTTATGTCCCCTTTATCGCAGCAGCCAAGGAGTACAAGACGAAGCCTACGCAGCACTCGGTCAAGCAGCTCCAAGAGGAGGGTATACAGCCCGACATCTTGGTGCTTCGTACGGAGCATAAGCTGAGCAATGAGATACTAGATAAGGTGGCACTCTTCTGCAATGTATCTAAGGAGAGTGTCTTCCAGAGTATCGATATGCCGTCGATCTATGAGATACCGCTACTCCTGCAGGAGCAGGGGCTAGATCGTCAGGTGATTCAGCAGGCTGGTCTAGAGGTGGGCGAGACGCCCAAGCTAGAGGGATGGCGCAACTTCGTTAACCGGATGAAGTCGGCTACCAAGGAGCTACACATAGCTCTCGTGGGTAAGTATGTAGAGCTACAGGATGCCTACAAGTCTATCGATGAGGCGCTACTCCAGAGCTGTGTGTATCATGATCGCAAGCTCAAGCTCACCTCGATACATAGCGAGAGCATCACCAAGGACAATGTGGAGAAGCTCCTAAGTGGCTACGACGGGGTCGTGGTGGCACCAGGCTTTGGCTCTAGAGGTGTAGAGGGTAAGTTGATCGCCCTAGAGTATACCCGTACGCATCAGATCCCGACGCTCGGCATCTGCCTAGGTATGCAGTGCATGGCGATTGAGTTTGCGCAAAATGTGCTGGGCCTAGAGGACTGTAACACGACCGAGATCAAGCCGACAGCGGCCAATAAGATTATTGATCTGATGGACGAGCAGAAGGCCGTCTCAGACCTAGGAGCCTCTATGCGACTAGGTGCCTATGAGTGCGAACTCAAGGAGGGCTCTAAGCTGGCAGCTGCTTATGGCAAGCTACTCATCTCGGAGAGACATAGACACCGCTATGAGTTCAACAGTCAGTACCGTACAGCCTTTGAGGAGGCTGGCTTTAAGTGCGTAGGTACCAATCCCGAGACAGGTCTCGTTGAGGCGCTCGAGCTAGAGGGACACCCTTGGTACATCGGTGTGCAGTACCACCCAGAGTACAGCAGCACGGTCTTGCAGCCTAGTCCCATCTTTATGGCCTTTATCTCAGCAATTAGCAATCGATAGGGGCGCACATCTCGAGCAGTTTCTTTTACACACGACATACTCTATACTTTAGATGAATAAATCAAACCTCATAGGTATCGTTCTGATCGGCGTGGTCATCGTCGTCTACTCGGTCTTTCTACTTCCTAAGCAGACGCCTGCATCTACTCCTACATCGGCAACTGATACCACTCAGGTCGATACAAATACAGCTGTAGCCACCGCAGAGGAGAGTCAAACGACTCCAGATGTGGCAAAGCCTACCCCTGTTGACTCGCTCTACGCTTTCAGTCAGCTGATGAGTCAGCCGGCTAAGGAGTACACGCTACAAAACGAAAAGCTGTGCGTCACCTTTACCACACAGGGTGCTATGCCTGTCTCCGCTGAGCTGGCAGACTATCAGAGCTACGATAGCACACAGGTGCGACTCTTTGCTCCTGGTGACTTTATGCTCAATCTACCTCTACGGACGAGCCAAAACCAAATCTTAGACACGAAAGATCTGATCTGGCAGGCCAGTCAGCCCAACGACTCAACGCTCTTGATGACGCTGCCGATAGACTCGTCGAGCTATCTGCGCATCATCTACACGATGCCGCATGAGGGCTATATGCTCGGCATGGCTATCGAGGCGCAAGGCTTAGGGTCGCTCTTACATAGCAACAATGCGATGCAAGACCTAGAGATGAGCCTGCGCATACCGCGACAGGAGCGCTCCTGGAAGTTTGAAAATCAGTACTCCACTATATATTATAAGTATCCGGGAGATGATGTAGAGAAGCTCAAGGAGACCAAAAATGAGCCGGAGAAGGATGTCCGCGAGAAGATCCAGTGGGTAGCGATGAAGGACAAGTTCTTTAGCACCGTGCTCATAGGTCTTGGAGATACGCGCCTAGAGGAGAATAAGATGTCCTTCAAGACGGAGCCTAAGGAGACAAACTACATTAAGAACTGCCACTATAAAGGGGCTTTTGCTATGGACATACGTGATGGACGCAAGGCGGACTTTGCGCTCTTCATGGGGCCTCTAGACTACAACATGCTCAAGGCGATGGACGCTGGCGTGGACAAGGCGCAGCGACTAGACCTCAAGCGGATGATCTATGTGGGTGGCTCGCTCTTTAGATGGATCAATGTCACCCTGATTCGTCCGCTGATAGACTTCCTCCAGAGCTTTATCTCCAACTGGGGTATCATCATCCTCTTGCTGACACTCATCATCAAGCTGGTCCTCTCGCCACTCACCTTCAAGAGCTATATGTCGCAAGCTAAGATGCGCGTCTTGAAGCCACAGGTAGAGGCGATCAATGCTAAGTATGCGGGCGATGATCAGCAGATGATGATGAAGCGCAGTCAGGCGACGATGCAGCTCTACCGCAATGCGGGAGCTAGCCCGATGAGTGGCTGCTTGCCGATGTTGCTGCAGATGCCTTTCTTGATAGCACTCTACATGTTCTTCCCGACGGCGATAGACCTTCGTGGGGAGAGCTTCCTCTGGGTCAAGGATCTCTCGACCTATGACCCGATCATCTCGTGGGGCACAGACATACCCTTTATCACGGGTCTGCTCGGTGGTAACCATATCAGTCTCTTCTGCTTGCTATGGGCTGTCACCAATATCATTTACTCCCGCTACACGATGAGCATGTCGGGCGGAGCTAGTGGTTCACAAATGAAGATGATGCGCTTTATGCCTTACATGATGACGATCATGTTCTTCATCTTCTTCAATAGCAATGCCGCTGGTCTGACCTACTACTACTTTATCTCTACGCTGATCACGATCCTGCAGTTTGTTGCTAGCCGACTCCTGATCAATGAGGATAAGGTGCTGGCACGTCTCGAGGAGAACCAAAGGAAGCCCAAGAAGAAGAAAGGCTTTATGGCGCGTCTCGAGCAGATGCAGAAGGAGCAAGAGAAGCTCATGCGTGAGCAAAACAAGAAGCGTCGCTAACTAAGATATAACCCTCGGCGGATCTATGGAACCTCTCAAGCACGAGTGCGGGATAGCACTCATACGACTACGCAAACCACTAGAGTACTACGCAGAGCACTACGGTACGACCCTCTATGGGCTGAACAAGCTCTACCTCCTGATGGAGAAGCAGCACAACCGTGGGCAAGATGGCGCTGGACTGGCTGTGGTCAAGACACAGGCACCTCCAGGTGACGAGTATATCTATCGAGAGAGAGCTCTCGGCAGTAACGCTATTACGGAGATCTTCAAGACGGTACATGAGACTATAGCCATGGCTCACGATGGTACGACGCCTACCGTAGAGGAAGCGACGCAAGCTGAGCGTTATACGCCTTTCCTGGGCGATTGCTATATGGGGCATCTACGTTATAGCACGACAGATTTGGCGGGCTTGACCTTCGTACACCCGATGATACGCCGTAGCAACTGGAGAGCGAAGTCTCTGGCGGTGTGTGGTAACTTCAACCTGACTAATGTGTCGGGTATCTTTGACGAGATCACAGCCATCGGTCAGCACCCTCGTACCTCTAGTGACACACATATTATATTAGACCAAGTAGGTCACCGCCTAGATCGTGAGGTGGAGCGTCTCTACAAGATCGCTCACGAGGAGCAGGGGCTAGAGGGGATGGATATAACGCACTTCATCGAGGACAATCTTGATCTGACCAACGTGCTGCATCGTACCAGTCCTATTTGGGACGGGGGCTTTGTGATGTGCGGTATGACGGGGTCGGGAGATTCCTTCGTCTTGAGAGATCGCAACGGCATCCGCCCCGCATTCTACTACATCGATGACGAGATCATCGTCGTAGCTAGCGAGCGTCCTGTGATCCAGACGGTGATGAATGTGACCTACGACAAGGTCCTCGAGCTAAACCCTGGCGAGGCACTCACCATAGATAACAAAGCTAATCCGAGTATCACGCAGATCCTGGAGCCTGGCGAACTGAAAGCTTGCTCCTTCGAGCGTATCTACTTCTCTCGTGGTAGTGATCGAGACATCTATCGTGAGCGTAAGATGCTAGGGCAACTCCTCACGCCAGCTATCCTCAGAGAGATAGACGGCGACTTGACCCACTCGGTCTTCTCCTTTATTCCAAACACCGCCGAGGTCGCTTACTTCGGTATGCTGGAGGGACTAAACCTAGAGCTTAACAAGCGCAAGGCGGAGCAGATCGAGCAAGCGTTGGGAGCTCCCGACTTTGACGAGCAACTAAAGCATATCCTTTCGCAGCGCATACGTAGTGAGAAGGTCGCCATCAAGGATATCAAGCTACGCACCTTCATCTCCGAGGGCAATACGCGCAACGACCTAGCGACGCACGTCTACGACGTCACCTACGGCTCCATCGAGCGTGGCGTGGACAACCTCGTGGTCATCGACGATAGTATCGTACGAGGCACCACGATACGCCAGAGCATCCTCACGATCCTAGACCGCTTAGGGCCGCGCAAGATAGTCTTCGTCTCCAGTGCTCCACAGATCCGCTATCCCGACTACTACGGCATCGATATGCGTCACGTGGACGAGTTCATAGCCTTTAGAGCTATGATCGCACTTCTTCAGGAGCGAGGCCAGCAGCGTATGCTCGACGAGGCATACCGTGAGGCGATCGCGCTCAGAGAGCGTCCGCTCACGGAGTACGTACCTAATGTGATCAAGACCCTTTACGCTCCCTTTACGGAGGAAGAGATCTCTGCCAAGATCGCTGAGCTTGTTAAGTCTGACGGCATCAAGGCTGAGGTTAGCATTGTCTACCAGACAGTAGAGGCTCTACACGAGGCTATCCCACATCATCCAGGCGACTGGTACTTTACGGGCGACTATCCTACGCCTGGCGGGTCCCATCTCGTCAACGATGCTTTCATCGCTTACTACGAGCAGCAGTACAATCGCAAATAGACATAGACGCTCTTTTCAACTAATAATCATGCAAACATCCACACAGCGCAAAGCTACGCTCACGCTACAAGACGGATCTACCTACACAGGCTGGCACTTCGGTGCGACCAGACAGTTGGCCGGGGAGGTAGTCTTTAATACAGCCATGAATGGTTACACCGAGTCGCTCACCGACCCCAGCTATATGGGTCAGATCTTGGTGATGACCTATCCGATGGTGGGCAATTACGGTGTCCCCGCTGCCACTCGAGATGAGTACGACATCCCCAGATACTACGAGAGTGACGGCTGTCTCATGCGTGCCCTGATAGTCAATAGCTACTCGCCTGAGTACTCACACTGGAATGCGGAGCAGTCCTTAGGAGACTTTATGGCAGAGCAAGGCGTCGTGGGGATTACGGGCATCGATACACGAGCTCTGACCAAGCACCTGCGTGACCACGGCATTCAGGTCGGCACGATAACCATCGAGGGCGAAACCTCTCCCATAGAGCCCTCCATCGGAGACCAAAACTTAGTTGCTCAAGCCTCTTGCCCCGAGCCGCGCATCTACGGATCGGGCGATTGTCATATAGCTTTGATCGACTGTGGACTCAAGGACAACATCCTGCGCTCGCTCATCGATGAGCGCTTCACCCTCCACCGCGTCCCCTGGGACTATCCTTTGGAGCAGATCGAGGGGCTGCGTGGCGTCTTCATCAGCAATGGTCCTGGTTCGCCGACTTGCTGCAAGGAGACGATCAGACAGATACAGTATGCTTTCGAGCGTCAGCTCCCCACTTACGGCATCTGCATGGGCAATCAGCTTATGGCGCTTGCCTCTGGTGCCAAGATCTATAAGATGAAGTACGGCAATCACGGACACAACCAACCTGTCCAGTTGGTTGGCTCGACTCAGTGCCTCATCACCAGCCAAAACCATAGCTACGCTGTCAACTCAGCGACACTTCCTCAGGGATGGGAAGAGTGGTACACCAACCTCAACGATGGCACCAACGAGGGGCTCATGCACACCGACCTGCCATTTCGCTCGGTACAGTTCCACCCAGAGGCAAAGGGCGGTCCACTAGATGCGCTCAGCTTCTTCACAGACTTTCAGGACACCGTCTTGAACTACCCACAATTGTCGAAATAACCCATCAAGCTCGACCAAACCATGACTCAGCGTAAGCAATACAATAAGATACTCCTACTCGGATCTGGCGCACTCAAGATCGGAGAGGCAGGCGAATTTGACTATTCAGGCTCACAAGCTCTCAAAGCTGTCAAAGCGGAGGGTATCAAGACCGTCCTCATCAACCCCAATATCGCTACGGTACAGACCAGCGAAGGCGTTGCTGATGCGGTCTATTTCTTACCCGTCACGCCTTACTTCGTAGAGCGTGTCATAGAGCGTGAGCGTCCCGACGGCATCATGCTAGCCTTCGGTGGGCAGACCGCGCTCAACTGTGGTGTCCAGCTCTTTCAGTCGGGCGTCCTGGAGCGTTACGGCATCGATGTACTCGGTACGCCCGTCGAGACCATTATGGCGACCGAAGACCGCGAGCTCTTTGTCGAGAAGCTTGACGAGATAGAGGTCAAGACCATCCAGAGCCACGCTGTCACCACGATGGAGGACGCTCTCGTTGCTGCCAACCAACTAGGCTACCCCGTCATCGTACGAGCTGCCTATGCGCTGGGTGGCTTGGGTAGTGGCTTCTGCGACAATGATGAGGAGCTCCGAGTCCTTGCTGAGAAAGCCTTCGCCTTCTCCCCACAGCTACTGATCGAGAAGAGCTTGCGCGGCTGGAAAGAGATTGAGTACGAGGTGGTGCGAGACGCCTACGACAACTGCATCACCGTCTGTAATATGGAGAACTTTGACCCGCTCGGCATCCACACCGGCGAGAGTATCGTCATCGCTCCCTCACAGACCCTCTCTAACGATGAGTATCACAAGCTCCGCACGATCGCTATCAAGATCATCCGTCACCTCGGTGTCGTAGGCGAGTGCAATGTGCAGTACGCCCTCGACCCCTACAGTGAGGATTACCGTGTCATCGAGGTCAATGCGCGTCTCTCTCGCTCCTCAGCTCTAGCGAGCAAAGCTACCGGCTATCCCCTCGCACACGTTGCTGCGAAGCTTGGACTAGGCTATGGACTCTTTGAGGTGCAGAATGCGGTGACAGGTTCCACGCCAGCCTTCTTCGAGCCAGCGCTAGACTACTGCGTCTGCAAGATACCACGCTGGGACTTAGGTAAGTTCCACGGCGTGTCTCGTCAACTCGGTAGTAGCATGAAGTCTGTCGGCGAGGTGATGGCTATCGGTCGCACCTTTGAGGAGGCAATCCAAAAGGGACTTCGTATGATAGGGCAGGGCATGCACGGCTTCTGCGAAAACAAAGAGCTCGTCATTCCCGACATTGATACAGCCCTTAGAGAGCCAACAGATACTCGCATCTTTGTCATCAGCAAAGCGTTCCGTCAGGGATACAGCGTGGAGCAGATCCACGAGCTTACTAAGATCGACCGCTGGTTCCTCTATCGCCTCCAAGGCATCCTAGAGACCTCCGAAACACTGGGTACCTGCGACTCCATCGAGAGTCTCCCCGCTGAGCTACTACGACAAGCTAAGGAGCAAGGCTTCACCGACTTCCAGATCGCCCGTGCCGTCACCAAGGAGTATAAGAAGCCCCTACACAAAGAGGCTGACCAAGTACGCCAGCACCGCAAGAGCCTCGGCATACTACCTTATGTCAAGCAGATCGACACGCTAGCCGCCGAGGTACCTGCCGAGAGCAACTACCTCTACCTCACTTATCATGGCGAGGAGCACGATATAGCCACAGAGCAAGACGGCAAGTCGGTCATCGTGCTAGGTTCGGGAGCTTATCGTATCGGTAGCTCCGTCGAGTTTGACTGGTGCGGTGTCAATGCGCTACACACCATTCGCAAGGCGGGTCTGCGCTCTATCATGATCAACTACAACCCAGAGACCGTCAGTACAGACTTCGATATGTCAGACCGTCTCTACTTTGACGAGCTCACTTTCGAGCGCGTCATGGATATCATAGACCTAGAGGCACCCAAGGGCGTCATCCTAGCTACGGGTGGTCAGATCCCGAACAACCTGGCACTACGTCTTGCCGCCAATGGGGTCACTATCCTAGGCACGCAAGCCGAAGATATAGACCATGCGGAGGATCGACATAAGTTCTCCGCCATGCTAGACGAGCTAGGCATCGACCAGCCCGAGTGGAGCGAGCTCACCACCATTGAGGACATCGACCGCTTCGTAGATCGTGTAGGCTATCCCGTCTTGGTACGTCCTAGCTACGTCCTCTCAGGAGCTGCGATGAATGTCTGCTCCAATCAGGAGGAGCTACTCCGCTTCTTGCAGCTCGCAGCCAATGTGTCCCAAGACCACCCTGTGGTCGTGTCGCAGTTTGTCGAGCATGCCAAGGAGATCGAGATGGATGCCGTCGCCGATCATGGCGAGATCATCGCCTATGCGATCAGCGAGCATATCGAGTTCGCTGGCGTACACAGTGGCGATGCGACCATCCAGTTCCCCGCACAGAAGCTTTACGTCGAGACCGTCCGACGCATCAAGCGCATCTCGCGCCAGATTGCCGAAGCACTACACATCTCGGGTCCGTTCAACATCCAGTTCCTCGCACGAGGCAACGAGATCAAAGTGATCGAGTGCAACCTTCGCGCCTCGCGTAGCTTCCCCTTCGTGAGCAAGGTGTTGCGACTCAACTTCATCGACCTAGCCACCAAGATCATGCTAGGGCTTCCCTATGAGCACCCGACGAAGGATGCCTTCTCGCTAGACTATGTAGGTATCAAGGCTTCGCAGTTCTCCTTCTCTCGCTTGCAAAAGGCTGACCCCGTGCTAGGTGTCGATATGGTTTCCACGGGCGAAGTGGGCTGTATCGGCGAAGACACTGAGGAGGCTATCCTCAAGGCGATGCTCTCCGTAGGACATCATATCCCAGAGCGTGGCGTCCTCCTCTCGACGGGTGGCGCTAAGCAAAAGGCCGACCTCCTCGAGGCATCACAGCTCCTCCACAAGAAAGGCTACAAGCTCTACGCTACGGCAGGCACGCAGCACTTCCTCGAGGAGAACGGAGTTCCCGCCACACTCGTTCACTGGCCCGACAGCCCCGAGCAGCCGCAAGCACTTGATCTGCTGCACCAGCATGAGGTAGACCTTGTGGTCAACATCAATAAGAACCTCTCTACGGGTGAGTTGACCAATGGCTACAAGCTACGCCGTGCAGCGATCGATCTCAACATCCCGCTGATCACCAATGCGCGCCTCGCAGCCACCTATATCAAGGCATTCTGCACGCTCTCGCTAGAAGAGCTCGAGATCAAGAGCTGGCAAGAATACTAACAGCTAATCGCTAACAGCCAACGGCCAACAGCCAACAGCCAAATAAAACTATGGACAAGCCCTTCTGCATGCGACACTACGCTCTCATGCAGGGGGCTTGTGCTATGCGTATCTCTACCGATGCGCTCTTCCTCGGAGCCTGGGCGAAGACGGCTCACACAGCCAGTCAAGTCCTAGATGTGGGAACAGGGACCGGCATCCTGTCGCTGATGCTTGCGCAGACTTATCCCAATGCCATGGTTACCGCCATCGACATCGATGACGAAGCGGTCCGCACTGCTCAGGACAACTTCTCCCGCTCTCCCTATAGCGATCGGCTCACGGCACTGTCGTGTGACATCACCGCGCCAGAGCTAGCTTTGCCACCCCGACACTACGATCTCATCATCTCCAATCCCCCTTACTACGACGGACTCCAGCCCGCTACGGCATCGCTCCGTCAGGCGCGCCACACGGGAGAGGGCTTTGCACCACATCTACTCTTTCGCTACCTGGAGCCACTTGTCGCTCCCGAGCCAACGCTCTGTCTCGTCACGCCCGTCGAGGCATTGCCCCTCCTGCGTCGGGAGGCCGTGCTGCACCGCTACAACCTCACACGTCTCTGCCGGCTGCACCATCAAGTAGGGCAGCCCGCCATACGACTCCTGACGCAGTGGCACCGCTCCGCGACAGTGCCTGCGCCTTGTCTCTCGGAGCATCTAGACATACGCACCGCGCAGCAGCATTACACCGCCGAGGCGCGCGACCTCCTGCGCCCATACTTACTCGACCAGTACCTCACGTAGCATGATGCCTCAGCTTTAGCTAGGAAAACCCAACGCTCGTCCGTTACAATAATTTAGATCAGGCTACATATCGATACGGTGCTGTGTCGGGGAAAACTGATTTCCACCTGGATATTTCGAAATATCCACGTGGGAAAGAAAAAATTCCTCCGAAGTTTCATTCGTTTCCTCCGAAGTTTCATTTGATTCTTCCGAAGTTTTATTTCACGCCCACGTGGAAAATAAAAAATATCCACGTGGAGATTTGAGATTTTCCACGTCGACATTCGAGAAAGGCGGGAATCGGACAAATTTCCCCGTAAAGATATGTAAATAGAGATTAGAGATTAGAAGTTAGAGATTAGGGGGCTGACACATTATATATAGACTCGCCGAAACGACTACTGTAGGGACGCACGATCTGTGCGTCCGTTGTAGAG